>Ga0247740_1000088_pt1 | contig 44045 bp, 36 predicted proteins | sample UWRJL148409B2_FD_180942 | JGI IMG/M metagenome (GOLD analysis project Ga0247740, IMG submission 180942) | Plant litter microbial communities from Arlington Agricultural Research Station in Wisconsin, United States - UWRJ-L148-409B-2 | ecosystem: Environmental > Terrestrial > Plant litter >...
CTCCTCGAAGTCGCCGTTGAGCGGCGTGTAGCCCACCCACCCCTCGCCGATCACCTGCGGAACCCCGTGCTCGGCCGACCACGCGGCGACGCCGTTCACACGTGCGGCGATCTCGTTGTGCATCTCGTCGCGGTAGTCGGAGTAGCGCTCGAGCAGCCAGGCGTCCCACTTCGCGACATCGACGAAGTCGTAGCAGTAGATCATCTGGTCGGTGATGACCGTCGCGTCCTTGCGCCACTCGCTGTCGAACCCGTACCCGACGAACGAGGGCGCGCCGTCAACGAGCAGGGCGCGTAGCTCGGCGTTCGGGAAGCTCTCGGTGCCCTCTGACCTGAGATCGATGAGCCGTTGCAGCACGTCGACCACGCCGTAGGTGTAGACGTGAAACTGGGCCACGTGCATCGACGGGCTGACCGTCTCCATGTCGAGGTGCGGCGGCTTGCCGTAGCTCGCCGAGACGAGCTGGCCCGGGTGCTTCGCGCGCAGCCGCTCGATGGCGAGGGCGCCCCGGTCGACGAGCGGCGGCACCCGGGAGAAGTCGACCTCGTTGTGCAGCTCGGTGAAGGCGATGGACTCGTGCAGACCCTCGTCGGTCATGGCCACGAGCATCCGATCGAACGCGCGCTCGAGGTGGTCGTAACGGTCGTCGAGGGGAACGGCGGCGATCGCGTTCCACCAGGCCGGGTCGGCGGCGAAGACGGGCGACTGCTGGTACTCCCAGCTGGCGAGGATCACCACGACGCCGTGGCGTTCGGCGGCCCGCACCAGGTCGAGCAGGCGGGCGCGCACGTCGATCTCGTAGCCGCCCGGCACGTCGTACCAGCGGGTGGCGCGGCCGTACATGCCGCCGTCGGGCGCCGTGCCGAGCCCCGAGACGGTGATGGTCGGGTCGAGGCCGAGCTCGCCGAAGGTGAGCAGGGGCGCGGCGCAGATGCGTACCGCGTTGTAGCCACGGTCGACGGCCTCGGCGAACGCGACGTCGAGGTCTTCGAACGGTTCGCCGACACCCGCGCGGGTGTACCAGGAGAAGTCCCAGAGCGAGATGGTGAGCCGGGCGGGGAGGTGGGCGGGAATCATGACGCGGGGGCTCCGATGGTCGGCAGTGTGCGGGTGGGGATGATGGTGGCGGTGCGGATGTCGGCGATCGGCACAGGCGCGTGCGGCCGCACCCGGGCGTCGACGAAGACGCCCGAGTCGGGGCGCCACGGCAGCACCTCGACGACGACGCCCGACGCGAGCCGGTCGCGGAACGGACCGAGATCGACGTCGAGCACCCGCCCCGACCAGAACTGGTCGGAGACGAGGTCGCCGTCGATGAAGACGCGCGCGACGTCGCCGACCCAGTCGAGTCGGAGCAGCCACTCGTCGGCTGATTCGAGCCCGCGCGTATCGATGTCGATGCGGAACACGGCGGCCGCGGCGAAGTCTGCGTCGAGGGGTGCGGAGAGGCGGTTCGCCGGTCCCCCGGTGCGTGCCGGCACGGAGCCGGTCACCTCCCGCAGGCGCGAGACCCGCTGATCGGCGACGGCGTCGGGGCCGCGCACGGCGTAGCGCGCGAACAGCGCGCCGGCGCCCTGGTGTTCGATGCTCTGGCGTTCGATTCTTTCGACGGTTGCGGCGAGCGCCGGGAAGGTAAGCAGTCCGGCCCCTGCGCGGTCGGTGCGCAGCACGACTCCATCGTCGCTGACGAGTCCGCCGGGCCAGACGAAGAGCGTGTCGACCCCGGCCGCATCCGCTCTCCATAGCCGCGAGGCCGACAGGGCATCGAGCACAACGACGGTCGTCTCGCCGATCGCGAAGACGCAGTCGGGGCCGGGTGCGACGAGCGGACGCACCAGCAGGCCGTCGGATGCCGCGGCCACCGTCACCGCGCCGCGGATGTCGTCGCGCTCGACGCCCTCGACGAGCAGCTCGACGGCGATGCCCTCGACCGCGGCGAACACGACGGTGCTGCCTGCGGGCCCGTTCGTCTCAGATGAGGGCAGCTCGGTGACCGGTTGCACGGTCGCCGTGAGCCGCGGGATGTCGCCGAACGGCTGGCGGAGCGGCCAGACGAAGGAGGCGTCGGCGGGCAGCTCGAAGGACGCGCTCGGGAGCGTCACCGTCGCGTCGGAGAACCCGATCGAGAACTGCACGTCGGCGATCGCCGGCAAAGGCTCGGCGGCGGGCTGGTGGTTGTTCACAAACAGGAAGCCGTCACCGTCGCCGCCGCGCACCGACCAGCGCGGACCGCCGGACACGTCGGCCGGGATCGTCGCGGGCAGAACCGCGAGCCGGTCGCCGTACCGCTCTATGAACAGGTGCTGCTGGCGCAGCAGGTGGTAGTGCTCGCGCAACTGGCCGTGCGAGCCGACGGGCGCGAAGAAGTCGTAGTCGATCAGGGGCAGGTCGTTCGGGTAGCCCGTCTCCTGCGACTCTTGGGTGCCCGAGAGTGGCCCGCGCTGCTGCACCACCCCGTGGTAGAGGTAGTAGCCCTGCCACGCCGAACCGCTCCCCAGCTTCGTGAGGGCGAGGGCCGCGACATCCGTCGGATCGACCAGGGGTCGGCGGTGGTAGGCCGCCTGCATCCCTCCGCCCAGTTCGCAGGTGACGTGGGGGTAGCGGTAGTCGCGATCGGATGCCACGGCATCGGTCACGCGCAGGTCGGCGCCGACCGAGAGGTCGTCGCGCTCGGTGCTGAAGGAGAAGTGCAAGCGGCCGAAGGCGGGCCACTCGACGTCGGACTCCTCCCAGAAGCCGTCGGAGTAGCCCGCGTAGACCGGCAGCATCCGGTCGGCGGGCAGTTGCGCGCCGCCCCAGCCGGTGGCGATCCAGAGTGAAGCGGCCAGGCCCTCCTGCTCGGCGATCGTGCGCAGGGTGTCGAGATGGTCGGGCTGGTCGTACAGCTCGTTCTCGATCTGGATGCCGATGACGGGGGCATCGGGGTTCTCGATGCCGTGCAGCAGGCCGTCGAGCTGCACGGCGATGTCGCGGTACCAGTCGCGAACGAGGTCGAGGTAGGCGGGGTCGTTCGTGCGGTGCACGACCGGCAGGGCCTGCAGCCAGTCGGGGAAGCCGCCGTTGCGGGTCTCGCCGTGCACCCACGGGCCGATGCGGGCGACGACGAGCAGGCCGACCTCGGCCGCCAGTTCGACGAAACGGCGCAGGTTGCGGTTGCCGGCCCAGCTGCGTTCGCCGCGCACCTCTTCGTGCAGGATCCAGATGGCGTAGGTCGCGACGACGGTGATGCCGCCCGCCTTCAGTTTGCGCAGCTCGAGCTCCCACACCGACTCGTCGTCGCGGGCGTAGTGGTACTCGCCCATCACCGGGATCCACGGCCGGCCGTCGCGTTCGACGAAACGGTTGGTCAGCGTGATGGCGTGGGCGGAGCCGGGGGTGTCTCCCATGTCGACACCGGCGGGTGCGGCGTCGACGAGACGGGGAACGCGGGCGGTGTAAAGCGTCACGCCGCGATCAACCCTTCGTCGCCCCGGCTGTGAGCCCGGCTTTCCAGAACCGCTGCAGCGAGACCATCACGATGATGAGCAGGATCGCCGAGACCGCGGCGCCCGTGACGACGAGCGTGTAGAACACCGGGTCGCGCTGGGTCTGCGAGTTCCACAGTGTGAGGCCGAGGGTGACCGGGAAGGTCTTCGAGTCGTTGAGCATCACGAGGGGCAGCAGGTAGTTGTTCCAGATCGCCACGAACTGGAACAGGAAGATCGTGACGATCGCCGGGGTCATCATGCGGGTCGCCATCGTGTAGAAGATGCGCAGATCATTGGCACCGTCGATGCGCGCGGCCTCGATCACCTCGTCGGGAACCGAGTCTTTCGCGTAGATGCGGGCGAGGTAGACGCCGAACGGGCTGACCATGCCGGGCAGCAGCACGCTCCAGTAGGTGCCGGTGAGGCTCACGCCGTTCAGCAGGAAGTACAGCGGCAGCGCGATCACCGTCGCGGGAACGAGCACGCCGCCGAGCACGATCGAGAACAGCACCTCGCGGCCCTTGAACTCGTACTTGGCCATCGCGTAGCCGGCCCCGGTGGCCATGACGGTGGCGAAGAGCGCGCCGACGCCGGCGTACAGGATGCTGTTGACGAGCCAGCCGCCGTAGGCGTTGTTGTCCTGGTTGAACAACCGGCCGAGGTTCTCGAACAGCTGGGGGCTGTCGGAGAACCAGAGCCCGAAGGTGCCGAACAGGTCGCCGGGGCTCTTCGTCGCCGAGAAGAGCACCCACAGAACGGGGAGCAGAAAGTAGGCGGCGGCGGCGATCATGACCGCCATAACGGGGATGCTCGTGAGCCACGAGCGACGGTTCACCATGCGCGGTTGCCCTTTCGGTTGACGAGCTTCAAGAACCCGAAGGAGAACACGAACGCGATGAGCGCGACGATCACGGCCATAGCGGCCGCCAGGTTCGGGTTGCTCTGCGCGAAGGCCTGGTTGTAGGCGGCGAGGTTCGGAGTGAAGTCGGAGTTGATGGCCGTCGTGAGCGGCTTGAGTACGAGCGGTTCGACGAACAGCTGCAGCGTTCCGATGATCGTGAACACCGTGACGAGAACGATGGTCGGGCGCAGCAGGGGCAGCTTGATGTGGCGGATGATGGCGAACTCGCCGGCGCCGTCGATGCGGGCCGCCTCGTACAGTTCGCCGGGTACCGACTGCAGCGACGCGACGATGATGAGCATGTTGTAGCCGGCGAACCCCCACAGCGCGATGTTCGCGATGGCGAAGAGCACCGAGTCGCCACCGAGCGGGGTGAAGTCGAGGCCGAAGTTCGACAGGATCTGCAGCACCGGGCTCGTGCTCGGCACGTAGAGGAAGCCCCAGAGCAGCGAGGCGATGACGCCGGGAACGCCGTAGGGCAAGAAGTAGATCACGCGGAACACGCGGGGGAAGTGCGCCTTGCCCGACTCGAGCAGCAGCGCCAGCACGAGCGAGAAGACCACCATGAGCGGCACCTCGATCACGGCGAACAGCAGAACGCGGCCGATGCTCTCGACGAAGCTCGGGGTGGAGAGCGCACGGGCGTAGTTCTCGAAGAAGACGAAGACGCGCTCGGGGGCGCCGAATCCGAGGCCGCTCGTCTTCACCGTGAACAGGCTGTCGACGATCGCGTAGCCGATGGGCAGCACGAAGAAGGCGGCGAAGAAGAGGATGAACGGCACGAGCAGAACGGTCAGGGTGAGGCGCTGCTTGAGCGGTTTGCGCCGTACGGCGGCGCGGGCGATGGTGGTCACGGTGTCCTAACCGGGAGTGGGTGGAACCGTGGGGCGGCGTTGCGGCCGCCCCACGGATGCGGCGCGGAGCTACTCCGCTACGGCGATGCCCTTGTCTTCCATGGCTTTGATCATGTCGATCTGGGTCTGCTCGAACGCCCCGCTCAGCGGCGTCTTGTTCTGCACGGCCGCCTTCACGTTGTCGGTGAGGGTCGCGTAGAGAGTGTCGACGAGCGGCGGCCACTGCCAGCTGCGGTCGACGTTGGCGTCGGCCACGGCGAACGTCTCCCAGATGTTCTGGCCGCCGAAGAACTCGAACGTCGCTGGGTCATCCGTCAGCGCCGTGATCTCGGACTGGTCCTTGAGGGCCGGCCAGCCGGCTCCGATGCTGGTGAGGGTGCTGGCGCTCTCGGGGGTGCCGTTGAGCCAGAGAGCGAACTCCGCGGCCTCTTCGGGGTGCTCGGAACCGTTGAGAACGACGACCGAGGATCCGCCGCCCCAGCTGGCGGAGACGTGCTCGCCGGCCTCCCACTGCGGCATCTCGGCCGCGGCCCAGAGTCCGGCGGTGTCGGGTGCGTTGCCGCTCACGATCGCCGCGGCCCACGAGCCGCTCATCCAGCTCGCGACGTTGCCGGTCTGGATGTCGGCGTACCACTCGTTCGACATGTCGGCCTCGACCTTGACCAGGTCTTCGTCGAGGAGCTTCTGCCAGAACTCGGCCATGCGGATCGTGTCGGGATTGTCGATCGTCACGTTCCACGCGTCGTCGCCGGCCTCGAACCAGGGCTGCCCGGCCTGCTGGGCGAGGGCGAGGATCCAGGGCGCCTGGTTCGATGCGAACGCGGCGATGTACTTGTTCGGGTCGGAGGCGTGGATCACCTTGGCGGCTTCGTAGTACTCGTCCCAGGTGGTCGGCACCGCGAGTCCGAGGCCGTCGAAGACGTCTTTGCGGTAGAACTGGCCGACCGGCCCGCTCGCCTGCGGCACCGAGTAGACCTTGTCGTTGAAGACACCGGTCTGCCACTGCCAGTCGGTGAACTTGTCGGCGTCGTCGGACACGTACTCGGTGATGTCGGCGAGCGCGTCGTTGAGCAGGAAGGTGGCGAGTTCGTCGTAGCCGACCTGGGCGAGGTCGGCGGGGTTGCCCGCCGTGACGCTCGACAGCATCTTCGCGTAGCCGCCGTCGGGGCCGGCGGCGATCGATTCGACGGTGACGTGGATGTCGTCGTGCGACTCGTTGAAGGCCTCCACCGCGGTGTCGATGTTCGGCACCCAGGTCTGGAAAGTGAGTTCGACCGGGCCGTCGGCCGATTCCTCGCCGGGGGCACACGCGGCGAGCGGTGCGATGACGGCGAGCGAGAGGGCGGCCGCGGTGAAGACGCGGCGGCGGGTCGCGCGGTGCTGCGACATAAATGCTCCTTTGCATTAGGGATAAAGCGAGATGAGATCACCGAATGAATCGATTCATGTCACAGTAACAATCCGGCGGTCGTTGTCAAGCAGACCGTTCGGGTTATGCGGCGGGCGCCGTCGACGCCCGCACGACGAGCTCGGGCTGGAACACCTCGTGACGGTGCTCGTGGCTGTCGCCCTCGGCGAGCTCGGCGATTAGCATCGCGGCGCCGCGGTAGCCGAGTTCGCGGGTCGGCTGCCGCATGGATGTCAGCGGGATGAGGGATGCCGCGGCGAAGTCGATGTCGTCGTAGCCGACGATGGCGATGTCGCCTGGGATGCTCATCGCGGCGTGGAGCACCTGCATCATGCCGAGAGCGACGAGGTCGTTGGCCGCCACGATGCCGTCGGGCCGTTCGATGGCCGGCAGCGCCAGGATCTCGCTCGCTATCGTGCGGCCCAGATCGATCGAGAGCGTCTCGCGATGCTCCTCGATCAGGCTGACGCCGCCGCCTGCCGCGAGCACTGCCGCCCGGGCGCCCTGCACGCGGTCGCGCATCTGCGGGATGCGCCGCTCTCCACCGACGAACATCAGCCGGCGTTTTCCGACCTCGATCAGGTGTTTTGTGGCGGCGATCCCGCCCGCGACGTCGTCGACGGCCACCGAGCAGTAGTCTTCCGACTCGCGGTCGACGAGCACCACGCGGGTGCCGTGCGCCCGCAGGGCATCGAGATTGGGGGTGTGCCTGGCCGGGGTCACGAGTACTCCGTCGAGGTTGCGGTTCTCGAAGATGTCGAGGTACTGGCTCTCGCCGACCTCGTCGTCGGCGCTCGTCGCGAGGAGCAGCGCGTACCCCGACTCGCGGGCGGCCTGCGCGGCACCGGTGGCGAGCGTGGTGAAGAAGGGGTTGGAGATGTCGGTAATGACGAACCCGATCGCGTCGCTCTGCCCCCGTCGCAGCTGTCGGGCCGTGGTGTTCGGCACGTACCCGAGCCGCGCGATCGCCCCGCTCACCCTGCGTGCCGTCTCGGGGTTCACCCGTTCGGGCCGGTTCAGGTAGTTCGAGACGGAGCCCGCAGAGACGCCCGCGAGCTTCGCGACGTCACTCAGTCTCGCGTGTGCCATGACCCCTCCTGCGATAGAGCATAGCGAGCAAGGTGCGGCGTTTTGTCCATCCGCTGAATCGGTTCACGCGAAATCTACGACAGCCGCGCGACCAGCCGCTCCACCGAGGTCTCCTGCGCGGCGTTGAGCGCACCGCGCTGGTGGTCGCCGAGCAGCGCGAGGGCCTGCTTCTCGTTCGGAAGCTCCCCGGCGCCCGTCTCGGCGAAGCGAGCCAGCACCGGACGCATGCTCGCGGCGAACCGCTCGACGAGCTCGTCGATCTCGGCGTCGCCGGCCGACGCGTCGAGCCCCTCGAACTCACGCACGAACCGCTCGATGTCGGCCTGGCCGACCGTCTCCGCGATGCTCTCGTACAGGGCCGCGAGCTGCGTGGTTCCCGCCTCCCCCACGAGGTGCGCGAGCAGGATGGCCTGCTCGCGGTCGACCCGGCCGATCGTGGTCGGGTCGTCGCCGCCGAAGAGCGCGAAGAAGCGCGCGAGCTGCGGAGGGAAGTCGGGTGCCGCCTGATTGGCACGGATGAGACGGATGAGCGACTGCTGCGCGCGCAGCCGCTCGATCTCGGCATCGATGTCACGGTCGAGCGAGTCGAGCAGGTCTTCCTGCGCGGCCGGTTCGCCGTCGAGCATCTCGGGCATACGTTCGAGCGGGATGCCGAGCGCAGCAAGCCGCTTCACCCGCAGCAGCCGCACGAGGTCGTGCACCGTGTAGTCGCGGTAGCCGTTGCTCCCCCGTTGCGGCTCGGGCAGCACTCCCACCTGGTGGTAGTGCCGCAGCGCACGGACGGTGACACCGCCGAGGGCCGCGAGCTCATGGCTTTTCATCGACGATCTCCCCTTCCGGTGCCGGCTCCAGCCGACGAAGTGACGGTGCCCACACGGCTACGATCGCGGCTACCGCCCACACCACGGCGAGCGTGACGCCGGCGGTGCGCAGGTCGAACTGGTTGCCGATCAGCGCTACCGCCACGATACCGGCGGGTGCCGCGATCATCATGAGCGAGTTCTGCGTGCCCATGATGCGGCCGCGCATCCGGTCGGGAACGCTCTCGATCATCAGCACACCGACGAGACTGCCGAACAGGCCGGTCGAGAACCCGAGCACGAACGCACCCGCGAAGATCAACCACGCGGCGGGTAACAGTGCGACCAGCGTGATGCCGAGCACCGTGCCGACCAGCCCGGCCACGAACCAGAGGCGGCGGGGTCCACGACCGGCGAGCACCGCGTAGAGGCCGCCACCCACGAGGGTTCCGGCGGCGAGGGCGGTGAGAACGAACCCGACGAGCTCGGTCTCGCCGACCAGCGTGAAGTGGGCGGGAAGCAGCATGCCCTGCAAGGCGGTGAGCACGGCCACCATCGCGAGGTTCAGCAGGGTGACGGCCCGCAGGAAGGGATTGCTACGGAACAGCACTCCCCAGCCCTCCCGCAGCTGCCCCCACCCGGAACGCCGCGGTTCGGCGGGATCGGCCACGGCGAGGGCGCCGACCCGGCGCGGGATGAGCAGCGTCAGCAGCGCGGCCGCGAGCGATGTCGCCGCGGTGATCCAGAGCACGGTCGAGCCGTCGAAGAGCACGATGAGCGAACCGGCCGCCGCGGGGCCGACGACGATCATCAGCGCGCCGATGACCTCGCGGATGCCGACGAGGCGTTCGGCACTCAGGTTCGAGAACCGCACGATCGCGGGCAGGATCGCCTCGCGCGCCGTCATGCCGGGCACGTCGCCGATCGACCCGATGATGCCGAACAGGATGAACCAGCCGAGGTTCAGCCCGGTGGACAGGTCGATGAGCGGCAGCGCGGCGATCGACGCGGCGCTGATCAGGTCGGCCACGACCGACGACGTACGCCGGTTGATCCGGTCGATCACGACGCCGGCGAACAGCCCGACGAGGAACGCGGGGATCGCGTTCGCCGCCGCGAGCACACCGGTCGAGAGCAGGCTGCCCGTGGTCTGCAGCACGAGCAGGGGCAGGGCGACCGCCGCGATCGAGTTTCCGAGCAGCGACAGGGCGTACGACGAGAGGTAGAGCAGGGGCACGGGGTTCATGCTGCCCACTCAAGACCATGACGTTAGGGCGGGGTCAAGCGGTGTGGCTCAGACCTGCTCGACGTGTAGCACCAGCGCCTGCTCGGGCGCGAGCAACGGCATCGGGATACCGACGCCCGCCAGCATCCGGCCGCTCATCGTCACCTCGCCCGCGTCCCACCAGGGCGGCGGCACGTCCTGAACGACCCGCGGCCAGGCGCCGAGGCGCACCGGCGTGACCCGGTACTGCCGCGACGGGTCGAGGCCGGGCAGGGTGGCGGGGCCTACGACCGCGTCGCGGGTCGCGGTCATCGCGACGACCGCGAAGAGGGCGGATGACGCGTCGGTGGCCACCACCCCGTGCACCCAGCGCGCCGCATCGCCCGCGTCGCTGCGAACGACATCGCCCGAGTGCAGCAGCCCGCGGTGTTGCTTGTAGGCGGCGACCCACTCGGCAACCGCTTCGTGTTCGGCGGGCTCGAGAGTCGTGACGTCCCACTCGATGCCGGCGTGCCCGAACAGCGCCGTCGCGAGCCGGAAGCTCAGCTCGTGCGTGCGCCCGGTGGTATGCGCGGTCGCGGCGCCGAGGTGCGCGCCGAGGAACTCGGGCGGAACCAGCCCTGCCGTCCAGCGGTAGATCGCCTGCCGCTCGAGCGAGTCGTTGGTGTCGCTCGGCCAGACCCGGTCGGTGCGTTCGATCACGCCGAGGTCGACGCGGCCGCCGCCCGACGAGCACGACTCGATCTCGAGGCCCGGAAACTCGTCGCGCAGCGCGTCCATGAGCGCGTAGGTCGCGGTGGTGTGCCGGTGCGCGGAGCCGCCGAGCAGGTCGCGGTTCTGATCCCACTTGAGGTAGCTGATCGGGTACTCGCGCAGCAGGGCGCTCAGCTGCGCGAACACGTGCGCGAACGCCTCGGGGTTGGCGAGGTCGAGCACCTGCTGCCAGCGCCACGGAAGCGGAAGCTCGCCGTTGCCCGTGCCGTCGACAGCCGAGGCCGCACCGAGCACCCACTCCGGGTGCTCGCGCGCCACCGCGGAGTCGAGGCTCACCATCTCGGGCTCGACCCAGAGTCCGAAGTCCATGCCGAGTTCGAGCACGTGGTCGACGAGCGGGTGCAGCCCGAGCGGCCACTTCACGGGGTCGACGATCCAGTCGCCGAGCGCGCGGCGGTCGTCGGTGCGTCCGATCATCCAGCCGTCGTCGAGAACGAAACGCTCCACGCCGACCGAGGCCGCGGCATCCGCGAGTTCGATCAGTCTCTCGGCGCTCTGGTCGAAATAGACCGCCTCCCAGGTGTTGAGCATGACCTTGCGGGTCGACAGCGGTCGACGAGACCGGATGAACCGGTGGAAACCGCGGGCGAGACCGTCGAGTCCGGCATCCGAATAGGCGCTGACGAGCCAGGGTGATTCGAAGGACTCGCCCGTCGCGAGGCGCACCTCACCCGGGTCGAGCAGTTCGCCGCCGCCGAGCAGGGTGTGCCCGGTCGAGGCGGATTCGGCCCAGAGCCGCTGGTCGCCGCTCCAGGCGAGGTGGGCGCCCCAGACCTCGCCGTCGCGGAAGCCGAAGCCGCGCGTGCCGGCGACCATGAGAAAGGCGTTGTCGTGGCCGGGGCGGCCGTGGCGCGCGTCGCGCGTCCAGGTGCCGTTGGCGAGGTCGCGGCGCTGCGGCTGGCGTTCGCGCGGCCAGCGCCCAGTGAAGTCGAGCAGTTCGCGCGCGCGGCCGGGAATCGGCAGCGTCGCGTCGAGGGAGGCGAGGGCGTAGACGGCGTCACCGGTGTTGGTCACGGTGAGGCGCTGGCGCAGCACGCCCTCGGGGGTGAGTTCGATGTCGACGCGCACGCTCAGGGCGGCGGAGTCCAAGGTGATGCGGAGGCCGGATTCACGCGGCTCAACGGCCGAGAGGGAGAACGCCGGCGTGGACGACCGCGCGCGCTCGTGGTGTCCCGCGATGCCGGGCCGGCCGCTCCAGCCGTCGGCCATGACCGGCAGGATCGACTGCCGCAGCGGCGAGTCGATCGAGCTGGGCCCGACCGCGGGCACCTGGGAGTCGGCGAGGGATTCGAGGGCGGCACGCGAGAGTGCACCGAGGTCGGAACCCCAGTGCACGATGACGGGCACGCCCGTGCCGCGGGCGTCCAGCACGAAGCTGGTGCCCGCGGCACGGAGGTGATGGATCATGCTTACAGTTCTACCGTTACTTGTTGACCGGAATCGCGGCGGCTTCGAGTGCCGCGATCGTCTTGGTCTGGCCGGTCGCGAGGGCGTCGCCCAGGGTTCCCTTGCCGCCGAGCACCTCGCCGAAGCCGTCAGCCACGTCGGCGTACGTCTGCGTCATGGTGGGGCCCCAGGTGAAGTCGGCGTTCGTCTGGTTGGCCGCGTCGGCGAAGGTGTCGTAGATCGGCTGGTTGGCGTAGAACTCGACGCCCTCGCTCAGCACGGGGAGGCTCAGGCCGTCCTTGGTCGCCGGGTACAGGTTGGCTTCCTTGTTCAGCATGGTGAGCGCTTCGTCGTCGGTGTTCAGCCAGAGAGCGAACTGCGCCGCCTCGTACGGGTGCTCGGATCCGGTGAGCACCGCGGTCGACGATCCGCCCCAGTTGCCGGCCTTCTCCTCGCCAGCGGTCCACTGCGGCATGGGAGCCACGGCCCACTTGCCGGCCGTGTCGGGTGCGCCGCTCGAGATCGAGTTGGCGCCCCAGACGGCGGAGATCCAGGTCCAGTCGTTACCGGTGTTGTAGGCGTTGTTCCACTCGTCGGTCCAGGCCGGAACCTTCGAGACGAGGTCGCCCGCGATGAGTTCCTGCCAGTAGTCGGCGACCTCTTCGCTCTCGGGCGAGGTGAGCGTGACATCCCACGCGTTGCCGTCGTTCGTGAACCACGAGCCGTCCTTCTGCCAGACGAGACCGGCGAACCAGTTCACGTCGTTCTGCGGGAAGTTGGTGATGTAGCCGCCCTGCTCGCGGATCTGGGCCGCGGCTGCCGCGTACTCGTCCCACGTCGTGGGAACGGGGATGCCGGCGGCCTCGAAGAGGTCGGCACGGTAGTACATCGCCATGGGGCCGGTGTCCTGCGGGATCGCGTAGACCGCGTCATCCTCACCGAACGTCACCTGGTTCCAGGTCCAGTCGATGAACTGGTCCTGCGAGTCGGCGACGATGTCGCAGCTCGCGAGGTTGGTCAGGCCGTCCTGCACGCGGAAGTTCGGAAGCGCGTCGTACTCGATCTGGCCGAGGTCGGGCGCGTTGCCGGCGCTGAGCTGGTTGAAGAAGTTCTTGTACGTTCCGCCGTTGCCGTTCGGGCCGGTCTGAACGGTGACCTGGATGTCGGGGTTCTTCTCGTTCCAGACGTCGACGACCGACTCGATGCCGGGGATCCACGAGGTGTACGAGAGCTCGACCTTGCCGTCGGCGGGTGCGCAGTCGACGGCGCCGTCGGTGCTGTCCGAGCCGCTGCCGGCCGCGCAGCCGGTGAGGCTGATCGCGGCGACGATGCCGAGCGCTGCGATGCGCGTGCTGTTTTTGAGTTGCATGTCTCTTTCCTTTTTCTTCTCTGAATTGGGATGGTGCGGGAGGGTGGGTGGAGGCGCTACTTGACGCTTCCGGCCCCCAGCCCGCCGCGCCAGAAGCGCTGCAGGCTGAGGAAGGCGATGATGAGCGGGATGATCGACAGGAAGGCGCCGATGATCACGAACGTGCGGATCTCGGGGATCTGATTGACCTGCGAGTTCCAGGTGTAGAGGCCGAGCGTGACCGGGAACAGTGTCTGGTCGCGCAGCATGATGAGAGGCAGGAAGAAGTTGTTCCAGATGGCCACGAACTGGAACAGGAAGATCGTGACCAGGGCGGGCGTCATCAGTCGGCGGGACACCGAGAAGAAGGTGCGGATCTCGCTCGCACCGTCGAGACGGGCAGCCTCGAGCAGTTCGTCGGGCACGCTCGACGCGGCGAAGATGCGCGCGAGGTAGACGCCGAACGGGCTCACGATGCTCGGCAGGAACACCGACCAGAACGTGTTGGTGGCGTTGAACTGGCTGAAGATGAGGAACAGCGGCAGCGCGAGCGCCGTGGCGGGCACGAGCACCCCGCCGAGCACCACGTTGAAGATGAGCTCACGGCCCGGGAAGCGGTACTTCGCCAGCGCGTAGCCGCACATGGCCGCGAAGAGCGTGCCGAGCAGGGCGCCGGTGCCGGCGTAGAGGATGCTGTTCAGCATCCACTTGAGGTACACGCCGTCGTTGTAGGCGATGAGGTCGGCGATGTTGGTGAACAGGTTGAAGTCGGCGAACCAGAGTGCCGCGGTCGACGAGAACTGCTCGCGGCTCTTGGTCGACGAGATGAACAGCCACCAGATCGGCACCAGGAAGTAGAGCGTCGAGACGCCCATGATGATCATCGCCGCGGTGCGCGAGGCGAGCTTCTCCTTCGGGGCGCCGCTGCCCTTCTTCGTCGAGACTGCCTGCTTGCTCGAGAGGGTCGTGGTCATTAGTCGGCCTTACGCTGGGTGAACTTGAGGAAACCGAAGGACAGGGCGAACGTCGCGAGAGCGAGCACGACGCTCATCGCTGCGGCGAGGCTCACGTTCGGCACGGCCGAGGTGGCGTAGACCGCGAGGTTCGGCGTGAACGTGCTCGACACCGACGAGGTGAAGCTGCGGAACACCTGCGGTTCGGCGAGCAGCTGCAACGTTCCGATGATCGAGAAGATCGCGGTGAGCGTGATGGCCGGTGCGACCAGCGGGATCTTGATGCGCCAGGCGATCTGCAGCTGGTTGGCTCCGTCGAGACGCGCGGCCTCGAAGATCTCCGACGGCAGGGCGAGCAGCGCCGAGTAGATGATGAGCATGTTGTAGCCGACGTAGACCCAGGTCACCACATTCGCGATCGACCAGAGCACCGTCGTCGGCGACAGCAGGTCGACCTCCGAGGTGAAGGCGGCGAACGGAGACAGGTTCGGCGAGTAGAGGTAGCCCCACATGATCGCGGCAATGACGCCGGGAACCGCGTACGGCACGAAGAACGCCAGGCGGAAGAACTTCTTACCCTTCACCAGCGGCGAGTCGAGCAGCAGCGCGAGCACGAGCGCGATGCCGAGCATCACGGGAACCTGAACGGCGCCGAACAGCAGCACGCGGCCGACCGAGGCCCAGAACTCCTCGTTCTGGAACACCAGCAGGTACTGCGTCAGGCCGCCGAAGACCTCGACCGGCTTGCCGAAGGTGCCGTCGCGCTCGACGACGAGCAGCGACTGGTAGACCGCCCAGCCGATGGGAAGCAGGTAGAACGCGGCGAACAACGCCGCGAATGGCACGATGAAGAACGCGATCGCGCTCTTGTGCCTGATCGGGCTGCGGCGAGGCTTCGCACCCGCCGCGACTACGGACTCTGTGGTCACGAGTTATCCCTGCTTTCTCTAACGACGCGCACTTCGCCCGCTGGAACGGCGAGGGTGCCTTCGACGACTGTGTCTGTGATGAGTTCGGTTCCGGCGGCCGGCGTTTCGAACGCGGCATCCGTGTGGTTGATAACGAAGAGGAAGTCGCCGCCTGCGCCGGAACGACGGATGATCTCGACGCCGTCGGGCGACGCGACCGGCGTGACGACGCCCGCCTTGAGGGCGGCGGTGGCGAGAACGCCGCGCAGGCCGACCGGGTCGAGGTTGGTCGCGAGGTACCAGGCCTCGCCCGCGCCGAAGGCGTTGCGGGTGACCGCCGGTACGCCGACGAGCGGGCCGGTCTCGAAGGTGGCGACGGCCGAGGCGCCGCGCAGGTGCACCCACTCGGTCCAGGTCGTGGCGGTCGAGCCGTTGCTCAGCTCGAGTTCGACGCCGGGGGCGACCGGGAAGAACTCCTCGGTCGAGACACCGAGCAGCTCGCGGAACGCTCCGGGGTAGCCACCGGTGCGCACGCGGTCGTCGCCGTCGACGATTCCGCTGAAGAACGTGACGACGGCGTGCCCGCCGGCCGCGACGAAATCGGTGAGGGACGCGGCATCCGCATCGCTCACGCTGTACAGGGCGGGCACGACCACGAGCTTGTGGCCCGCGAGGCTCGCGCCGGGAGCGACGATGTCGACGGTGAAACCCTCGGCGAGCAGCGCGTTGTAGACGCGGTGCACCTGGTCGAGGTAGGTCACGTCGCCGGTGGGGTGCGAGTCGAGATCGGTGGCCCACCAGGCCTGCCAGTCGAAGACGAGGGCGACGTCGGTGACGACGCGGCTGCCGGTGACCTCGGCGAGCTTCGCCAGGGTCGCACCGAGTTCGACGGCCTCGCGCCAGACCTTGGTGTCCTCGCCCGCGTGCGGCAGCATCGCCGAGTGGAACTTCTCGCTGCCCTGCAGCGACGCGCGCCACTGGAAGAAGCTGATGCCGTCGGCGCCGCGGGCCACGTGGGTGAGCGAGTTGCGGATCATCTCGCGCGGCGCCTTCGCGATGTTGCGCGGCTGCCAGTTGACCGAGCTCGTCGCCGATTCCATCAGCATCCACGGGTTGCCCCCGGCGAGGCCGCGGGTCACGTCGGCGGCGAAGGAGAGCTCGTCGCGGCTGTTCGCGAGTCGGTGGTCGAGGTAGTGGTCGTTGGCGATGAGGTCCATGTGCGGCGCCCACGCCCAGTAGTCCTGGTTGCGGATGTGCGCGGTGACCATGAAGTTCGTGGTGACCGGTACGGCGCTGTGCTCGCGAAGCACGGCCTCCTCGGCACGGTACTGGGCGAGCAGTTCGTCGCTGGAGAAGCGCATGAAGTCGAGCGCCTGGCCGGGGTTGCCAGTAGAGAGAGTGAGTCGCGGGGTCTGGATGTGCTCCCACGCGCCGTACTTCTGGCTCCAGAACGCGGTGCCCCACGCCTCGTTCAGCGCGTCGAGGGTGACGTAGCGCTCGCGCAGCCAGCCGCGGAACGCCTCGGCCGAGACGGCGCAGTAGCAGTGAGCGTTGTGGCAGCCGATCTCGTTCGACACGTGCCAGAGCTTCACGGCGGGGTGACTGCCGTAGCGGCGGGCGACCTGCTCGACGAGCCGCACCGAACGCTCGCGGTAGGCGGGCGAGCTGGGGCAGAACGCCTGGCGTCCGCCGAAGTAGCGCTGCGTGCCGTCGGCCACCGTGGGCAGCGACTCGGGATACTCGTACGCGAGCCAGGCCGGCGGGCTGGAGGTGCCGGTGCCGAGGTTGATGCCGATGCCGTGCGCGTGAAGCACCTCGATGACCTGGTCGAGGCGCGCGAAGTCATACTGGCCGGGCAACGGCTCGAGCTGCGCCCAGCCGAAGATGTTGATGGCCACGAGGTTGACCCCGGCCTGCTGCATCAGGCGGGCGTCGTCGAGCCACACCTCGGGCGACCACTGCTCGGGGTTGTAGTCGGCGCCGTAGGTGAACTGGGCCCGCGCCTGATCGACGAGTTCGGCTACGGGTGTCTTGCTCACGGCGAAAGGGCTCCATTGTCAGTGCGGGAGCGCCCGTTCGGCGCCCTGTGCGTTCCGTACCCTGAAAGAGTTTCTGTGAACGCTCCCAGAAGGGGCGCTGACAACTCCTCGTTGAGAGTCTGTGAACGCTCCCAGAATAAACAGACGGCGGCGAAACTGTCAACCCGGCGGCGCAGTAGGGTGTGAGGATGATCGCTCGCCGCCTGCCCACCACGCGCGCGACGATCAACGACGTGGCCAGGGTCGCCGGGGTCTCGCGCGGCACCGTCTCGCGCGTGCTCAACTCCGAGGCCTACGTGTCGGATGCCGCGAAGAAGGCGGTCGAAGACGCCATCGAGCAGGTCGGCTACGTGCGCAACACGGCGGCCCGCAACCTAGTGACGCGGCAGTCGCACGCCATCGGCCTCATCGTGCACGAGCCGCACTCGCTCTTTCTCGAAGACCCCAACATCGGCAGCATCCTGCTCGGCACCAACTCGGTGCTGTCCGACGCCGACTACCAGCTGGTCTCGCTCGTCATCGACTCCGACCGCGACAGCACCAGGGTCGCCCAGTACCTGACCGGCGGGTTCGTCGACGGCGTCATCATCGTCTCGGCGCGTGCCCACGACCCGATCGCCAAGATCGTCTCGCAGCTCGGCATTCCGGCGGCGTTCGTTGGTCACCCGGTCGACATCGAGGGCATTCCGTACGTCGGCATCGACAACCGCGCCGCGGCGACGGCGATCACCACCCGGCTGATGCAGACCGGACGCTCGACGATCGGCATGATCGCGGCGGGCCTCGACCGCGACTCGGGCCAGGACCGCGTCGCCGGGTTCGCCGCCGCCCTGGGAGACGCCTACGACCCGTCGCTCGTGGTGCAGCAGCCGTTCTACGCGCACGCCAGCGGCCTCGAGGGGACCCGCGAGCTGCTGCGCCGAGCCCCGCACGTAGACGGCATCTTCGCGGCATCCGACGCGATCGCGGCCGGCGTGCTCGACGCGCTGCGCGAGGCCGGACGCAGCGTGCCGGGCGACGTCGGCGTCGTCGGCTTCGACGACAGCGTGTGGGCCATCCGCGCGCAGCCGCAGCTCTCGACCGTGCACCAGCCGGCCGGCCAGCTCGGACGGCGCGCCGCCGAGTCGGTGCTCGCGCAGATCCGCGGCGAGGCCGTCGACAGCGCCGGCACCTTCCTCGAGACGCACGTCGTCTGGCGCGACTCGGCCTAGTTATGTTCCTGTTCGATTGTCTAGCAATCTGTTAGGTTGTTAGACAATCTGCGGCAGGGACGACGAGAGGGGTTCGAGATGACGACGGATGCGACATCCGCGGTCCTTCCCGACGCCATCTACTCGGCGCTCCGCATCTCGGTGCTCACGCAGGTGATCGCCCCCGGCGACTCCGTGACCGAATCTGCTGTCGCGCTGCGTTTCGGCGTCGCCCGCCCCACTGCGAAGACCGCGATCGAGCGGCTCGTCGCCGAGGGACTGCTGCGGCGCGAGAAGCACCAGACCGCACGCGTTCCCCGGCTGAGCCGCGACGACATCGTCGACCTCTTCGACAGCCGCGCAATCGTCGAGAGCGCAGCCGTGGCCGCCCTCACGAGCGACGGGGCGCTGCCCGCGGACGCCCTCGCCGCGCACCGCGCACTGCTCGCCGACGCGACATCCGGCTTCGCCACCCACGACATCGCCTTCCACCGCGCCCTCGTCGCCGGCCAACCGAGCCCGCGGCTCGCGCGGATGCACCGCCTGCTGATGGGCGAGATCGAGCTGTGCATCGGGCAGGTGCAGGCGAACCACCTGCTCACGGCGGAGCAGGTCGGCGCGCAGCACCAGGGCATCCTCGACGCGGTCACGGCCGGTGACGCCGACCTCGCCTCCCTGCTCACCCGCGAGCACATCACCGGTGCGCGCGACCGCCTGCTCGCCCACTTCGACCTGCTCGCCGGCCCCGGTGCGCCCGCCCCCTTCGACAGCGAATCCCCCTAACAGAGAGATCACGATGGTTCAGCGCAGAATCCCGAAGTACAAAGACCTCCGTCCGTTGATGAACTTCAAGACGCCCGAGTTCAACGCGAAGAAGCGCCGGCTGCAGAACGCGCTGACGATCGCCGACCTGCGCGACATCGCCCAGCGCCGCACGCCCAAGGCCGCGTTCGACTACACCGAGGGTGCCGCCGAGGCCGAGATCAGCCTGAAGCGCGCCCGCCAGGCGTTCGAGGACATCGAGTTCACGCCGTCGATCCTGCGCGACGTCTCGACTGTCGACATGTCGAGCGAGGTGCTCGGCGGCCGGGTCGCCCTGCCGTTCGGCATCGCCCCGACCGGCTTCACCCGCATGATGCAGACCGAGGGCGAGATCGCCGGGGCGGGCGCCGCTGCCGCCGCGGGCATCCCGTTCTCGCTGTCGACCATGGGCACGACCGCGATCGAAGACGTGAAGGCCGCGAACCCCGACGGTCGCAACTGGTTCCAGCTCTACATGTGGAAGGACCGCGACCGCTCGATGGCGCTCGTCGACCGCGCGGCGAAGGCCGGGTTCGACACGCTGCTGGTGACCGTCGACGTTCCCGTCGCGGGAGCGCGCCTGCGCGACAAGCGCAACGGCTTCTCGATCCCGCCGCAGCTCACGGTCGGCACGGTCGTCAACGCGATCCCCCGGCCCGAGTGGTGGATCAACTTCCTCACCACCGAGCCGCTCGCCTTCGCGTCGCTCGACCGCTGGAGCGGAACGGTCGGCGAGCTGCTCGACACGATGTTCGACCCGACCGTGACGTTCGACGACCTGGCCTGGATCAAAGAGCAGTGGCCCGGAAAACTCGTCGTGAAGGGCGTGCAGAACGTCGACGACGCCAAGCGCTTGGCCGACATGGGCGTCGACGGCATCACGCTGTCAAACCACGGCGGGCGTCAGCTCGACCGGGCACCGATCCCCTTCCACCTGCTTCCGGATGTTGTTCGCGAGGTCGGCAAGGACACGGAAGTCCACCTCGACACCGGAATCATGAGCGGCGCCGACATCGTCGCGTCGATCGCGCTCGGCGCCAAGTTCACCCTCATCGGGCGCGCCTACCTGTACGGGTTGATGGCGGGCGGACGCGAGGGGGTCGACCGCACCATCGAGATTCTGGCCGACCAGATCGCACGCACAATGCGCCTGCTCGGAGTGAAGAGCCTCGACGAGCTCGAACCGCGGCACGTGACGCAGCTCGAGCGGCTGGTGCCGCGGCAGCGCGGTGGAGCTTAGGCAAACGCGCCAGCGTTTGAGCGACCCCAGCGCCGACTGAGCCTGCGAGGGAGGAATCCGGCGAGCTCGCCCCGCCGGCTTGCGACTTGCGCACCTTCGTCGGCCACGGGAAGGTGCGCAACTCGCAGATCGCCGACGGGCGCGTGCTCAGTGGCGGAAAATTGCGCTTCCGGGCGCGCGGGAAGAGCAATATGCCGCCGATGAGTGGCGGCGCCGAGAGACGCGCCGCTACAGCAGGAAGTCGCGCAGCGCGTCGTCGAGCGCCGCGGTCGTGAGCCGCAGCGACTCGATGTCGATGCGCTCGTCGTTGCCGTGGAACAGCGTGCGGAACGTCGCGATGTCCCAGCCCGCGGAGAACAGCCCGAACCCGTAGGCGTTGATGCCGAGCGGACGCAGGTGTGCCGCGTCGGTGCCACCCGGCATGATGAGCGGCACGAGCTCGGCGGCAGGGTAGTGCTTCTGCACGGCGCGTTCGAGCGCCGCGTAGAACGGGGTTCCGGCGGGCGAGACGGTCGGCACCCCGGTCTCGTCGCCCTCGATGCTCACCCGGTCGGCCAGATCGCCGACGAGACCGGCGAGGTGCCGGTCGACGTCGGCCGCGGTCTGTCCCGGCAGGATGCGCACGTCGAGGTCGATCGTCGCCACCCCCGGGATCACGTTGACCTTCGTTCCGGCCCGCACCACGTTCGGCGAGACGGTGAGGTGCGTCATCGCGTGGGCGTAGCCGGTGAGCCGGCCGAGCTCGCCCAGCGCGTCGTTCACCCGCGCGGGGTCGACGAGCCGCCGCTTCAGCGACTCGTCGAGGTCGGCGGCCGCCACGAAGCCGCGCCAGTGCTCGGTGATCTGCGCCTCCCCCGCGGTCGCGAAGATGCGGGCGAGCAGTTCGGCGGCGGGGGCGGCCGCGCTGTCGGAGCCCCACGGCACCGAGCCGTGCCCGGGCCGGCCGCGCACGGTCAGCCGACGCGGGGCGCGCGCCTTCTCGCCGACGGTCACGGTCACCGCGCGGGTCGGCTCGCCCGGTACGCCGAGGGGGATGCCGCCGTTCTCGGTGATCACGTAGTCGACGTCGAGCAGCGCGGGCTCGTTCGCCACGATCCAGCCGACGCCCAGCCCGCCGCCGGCCTCCTCGTCGGCCACGGCGGCGAAGACGAGGTCGCCGCGTGGGCGCACTCCCCCGAGGGCGATGGCCCGGAAGACGACCGCCATCGCCGCGGTCAACCCGAGCATGTCGACAGCGCCGCGACCCCAGACCACGCCATCGACGATCTCGCCGCCGAACGGGTCGTGGGCCCAGCCGTCCTCGACGCCGACGACGTCGAGGTGGCCCATGAGAGCGACGGATGCCGCGCCCGGATCGCTCCCGACGATGCGGGCGATCAGGCTAGCCCGCCCGGGTGCCGGTTCGACCACGCGGTAGTCGATGTCGACCCCCGCGAAGAACGCCTCGAGGGTGCGCACCGACCGGATCTCCTGTCCGGATTCCGGCGTCCCGTCGTTCACACACGCGTTGCGGATGAGGCTCTGCAGCAGAGCGACGGTCTCTTCGTGGTCGGCGCTCATGGATTCATCCCGTAGTCGGTCAGTTGTCGGTGCCGCGCAGCTTCGCGATGCCGTTCATCAGGTGGTACACGACGATAGCGGCGACCGTGCCGAGCACGATGCCCGAGAAGGTGAGCTGGCCGAGGTTGATCGTGAAGTCGGCGATGCCCATGATCAGCGCGACACCGGCGGTGAGCTGGTTCTTCGGCTTGCTGAAGTCGACCTTGTTCTCGACCCAGATGCGCACACCGATGATTCCGATGAGGCCGTAGAGCGCGGTGGTCACGCCGCCGAGAACACCCGCCGGAACGGTGTTGATGATCGCGCCGAACTTCGGCGAGAGGCCGAGCAGGATCGCGACGATGCCGGCGACCCAGTAGGCCGCGGTCGAGAAGACGCGGGTGGCCGCCATCACGCCGATGTTCTCGCCGTAGGTGGTGGTGGGCGATCCACCGCCGAGGCCTGAGAGCACGGTCGCAAGGCCGTCGGCGAACAGCGCGCGGCCGGTGAGGCCGTCGAGGTTGCGGTTCGTCAGCTGGCCGACGCCCTTGATGTGCCCGACGTTCTCGGCGACGAGCGCGAGCACGACCGGCAGGAACATCAGGTAGATGCCGAGGTTGTCGGCCGAGAACGACGGCGTGGTGAACTCGGGAAGTCCCACCCAGGCGGCGTCGCCGACGGCGCTGAAGTCGACCTCGTTCGCGACGGCGGCCGCGATGTAGCCGACGATCACGCCGATGATGATCGAGAGCCGTCCGAGGAAGCCGCGGAAGAACACCGCCGACAGGATGATCGCGAGCAGCGTGATGATCGCCACGATCGGCGATTCGGCGAAGTTGTTCTTGGCGGCGGGCGCCAGGTTGAAGCCGATGAGCGCCACGATCGCACCGCTGACGACGGGCGGCAGCACGATGTCGATCCAGCCGGTGCCGGTGAGGTGCACGACGACGCCGATCACCGCGAGCAGTGCGCCGACGACGATGATGCCGCCGAGGGCGACGGATGGCCCGCCTGATGCGGTGGCCGCGCTGATGGGGGCGAGGAACGCGAACGACGACCCGAGGTAGCTCGGCAGCCGGTTGGCGGTGATGATCAGGAAGAGCAGCGTGCCGATGCCCGAGAACAGGAGGGTCGTCGCGGGCGGGAACCCGGTGATGAGCGGCACCAGGAAGGTGGCGCCGAACATGGCGACGACGTGCTGGCTGCCGAAGCCGATGGTGCGCAGCCAGGTGAGGCGCTCTTCGGGGTAGACGATCTCCGTCGCTCCGACGTTCTTACCGTCGCCGTGCAGCATCCAAGGCAGAGCCACGTTATCTCCGTAGGGGTATGCGGCGCCCGAGATGGCGCCTAACGAGAATAGCCGCTGGTATTACAACTCCAGCGCGCCCAGCAGGTTGGTCGCCACCGTGCCGTGGGCGGACTCGGGGTCGCTCGGGTGGAACAGTCCGGCGAGCGCGTCGCGGTACAGCCGCGACAGCTCGGTGTCGGCCGAATAGGCCGAGCCGCCCGAGACCCGGATCGCCGTCTCGACGACCGACCTCGCGACGTCGACCGACCGCGTCTTGGTGCCGACCAGCAGCCGGAACCACGACGCTCCATGGTCGACGAGCCCGTCGACGTCGCGGGCGAGCCCCTCGATCTGCGGCGCGAGTGAGTCGAGCGCGATGGCGGCGTCGGCGAGCTGCCAGCGGATATCCGGGTCCTGCGAATAGGCGAGCCCCGACTTCATCGACCGGCGCGTGGCCACGTTCTCGACGGCGAGCTCGAGGGCACGGTCGGCGATGCCGGCGTACACGCTCGAGATCAGCAGCAGGAAATCGGCGAACAGGGCGAAAATATAGGGGTCGGCGACCGGGCCGACGGGCAGGATGCGGGTGATGCGTTCGGGAGCGACGCGCGCGCCGTCGAGCACGGTCGTGAAACTCCGGGTCGCCCGCATGCCCAGCGGGTTCCACTCGCCGACCGCGCGATGACCCGGCGTCTCGCGGGTGAGCACACCGTGCACGAGTGTGGGCTCCGTGTCATCCGCGGCTCCAGCACCCGAATCGTCCCGCCCGAAGATCACCAGGCGCGTCCAGGCGGGCGACAGCGAGGTGAAGATCTTGGTGCCGCTGAACAGGTACGAGCCGTCGGGCTGGGGCGTGGCTATCGTGCGCGAGTCGAACATCACCTGGTCGTTGCCGGCCTCGCTGTTGCCGAACGCAAAGAGCTCGCCCGCCGCGGCCTCGTCGACGATCCAGTCGAGCGAGTGGTCGCCGCGTTCGCTCAGCGCCCGGGCGATGCCGACGACGACGAGGTGCATGTTGATGCCGAGGGCGGTCGCGGGGGCGTGCGCCGCGAGCAGCCGCTGGTCGCGCGCGACCTCGAGAAGCGGTCGCGATTTCAGATAACCGGATGCGCGCAGGTCGTCGAGATCCTCCGCGAAGAAGGCGTTGTCGCGGTCGTAGCCGGCGGCGCGCGAACGGATGCGGGAGAGCAGGTCTTCGGTGAGAACGGTCACCCGTTTAAACTACGCCCGGCGGGGTTGCAGCGGCGGCTGAGTCTCAGGCGGCGATTCCCGCCCCGACGAGCGGGGGCTGCTCTGCGAGCGCGGGCTGCTCTGCGAAGACAACCGGCTTCGCGCCCAACGCGTCGATGAGCGCGTGCACCATCGTAACGGTCGGGGTGGCGACCCCGTTCGCGCGGGCGGCGGCAAGCACCGCACCGGTGAGGTAGTCGTGCTCGAGCGGGCGGCCGGCCCTGCGGTCGAGCAGCATCGAGGTGGCGCTGTTGCGCGGCAGCGAGTCCATGCGCAGCAGGAAGGTCTCGGCCGCGCCGGGCGCGAACGCGGCACCCTCCGACTCACCCACGAGCACGGCCTCCGCGAGCATCGCCCTCAGCAACGGACGCACGCTCGGGTCACCGGTGACCTCTATCGTGCGGTCGGTGAGCGCGGTCACGGTGTTCAGCGCCGAGTTCATCACGAGCTTCGTCCACGACTCGGTGACGAAGTCGTCGACCAGGCGCACGGCGATGCGGTCGGAGTCGAACAGGGCGGCGAACTCGTCAGCGCCCGCGACGTCGGCGAGCGCGAGTGCTCCGGGGTCGCGGCAGACAACGAGGTCGCGCTCCACCTTCTCGGCCGCGATATAGACGATGCCGGGGATGACCCGGTCGGCGGTTACCCAGCGGCGGACGCGTTCGGCCTGGCCGATGCCGTTCTGCAGCACAACGACGGTGGTGGCCGGGCCGACCAGCGCGTCGAGCCATGCTCCGACGTTCGGGGTGTCCTGCGCTTTGACCGTGACGACGACGTAGTCCACCGGGCCGAGGCCCACGGGAGTCGCGGCGACGGCCGCATCCACTCTCCTGATCTCCCCGGCGACGTCGATGGTCATCGCGGCGGAGTTCGCGCGGCGGCAGAGGAGCACGTCGGCGCGCTCCGCGATCGCGTCGGCGACCACCGTGCCGATGGCGCCCACACCCACGATCGCGACCGTCGGGCGGCGCGTGGAGTCGGTCGCCGTAACGCGGCGGAGAAAGTCGGTCATAGTGTAAGTCTGCGGAATTGAGCACCGTGCGCAACACGGCAATCTCGATTGCGCAATCTGCCCTGTTGTGCGACGGAAAGTGCTGACTACAATGCACTATGCCCAACAGCACAGTGCCCGACTCCCCCGCCGCGGGATTCGACCCGGCCCCAGACTCCGACGCGCCTCTGCTCGATCAGACAGACGCGCGCATCATCCTCGCCCTCGACGCCGAGCCCGAGGCGACGACGCTGTCGCTCTCGCGCGCGCTGGGCATCGCCCGCAACACCGTGCACGCCCGGCTGCGCAAGCTCGTCGATCGCCGCCAGCTCGGATCACCGAGCCAACGCGTCAGCCCCGCCTCGCTCGGCTACCCGCTCATCGCTTTTCTGCGCCTGTCGATCGCGCAGAGAACCGCCGACGACACTATGCGCGCGCTCACCCTGATTCCCGAGATCCTCGAAGCCCTCGCGATCACCGGCGAGGGCGACCTGCAGGTGCGCATCGCGGCGCGGGATCCCGCGCACCTGTACCAGCTGACCACCGGGATCCTCGAGATCGAGGGCGTCACCCGGTCGAGCACCACGCTCGCGATGGCCGAGATCATCCCGAGCCGCATGGGCCCGCTGCTCGAGCGGCACGCGGCGGCGCGGAGATAGCGCCGCGCCCGACTACCGCTCCCGGTACTCGTACTCGGGCCGCCCCGGAGTGCCGTAGCGCGCCGCTCGTTCGAGCACGCCCTCGGCGACGAGGTGCTCGAGGTAGCGTCGGGCGGTGACGCGGGCCAGTTCGAGCCGCTCGGCCAGTTCGCTCGCCGAGACCGCTCCGTCGCTCGCGCGCACCGCCGCGAGAACCGCGTCGAGCGTCGGCGATGACAGGCCCTTGTCGAGCTGGGGCTGCCCCGGCGTGCGCAGGCTAGCGAACGAGGCATCCACCTCGCTCTGTGTCGCCAGGATCTCTCCGCGCTCGAGCTTCGCCGAGAATCCGCGATAGTTCTCGAGCTTCTCGGAGAACGTCGCGAAGGTGAATGGCTTGATCAGGTAGAGCACGATGCCCAGAGAGACGGATGCCCGCACGACACCCACATCACGCACCGCGGTGATCGCGATCACATCGACCTCGAGGCCGGACGCGCGGATGCGCCGGCACAGATCGAGACCGTGGATGTCCGGAAGGTTCATGTCGAGCAGCACCAGGTCGATCGACGAGGTGGGCGCCCCGTCGTCGCCACCGTCCGACGCCGAGTCGCGCAGCAGCCGCAGCGCCTCGCGGCCGTCGCCAGCCACCCCGGCCACCTCGAACCCGGGCAGACGGCGCACGTACTCGGCGTGGGCGTCGGTCGTGATCGGCTCGTCGTCGACCACGAGCACCCGGATCACGCAGGCACCCCGGCTTCGGACGGCAACCGCACCGTGACCACGGCGCCGCTCTCGTTGCGCACCTCGACGGTCCCCCGCAGCCGCCGCACCGCCTGGTCGACGAGTGCGAGCCCGATTCCGCGGGCGTGTTCTCCGGCCCGCTTGGTCGAATAGCCGCGGTCGAACGCGCGGGCGACGTCGGCGAATCCGGCGCCGTTGTCGCTGACGCGCAGCACGATCCCGTCGCCGTCGCGAAGCAACTCGACCGTCACGGTCGGACGCGCGCCGGGCTCACGGGCACTGCTCTCAGGTGCGCCGACCGCACCAGCGCCGTCCCGCGCCTCGCCCGCCTCGACCTCCAGCCCCGGCGTCACCGCGTCGAGCGCGTTGTCGACCAGGTTGCCGACGATCGTCACGAGATCGCTCGGCGCGACCGCCAGTTGTCCGAGCCGCTCGTCGATGCGCAGTTCGAGGTCGATACCGCGCTCCCGCGCCTGCGCCGACTTGCCCAGCAGCAGGGCGGTGAGCACTGGCTCCTCGACCGAGGCGACGAGCGAGTCGGCGAGCTCCTGGCCGACGTCGAGCTCGTTCGCGGCGAACTCGATCGCCTCCGCGGTGCGCCCGAGCTCGATGAGCGCGACGATCGTGTGCAGCCGGTTCGAGAACTCGTGCGTCTGCGAGCGCAGGGCGTCGGACAGCGTGCGCATCGTCTGCAGCTCCCCGCTGAGCTTCTGCAGGTCGGTGTGGTCGCGCAGGGTCGTGACGGTTCCGAGGATCCTGGCGGGGCCCGCGGATGACACGGTCAGCTCCTGATTGACGACGAGAACGTTCGTCGCGGTGAAGTAGACCTCGTCGACCGCGCGCTCCCCGCCGGCGAGCAGGTCGCCGAGCGCGCCGGGCAGCTCGAGGTCGCGCACCGCCACCGGTTCGGCGGGCCGCTCGAACGGCAGCCCCAGAAACTCAGCGGCCTGGTCGTTGTAGAGCAGCAGGCGTCCCCGGGTGTCGACGAGCAGCAGGCCCTCGCGCACCGAGTGCAGCACTCCCTCGTAGTACGCGAACATGCGGCTCATCTCCTCGGGGCCGCGCCCCCAGGTGACCCGGCGCAGGTAGCGGCTGAGCAGCCAGGCCGCGACGGCGCCGAGCAGGATCGTGAGGGCGGCGGTGGCGAACACGATCGCCAGCCGGCCGCCCAGCGCCTGCGAGATGTTGTCGACCGTGACACCCGCGGCGACTATCGCGACGACCTCGCCCGAACCGTCTTCGATCGGCACGACCGCCCGCACCGACGGGCCGAGGGTGCCCGTGTAGGTCTCGGTGAACGATTCGCCGCGCAGCGCGGGCGTCACCGTGCCGAGAAACTGTCGCCCGATCTCGGCCGGGTCCGGATGGGTCAGCCGCACCCGGTCGGGCGTCATGATCGTGATGAAGTCGGTCTCGGTCTCCCGCATCAGCTCGACCGCGTAGGGCTCGAGAAGCGCTGTGGGATCGGCGGACGACACGGACTCGAGCACAAACGGATTGGCCGCGATCGACGTGGCGACGGTCATGCTCTTCGCCGCGGCCTCGCCGTCGACGTCGTTGCGCGTGTCGGCCAACAGCCAGACCGTGGCCACGACGGTGAGCGCGGTGATGAACGCGACCTGCAGCACGAGGAGGCGAGCCGCGATGCTCCAGCCACGAATCATCCGGCCCATAGAGAACAGTATGAACGCAACCGCCACGGTCGCGCCCCTCTGCACAATGCTGGGGCAACCGCAGGAGAGCCGTCCACAAAGCAGTGACGGCCGGGGAGAATCAAGGGAAGACCGATGGCAATGACGCAAGCGGCACCGCAGAATTCAGCACCGAAGAAGAGAATCGACAGAACGCACTGGCTCTACATCGCGGTGATCGTCGCGGTCGCGGCCGGCATCACCGTGGGCCTCGTGTTCCCCGATTTCGCGAAGGGGCTCAAGCCGATCGGAACGGGCTTCGTCTCGCTCATCAGCATGATGATCGCGCCCATCATCTTCTGCACCATCGTGCTCGGCGTGGGATCGATCGCCAAGGCGGCCACCGTGGGCAAGGTCGGCGGGCTCGCGCTCGGCTACTTCATCGTGATGTCGACCTTCGCGCTCGGCATCGGGCTCGTGGTGGGCAACATCATCCACCCGGGCGAGGGACTCAACATCAGCGGGGCGAGTTACGACACCTCCGATCTCGAACCCGCGTCGACGACGGACTTCCTGCTCGGCATCATCCCCGAGACGCTGTTCTCGTCGCTGACCTCCGGCAGCATCCTGCAGACCCTGTTCGTCGCTCTCATCGTGGGCTTCGCGCTGCAGAAGATGGGTACCAAGGGCAAGCCGATCCTCGGTGCCATCCGCCAGCTGCAGGTTCTCGTCTTCCGCATCCTCGCAATGATCATGTGGATCGCGCCCCTCGGAGCGTTCGGCGCCATCGCGGCCGTCGTCGGCGAGACCGGGGTGGGCGCGCTCGTGGCCCTCGGGACGCTCATGATCGCGTTCTACATCACCTGCGCGCTGTTCGTCGTGGTGGTTCTCGGCGGTCTGCTCAAGCTGGTCACCGGCGTGAACATCTTCCGGATGATGCGCTACCTCGGCCGCGAGTACCTGCTCATCGTGTCGACGTCGTCGAGCGAGGTCGCCCTGCCGCGGCTCATCGCGAAGATGGAGCACCTCGGAGTCTCGAAGCCGGTCGTGGGCATCACGGTGCCCACCGGCTACTCGTTCAACCTCGACGGCACCGCGATCTACCTGACCATGGCGTCGCTGTTCATCGCGAGCGCGATGGGAACCCCTCTCGCACTGGGCGAGCAGATCTCGCTGCTGATCTTCATGATGATCGCGTCGAAGGGCGCGGCCGGGGTCACCGGCGCCGGAATCGCCACGCTCGCCGGCGGGCTCCAGGCGCACCGTCCCGACCTCGTCGACGGAGTCGGGGTGATCGTGGGCATCGACCGGTTTATGTCGGAGGCCCGCGCGCTCACGAACTTCACCGGAAACGCGGTGGCCACCGTGCTCATCGGCACCTGGACGCACCAGATCGACAAGACACAGGTCGAGGCAGTGCTCTCGCGCAAGTCGCCGTTCGACGAGGCGACCATGAGCGCCGACGACCACGAGAGTGCCGACGAGATCGCCTACGAGGCGCGGAGTTCCGAGACGCGGGATTCCGACGCGCGGGATTCCGACGCGCGCGTGTCCACCGCGGAGATCACCGCGATCGTCGAGGGCGCGCGGGTCAAGAGGTAGGCGCGCGTCAGCGCTTCGACTCGGCCACCAGGCTGGTACCGAGCAGCGCGACGAGCACAACGACGTTCGCCACGAGAGCCCCCGCGACACCGATCGCGGGGGCCGCGAACGCAGCGCCGACGACGAGCAGCGAGCTGGCCCCGATCGCGACCGGGTTGATCACGACCCGGTCGACGATCGGGGCGTGCACCGCCCACAGCATCACGAGGAACACCGCGACCGGCACCGCCACGGCGAGCGCCACGATCGTGTCGGACGTCTCGGTGTGGTGGCCGGCGGATTCGACCGCCACTTCGAGGCCCGCTCCCACGGCGGCGAGCGAGGCGAAGATCAGGTAGTGGCCGTAGCCCCAGACGAACGACAGGTCGCGGCGGCGCACCAGCCCGTCGCCGGCCGGCTCGGAGAAGTACAGCCACCAGAGCACGAACAGCAGGGTGAGGCCGGCCGCGGCGATCACGATCAGGTCGGCGCTGAGTCCGCCGCCGTCGAGCGCGTCCTGCACGCCGACCGTCGACGCCAACACGCTCTCGCCGAGCACGATGATGGTGAACAGCCCGTAGCGCTCGGCGATGTGGTGCGGGTGCCAGGCGGTGTGGCCGGTGCGTTCCGCCCACCGTGGCACCGACAGGTCGGCGAGGGCGATGAGCACGAACACCCACCACGGTCCGCCGTCGGGAAGCGCGAGTCGTGCCACCCAGAGCACCTGCACGACGGAGATGGCGGCCGCGTAGCGGAAGGCGGTGGCGCGGCCCTCCGGATGCTGGATTCCCGCGCGCAGCCACAGTGCCACCAGTCCGACGCGCATCACGAGGTAGCCGACCGTGACCGCGGTATATCCGCCGTCGACCCCCGAGAACGCCGAGGGCACCCCGGCCGCGAGAATCAGTACGCCCGCCATCTGCACGAGCACGAGCGCGCGGTACGGAACATCGTCGGTGTCGTAGGCCGACGCGAACCAGGTGAAGTTCATCCAGGCCCACCAGATGGCGAAGAACACCATGAGGTACGGCCCGACCGTCTCGAGCGCGTGGCCGTCGGCGATCGAGTGCGCGAGCTGCGCGGCGACCTGGGCGATCGCGACCACGAAGACGAGGTCGAAGAGCAGCTCGAGCGGGCTCGACGCGCGATGCGCCTCGGTCGTGTTGCGGGCGGACATGCGGGTGATCAACCGGGGCATCAGTGCTGCTCCCCGACCAGCTCGGCGATCGCCGCGACACCGATCGCGACTTCGACGAAGCTCGTCGACAGCGGCGAGAGGCCCAGCCGGATGCCATTAGGCCGCCGGAAGTCGGGGATGATGCCGCGCCGCCAGAGCTCGGGCATGATCGCCTCGAACCCGTCGTGGTCGATCGTGACGTGGCTGCCGCGCCGCTCGGGGTCGCGCGGGCTGGCGAGCACCGCCGTCGGAAGCACATCGTCGACGAGGGCCACCGCGTACTCGGTGAGGGCGACCGACTTGGCGCGCACGGCGTCGATTCCCACGGTCTCGATCAGCGCGATCATGTCGCGCATCGCGAGCATCCCGATGATCGGGGGTGTGCCGCTGGTGAATCCGCGGATACCCTCGGCGGGTTCGTAACCCTGCCCCATCGTGAACGGGGTCGCACTGCCCAGCCAGCCCTGGATCGGCTGGCGCATCCGCTGGTTCCGCGAAGCGACGTAGGCGAAGGCGGGCGATCCCGGCCCGCCATTCAGGTACTTGTAGGTGCAACCGACGGCGAGGTCGACGTTCCAGGCGTCGAGCTGCGTGGGGACGACGCCGGCGGAGTGGCACAGGTCCCAGAGGATGAGCGCGCCGGCCTCGTGTGTGAGTGCGGTGAGTCCGGCGACGTCGGCGAGGAACCCCGAGCGGTACGACACCGCGCTGAGCACCACGACGGCGGTCGCCGGCGAGAGCACCGCGGCGAGCGTCTCCGCGGTCGGATCGCCCGATTCGACCCAGCGCAGGGTGAGTCCGCGTTCGGCCGCGATACCCTCGAGCACGTACCGGTCGGTCGGGAAGTTGTCGCGGTCGATGACGATCTCGGTGCGCCCCGGCCGGGCGTCGACGGCCGCGCGCACGAGCTTGTAGAGCAGCACGGTGGTCGAGTCGCCGATCGTGGTCTGGCCCGGTGCGGCGCCGAGCGCGACGCGTCCGAGATCGTCGCCGATCTGCTGGGCGAGGTCGAGCCACCCCTCGTCCCAGCCGCGGATGAGGCGCCCGCCCCACTGCGTCGCCATGAACTCGCCGACGCGGTCGACGGATGCCCGCAGCGGACGCCCGAGCGAGTTGCCATCGAGGTAGGCGGTCACCGTGTCGTCACGCACGAACGAGTCGCGGAAAGGGGCGAGCGTGTCGGCCGCGTCGTGCGGCTCGGGAGACAGGTCGATCGTCATGGCTAGACGCTAGCGCGGTTGGGCGGCCGTGTAGTCTCGCCGGGCAGAACACCACCGCTCAGAAGCGCGGCGGCTCACCCGGCGGAGCGTCACCCGACCCGCCGGCAGCCGGATCTCCAGCGCCCGAACCCCCAGCGCCCGAACCTCCGGCGTCCGGCCTTTCCGCGCCCCACCCCGCGGCACCGGGTGCGGGCCCGATCTCGTTCGCCGGGTACGTCACGTAGGTGCGCCCGGCCTTGGTGGTCCACTCGATGCGACCGTCACCGAGGTTGCGCAGCCTGACCCTGGTGTGGTGTTTCAGGTTGTGATGCCCCTCGCAGAGATGGCTGAGGTTGCCGGCGCAGGTCGTTCCCCCGAGGGCGAAGTCGACGCTGTGATCGACGTCGCAGTTCACCGCGGGCTTGTTGCAGCCCGGGGCACGGCAGACCTCGTCGCGCACCCGCAACACCAGCCTGAGATCGGCGGGCACGGCGTACTTGCTGCGATCGAAGTCGAGAACAGCGCTCGTCACCGGATCGGTGAGCACACGGGTGAAGCTCGGCGCATCTGCGGCCAGCTGGCGTGCGACATCGGGATCGATCGGGCCGTATCCTTCGAGATTCGCGGGCTGCTCTGTCTTGCCGAGCAACGTGAGCATGGGCACCGTGACGAGCACCTTTGCCCTGATGCCGTGCCCGGTTCCGCTCTCGGGCACGCCGGTCACCGGGTTCTCTACCGCGCAGGTGTCTCCGTCGATGAGCAGGTCGCCGAACGCGTCGGCGCGCTTCTGGGCGAGCGTGCGGCCGTCTCCGGGAGCGTTCTGGCCGTTCGCGATCTCGGTGAGCCGCCCGTACGCGGCGATGGCGACCTCCGCGCCGAGATACGCGTTGACGTAGGCCATGCCGTCGGGCTGCGGGTCGACCCACACGCGCCGTTCGGCGATGCCCTTCTCCCTGCGGTCGGCGATGGATTGCGGATGCAACGACTCCCGTTTCTTGCGCACGACCCGGGTGAATTTCGCCACCGTCAGCGTCTTGGCGAACGGCAGCGCTTCGTGCTCGAAGTCGGCCACGGCCTCGTCGGGCAGGGTCGACGTCTGGTCGACCATCACCTGCGCGTGCCGGTAGCTGATCTCGCCGTCACGCAGCGCCGCGTGGGTCTCGGGCAAGAGGTGCACGAGACGCTTCGACTCGGCGAACAGGCCGTCGGCCGTGGTCTCGGGAACGCGCAGCGCGCACGCCAGCTCGAAGACGAGCTCGCGATGACCGCGCACCTCGGGCGTCCAGCCGTGTGGATCGGCAGAAGCGGCAGGCGGCGGAGACTCCGCCGCCACCATGGCCTCGCTCCAGAGCCGGAGCTGATCGATCTGCGTCGCGCGCAGAGCCATCGACGCGTCGACAATGCGCTGCGCCGATTGCACGGTGGAGACCAGCCCGTCGAAGGTACCGAGCATGGCCCGGGCGAGCGCGTCGTCGGCCACGATCGAGTCTGCTGCGACGGGCTCATCGGGTGCGGATGGGATGTTCATGCCGACAGTGCAATCGTGACCACCGACATTCACCCGCACCTCCGAAAAACCGGTGGATAACCGGTGTGCTGTGGAGAAACGACCGCCTAAGAAGCGGCGCCGGAACCCGCCCGGTCCGCCGCATCCGCCCGGTCCGCCCCGCCCGCGGAAGTCCGATCCACCGGCTTGCTCTTCAGCAGCTTCAGCCCGACCACGCTGCCCACGATGCCGGCGAGGAACAGCAGCCGCAGCACCGTCACCGCTTCGCCCCCGGTCGCCATCGCGAACGCGACCGTGAGCGCGGCGCCGGTTCCGGCCCAGACCGCGTAGGCGGTGCTGATCGGGATGTGCTTCGCGACGTACGCGAGCGACACCATGCTGAGCACCAGCGCGACTCCGAACACGACGGTCGGCAACGGCCTCGTGAAGCCCTCGCTCGCGCCGAGCGCTGTGGCCCAGACCGCCTCGAGAACGGCACTGGCGAAGAGGATGATCCACGGCATTAGCTCACTGCTTTCAGTCCGATGACGCACCCGATGAGTACGACGAGAAGCGCCGCCCGACCGAGCGACAGGGTTTCCTTTTTTCGCACGACCGCGACGATCACGGTCAGCACGGCACCGATGCCGACCCAGACCGCGTAGGCGGTGCCGACCGGGATCTCGTTCATCGCCCAGGCGAGTCCGGCCATGCTGAGCACCAGCGAGACCGCGAACAGAGCGGTCGGTTTCGGTCTCTTGAAGTTGTCGGATGCGCCGAGTGCCGAGGCCCAGACGGATTCCAGCACCCCCGATGCGATCAAAATAAGCCAAGCCACGTGAACTCTCCGTTTCGTATTCGCACAGTTGTGCCATAACAAGTTGTAGCACATTTCGTACGACTGTGCGAATATAAGGGCATGCCGAAGATCGTGGATGTCGCCGAACGCGACCGCATCGTGTCGGAGGCCGCGTGGCGCGTGATGGTGCGCGACGGCCTGACCGCCCTGTCTGTGCGCAACGTGGCCGCCGAGGCCGGCCTGCCTCCGTCGTCGCTGCGCTACACCTTTCCCACGCAGGCGAGCGTGCGCGACTCGGCGGTCGCCCTGCTCGTCGAGCGTATGTCGCGACGTGTGGCCAGCCACGGCGACAGCGGAGACGGCCCCACCGCCCGCGCCATCCTGCTCGAGCTGCTCCCCCTCGACGACGAACGCCGCGTCGAGATGGAGGTCTCGCTGGCCCTCGGCGCGATGGCCGCCACCGACCGCGACCTGTGGCGCGCGCATCAGCGCACCCACCTCGCCGTGCGCGAGGCCTGCGCCCACGCGATCCAGCTGCTCGGCGCTCCCCATCGCGAGCTCGACGGCCTGCACGCGCTCATCGACGGCTTGGCCCTGCACCTGGTGCGTCAGGCTCCCGGTGCCGGCGACGCCTGGGCACTCGACGCGCTCGACGCCTATCTGGCCAGGCTTCCCCGCTGACGCCCTACCGAACCCCGCGCATCAGCCGCAGAACCGGTCGCGCGAACACCACGAGCAGCGCTCCGATCACGATGGCGATCGCGCCGATAACCCCGAAGTAGGGTGCCTCGTCGGCGGGATCGTAGAACCCCGCGAGCTGGCCGGATGCCGCGGTGCCGATAGCGACCGACAGGAAAAACAGAGCCACCATCTGGGTGCGGAAGCGCGCCGGTGCCAGCTTGGTCGACACCGACAGTCCGATCGGCGAGAGCAGCAACTCGGACACGGTGAACACCAGCAGGATCAGCACGAGCGCGAGCAGCGGCGTACCGTTGGCGCCGGTCGCGACGAACGGCAGGAAGAGCAGGAACCCGAGCCCCACCCCGACCGTGCCGAGCCCGAACTTGAGCGGCGTCGAGGGCTGCCGCGCTCCGAGCCGGGTCCAGAGCGCGGCGAAGACGCCCGACAGCACGATGATGAAGATCGGGTTGATCGACTGCACCCACGACACCGGGAAGTCCCAGCCGAACAGGTTGCGGTCGAGGCGCTCGTCGCTATAGATCGTGATCACCGTGAACTGCTGCTGGTAGATCGACCAGAACGCGACGCTGGTGAGGAAGAGCGGGATGAAGGCGACGACGCGACTGCGCTCGACAGCGGAGAGCCCGGTCGAGGTCAGGATCACAACGAAGTAGGCGACCGCGGCGAGCGCCGTCACCACGATCACGATGAACCCGAGGTTCGCGGCGGTCACCACACCGGTCAGCACGAGAACCACCACGAGCAGTACGACCCCGACCGCGACGGCGATCACCAGCGGGAAGCGCGACCGCGGCAACGGGTTGGGGATCTCCCTCGCGACATCCGGAAGCCGCCTGCGACCGATCGAATACTGCACGAGCCCGGCAGCCATTCCGACCGCGGCCAGCCCGAACCCGAAGTGGAACCCGAGCGTGGTCTGCAGCAGCCCCGTGAGCAGCGGCCCGAAGAACGCGCCGAGGTTGATGCCGAGGTAGTAGAGCGAGAACCCGGCGTCACGGCGCGTGTCGTCGGCCGAGTACAGGGTGCCGACGATCGACGTCGCCGTCGCCTTGAGGCCACCGCTGCCGAGCGCGATGCAGATGAGTCCGACCACGACGCCGGCGAACCCGGGCAGCAGCGCGAGCGCGATGTGCCCGACCATAACGACGACCGCGCTCGCGAACAGCACACGCTCGCTGCTGATCAGCCGGTCGGCGACCCAGGCGCCGAGCACGGTCGCGAGGTAGACGCCGCCGCCGTACGCCCCGACGATGCCGGCCGCCACCGTCTGGTCGACCCCGAGTCCGCCCTCGGCGGCCGAGTAGTAGAGGTAGATCAGCAGGATGCCCTGCATGCCGTAGAACGAGAACCGCTCCCAGGTCTCGACCCCGAACAGCGTGGCCAGCGCGCGGGGCTGGCCGAAGAATCCGGTGTCGCGCGCGACGTCTTCGTCTGGTGCACTCATGGCTCAGGGCTACACCCCCGCGGCCGCGAACGCAATCAACGCGCCGCGAGCTGCTCCCGCGCCTCGTCGATCACCGCGAGCACCGCGACCGCGTCGTCGAGCGTGTGCTGCGGCGACTCCGTGAGCCCGTCACCCACGGCCTGTGCCGCCGCTGCGACCTGGAAACACAGGCCCTCGCGGCCCACCAGCCCCGTGGAATCCCGCCACTCGGTGACATCCGTCCCCTCCACAACGCGCAACGCACCGGGCGAGTGAAACGGGCCGGTGATCTCGATGCGCGCGCGGGTTCCGCTGATCGTCGCGGTCTGCGGCGTCGCGACACGCATGCTCGTGGCGATTGTCGACTGCGCGCCAGAGGCGAACTCGAGCACGAGGGCGGCTTGGTCATCGACGCCCGTCGGGGCGAGCGTGCCGCGGGCGGTCACCCGGGCCGGCGCTCCGAGCACGAAGTGAGAGAACCAGAGCGGATAGACGCCAAGGTCGAGCAGCGCGCCGCCGCCGAGCGCCGGGTCGAACGCGCGCGAGGCGGGGTCGTACTCGAATCGTGCCCCGGAGTCCGCGCTCACCGCCAGCACCTCGCCGAGCGCGCCGTCGGCGAGCAGCCGCGCGATCACGTCGGTCTGCGGTGTGAACCGCGCCTTCATCGCCTCCATCGCGAACACGCCGGCGGCCCGGGCGGCGGCGGCGATCTCGCGCGCCTCGGCGGCATTCAGCGCGATCGGTTTCTCGATGAGCACGTTCTTGCCCGCGGCGATGGCCCGCAGCGCGAGGTCGCGATGCTCGGAGTGCGGGGCCGCAATGTAGACGACGTCGATATCCGGATGCGCCAGCAGCCCGTCGTACCCGCCGTACGCACGCGCGATCGAGTGCTCGGCGGCGAACGCCTCGGCCCGCTCCAGTGAGCGCGACGCGACGGCGACCACGCGCTGGTCGGTGTTCGCGCGAACGGTGCGCACCCAGTCGGTGGCGATGCGGCCCGGGGCGAGCACGCCCCAGCGCAGAACGGTGCCGCCGCGCAGCGGGGCAATGCGAGCGTCGGGCAGCAGCATGCCCTCAGCCTAGGGCGCTGGCTAGCCCTGCATCCGGTCGATCGCGCGCGCCAGCCGGTCGACGCCCTCGGGGATCAGATCGGCGGATGTCTCGCCGAACGTCAACCGAAGGTGCGGGCCGTCGGGCTCTCCCGGGAACCACGCGCGGCCGGCCGTCACCGCCACACCCTCGGCGAGCGCGATCGCCGCGAGCTCGACGTCGTCGATGGCGGCGGGCAGTCGCGCCCAGAGGTGCATGCCCCCGCGCGGACGCACGGCGATCTCGACCTCGGGCAGCTTTGTGGTGAGACTCGAGACGAGCGCGTCGCGGCGCACGCCCAGCTCGGCGGCCACCCTGCGCTTGTGCGTCGCCCAGGCCGGCGAGTTGACGAAGTCGGCGGCGGCGTCTTGCAGCGGGCCCGCGACATAGAAGTCCTCGAGCGCCTTCGCGCCGCGCAACCGCGAGTAGGCCGCCCCCTTCGCCACGAGGGCGGCGACGCGTAGCCCCGCGGCGGCGCTCTTGGTGAGCGACCGGATGTGCACGACGTGTCCGTGCGGGTCGTCGCAAGCGAGCGGCGCCGGGTTACCCCGCTCGATCGCGAGGTCGCGCGCGTAGTCGTCTTCGATGACGAACACCGAGTAGCGCTCGGCGATGCGCATCAGCTCGGCCCGGCGCTCGGGCGCCATCGTGATCCCGGTGGGATTCGCGAACAACGGCTGGGTCAGGATCACCCGGGCGTTGCTGCGCTCGAGGATCGCCGGCAACAGGTCGGTGCGCATGCCCCGCTCGTCGACGGGTACCGGCGCGACATCCAGCCCATAGCTCCGTGCGATCGAGATGGCGCCCGTATAGGTCGGGCTCTCGACCACTATCGCCTCCCCCGGCCGCGTGAGCGAGCGGATCGCGATCGACAGCGCCGCCTGGCCGCCCGAGGTGATCATGACGTTCGAGGCGTCGATGCCGCCGATCTCGCGCGCGAACCACTGGCGCAGGCTCTCGCGTCCTTCGGCGGGCACCCGACCCCAGCTACCCGGACGCCGCACGGCCCTCCCCATCGACGCCGACAGGGCGGCCGACGGAATCAACGAGTCGTCGAGATAGCCTCCGGCGAGACGGATGACCCCGGCCGCGGGCTTCGCGAACAGCGAGAGTGTGCTCGAGACGTCGACGGGGCTGTGTCCGCCGAGGGCGGCCTGCTGCCACGAGGTGTCCGCGAGTTCGAAGCGCGGAGCCGCGCGCGCGACGAAGGTGCCCGAACCGGGCCGGGCGGTCACCAGTCCCTCGGCGCTCAGCTCGCGCACCACGGCCTGCACCGTGAGCGGCGAGACGCCGTGCCGCTGCTGCAGCGAGCGCACGCTCGGCAGGCGGTCGCCGGGGGCCGCGGATGCGACCAGCGCACGCAGTGCTCGCGATAGTGCTCGGGTGCTGTTATCGTCATCCATGACTGCCCAAGATAACGTTATTGTCGCCGATCCGGTAACACCCTCCCGCGTTTCGCGCCTCTGGATTCCCGGCGCCGGACTCGGTTTCCTCGGCGTGCTGACCTTCAGCTTCTCGCTGCCCGCCAACAAGCTCGCCGTCGCCGGTATCGACCCGTTCTCGATCACGATCCTGCGGGCGGCAGCAGCTGGCGTGCTCGCCGTGGTCTACCTGCTCGCCGTGCGTGCGCGGGTGCCGCGCTGGGCCGACCTGCGCGACCTGGCGTTATCGTCGCTCGGTGTCGTGATCGGCTTTCCACTGTTCTCGTCGCTCGCGTTGATGACGAGCGGATCGGGCCACAGCGCCGTGATCGTCGGCCTGCTGCCCGCGCTCACGGCGGTCTTCGCGGCGCTCGTCGGCGGCGAGCGCCTGCCGCGCGGGTTCTGGCTGGCGACCTGCGGCGGTGTTCTCGTGCTGGTCGCCTACCTGTTCGCGCACCAGTGGGCGGAGACCGCAACGCTCAGCGTCGGCATCGGCGATCTCTGGATGCTCGCCGCGGCGGTGAGCGCCGGATACGGCTACGCGATGGGCGGGCGGCAGGCGAAGGTGATGGGCGGCGCCCGCGCGGTGTCGTGGTCGATCGTGATCGTGCTGCCGATCTCGGCGCCGCTCGCGATCCTCGTGCTCGCGACGCAGCAGTTCGACTGGACGCCCGGCGTCATCGTCGGCATGGTCTACGTGACGCTGTTCTCGCAGTTCCTCGGATTCTTCGCCTGGTACGGCGGACTGGCCAAGGGCGGCATCGCGCGCGTCGGCCAGCTGCAGCAGATCCAGCCGCTGCTCACCCTGGCCTGGGCGGCGTTGCTGCTCGGCGAGGTCTTCGACCCGTGGACCATCCTCGTCGGCGTCGTGATCGCGGTCTTCGTCTGGCTGGCTCAGCGCGCGCGGTTCGCAGCGCCAGTGCCCACGCCGGACCCCGCGCCCGCGCCCGCGCCAAAAGAGCCGGTTCCGGCCGAATGAGCGCGCCGCGGCGGGGTCATCTGGCCGGATCCGGCTCTTCTACGAGGGCTCGGACGCTAGGCGGCCAGGTCGCGCAGGACCGCCTCGAGCTGCTCGACGGCGAAGTCGAGGTCGGTCTCGGATGCCACGATCGGGGGCGCGAACCTGATTGTCGAGCCGTGCGTGTCCTTCACCAGCACGCCCCGCTGCATCAGCGCCTCGCAGACCTCCCGGCCGGTCGCCAGTGCCGGATCGATGTCGACGCCGGCCCAGAGTCCGGCGCCGCGCACCTCGACGACTCCGCGACCGATAAGCGAACGCAGGCCGGCCTGCAGTCGGGCCCCGAGCATCCGGGCCCTCTCCTGCATCTCGCCGGTCGCGAGCAGCTCGACGACGGCGAGGCCGACAGCGGCCGCGAGCGGGTTGCCACCGAAGGTCGAGCCGTGCTCGCCCGGACGCAGCACGCCCAAGACGTCTTTGTTGCCGACGACGGCCGACACCGGCAGGATCCCGCCGCCGAGCGCCTTGCCCAGCAGGTAGAGGTCGGGAACGACGCCGACGTTGTCGCACTGGAACGTGGCGCCGGTGCGGCCGAGCCCCGACTGGATCTCGTCGGCGATGAACAGCACGTTCTTGCGCCTGGTGATCTCGCGCACGGCCGGCAGGTACGACTCCGGCGGAACGACGATGCCGGCCTCGCCCTGGATCGGCTCGATCAGCACGGCGACCGTGTTCTCGTCGATCGCCGCCTCGAGGGCCGCGGCGTCGCCGTAGGGCACGCTCACGAAGCCCGGCGTGAACGGACCGAAGTCGGCGCGCGCCTGCTCGTCGTTGCTGAAGCTGATGATCGTGGTGGTGCGCCCGTGGAAGTTGCCGTCGGCGACGACGATCTTCGCCTCGTTCGGCTTCACACCCTTCACCCGGTAGCCCCAGGCGCGGGCGATCTTGATGCCCGACTCGACGGCCTCGGCGCCCGTGTTCATCGGCAGCACCATGTCTTTGCCGGCGAGCTCGGCGAGCGCCGCAACGAACGGGCCGAGTTGGTCGTTGTGGAACGCGCGGCTGGTGAGCGTGATGCGGTCGAGCTGGTCTTTGGCCGCCTTGACGAGGGCCGGATGCCCGTGGCCGAAGTTCACCGCCGAGTATGCCGCCAGGCAGTCGAGGTAGCGGCGGCCGCTCACGTCGGTGACCCACGCGCCGTCACCGGTCGTGACGACGACCTCGAGCGGATGGTAGTTGTGGGCGGCGTGCTGGTCTTCCTGGGTGAGATAGTCGGCCGCTGAAACCACGGTCGGCGAGCCTGTCTGCACTGAACTTGTCGAGGCGTTCACGAGCGGAGCTCCAGCGTGCAGCACTTCACTCCGCCGCCGCCGAGCAGCAGCTCGGAGAGGTCGACGCCGATGGGGTTGTAACCGCGCTCCCTGAGCTGGCGCTCGAAATCCTTCGCGCGGCTGGCGATGACGACATTCAGACCGTCGCTGAAACTGTTGAGGCCGAGAACCGCGGCATCCTCTTCGTTCACGATGATGGCGTCGGGGTACCGCTCGCGCAGGATCTCGAGGCTGGCCTCGTCGAACGCGCTCGGGAGGTAGGCGATGTTCGGGGCTTCGAAACCGGGCTGGGGGTCCAACACGGCGATCGCGGTGTCGAGGTGGTAGAAACTCGGGTTGATCAGCTTGAGCGTGATCACCGGGCGGCCGAAGATCTCGGCCATCTCCTGGTGGCTGTTCGAGGCGCTGCGGAAGCCGGTGCCGGCGAGGATGACGTCGCCGACGAGCAGGAAGTCGCCCTCGCCCTCGTTGATGTTCTGCGGATCGCGCACGTCGAAGCCGTTGTCGCCGAACCACTGCATGTAGGCGGGGCCCTCGGGCTGGCGCTCGGGGTGGGTGAAGCTCGCGCCGTAGGCGATGCCGTCGAGCACGAACCCGCCGTTGGCCGCGTAGACCATGTCGGGCAGGCCGTCGATCGGGTCGACGAGCTTCACGTCGAAGCCGAGGTCGAGGTAGGTGTTGTAGAGGGTCTCCCACTGGCGCACGGCGAGGCTCGTGTCGGTGGGGATGGCCGGGTCCATCCATGGGTTGATGCGGTAGACGACGGTGAAGAAGTCGGGGCGGCACATGAGGATCGTGCGCTTGCTGGCGACGCGCGCGGGCGCGCTCAAGGATGGCTCGGTGAGGGTCATGGCTCCAGTCTCACACGCACCTATTGGCACGTTTTCGCCGTCTTGCGCACATTTTCGCCGCGTATTCGTGGGCTCGCACATTTTTTCGCCATAGGCTGGTCGGATGGACAGTCTCGACTACGGCATCATCGACCAACTCCGGCTGAACGCCCGCGCGGGCTACGGGGACATCGGCGACATCATCGGGCTGTCCGCATCGGCCGTGAAGCGCCGTGTCGACCGCCTCGTCGCCGACGGCGTGATCCGCGGATTCACGATCCAGGTCGACCCCGCGGTCGACGGCCTGAGCACCGAGGCCTACGTCGAGCTGTTCTGCCGCGGCACGGTGGCACCCGACGAGCTGCGCCGCATCCTGTCGGGAATCCCCGACGTCGTAGACGCCGGCACCGTCACCGGATCGGCCGACGCGATCGTGCACATGCGCTCCCGCGACATCGCCTCGCTCGAGCTCGCCCTCGAGCGCGTGCGGGTCGCCCCGAATGTCGACCACACCCGCAGCGCGATCGTGCTCTCCCGGCTAATCAGCCGGTCGCACGACTGAGCTCCCCGGCGCACTCAGCGTGAATCTCGTCGGCGTCGCCATCGCGGTCGTTGTGCTGCTGGCCTGTACCGCCGTCGTGCTGCGGGTCGCCCGCGTCCCGCTCACGGCGAGCGCGACGATCGCGGTGCTGCGCGGAGCGGCACAGCTCGCCGTCGTGAGCACGCTGATCGGCTTCGCGCTGACGCACGACTGGGCCGCGGCCCTCGTGCTCGCGGTGATGCTCGGCACCGCGGTCTTCACGGCGTCGCGACGGCTGCGCGAGTTCAGCGGTGCGCTCGGCGCCGTGGCCGTCGCGATCGCCAGCGGGGCGGCCGTCACACTGGTCGTGGTCTTCGCCAGCGGCGCGTTCGACTTCTCGCCGCGCTACCTGCTGGCGTTCTCGGGCATCGTGATCGGCGGCGCGATGACCACGGCGTCGACCGCCGGACGCCAGTTGTGGCTCGGCATGGTGCACCGCTCCGACGAGATCGAGGGCTGGTTGGCGCTGGGAGCGACACCGCGCCAGGCCGTCGCCGACATCGCCCGGGCCGCGATCACCGAAGCGCTGCGCCCGGCGATCGACCAGACGAAGACGACCGGGCTGGTCACCCTTCCCGGCGCGTTCGTCGGAGCCCTGCTCGCCGGGGCCTCGCCGCTCGACGCCGGCATCTTCCAGGTGACGGTGCTGGCCGGCCTGCTCGCCGCCGGGAGCATCGCGTCGACCCTCACGGTCTGGGCGCTGGGCGCACCAAAGACGCTGCCCGCGCGCTGAGGCGCGGAGAGCCGCGCGGAGCGCGCGGTCGCCGGTTCGCGCGGTCGATTTTCGCCAGCGCGGCTGAATATTCGGGCGCGGACGCAACAAACGACCGCGACAACTACGTCGCAGCCCGGCGGGTCGGCCCGCCCGCACGCTCGACAGGACGGATCGGCCCGCCCGCACGCTCGACAGGACGGATCGGCCCGCCCGCACGCTCGACAGGACGGATCGGCCCGATCCGCCGGCCCCAACCTGTTGACCAGCCGCCTGTCCGGCCAGCCAGCCCAGCCCAGCCAGCCCAGCCCAGCCC
>Ga0247740_1000089_pt1 | contig 43675 bp, 33 predicted proteins | sample UWRJL148409B2_FD_180942 | JGI IMG/M metagenome (GOLD analysis project Ga0247740, IMG submission 180942) | Plant litter microbial communities from Arlington Agricultural Research Station in Wisconsin, United States - UWRJ-L148-409B-2 | ecosystem: Environmental > Terrestrial > Plant litter >...
TCTGAATAATTTTATGATTAACAGATATGGCAATGCAAGGGTTATTGATCAAACCTTATATTATGCCAATAAAATTGGCTATGGAAATGAAAAAATGCAAAAGAGTTTTTTCGAAAAAACGTTAGCGATTTATCCGCTTCCATTTTTGTCTGTAGTTGGAGTTACTATTGATAAAGAAGAGTTAGAATATTCTCCCGGTGATAAGCTTTACTTTACCGGTACGCATACACCTTCTGCATTAGGCGGATTCCGGGTTACAAGCCTGGTAGGAGATGGGTTGGCCACATTTGGTTATTGGTGTTTCCCGATCGTGTTTGTATTATTGTTTTTGTCATTTACATTAATGGATAGTCTTGTTTTATTTAAAAATGGCACCATATTATTCTCAACTCTGGGACTCATAAATATATTTGGTTTTCTGGGTATTTTCAGAAACTCTATTAGTTCTATCGTTCCATTAGCTTATATATTAAGAGGGTTTTGGCAACAATGTTTTATTTTTTGGCTATTGGTTTTTTTAATAAAACTAATGCAGCTACCTAAAAAAAACAGAAGATAATCATCTCGCAGACCGCTTAGAAATGGTCCTCATTTTTCTTAAAAAAAATCAACCGACAAAGATATTTATACCGCTTAAATAGTAGTAGATATTGGCGAAGTAAGCCTATAGAAAAAACAATCATGAAAATAGTATTATTTACACACCCCAGTTTTGTAGGATCACAAAGTATGCCCAGATATGCAAAAATGTTAGCCGATGGCATGCAGCAAAAAGGCTACGAAGTGCTGACATGGCAACCTCAGGCTTTTTTTCATAAATTACCGTTTTCGCCCATCAAAAAATGGTTAGGATATATTGATCAATACCTTGTTTTTCCTTTAAAAGTAAAATCAAAACTCAAACATTGTTCTAAGGATACGATTTTTGTTTTTGCCGATCAGGCTTTAGGTCCATGGGTACCATTAGTAAAAACGAAACCGCATGTCATTCATTGTCATGATTTTTTAGCTCTAAATTCAGCTTTAGGAAAAATTCCTGAAAATCCCACTCGAGGAACCGGAAAAATCTATCAGGATTTTATTCGAAAAGGATTTTCTAAAGGAAAGCACTTTATATCGATATCAAAAAAAACACAGGAAGATTTGCATGAATTGCACGAAGGTAAAATTTCGTCCTCAGTAGTTTGTTATAATGGCTTAAACAGAGAGTTTAAAGTTTTAGATACTCATTCTTCACGCAATTCTCTGGATAATCTCTTGAATATTGATTTATCAGCAGGTTATATTCTTCATGTTGGCGGCAATCAGTTTTATAAAAACAGAAAAGGAGTAATAGAGATTTACAATGCCTGGAGAGCCTCGTCGGATGTTTTTTTGCCGCTTGTATTGGTAGGTGCCCAACCTACAGACAAACTAAAAGAGGTATATGAAAAATCTTTATACAAAAAAGACATTCATTTCGTAATAGGCCTTGATGACCAATATATTAATGCAGCTTATTCCGGAGCCACCTGCTTATTGTTTCCTTCGCTCGATGAGGGATTTGGCTGGCCAATAGCAGAAGCTATGGCATGTGGGTGTCCGGTAGTGACTACAAATCGGGCTCCTATGACAGAGATTCTTGGTTTTGCTGATTTTTTTCTAATACAGCGTAGGCCATTTAATGCATTATTAGTGGAAGATTGGAGTAAAAAAGCGGCAAATCAAATAACCAGAATTGTAAATCTTTCAGATGCAGAAAGACAGGAATGTATCGCTACAGGATTAGAGTCGATTAAAAAATTTGACACTGAATTTTTTTTAAATCAATTAGAACAACAGTATAAACTAATAATAGAATAAGAGGATTTATTTCTTTTTGCATTTTTTTAATAATGAAAATAATGAAGATAAAATTGTTCAGTCAGCCTAAAGTAGCCAATAGAAGAATTGAATTGGATTTTCTGAGAGGTTTAGCTATTTTGTTGGTTTTGGGATTACATTTTAATACACCCACTTCAGGATTATACTTTTTAGATAAGGCAATCTTAACGGTTAAATCGTTTGGAGGAACCGGAGTTAATCTTTTCTTTGCTTTAAGCGGTTTTCTGGTAGGAGGATTATTGTTGAAAGAATTAAAGGCGACAGGAGACATCAATGCGCCAAGATTTTTAGTTCGAAGAGCGATAAAAATTTGGCCTCCGCTATACTTTCTTTTGATTGTTCATCTGTTTTCAGGCCATCATCCTATTAGTACTTTTTTGTGGCAAAATCTTTTTCATGTACAAAATTATTTTGGTTCTTCAATTAATCAAACCTGGTCGTTAGCGGTAGAAGAGCATTTTTATATATTTCTTGCTTTTTTTATATCGTATCAGGCAAAAAATCCACCAAAGAAAATCATATTCAATCTATTAATAGTTATTGTAATATCTGTGAGCTTACGTTTGGTTGCTGTAAATTATGGCTATTTAGACGCCACTTTTCGCCAGACACAATATAGAATGGATAGTTTGCTGTTTGGTGTTATTTTATCAGTAGTGCATATTTATTACAAAGAATCATTTGATCGTTTGGCTTCTAATCGGTTATTACTTAACATTTCATTTGCTGTTTTAGTACTAACAATTTTTTTCACTGTAAATAATCCGTATCTCGACCGAAGCATTGGTTATTTAGTTCAGGCCATTGGTTTTACATTACTAATTGTACAGGTCGTAACTTCTAAATCGATTCTTAAAAAAAGTATTATTTATCGTTTTATAGCATGGATCGGAATTTATTCTTATGGAATTTATCTATGGCACTCGGTCTCTGTTGGACCTTCCAAAAAAATCCAACAGATACTTTTTAATCAAGGATATAATGACCTGGTTATTTTAATTATAGTAATGCTGTTTCAGTTATCTCTAAGTTTATTTTTAGGATACGTAACATCAACCATTATCGAATGGCCTTCATTGCGTTTGAGAGATCGTTTTTACCCTTCAACTAAAAAAAGCAATAATAAAGAAACAGTTATTGCTGCAGAATAGATGAAAAATGCATCACCACGATTTAAAATTAAACAACCATAACAAGAAATGAAAGTACTCAGAGTTATAACCTCCATGAATCCAAAAACTGGAGGTCCTTGTCAGGGAATACGTAATGTAAATCCTTTTATTAAACAATTAGGTACAGAGGTCGAAGTAGTATGTTTGGATAATGCAGAGGAAGAGTATGCTACAAAAGATGATTTTATTATTCATAAAATAGGAAAAGGAAAAACCTCTTATCAATATCAGCCTTTATTATATGACTGGTTGATAAAAAACGCTTTAAAGTATGATGTGGTAATGGTTCATGGTCTTTGGCAGCATTACAATTTAATGGTTTACAAGGCAATTAATTCTTTAAAAAAGTCTTATAAAAAAGTACCAAAAGTAGTGATCATGCCACATGGTATGCTAGATCCTTATTTTCAAACTGCGGCTGACCGAAAATGGAAAGCTTTTAGAAATGAAATGGTTTGGTATTTTATAGAAAAAAAATGCATAAATAACGCCGATGCCCTTTTTTATACGTGTCAGGAAGAATTGCAGCTGGCGTCAACAACTTTTGAAGGATATAGCCCTAAAAAGGCGATTAATGTGAGCTACGGAATTCAGGCACCACCCGTCAGAAAGCCGGAATTTGATACTGCATTCTATAAAAAATGTCCTGAAGTGCTCCACAAGGAATATTGGCTTTTTTTAAGCAGGATTCACGAAAAAAAAGGAGTCGATTTATTGATTCAGGCTTACAATCAGCTTTCTATCGATAATCCCGCTCTTCCGGATTTAGTAATTGCGGGACCACATGAATCTGTTTACGGACAGGAAATGGTAAAAATGGCCGCCGAAAATTCAAAAATTCATTTTTCAGGAATGTTGCAGGGCGATGAAAAATGGGGCGCTTTCTACAATTGCGAAGCCTACTTGTTACCAAGTCATCAGGAGAATTTTGGTATTGCTATTGTCGAAGCACTGGCCTGCGAAAAAGCAGTATTAATTACAGATAAAGTCAATATTTACAGGGAGATTGAAGATGGTGGAGGAGGTTTTGTTGGTGCTGATACTTTTAATGGAATTCTGGGAATTCTAAAAAAATGGGAAGCACTGAATAAAAATGAAAAAACAGAAATGGGCAAAAATGCCTTTTCACTATATCAAAAACATTTTGATGTAAAAAGCACTGCCCAAAGATTAAACAAAGTTTTAAAATCACTTATTTAAGATGATCTATCAGGATTTACAAAAATTTACTGTACCCAAAACATTTCGCGGAAAATCTAAAATTACTGTACAATTATGGTGGATCGTACAAGGAACACTTTTTGCATTGTCGCCTCAATTTTTTTATGGATGGCGTCGTTTTCTTCTTCGGTCGTTTGGAGCCAAAATTGGAAAAGGAGTACTATTAAGATCGACCGTAAAGGTTACTTATCCCTGGAATATCGAAATAGGAGATTATAGCTGGATAGGCGAGGACAATGTTTTGTACAGTCTTGGAAAAATTAAAATAGGCAGTAATGTTGCCTTAGCACATAAAGTCTACATCAATACGGGCGGACATGAATACGATAAAATTTCTTTTGATATTTTTTGCGAACCGGTAGTTATCGAAGATGAATGTTGGCTAACAAATGATGTATATGTTGCTCCGGGAGTAACTATTGGCAAAGGTTCAATAATCGCCGCCAGAAGTTCCGTGTTAAAGAGCATGCCAGGCGGTAAAATATGTGTAGGAACTCCAGCTATTGCAATAAAAGACAGAATTTAAAATTATAAAAATGGCAAAATTTTTAATTACCGGCGGATCAGGGTTTATTGGTACCAATTTGATCAATAAATTACTAAAAGATAATCACCAGGTAGTGAGTATCGATATTAAGGAACCTAAAACAAAGGAACATAATTCTATTTTTAGAAAGGTAAATTTATGCAACAGGCAAGAATTAGAGAGTGTAATACTTTCATATGATCCGGCATATGTCATTCATTTAGGAGCCAGAACAGACTTAAATGGAAAAACATTAGAAGATTATGATGCTAATATTGGCGGAGTAAAAAATTTACTATTTGTTTTAGATCAACTAAAAAATCTTAAAAAAGTCATTTTTGCTTCCTCAATGTATGTTTGCCAGCCAGGTTATGTCCCTCAGGATTTTAATGACTTTACACCTCATACCATTTACGGAGAAAGTAAAGTTTTAACAGAAAAAAACATCACAGACTGGAATCCTAAATATACCTGGACTATTGTAAGGCCAACCTCTATTTGGGGACCTTATTTTGATGAACCTTATAATCTTTTTTTTAAAATAGTACTTTCCGGAAAGTACTTTCATATGGGCAGTAAAGCCTGCAAAAAAACGTATGGCTATATCGATAATTTTATTTACCAGATACAATCAATTATTGCTTCAAATAAAGAGCTGGTAGATCAAAAAATATTTTATTTGGGAGATTATGAGCCTTATAATATTACTTCTTGGGCAGATGAAATTGCAGGAATCAAAAATATAAAAATCCATAATGTTCCTTATTCTGTTTTTGTAATGGCGGCTTTTTTTGGCGATTGTCTGAAACTAATGAAAGTTAAATTTCCTATGACGAGTTTTCGATTAAAAAACATGACGACCAATAATTTTTTCGATTTATCTGATATCCAAAAATTGGCACCTCATTTACCTGTCTCCAGAAGCAAAGGAACGAAACAAACTGTAGACTGGATGGTGGAGAATTATAGTATATAATAGCAGCTCCAATTTCTTAATACATTTTTTCAATTTACGATTGATAAGCTTTTTTATGAAGAAGCTTATCAACTCTTCATGCCTATCAGGTATTCAGCCAATAATTTGTAATAATAATATAATTATGAAAGTTTCTATAATCACTATTTGCTACAATAGAAAAAATACTATTGCCCAATGTATAGAAAGTGTTTTAAATCAGAACTATACCAATATTGAATACATTGTCATCGATGGAAATTCTAAAGATGGTACAAAGGATATCATTCAATCTTATGCTGGTAAAATTACCCAATATCTTTCAGAACCTGATAAAGGGATGTATGATGCCATCAATAAAGGATTGAAAATGGCTACGGGAGATATTATAGGTTTAATGCATTCTGATGATGAGTTTTATGATGCTGGTGTTGTCACTAAAATTGTAAGCGCTTTTCAACGAAATAATCAGACTGAAGGAATTTACGGAGACGGCATATACGTGAGTAACGATGCCGAAGAAAAAATAATCCGCAATAGAATAGGAGGAGACTTTGTTTTCGAAAAATTAAAAGTAGGCTGGCTTCCTTTACATCCCACTGTTTATTTGCGAAAATCTGTGATCGAAAAATTAGGAGATTATGATTTGAACTTTACAATTGCTTCGGATACTGAATTACTGCTCCGCTATTTATTTGTGAATAAAATAAAATTAGTATACCTGAGTACCTATGTTGTCAAAATGAGAATGGGCGGATTAAGCACTTCGTATAAAAGAGCTTTTGAAGTATTGTATGAAGATTATCGTATTTATAAATATCATGGTTTATCAGCATTTAGAGCTGTTTTTCTGAAGAAATTAATAGCGCTGAAACAATATATCAACTAATCTTTCAATTACCTCATTACCAAGAATGAAAATAAAAAATGCGTGGAAAAAGAGTATCATTATTCTTTTTTTGCTTGTATGTACCGGTAGTATTTTTTACTACTCATGGATTCACAATCCAGGTTTGGAAACCGAAACTTATTTGCCCCTTTGGATCAGGAATTGGAGTAATGAATATTTTAATTTACGAACTGCTGTTCCCTTTGTAGCTCTGGGCTATTTATTAGAAGTATGGCAAGGACTTTCTAACGCTGCAGCTACCCAATCTCCTTTTCGATTAAAAAGCATAATAATAACTGCAGTAGTGGTTTGCATGGCAGAGGGCGGACAGTTTTTTATAGCAACGCGTCAACCGGATTTTATGGATATTTTCTTCGGAATTTCAGGAGGTATTTTGGGTTGTTTAGTGTATCATTTAATTCAAAAAATCAACTTTTTATTTAGTAAAAATGCGTAACAGACATAAATTTACTTTTATTTTTTGCAGTATCCTTTCTGATTTTTTTGCGATAATCGGAGGCATATTTCTTTTTTTCAACTTTACAGAAGAAGCTTCTGTGCAATGGAATATTTTTGTTGTTGAAAACAGTTATCTCTTTGCTGTAGTGGGCTGGTTAGTGGCAGCCTTGTATTTTAATTTGTACCGACTGGATACTATTTTTAGCCTGACTACTTTTTATCGCAACAGTTGGCGAGTGTTTTTAAGTCAGTGTATCTTATGGCAGATTTACCTTCTTGTTTTTCAGGGTGCCAGTGAATATAGAATGGCAATTGGAGCTAATTTGCTGCAATTTAGTTATTTGCTTTTTTACCTTTTATTGTCCAGGATTGTCTTTACGCTGGTTTTAAATAATATTAAAAAGTTCATAAAAAAACCTTTTATAGTAGCCATTTGGGGTTTTAATACCACGAGTATACAATTGGCTTCAAAACTAGAAAGCAACGCTTATTTTTATGATTTCCCCGGAATTATAAATGATATCAACGAAGAGATTTTTACAGACAAAGCAACTTTTGGAGAAGCCCTGTCAAATGCTATTTTGAGAGCTTCAGGAAACGGTATTCAGGAGTTGTATATTGTAGTAAAACCGCAATTTATAGACGATTTGAATGGCTATTTTGAATTGGCAGACCGCTATTGTATGCGTTTGAAATTTGTTCCTGATTTATCTACAATTTCAAAGTCTTCTTTCAGCAGTTCTAATTTCGAAAATTTTCATGTTATACGTCCTCGTTATGAACCCTTGCAAAACGCATACAATCGATTGGTCAAACGGGTATTTGATATCGTTTTTAGTTTGTCAGTTTTGGTTTTAATATTATCATGGCTGTATCCGTTAATGGCTATAATAATCAAAAAACAAAGTAAGGGACCTGTTTTATTCAAACAGCTTCGTACGGGGAAAAAAAATGAAGCTTTTTGGTGTTATAAATTTAGAAGCATGACTGTTAATAGTCAAAGTGATAGTTTACAGGCTCAAAAACAAGACGCAAGAGTTACACCCATAGGAAAATTTATTAGACGAACTAGTATTGATGAACTGCCTCAGTTTTTTAATGTTTTATTAGGAAACATGAGTGTCGTAGGACCCCGTCCTCACATGCTCAAGCATACGCAGGACTACAACGAACAGATTAATAATTTTATGGTTCGCCATTTTGTAAAACCGGGAATTACCGGTTTGGCTCAGGTTTCAGGTCATAGAGGAGAAACGAAACAAGTCTCGGATATGCAACGAAGAGTAAAAGCTGATATTGATTATCTGCAAAACTGGAGTCTCATAAAAGATATTAAAATTTGTGTTTTGACCATAATTGTAACCCTGAAAGGGGATGAAAATGCTTTTTAAACTTAAAAAAAAATGTTATGAATATTACCATTATCTCTTATTTAGCTGGTTTCATTTCTGGCGTTTCTATTGCCGGTTTTTTTATTGGCAAGGAATTGTATCGTTTTTATGTAAAAGACAAAGTGCAAAAAAAACAGCTGCACCGATTGGCTAAATTGAATGACAACATGAAATCGAAACAAAAATTCCAATTAGAATCCAATTAATTGATTAGTACGTTCTAATCAATTGAATTTATACTTCTCTAAGTATTCCGAAACTGCAATACTAGTTCTGTCTTTTTAACCCCATAATTTATTATTCCCGGAATTTTAAATTACTTAAACAATCTATTATGAATCGAGTATCCTACATTTTATTTCTTATCGTTATTTTATTTTCGTCCTGTGCATCAAAAAAAGATATCATCTATTTTCAGGATGCTGCTGGTTATGCTTCAGTTCCAACTTCTATCAAAGCTGTTTTAGTGCAGCCAAATGATATTTTAAGTATCCGGATTGGCGCGCTGGTTCCGGAGACAGCAGTACCTTATAATATACAAACAGGAAACGCCGCAAACAATTCTACATTAGATATGCTAAAAGTTCAGGGCTATTTAGTGTCTCCTGACGAAACAATTGTACTGCCTATTTTAGGATCTGTTAGTACAGCGGGATTATCTGTAACCGATTTAGAAACAAAGATTAAAGGAGCACTCGAAAAGGGAGGACATTTAGTAGATCCTACCGTTGCAATTCGAATTTTGAATGCTAAAGTGACCATTCTGGGCGAGGTAAAAGCACCCGGAACTTATACCTTTTTAGAACAATCACTATCTGTTCCGCAAGCCTTGGGTTATGCCGGAGATTTAACCATAAGTGCCAAGCGAAATGATATTTTATTAATTAGAGAATCAGAAGGCAAAAGAATAATGATGAGTGTGGATCTTACAACAGTAAACTGGATGAACAACCCACAATATCAGATTCGCCAAAATGACGTATTAGTTGTGAATCCCAATACTGCAAAAGTAAAAACGGCCGGATATATTGGCAGTACAGGTACTGTACTTACTATTGCTTCATTGATACTAAGTTCTATTATATTATTAACCAGATAAAAAGCTCATGCATACAGATAAAAATGAATATTTTGACCCAATAGAAGACGAGAATTCTGTACAATTAAAACAAATGTTAAGTAAATATTTAAGGTATTGGCCTTGGTTTTTACTTACCATTATAATAGCACTTTTTACCGTTTTTGCCTATTTGAGATATGCTGACGTTGTCTATAAATCACAAGCCAAAGTAAAATTATTGGTAGATAAGGAAAGCTCGAATTTTACATTAGATGTAACGAAATTATTTAATAAGTCAAACATTAATTTAGAAAACGAAATCGCTTTGTTTAAGTCGGTTCACCTATCAGAACAAGTCGTTAAGAATTTAAAACTGAATGTAGAGTATTACTATAATTCTACGGTGAGATCGAAACAAATCTATAATGCTCCCTTTATTGTGAGTTACAATGAGGATATAACAAACCTAAAAGCTGCCTTGCAATATACGATCAAGGTAACGCCAACAGGATATAATATTTTAGATGTTTTATCGGGACAAAAGTTTGAGATCGCCGGATACACTTCAGATAAAAAAAATGCTCATTTGCCCATAAGCATAAAGCCGGCCTTAGGATCAGACATTACAAAAAGCGTCGATATGAGCTATAATGTCACGCTAAAACCACTGTATGAAACTGCTTTAGAACTCAGTAATGCATTCGAAATTGATGCCGAAGGAAAAGACAGTGACATTCTTTCGATCTCTTTAGAAGGAACCAATGGCCCTCAATCAGAAGCAATTATCAATAATTTAATTCATGTATTTGAGGCAGATGGAATTACAGATAAGCAAGAAGTTTCGCGCAGGACAATCAATTTTGTCGACGATCGTTTTGTTTATTTAAGAAAAGAACTGGACTCTATAGAAAGTTCTAAAAAAAACTACAAGAAAAGCAATAATTTAAGTTTTATTCAGGAAGATGCCGGTTCAAGTATTCTCCAGAAAACAGCAAAGGAGCAAGCCTCATTTGATATAGAATCTCAATTATTATTAGCGGATTTACTTAAAAAAAGTATCGAATCTCAAAAAGCATTTGAACTTTTACCGGCAGATATCGGCATACAAAATCCTACAATCAATCAATTGGTAGCCGATTATAATACTGCGGTTTTATCCTATCAAAAACTTCAAACAAGTGCAGGAAGCAATAATCCGGCTATTCAGCTTTTGGTTACTACACTAGTAAGCTTAAAGAACAATATTATCAATTCTGTAAAAGGTTTTAAGCAGCAACTAAAAACCACTCTAGTTCAGAGCGAATCAGCTCAAAAAGCAGCTGACGGAAGTTTTGCTTCTATTCCTGAAAAAGAAAAAGTTTTGCGTAGTATTGAACGTCAGCAAAACCTTAAAGAAAGTTTGTATTTATTATTGCTTCAAAAACGAGAAGAAGCTTCGATCAATTTAGCCGTTACCGTGGCTAATACTAAAATTATAGATTACGCTATTACAGATATTTACCCCGTTTCTCCAAAAAAAGCTAAGATTGTTTTAATCGCTTTATTTTTAGGTATGGTGATTCCGTTTAGTATTTTATTTATAATTTTTAAACTAGACAATAAAATATATACCGCAACAGATGTCGAAAATATAGCAGGCAATATCCCTATTCTGGTAGAACTGCCTTCGCTCAAAGAAGATAAAAATTCCCAAATTCAAAATTTAGAAGCTTTTAGGACTTTAGCCCAAAATACTAATTTTATTACGCCTTACAGCGAGGATAAAAAGGGGAAAGTAATATTTGTTACTTCATCTATAAAGGGAGAGGGAAAAACTTTCGTTTCTTACAATTTAGCGACCGCTTACTCACATCTTGATAAAAAAGTAATTGTTATAGGTGCTGATTTTAGAAATCCACAATTACACAGAAACTTAGATAATATAAGTAAGGACACCAGAGGCTTTAGTAATTATTTGCATGATAATACTTTACATTGGAAAGATTTATTGCTTAACAATGGGGATAATGAATTTTCTTTTGATCTTTTTTTATCCGGACTTATACCTCCAAACCCAACCTTATTATTATCCAATGAGCGTTTTGCAAGTTTTATTGATGAGGTAACAGCAGCCTATGACATTATTATATTTGATACACCTCCAACCTTATTGGTTAGTGATACGCTTATGATTTCTAAGTATGCAGATACCACTTTGTTTGTTTTACGTTCCGGATTTACAGAAAAAAATCTGTTGACTTATTCTAAAAAACTATTTAAGGATAAAAAAATCATTAATATGGGTTATGTACTTAACGATATTGATTTTAGTTCAAGTTATGGTTACGGATACAACTACGGTTATGGTTATGGTTACGGAAGAGAAGCAGAAAAAAAATCATGGTTCCAAAGATGGAAAAAAAAGAAATAATCGAAATTGTAGTAGAAAAAAATGCAATTCTAAAAAAATAAAGTAACAGCAATCCAAATGAATTTAGCGATAGGTATTTTAAAACAAGCACAAGAATGGTTAACACCTGTTTTTGATCAGGAAACACAAGATAAAGTAAACGAACTGATTGCTTTACAACCCAAAGAATTAAAAGAAAGTTTTTATAAAAATCTTGAATTTGGTACAGGCGGAATGCGCGGCGTAATGGGGGTTGGTAATAACCGTATTAACAAATATACGCTGGGCAAAAGTACACAGGGATTATCTAATTATTTGTATAAAGTATTTCCGGACCAAAAGCTCAAGGCGGTTATAGCGTACGACTGCCGTCATAATAGTGATACACTGGCCAAAACCGTTGCTGACGTTTTCTCAGCCAATGGCATTCAGGTATATTTGTTTTCCAGTCTGAGACCAACGCCTGAATTATCTTTTGCTTTAAAATACCTCAATTGTCAATGCGGGATTGTACTTACAGCATCACATAATCCACCGGAATATAATGGGTATAAAGTATATTGGGAAGATGGCGGCCAAATTGTTCCGCCTCAGGATGCACAAATTATAAAAGCCATCGAAGACCTGAAATACGACCAAATTAAGTTTGAAGCAAATGATGATTTAATTCAGTATATCGATACCGAAATAGATGAAGCTTTCGTGAAATCATCTGTTCAAAATGCCAGTTTTAATACTACAAGTGAGGCAAAAGATGATCTGAATATTGTTTTTACGTCTTTGCACGGGACTTCAATTACCGTTTTACCAGATACATTAGCGTTGGCAGGATATAAAAATGTACATATTGTTGAAGAGCAAAGAGTACCAAATGGAGATTTCCCAACGGTAAAATCTCCAAATCCAGAAGAACCGGAAGCCTTAACAATGGCCCTGGCATTAGCAGAAAAAACCAATGCTGATATTGTTATTGGTACTGATCCTGATTGTGATCGTTTAGGAGTCGCGGTTCGTGATAATGACGGAAAAATGACTTTACTGAACGGAAATCAGTCCATGATTTTAATGACCGCCTTTTTATTAGAAGAATGGAAAAAAGCGGGAAAAATAAATGGGAAACAATTCATTGGTTCAACCATTGTTTCGACACCAATGATTAAAGAATTGGCAGCAGCTTATGGCGTTGCCTATAAAAGTGGTCTGACCGGTTTTAAATGGATAGCCAAAATGATCAAAGACTTTCCTGAACTCGAATTTATTGGCGGCGGCGAAGAAAGCTTTGGCTTTATGGTAGGAGACAGCGTTCGCGATAAAGATGCGGTTGCAGCAAGTTTACTAATTTGCGAAGTAGCTGCCCAGGCCAAAGCGAACAATAGTTCTGTATACAAAGCATTGTTGCAGCATTACGTAGATTTTGGTTTTTATAAAGAACATTTAATTTCTATTACCAAAAAAGGAATCGACGGATTGGCTGAAATCAATAAAATGATGGTCAACTTAAGAGAAAATCCTTTAAAGGAAATCAACAATCAAAGAGTAGTGCGGGTTGAAGATTATAAATCATCCGTATCCTTTAATTTACTGAATAACCAATCAGAAACGATAAACATGCCCAAAGCAGATGTCCTGATTTATTATACCGAAGATGGATCTGTAATTTGCGCAAGACCTAGCGGTACTGAACCAAAAATTAAATTCTACATCAGTGTGAATGAAGAATTAGATACCATAGAAAATTTTAAGGTTACAGAAGATCTGCTGAACGAAAGAATAAACAATATTTGCACTTCGATGCAATTAGAAAAAAAGACAAATTAATTCTAAAAAAAAGATAAAAGGTTTTTAATTAAAAAGTTAGTTTGATTGAAGGTTGCAGATTATTGGTCAAAAGTAAAATGCGATTTAGTTATTTATTGTTAGTAAAAAAAGCTGTTCATAATCGAACAGCTTTTTTTTTGCCTTTTTCTGGATGCTTCAGGAGTTTTTATAATAAATATAGATTGAGCTATAAAAAGAGTGTATTGTTTTCCAGCAAACGTTCTATTTTCTTTTTGTCAGGAATCTTAAGAGGTACTGTTTTAAATTGATTAATTTCAGTCTCACTATGAATGTCTGATCCCGTAAAATCATACAAATCATTATTAAGTAACTCCTGCGCCTGGCGTTGAATACTTTTTCCGTAATATCCTGTTAATGAAAGTAAGTTGAGTTGAAAATAGACTCCGGATTGTTTTAATTTTTGATACTTACTAATGGAGTTATGAAGATAAAGATAACGTTCAGGATGCGCTATAATTATGTTATAATTTTTTGATTTTAACTCAAACAGCATTTCATACAGATTCAGCGGATTATAAAATAAATTGAATTCTATCAAAAGATAATTATGAGCCAGACATAATAATTTTTCGTGATTGCTTTTTTCAATTAAAGTATCATCTAACATATACTCGCTTGCATACCCTCTTAAAAACATCTTATTACTATCGTTTTTAAGAGCTATTTCATAAGCCTCTTTGATACTTTCAGAAGTGTTATTCCACATCCCGCTAAGAGTATGCGGGGTGGCAATAGCGGCATGAATACCAAGTACTTTCATCTGAGTTATTAAATAGCTCGTTTCTTCGGGTGTTTTAGCACCATCATCAATACCTGCCAGTAAATGGTTATGAATATCAATATAGCCATCAGGTAATATTTCCTGCAGATAAAATTTTGATTTAAATATTGAAAACATAAAGTATTTTTTTGCTTCAAATTTATTTACGCTTCTTCTTCAAACAATTATTAAAAAAGGACATTAAAGTCTTATTCAGGACATTTAAATCTTGTTTAATTAAATGTTATCCTGTTTGAATATTGAAATTTACAACCTGATTTAGCGGGATTTTTGCAGCTTCATTGTATTAAAAATAGAGAAATTCTATTGTAATAAATCTATTAATGAATGTTGGTAAAATACTCGAAACTTCGGGAAAGATTTTAGCTAATAATAAGGCGTTTCACTTACAAGTTCTTCTAATAACCCCCAATATATAATGTTCAAATTCTTACCATTAGATCCAAATACAGTTTTTATATTATTTTTTCTTGAAAATTTATTTATATCTATTATCATTTTTAGCTATTCATTTTCCAATGCTACAAGTGACAGCAAGAAGATTTTAAATCATTTTGGCCGTGCAAAATTACTATTAACCGTTGGCTGGATACTCATTCTTTTAAGAAACATTATACCTGATTTTATCTCAGTAAATATTGCCAATACGATCATTTTTATAGCCTGTTTTTATGAAACGATCGCCATGCTGGCATCGCTTAGGATAAAATCAAAGAAACGTTATCAATTGCAAATAGGCATTACTATTATTGCATCTGTCATATTCAATGCTGCAATACTATTTGAGGCGGCAGTAAATACCCGTATTTTAATAATGCTACTGGGAATATTTGCTATTTATTTGCCTCCAACAATCAGTCATTTTAACGAAAACAGGTATAATTTTTTCCGAAATTTTTATGCACTTTGCTACGCCGGATTTGAAGTTTTGCTATTTGTAAGGGCTATTTACTGTTATTTTAATCCGCAAAATTTATTTTTTGTCAATAGTACATTAGACCTTTTGTACAGTATAAGCTTGTTTTTATTTGCTCTTATTGGTACAGTTGGATTTTTATTATTGATTAAGGAAAAACAAGACCTTAAAATTCAGAAACTTTTAGACGATAAAAATATCTTTTTTTCTATAATTGCCCATGATTTAAGAGGTCCATTGGGCTCATCAGTAGCACTTTCAAAACTATTGATAGAGGATGTAAAAGAAAGCAACCTTGCAGCAATTAACGAAATTGTAGAAGTGCTCCATCAATCCAATAAAAATATTTACAAATTACTGGACAATCTATTAGAGTGGTCCAGAGCACAAAACGGAATGTTGGAATACAGTCCTGAAAAAATTACCCTGAACGAATTAATTACCCAAAATATAGAACTCAATCAAAATGCAGCACTCAATAAAAATATCGATCTTTTGTTTGAATCCACTGAAAAAGTAGAAATTGAAGCAGATAAAAATATGATCGACACAATTGTACGCAACTTGCTGAACAATGCAATTAAATTTACTGGCGAAAATGGCAAAATTGCAGTTAAGTTGCAAAAGAAACATCAAAATGCAGAAATATCCATAACCGATAATGGCATTGGAATTCCTGATTTGATCAAAGAAAAATTATTTAAAATCAACGGAAAAGTGATCCGCAGAGGAACAGATAATGAAATAGGAAGCGGAATGGGATTATTACTTTGCCGTGAATTTATAGACAAACATAAAGGTAAAATCTGGGCAGAAAGCGAATTAGGAAAAGGCAGTACTTTTAAGTTTACTTTGCCTTTGCAAATACCCAAAAAAAAGTCAGGCCTTCATCCATCAATTAGTTTATAACCAATTGATTTTTATTTTTTTTCGAAATAAAGATACTGTGTGCTATTGCTTACATCGCGTAATCTTATTTGCGAATTATTAAATTCAAAAAGTTTCCAGCTATGATTTAATTTACCCATTAATTCAGTGCTAAAAGTGAGTTTCAATTCGCGAACGTTATTTTGTACGCTAGTTTCCCATTGACCTGTTTCAGACATGGCCCCTTTTGTAGCTATTACAGATTTATCACTTTTAAAAACAAACGAATACCCGTTGTAAAAGAACGTTTTATCTGAATCATAAAAATAATAAGGAATTATCCAGGAACCTTTTGTTATGGTTGCTGCAAAATCCAGCGAAACAATATTGTTTTCCGGGCAGTAATCAATAGCATATTTTATGGCATTTTCGAATTCTAAATTAGTATTAATTGATTTAGGCTGATCATTATAATCTGCTACCGAAATAGGATATTTTAATGAAATATACTGACCGCCGTTTAGATTTTTTATAAAATTAAAAAAAGCCTGATCACTTATAATAGAAACTGAACTTGCCATTTGATTGGCACTGTTGTAAGTATTAATCGTAATGGGATAGTTGATCTTTAATCCATTAATTTTGGATAAAAGATCAGGATACATATTCCAATAATCAATTAAGGTATTAAAATCCGCTTCATTAGGAACCAGTTTTTCGATGTAATTATAGTACACCATTGTTACCGGAAAATCTATTCTTACAATATCATCATCATAAGTACTTGCATTGATATTATCCAGTACTTTTTGATAATCAGCTGTAGTACTTAGTGCAATTTGCTGGCTGTTTACCGTAACCGTATAGGGTAGTTTTATTGTGCAATAACTAGAGCCGTCTATGATATTATCCTGTACTGTAGGCACCATAGCAACCCTTTGCAGATAAGACGTAAGCGGAGAAACATTTGTAATTGTTCCCTGCACATTATCATCTCCCTCATCTATCTCACTTTGACAAGACAGCAAGAGCAGAACAACGGCAATTGATAAATATTTTTTAAAAGGGAACATATTTAGATTTTCACAAATGTAATAAAATTTAAAGAAACTAGTTTTTAATAAATTCGACATCAGGGTTTTCATTTTAATCTTTATACTAAATTATCAAATGGTAATAGCATTTATACTTTTATAAAACAATAAGTTCTTCTTTTACCCTACTTGAATTAAAAACAAATACTTTTGCACATTCCAAATTAAGAGATAGATGCCAAATAAAAACGAATCAAATACCTGTGATGAACTGATTTTTTCGTCTTTTTTTAAAAGCCAGATCAAGTCGCTTCGAAATTTTCTTTTTTACAAATTTGGCAATATGCAACAGGCCGAAGATCTGGCGCAGGAAGCCTTTGTAAAACTTTGGCAAAATTGCAGCGCTGTGCCGCTGGAAAAAGCGAAATCGTATATTTATACTATTGCAAACAATAGTAGCCTGAACCAAATTGCACATCAAAAAGTGGTTTTGCGGTATGAAAAAAACTTTACCGGTTTGGATAAAACAAACGAAAATCCGGAGTATCTCCTCGAAGAAAAGCAATTTCAAACAAAGCTCTTAAAAGCCATTGAAAAACTAAACGAAAAACAACGCGTAGCTTTTTTAATGCACCGCATTGACGGTAAAAAATACAGCGAAATTGCACTGGATTTAAATATTAGCGTAAAAGCCGTAGAAAAACGCATTCATCTGGCTTTATTAAGTTTACGTAAAGAAATTGATCTATAAAAGTAGGGTAAAATTAATTTTAATTGTTTTAACAATATAATACCAATACAATGAAAAAAAATCACTTATTGGCCAAATGGCTCAGCGATGATTTATCAGAACAAGAATTATCTGAATTTGAAGCTAGTCCGGATTTCGAAAAATACCAAAAAATAAAGAACTACACCGCTCATCTTGAAGTAGATGATATGGATGAAAATACTATTTTAGCCAACATTCTTAAACAGAAAAAAGAAACTCCAAAAGTGATTCCGTTATCTCAAAATTGGATCTTTCGTGCGGCCGCTATTTTTGTTCTGGCACTGGGAGTTACTTTTGCTGTCAAAAATTTTGCGCCACAAATTCAAACAGCCAATTTTGGAGAAAGAAGTACTTTTTCGCTTCCGGATAATTCTGAAGTAGTATTGAATTCAGGTTCTGAAATCAATTATAAAAAATGGAACTGGGACAACAACAGGCATCTGGAACTACAAGGCGAAGCTTATTTTAGAGTAGCCAAAGGTAAAAAGTTTGAAGTACAGACCAGTCTTGGTAAAGTATCCGTATTAGGAACTCAGTTTAACGTGAAAGCCAGAAAAAACAGATTTGATGTCATTTGTTATGAAGGACGTGTAAAAGTAAATTACGGCAATGCACAAATCATTTTAACACGCGGAGAAAGCGTTACTTTCGAAAATGGAAAACAATTCAGTACTCCCGTTAAGTCTTCTAAGCCAGAATGGATCGACAATCAAATTTGTTTTAATAAAGAAAACATTAAAAGTTTGTTAGACGAATTGGAAAGACAATACAATATTACTATAGAATTAAACTCGAAAGATACCACTTCGCTGTTTACCGGAAAATTACCTACTAATGATCTGAATGTAGCTTTAAATATCATTAGCACGACCTATCATTTAGAAGCAAAAAAAGTGACAAACAATAAAATAATATTTGACAAAAAATAAATGCTGCGCCCCAAACCATTTCATTTTTTGCTTTTCATTTTTTTTCTTGTTCTGAATCTTTCTGCTCAGAACAAAGGAAATGCTATACCCTTAAAAAAGATATTAATTGAAATAGAACAACAGCATCAGGTAAATTTTAATTATACCGAAGATAATGTTGCGGGCCTGCAGGTAACACCACCAAAAAAAACTCTTTCGCTGGAGCAAAAATTGCAATATCTGGCTAAAAAAACAAATTTGGCTTTTGAAAATATTGGAAACCAGTTTATTAATATTTATAAAAAAGAGAAAGAAGCAATACGAATTTGCGGTAATGTTTTTTCAGGTACAGATAAAAAACCTATTGAAAATGCCAATGTTACTTTAACCAACAAAGCTCAGATTGCAACAGATGCAAAAGGCTATTTTGAATGCAACAAAGCCGATGCAAACCTCTTGATCATTAGTCATGTGGGATTTATATCGAAAAGAATTCTGGTGGGCAAATCAGACGCTGAAAATTGCATTCAAATAGTATTAGACCCCGAAATTACACAACTTGAAGAAATAAAAGCCAATGCTATTCTGGCTTCGGGAATTTCAAAAAATACCGATGGATCATTTGAAATTAAACCCAAGAAATTTGGTATTCTTCCCGGGCTTATAGAACCGGATGCTTTGCAGACCATGCAGCAAATACCTGGGGTAAACAGTATTGATGAAAGTGTTTCCAGTATTAATGTTCGCGGTGGCACACACGACCAAAATTTGTTTTTATGGAATGGGATACGAATGTTTCAAACGGGACATTTTTTTGGTTTAATATCTGTTTTTAATCCCAATCTGGCGCATACCATTTCGATTTACAAAAACGGAAGCTCTGCTTTTTACGGAGAAAGTGTTTCCAGTGTTGTGGCTATTTCTTCTACTGCCGAAAACACAGAAAAAAATGCTTTTAGCGCAGGAATTAATATGATTAATGCCGATGTTTACGCCAAGTACAATGTTTCGAAAAAGAGTTATATCGAAATTTCGGCCCGTAAATCGATTACTGATTTTGTAGAAACACCAACGTACAGGGAATATTTTAATAAAGTATTTCAAAATACGACCATTACTGATTTTTCTAAAAGTCAGAATATTGATTACCAAAGTGATAAAAAATTTGGTTTTTATGATGCTACACTAAAATATGCTCAGAAAATTGGAAGTAAAGACCAAATAATTCTGGATTTAATTACCATCAAAGACAATCTGGAGGTTTTTCAAAGTGCGACTATATATGACATGAACAGATCTGAAGACAATGTTTTACGCCAGCAGAATTATGGAGGAAATTTGTCATGGAAAAGAAACTGGAACAGCTTTAATACGACTAAAATTAATGTGTATAACTCTTCTTATGAACTTTTGGCCAACCAAAAAACGACATTTGGCGATCAGGTTGTTATTCAGGAAAATACAGTAAACAATAATGGTGTTAATTTAGAAAACAACCATATTATTAGCTCTAAATTTAGTTTAAACGATGGTTATCAGTTTAACGAAATGGGGATTACTAATTTAGAGCAGGTAAGCAATCCTGATTTCTACCGTAAAGTCAAAGATGTATTAAGGACGCATGCTTTTATTGTAGAAGGAAAATTTAACGATACACTTTCACGCATCTATTTTAAGGCAGGAACCCGAATTAATTACATCGAAAAATTTAAGAAATTTATTGTTGAACCGCGCATGCAGTTGAGTTACGGCATAAATAAAAATCTGAATTTAGAATTGCTTGGCGAGCTAAAAAGCCAGAACTCACAACAAATTATTGATTTGCAAAAAGATTATTTCGGCATCGAAAAAAGACGTTGGATTACCTCTAACGATAGCACTATTCCTATTCAGAGAAGCAGGCAGATATCCTTAAATTTATTCTACAAAAAGAACGACTGGCTGCTGGATATCGAAAGTTTTTATAAAAAAGTAAAAGGAATTACGACCTCCAGCCAGGGATTTCAGAACCAGTTAGAATTTGTTAAAACAACCGGTAACTACGAAGTTTGGGGAGCAGAAATGCTGATTCAGAAAAAAATGAATCATTTTTTAACCTGGTTAAGTTATACGTATAACCACAATAATTATCATTTTTCTAATTATGAATACCCAAGTTTTCCCAACAATTTTCAGTTAATGCATACAGTTTCGTGGGCGGGAATTTATGAGAAAAATAATTTTAAAATAGCTTTGGGCACAAAATGGTCCTCCGGCAGGCCAAAAACTTCACCGGATCTTTCTCAAATTGATCTTTCAGATCCTGTATTGGTTTACAATAAACCAAACAATACCAATTTGCACATTTTTTCGCAGGTTAATATTTCGTCTACTTATAAGTGGGAAACGGAAATGGGAATTCAATATAAAATTGGAATTTCTATCTTAAATATACTGAACAGACGAAATGAAATCAGCGAATATTACAGGGTAAGTTCACTTTCAAATTCTATTGAAGAAGTCGAAACATTCTCACTGCAAAGAACTCCAAATCTTAGTTTTAGGATTTCATTATAGCCTGAACTATCTTGGTTTATTAAGGCTTCTGCACTTTTTTTTTACTTTTTTTTCAAAAAAATATAATTCTTTGGTAGGGTAATCTACATCAAGGCTGTTTTACTATTGGATCCAATTAAACGAGGAAAAAATAACTCCCTTAACCTAATCAAAAGAACAATGAAATTAAAACAAATTAAAATCGCCCTTGTTGCTCTTGCAGCGACAACTTTTTTTGCAAGCTGTAACAGTGACAACAATGATACTACTCCAACTGCCGAAGTAAAAAAAGAAGTAAGTCTTTCTACCAGTGCAACATTAGGCTCTTATCTTTCTGATAAAGACGGAAGATCTTTGTACTATTTTTCAACAGATGCAAACGGACAAGCTTCTTGTACTGGTGGATGTGAAGCTGTATGGCCTGCTTTTGTGGTAGATAATTTAACGGCAGATAAAATAGGAACAGGATTAACATTTTCAGATTTTGCTACCATAACTACAGCATCCGGCAAAAAACAAGTAACCTATAAAGGATGGCCTTTATATTATTACGCACCAAGTGTAAACGGAACCAATACTGCAGAAGCAGCCGGTAAAACAACCGGAGACGGAGTTGGCGGTGTTTGGTTTATTGCAAAACCTGATTACTCGATTATGATCGTAAGAAGCCAGCTTGTAGGACATGATACTAAAAACTATAAATCAGATTATACTGAAGGAGATGGTTTGACTACTTATTTTACAGATGCTAAAGGAATAACGCTGTATACTTTTAAGAACGATAATTTCAAGAAAAACAATTTTACAAAAGCAGATTTTTCGAACAATGCGATTTGGCCAATTTATGAAACAGATAAAATCGTAGTTCCTTCTGTACTTGATAAATCTAAATTTAGTGTTATTACAGTATTTGGAAAATCTCAATTGGTTTACAACGGCTGGCCTTTGTATTATTTTGGACAAGATGCAAATGTACGAGGTGCCAATAAAGGAGTTAGTTTTCCTGCTGTTGGGGTTTGGCCGGTAGCGATAAAAGATGCTCCGCTGGCGATATAAAAAAGTTCTATTTTTTTTAAGGAAATTTCAAATTAGTCCAATTTATACCGGACTAATTTGAAATACTTATAAAGTAAAATTCTGGTATACAACTTCATATAACCGGATAAAACAGCATTTAAAATCTATTTATGAAAAGGAAAAGAATAACACTAATAATTGTAGTCTTGCTTTTGCTGATTCCTGCGGGCTATTATTTTTATTACGGATTTCTTTATAAGGAAGCACGCAATATCGCATCCGAAATGCCGGATTTTAGTCTTACAGTAGCAAAATTAAGTAAAGACTATACCTCAAATCCACAAAAAGCAGATTCATTATATCTCAATAAAACTATTGAAATAACGGGTGAAATTACCAAACAAACAGACTCTGTGATCCTCCTTGAAAGTACTGTTTTTTGTCTTTTTACTCAAAAAATAAAAGAGAAAATTACCAATAAAAATGTGACGGTAAAAGGAAAGTGCATAGGTTATGATGAGCTTTTTCAGGAGATAAAACTAGATCAGTGTACCATTAATAAACAAAACAATTAATCAATTTTATGAAGAAATTTTTAATCCCAATCTGCCTTTTTTTGGCTACGATGGCTTATTCGCAAGAGGATCTGCTCAAAGATCTGGATTCGACTCAGGTAGAAGATAGTTATGCTGCAGCAACTTTTAAAGCATTACAGGTTGTAACGTTACAAACAACAAAAATGGCGGCAAAAAAAGAGTTCTATTTTGTAGTCTCACATCGTTTTGGTACTGTAAAAGATGGTTTTGATAGTTTTTTTGGTCTTGATAATGCAACCACTAAACTAGGGGGAATTTATGGCGTTACAGACTGGTTATCGGTCAGTCTTTCCAGACATACATTAAACAAAATGTACGAGACCGGATTAAAATACAGAATGGCGAGGCAAAGTGCTAATTTTCCTGTTGACATTGTTGGATACAGTGTTGCCGATATTAATACTTTCTTAGAAAAAGACCAATATCCAGGACTGGAATTTAAGCACCGCACGACTTATGTACAGCAGTTATTGGTGTCAAGAAAAATTAACGAAAGGCTATCTCTTGAGCTAGTACCTTCTTTTATTCATAAAAACCTTTACAATCCGACAATCGAAAATGATAATCAATTTTCATTTGGAGGCGGCGGTCGCTATAAAATCACCAAAAGATTATCTGTAAACTTAGAATACATGCACAATTTTGATACTCCTGGTTTTTATGAAAATCCTTTGTCTGTAGGTCTTGATGTAGAGACAGGCGGGCATGTTTTTCAATTGATATTTACCAATTCTCAATCGATGAGCGAGAGCGGATATCTTACCAATGCTTCCGGCAACTGGGGTAAAGGAGATTTCTTTTTTGGATTTAACTTATACAGAGTATTTTAAAAACTATAAACAGACACATTATGAAGAGATTAATAGCAATAACAATTTTACTTTTTGCACTAACAAGCTGTAGCGATGCCGATACTTATCAGGACATCGAAACGCCTCCGGGAGCAGTAACGCCTCCGGGAACGGGAACGCCCGGGACTGATCCGGTGGTGGCAACCAGCTACACTAAAAACGTAAAATCAATTATTGATGGCAATTGTACAGGCTGCCATCAGGCAGGAAGATCTGCAGGTTTCAGGCCTTTAACGACTTATGCCGAAGTAAAAGCCGCGGTTGAAAATGCTGGTTTATTAAACCGTATTCAACTGCAAACAGGACAACAAGGGATTATGCCGCAAGCAGGAAGAATGTCTCAGGCCAATATTGATGTAATTGTAAAATGGAATACTGACGGACTTAAAGAAAATTAATTATTATGAAAAAACAACTTATAAATTTCTTTGTATTACTACTGATAATAGTTGCCAATACAAATGGATTTGCGCAAAAACTGATCACAAAAACAGGAAATATAAAATTTCAGGCTACAATGCCTTCTTATGAAGAAGTGGCTGCCGAGAACAAAAGTGTATCTGCTGTTTTAGAACAATCAACAGGCGATTTTGCGGCTTTGGTTCTTATAAAAGGTTTTCGTTTTAAAGTGGCTCTGATGGAGGAACATTTTAATGAAAATTATATGGAGTCTGAAAAGTTTTCGAAAGCCACATTAAAAGGGAAAATAGAAGATTTTGACAGTGCAAAAATCACCAACACAGCTAAAAATTTTACCTTGAAAGGCGATCTTACTATTCACGGAAAAACAAAACCTGTTACGGTAATCGTAAAAATTTCAAAAGCGGCCAACGGAATTACTGCCATTGGTGCATTCGAAGTAAAACCTGAAGATTTTGATATCGAGATACCAAGCATGGTGAGAAAAAAAATTGCGGATAAAATAAAAATCAGCTATAATTTTTTATTGGTAAAATGACACTGTCACTAGCTATTTAGCTAATAGAAATTACCCATCGCATATTAGCTAAACACAACTTTTTTTGATTTGGAAGATCATTAAACATGACTATTGCCTGAGGTCAGTTTCATTAATGAACTGGCCTCTTTTTTTTAATAACCCTAACTGAATCTAAATGATCTGCAAAAATTATGTTGTTGCCGGCGAAGATGTAAATGATTATATGGTAATGGAAAATACCGCTTATATTTCATACACGCTTCGATTATTATATCATTTTTTATTTAATAACGGATTTTCAAAAGAGAAACTTAATGCTTTGCATCTGGGTTTGCAGGAAGGACATCATGAACTGGTTTGCTATAAAAATTTAATGTTTACTGAACCTTTTTTTGTTGAGATGAAACATTGTTATATCAATGATACAATCAAAATTAAAAGTAGCTTTTTCAACTCAAAAAACGAATGCTGTGCTGAAGTAACGAAAGAGGTCGAATGGTTTGATAGTATTCGCAAAGAAATTATTGCAACACCCAAAGTAATTCTGCAGCATTTTAATCCACATTATCCTAATGCAGTTAGTCGTTATTAAACAATTAAAGAATCAGTTTGTAGCTTTTTAGTTGTAATAAAAATGTCAATTCTTATATTTTAATATACTCAGAAAGGCTCACAACCATCCAACCTGCTTTCTCCAATGATTAAACTCCGCATCGTTTTGGTGCAAGCCCGTTTTATGAACCGAAGGGATAAACTCTACTATAGATTTTTCGTTGTGTGCGTCAAGTTGTAGTTCTTTGCGCAAGCGTATCATTTCGGTCTTATTTTCGACGGGATACATTCCGTTGCTGTCAAACTGAGTGCCGAATTTCTGTGGTCTTCCTTCAAAATAGCATATTCTGTCATGCAGGTAAGCAAAGTTTTGCAGACTGACTTCATCACCAGCTTCGGATATTAGCGTATAACATCTTTTCATAAAAACCGGCAAACTGATGGCGTGCTGCACAATCAGCCATGCTGCCTGACTGGCTTCTTCGCCAACAATTGATTTTGTAGGGTAGCCGATAGCATTGATGATTTCGTTAAGTCGTTTCGCATTCTCCAGATGCACGCGCTCCATATCAGGATTATAGCCAGGTGAAAGTTTCCCTTCTTTTAAAAGTTCTTCGCGTACCTCCAGGTCATTACGCGCCATTTCTATCAATTCTTTAGCGATGCGATTATTCATTAAATTATAATTAAAAGTTTATTTTATTCGTTAAAAATCATAACTACGTTACATCTCTCTTCTGAATAATATTCAACTCCTTATTAAAAGAATTTCTGTATTTTTTAATATACTCAGAAGGTTTCATTCCAAATAATTTCACGAACTGCTGACGGAAATAACGCTGATCTTCTATACCTACCTGAGGGCCCACCTGCGCGATATTAATATTTTCTGTAAGCATAATTACAGCCGCTCTTCGGATTCTGATCGATCTTATAAAAACATTGACGGTTTGTCCTGAAATTGCCTTAATTTTTTTGTAAAGACTTGAATGACTCATTCCCATTGCAGCAGAAAAAGTTTTGAGGTTAAACTCACTGTTTTCAAGATTGGCTTCGACGATTTCGATGCATTTATCAAGAAACTCTTTGTATTCAAGAGGAACTTTATTGACATTTTCGCGAAGTGTAATACTGTCTAAGTAATACTTACGCAATTGCCCTCTGTTTCTAAGAACAGCATCTACACGCGCCAGAAGTATATCGCTGTCAAAAGGTTTCGTGACATAGTCGTCTGCACCTTCGGTAATACTTTGCAAGTGAATATCATTGCTAGTGGTAGCTGTGAGCAGTATAACCGGAATATGGCTTAAATCATCATTTTGCTTGATTTTTTTACATAAATCCAAACCGTTCATGCCTTCCATCGAAATATCACTCAGCACAATATCCGGCAGGTGTTTTTCGACAAGTTTTAAACCTTCGAGACCATTTGCTGCCGAATAAACAATATAGTTGTTGAAAAAAAGCTGCACCAGATAATGATTCATTTCAGGATTGTCTTCCACAATTAAAAGTACTTTTTTGGTACTGATTAATGCTGACTGTATATTTTCAGGATTTGAGGCCTGACTTTTTTCTTCAAGAATATTTTGATTGTCAGCAGGCATTCCTTCTAAAAGTTCCCCAACAAGAGGCGACATTTGAGGATGATTTTCATTGATGCTCATTGCTGCAAAGTGACTTTTTCCTTTTGGAAGAATAATAGTAAACGAAGTACCTTTTCCTAATTCGCTTTTACACTGTATTTCGCCGTGATGTTTATTTACAAAATATTTGACTACATAAAGACCTATTCCAAATCCGTTACTGGCTTTAGACTGAACCTGTTTGAATTTTTCAAAAACAGTATCAATTTCATTTTCAGGAATACCGCTTCCGGTATCTGATATAATGATAGAAACATCAGCAGTATTCTCGATGATTTCGATCGTTATAGCACCTTTATTTGGTGTAAATTTGAAAGCATTTGAGATTAAATTAAAAAGACTAATCTCTATTTTTTCATAATCGCCGTATATTTCAGCAGGTGTTTTTTCTTCAATAAACTGATAATTGAGACTTTTAACCGCAGCCATTTGCGTAAAGCTTTCGTAGATTTCCCGACACAGGTTATTTAAATTAATTTTCGAAATTTTGAGTTCATCAAGATCTGTTTCCGCTTTTCTAAACAGTAATAACTGATCTGTGAGGCTCAATAATCTTTTGGCATTTTTATAGGCAAGATTTAGATCGAGATCATCTTCAGAACGGTTTTTTCTGTCCATGGCGCTTTTCAGCGGATTTATAATCAGAGACAGGGGAGTGCGAAGTTCATGGGCCATATAAGTAAACATCGAAGACTGCTTTTCAGCATGTTCTTTGTCTTTTTTATGTTCCATACGGGAAAGTTTTATTTCGTAGCGCAATCTTTCTTTGTTTTTGTGATAAAGTACATAGGCATAAATGGCACCGGCAGCAGCGATAAGGTAAAAAGTATACGCCCACCATGTTCTGTACCAGGGCGGAAGGATTTTTACTGTTGCCAGCGTTACTTCCTTTGTCCAGTTGCCTAAAACATCGGTTGTTTTTACTTTAAAAATATAGGTGCCTTCCGTCAGCCTGGAATAATTTGCCCTATTATTTTTTGAGGTATAGTTCCAGTCTTTGTCCCATCCGTCAAGAAAGTAAGCGGTATTAATTTTTTCTGAATTGACATAATCAAGATAAACAAAATCAAAACTCACTGCCGATTTTTCATAAGGAAGTTCGGCGCCACTGATCATTTCGAGCTTTTTTTCGGTAATATAGGGGCTGTCCAATTTTAATGACTGATTGTTCACCAGTAAATCATTTAATAAAAACTTGCCCGTATTTTTTTTGTCTTTTATAGTGTTGGGATCAAAAACATTGAATCCGTTGATACCTCCAAAAATAAATTCTCCTGTCGAAAGTTCCGTTCCCGCATTCCAGCTAAACTGACTGCCCTGAAGTCCATCAGAAACTCCAAAATTTCTGAAAGTATTGTTCTTAGGATTTAATCTTGAGATTCCCTGATACGTACTCATCCATAAATCTCCTTTTTTATCCTTTAAAAGGCGAAGTATGGTATTGCTCGAAAGACCGTTTTGTGTGGTATATTTTTTGAAAGTGCCCGTTTTTCGGTTGAATAAAAGCAAACCGCCTTCAACCGTACCAATCCAAAGATTTTTATTTTCATCTTCGGTTATACATCGAATAGTATACTCTGAATGATAATTTTTTACTTTTTTTGTTTTGGTATCGATCTCAAAAAAGGAATTGAAAGTTCCGCCCCAGATTTTTCCGTCCTGAGTTTCGTAGAGACAAGTAACATCGCGCAAAGCGGTGCTGTAACAAATGAATTTGTTTTGTTTTTTATCAAATTGATATAATGCTCCGCCATTAGTAACGGCAAGCCAAAGCGTTTTTTTTGAGTCTATAAACAGCAGCCAGGATTCCTGTTCTGCTTTTTTGGTAATCTGATTATAAATAGAGAAATTCTGAATGGCTTTTGATTTCGGGTCAATACGACAGACTCCACCTTTCCACATCGCCACCCAAATGGCATTATCAGCATCCCTGACAATACTTGTAACAAAATTGCTCTGAATTTTTCTGCCTGCAGCTGAGGTGGTCGAGTAAACATCGTAAGTGTTTTGTTTTCTGTTCCAGTATCGCATTCCGGCGCCATCTGTACCAATCCAGATATTTTTCTTTTCGTCTTCACAAAAAGAAAGCATGAAGTTGGCAGCCGGATCTTCGTCTTCTTTATTGGTCAGCGGATCCTTGCTTTTAAAATGATTAAAATAGAGCGGTTTTTCTCCCATCATACTTACACCTCCACGCAGGGTTCCAAACCACATTTCTCCGGTTTTGCTTTCAAATATATCATACAGCGATTTACTGTTTAGTAATGAAACAGGCCCACTGGCACGATATAAAACAGGAGCAGGCTGATTTTTGGTAATGGTAAAAAGACCCGCACCATCAGTGGCAATCCAGAGTCTGTTTTCCTGCTGATAAAAATCACGCACGACTGTTTTTTCCAGAAAGTAATTTTTAGAATAAGTATTCAGGTTATGATTATATAAGTACGCCCCTTCATCTGTTCCTATCCAGAGTCCGTCATTTGTCAATTTAATGCAATTTGAACCTGTAATGGTAGGGTTAAGAAGTGTTAGTTTTTTTGATTTAATATCATATTGGCAAAGACCGGTTCCAGTGATAAAAACGTAGAAGATTTGCTTTTTCGAATTATAAGCTATTGATCTTGCGATGTAATTTAATTTTCCGTTGAAAGGGATTGCTGTGCCAATTTTCTCCCCTTCTTTATAAACTACAATCCCCTCTTTTGTAGCGACGAGAATCATATGTAGCGAATGAACAGCAATTATTTCGTAAGCCGTAAAGTTTAAAGGTTTGATTTTTTTATTGGTATCATAATATTGCAGCGGAGTAAAAGAAGATCGCTCTGCATTAAAAACTACCGGTCCGGCAGTTGTTCCTACCCACAAATTATTTTCAAAATCACCTTCGATACAGCTAATAGCATTTCCCTGAATAGAATTTGGATCGGTATGAATATGGCGGTAAACTTTAAAATCATTTCCATCATATCGGTTTAGTCCATCAAAAGTTCCAAACCACATATAGCCATTTTGATCCTGATAAATAGAGGCAACAGAATTGTTCGAAAGTCCCGATGAAATATCAAGATGTCTTATCGGGTAATTTTGTCCGGATGCATTTATGTGCAGAAGACTAACAACAAGAAAGAACATTAACTTATTCATAGAAAATTTTTTAAAAGCGTGCTGTTCTTTGATATACGAAAAAATGATAGGAATGTAATCAGAAAGCGGAATCAATTTTTTATGTGAATATATTTGAAATCTGTATACTTTGCGAAATTAACACAATTATTAAGTAATGTTTAAAAACACTACCGGTTTTTTTAACTGTTGATTATGCATAAAAATTTAATTAAACACATAGAAACATAGATTTTATGATTTTGAAAAAGATAGATCAAAAAAACTAGTTTCTCACACATAGTCCCAAAGCGCAATATTATTAAAGTAAGTCGGAATCTATAGAATTAATACATTTTAATCAGGAAAATAATTAGAAAAATCCGTTTTTATCAGCGTTTTCGCTTTAGCGAATCAGTAAGATCAGCGTCTAATTTTGACGCGGATAAAACAGATTTACTTCGTAAAAACGCGGATAAAAACGGATTTTATTTTCTAAAAGCTTACTGTTTTTTAACGCAGAGAACACAAAGGTTTTTATTTAAGATTGCTTTAAAAAACACAGAGATCACAAAGCTAAATCAATACAAAGCTTTGCGAACTTTGCCTTTTTTAAAAGCTACGAGTAAAAAAACTTAGCGCTCTTTGCGGTAAAATTTTTTTCTCATAGGTTTTTTGAATTTTCTTATTTAAAATTTAAGCGTATCAAATTGGTTTTTTCAAAATAAACCGATTAAAAACAACAAACTATTTCATTATTAATTCTATTATTTTAAAGCTCAATTATTGATGTTTTGATTTTTTTTGAATTAAAAAAATAGATAATATGTTTTTATGAAGTGTTGTACAGACACTTTTACGAAATTGTCCCCTTTTATAAATGAATTTTTCCCTGTCTAAATACCTTGCTCTGTACTTAATTTGCAAAGTGAGTTAACAAGCTACAACGTTTGAGTAATACTGCTTTACTTTTTTGTTCAGAGCAAGTCAATCAAAAAAAACTAACCAATTATCTTAACCAAAAACAATGTAAACATGACCAACACTTCAATTACCATTTACAGAGGAAAACCTTTTCCTAGTTATTAAAAAAGTGAATAAACTTATTTTAAGAAGCAGGTTATAAACCAACTTATATAACGCTGCAATTATTTTGTAACCAACACTAATAAACAAAAACTATCTTAAACCAAACCCATTAAAAAAGTATGAAAAGAATTAAAACAAAATTTTTACTTTTATTATTCTTACTACCTTTTTGTGTTTTTGCTCAGAACACAATTACCGGCGTTGTATTGGAAAAATCTTCCAAGCAGCCCATACCGGGAGTAAACATAAAAGTATCAGGCGCAAATATTAGTACCTCTACAGACTTTGACGGTAAATTTAAATTATCCGGAGTAAAAGCAGATAGTCAGATTACGTTTTCCTATACCGGATATTCTAATCAGACCATTCCGGTTGGCACCCAAAAAAGCATAACGGTATTTCTTGATGAAGATACTAATCTGTTAAAAGAAGTTGTGGTTCAGGTAGGTTACGGAAGCGTTAAAAAGAAAGACGCGACAGGATCTGTTACTGCACTTACTACAAAAGACTTTAACAAAGGAAATAATATTACGACAGAAAATTTACTGAACGGAAGAGTAGCCGGTTTATCAGTAAATTCAACTGGTGCTCCAGGGTCTAGTTCTCAAATTAGAATTCGAGGTGGAAGTTCGCTTTTTGCAAGCAATGATCCACTTATTGTAATTGATGGATTGCCGCTTGATAATGCTACCAATACAGGTTCGTCTTCCTTTTTAGCTTCACTAAACCCTGCAACGGTAGAATCTATTACGGTTTTAAAAGATGCGTCGGCTTCTGCTATTTATGGTTCACGTGCTTCAAATGGTGTTATTATCATCACGACTAAAAAAGGAAGCAAAACATTATCTGTAGACTATAATGTACAATATGCTGCAGGAACGCTGACAAAAACGGTTGACGTTTTTAGTGCAGATGAATTTAGAAGCGTTATCGCAGACAGAAGAAGCGATGATTTAAATAAACTGGGAACTGCAAATACCGATTGGCAAAAAGCAATTTACAGAAACACCGGAACGGTAGATCAAAGTTTAGCCGTTAGAGGAAGTTTATTTAATATTATTCCAACGAGTTTAACTTTAGGAAATACAGATCAGCAAGGTTTGCGTTTAACGAATACTTTCAAAAGAAACACGGTTGGTTTAGTTATGAATCCTGCTTTTCTTGACAATCATTTAAAATTGAGGCTTTCGGCGAATTACACCAACGAAAAAAACAGATTTACAGATGCTGTTGAAGGTGCTGCTATTGGTTTTGATCCAACTCAGCCCATAAAAGTGGATGGCGCTCCTTATGGAGGTTATTTTGAATATACAACCGGAATTGATTCCAACGGAAATTATCCTTTAGTTTCAACCGCAGCAAGAAATCCTGTTTCGCAATTGTTGAATACCAATGACAGGGGAACGAATGACAGGATTTTTGGAAATTTCGAAATTGATTATAAATTCCACTTTTTTCCTGCTTTAAGAGCGGTTGTAAATGTTGGTTTTGATGAGTCAAACGGAGACAGAAGAAGACTGGTTGGTGCTGATGCGGGTTCTGCTCCGTCAAACAACAACATTCCGTATGGTACAGATGAATATACAGAAGCAACCAGACGAAATAAATTATTAGATACTTATTTAGTGTATAATAAAACCTTTAAATCACTGGTTTTTGAGGCGACAGCAGGTTATTCGTATCAAAAATTTCAAAGCTCAAAATTTGAAACAGGCAATATTCTAAACCCTGATTTACCATCAACATTTCCGGAAACAACTTTGGATACAGATGTTGTTTTATTAGGATTCTTTGCCAGAACAAACTTAAATTTCAGAGATAAATATTTACTAACACTGTCTTACAGAAGAGATGGTTCTTCAAGATTTGAAGAAGCGAATCGTTGGGGAAATTTCCCTTCAGTAGCTTTTGCCTGGAAAATCAAAGAAGATTTCTTTAAGGAAAGTACCGTATTATCTGATTTAAAATTAAGATTAAGTTACGGTATTACAGGACAGCAGGATATTCCTGAGCCAAACGGATACTTGCAGAAATATCAAGTTGGTAGCGGAAACTCTGAATACTATTTTGGTACAAGTCCGGTTCCGGTTGCACTTCCGTCAAAAAGAACAAACAACCTGAAATGGGAAGAAACGACATCCTATAACGCAGGTCTTGATTTTGGATTTTTAGACAATCGTTTATCTGCCGGACTTGATGTGTATTACAAAGAATCTAAAGATTTATTAGTAAATGCAGCCATATCTGATGGTAGTAATTTCTCGAACCGTGTGTATCAAAACGTAGGAAGCTTTACTACAAAAGGTGTCGAGTTTACGCTTAATGCGAATGCCATTAAAACGGAGAATTTCAATTGGAATATGAATTTTAATGTATCCAAATTTGAAAGAAGAATCAAAAATTTGGTAAACGGAAGCGATATCTTTTTAGGAGATAATATTGCGGGAACAGGAACTCCAGGACAAATTTTCAGAGAAGGTTATACTCCTTATTCTTTCTACGTATACAAACAAATGTACAATAACGAAGGAAAACCAATTGAAGGTGCTTTTGCAGATTTAAATGGTGATAATGTTAGAAACGATGCTGATAAATACATTTATAATAATCCAGATCCTGACTTTACATTAGGATTTGCATCGAATATGAATTATAAAAAATTCGATTTTTCATTCAATTTAAGAGCGAGTATTGGTAACCGAATTTATAATGCCGTAGACGCCAGCAGAGCACAATATGATGCTATGGAAAACGGAGGGGTTTTAAGTAATGTTCCGTCTCAGATACTAGATACTAATTTTCAGACTACTTCAAATGTAGTATTGTCAGATCTTTATATCGAGAATGCTTCTTTCTTAAAAATGGACAACGTTACGTTAGGATATACTTTAAACAACTGGTTAAACAGTAAAGCATCGTTAAGATTTTCGACTGGAGTTCAGAACGTTTTTGTAATTACAAAATACAGCGGTTTAGATCCTGAAATCACCAATAACGGTGTAGACAAAACAATTTATCCTAGACAACGATCTATTTTATTTGGTCTTAATCTTAAATTTTAATAAAGATGAAAAAATATATTTTAATAACAATTTTAGCTTTGACTACCGTTTTTCATTCTTGTACTGATGACTTAAATGTAGTCTCTGAAGACGATGACGTTCTTTCGTCTGATGTTTTATTTTCGACTCCGGAAGGATATAAAAAAGCTTTTGCAGGAGTCTACGGAAATTTAACTTTAACCGGTGTATTGGGGCCTGATAATTCTTCGCTTGAAGGGGTTGATGCCGGAACAAGCCAGTTTACAAGATGTTTATTATACATGCAGGAATTAACGACAGACGAATTGGTTTGGAGTTACGAAAATGACGGAGGAACCGCAGAATTACAACGTAATATCTGGACAGCCGCAAATCCTGTTATTTTAGGAATGTTCAGCAGAACCATGGTTTCTGTTTCCTATGCCAACGAATTTCTACGTCAGAGCACGCCTGAAAAATTAAGTTCAAGAGGTATTACAAATGCTACAACATTAGCAGATATTGCACTTTGGCGTAAGGAAGTTCGTGTTTTAAGAGCGTATGCATATTATAACATGATGGATTTATTTGGAAAAGCACCAATGTACACTGAAAATGATCCTGTAAATTTTGCGGGGCCTGAATTTAACAGAAAACAATTATTTGATTTTATCGAAAGTGAATTAAAAGCGGTTTTACCAGATTTAAAAGCAGCCAGAACCAATGAATACGGACGATTAGATCAATCTATGGCGCGTATGATTTTGGCAAAAATGTATTTAAATGCTCAGGTTTATGTTCAGGCCAATCGTTTTGATGATTGTATTACAATGTGTAACGAAATCATTGCCGGTGGTTATACTTTAAAACCAAAATACCTGGACAACTTTAAAGCGGATAACGAGAACTCAGAAGAAATCATTTTCGGAATCCAGTCGGATGGAGCAGTGTCTCAAAACTGGGGAGCAACAACGGTTTTAACAAACGGACAAATTGGTGCATGGGAAAACAATGGTGCCGATTTTGGAATTGGCGGTTGGACAGGAGCACTTAGAATCAGAAAAGAATTTGCGCAAAAATTTGATGGTGTAAAATTCAGCCAAGACACAAGAAATACTATAGGGAAAGGTGTTGCGGGCGATCCTGCAAAACAAAGATCTATTGATATTGAAGATATTGGTGTAAAAACACAAGGTTATATTTTGTCTAAATTTTCTAATAAAACTACCGCAGGAGTAAACGGAATCAGTTCTACTTATGCTGATACTGATTTCCCATTATTCAGATTAGCCGATGTGTATTTAATGTATGCAGAAGCTACTTTAAGAGGCGGAAACGGAACAACTGCTCAGGCATTAATTTATGTAAATGCTTTAAGACAAAGAGCTAATAGTAATTTGACAGTTGGAAACATTACTTTAGGTGAGTTAACGCTTGATTTTTTAATTGATGAAAGAGCGCGTGAATTACACTGGGAAGCACACCGAAGACAAGATTTAATTCGTTTTGGCAAATATACCGGAGGATCTTACAATTGGGCCTGGAAAGGAAATTCATCAAAAGGAATTTCGATTCCTGCTTACATGAGCGTTTTCCCTATTCCGGAAGGATCATTGGGAGCCAATAGAAATTTGACTCAAAACACGGGTTACTAAAACTTTTTTTTAAACATAAACGATACGAAAAATGAAACACATATATAAAATTTTTACAGTTATTGCCTTAATTACAGGACTTTGGTCTTGTGAAAACGAAACAGATTTGATGATCCTGGAGCCTCAGGAAGCGGCTTTCTCGATGATTACACCTGATAATGGTTCTTCGACTATTTTAAATAAAGACACACCAAACAATACTGCTTTGACATTTACCTGGGAAAAAGTAAGTTACGGAACACCTACAATTGTTACCTATACGGTGCAGTTTGCAGCCAGTAATACTGAATTTGCAGCTCCGGTAGATATTACGTCTACGACTTCTACTCACGCTGCTATTTCAGTGGCAGAACTTAATGCAAAAGCACTTGAATTAGGTCTTACGCCTGATGTTGAAGGAACAATTGATGTTAGAGTTAAATCTACAGTTGGAACAACGCTTTCTGAACCAAAAAATTCTACACCAATTACCATTGCATTAACACCTTACAGAGGTGTGTTCCCTAAAATTGATTTGTTTTTAGTAGGACCTGGTACAGCTGCAGGATGGAGTGTAACGAGCAACAATATGCCAATTTACAGAGATACAAAAGAAACTGCAAAATTCTATTATACAGGATTTTTTAATAAAGATGGTTTCAAATTAATTGAACAAATTGGATTCTGGGCTCCGGCTTATGGAACAAACGGAGCAAAAGTTCAATACAGAGCAACAGAAAGCGATACTGATCCGGGCGTTTTCCCTACGGCAGCTGCAGGTTATTATAGTTTTGAACTTAATCTTGAAGAACTAACCTATAAAATTGAGCCCTATACAGGCCCAATGACAACGTATGCCACAATTACTTTGACAGGATCGGTATTAACAGGCGATGACACCGGATGGAATATGGATGTTCCTTTGGTAAAATCTGATTTTGACGGACATATCTGGAAAGTTACTCAAACTTTAAAAGCAGGAAAAATGAAGTTTAAAGCTAATGGAGGATGGGATGTAAGCTGGGGTGATAATGGCGGAGATATTATTGTTGAGGCCGGAAAATATGAAATCTGGTTCAATGACTTAGATGGTCGTTATACGTTCATTGCAACTCCATAAATTGAATTAAAAAAATAAGAGAAGCCTCAGCTTATTTTGAGGCTTCTTCTACATTCAAAATTTCAATCATTATAACTCCTATCATGAAAAAATATATAAAAATTCTTGGGTTACTTGCGATCACTGCAATTCAGTTTTCGTGCTCGAGTAATGATTCGGCCGATACAGAAGCGGTGAATCCGCCGGATGCGAGTGATACCTTTATCAGAGCATCAGATGTTTCTTTTCTTCCTCAGATGGAATCTTTGGGAACTAAATTTTACAGCAATGGCAAAGCCGAACCTATGCTGACAACATTAAAAAATGCAGGTTGTAATACCGTCCGAATTCGTTTATGGAAAAATCCTGTAAACGGTCGTTCTGGTTTAAACGAAGTAAAACAATTGGCTCAAAAAGCAAGACAAGCCGGTTTAAGAGTATGGCTTACCGTTCATTACTCTGATAATTGGGCCGATCCGGGAGAACAGACTACTCCTGAAGAGTGGAAAAAATTGTCTTTTACCGATTTAAAAACAGCCGTTTCTGATTATACCGCTACAATAATTACAGAAATCAAGCCGGATATTATTCAAATTGGTAATGAAATCAATAGCGGATTATTATGGCCACAAGGAAATTTAATCAGTAACGAACAACAATGTATCGCTTTATTAAGTGCTGCCAGCGCAACAGTTCGCAGTAAAGCCCCAAACACAAAAATAATGATTCATTATGCAGGTGTAAATGGCGGCAGTACAGAGTGGTTTTTTACTAAAATGAAAAGTATTGATTACGACTATATTGGATTATCATATTATCCTATATGGCACGGTAAAGATTTAACAGAAGTAAAAAATACCATTGATGCTTTAGGACAAAAATTCAGTAAAAGAGTCCTGATCGCAGAAACCGCTTATCCTTTTACCTTATTACACAATGATCAGACGAATAATATTGTAGGTTCAAACGATCAGTTGGTTTCAGGATATCCTGCAACTCCGGCAGGACAAAGAACTTTTGTAATGGATATTAAAAACTTAGTAAAAACATCCCAATTCGGACAAGGGTTTGCGTATTGGGGAGGCGAGTGGGTTGCTTTTAAAGGACCACAATCTACAAGCGGATCTACATTCGAAAATCAGGCTTTATACAGTTTTGATAACAATGCCTTATCCGTAATGCAAGCATTCAGTAAAGAGTAAAATATGAAAAAATCACTTACAATTGGATCTTTTTTAATGCTCATGATATTTGCATTTACTTCTTGTAAACCAAAAATGATTAGCGAAAAAAACTCCTTTTCAAATGGAGCAGATGTAGGCTGGCTGCCACAAATGGAAGCAACAGGCTATAAATTTTATGATGCAGACGGTTCTCAAAAAGACTGTCTGCAATTATTAAAAGACCGAGGAATAAACACCATTCGTTTACGTGTTTGGGTAAATCCAAATGAGGATAAAGCAAGCGGACACTGCAGCCCGGAAGAAACGGTTGTCATGGCAGTCCGTGCACAAAAAATGGGAATGCGCATCATGATCGATTTTCATTACAGCGATTCGTGGGCAGATCCCGGCAAACAAAATAAACCGGCAGCATGGACAAAACATTCTTTTCCGGAATTGCTAACCGATGTGTATCAGCATACTTATGACGTTTTGAAAATGCTGAAAACAGCAGGAGTAACTCCGGAATGGGTTCAGGTTGGAAATGAAATCCCTAGCGGTATGCTTTGGCCGGAAGGACATACAGACAATTTTAATCAGTTGGCACAATTACTTGATAAAGGATACGAAGCTACAAAAGCCATCGATCCAAAAATTAAAGTAATTGTTCATTTGGATGAAGGAAATAAAAGCGAAAAGTTCAGATGGTTTTTTGATAAAGCGACTGAAAATAAGGTAAAATATGATGTAATTGGTTTGTCGTATTATCCGTACTGGATCAAAACTGATTATCAAAGTACTATATTAGATTTAGAAAATAATCTAAAAGACATGGCAACACGTTACAATAAAGAAGTGATGGTGGTCGAAGTTGGTGGTGATTTCGAACAAGTACAAAACACCAAAGACATGCTTGAAGCGACTATAAAAGCGGTAAAAAGCGTACCCAATAATAAAGGATTGGGCGTTATTTATTGGGAACCACAAGGCGAAAAAAGCTGGAGCGGTTATCAATTAAATGCCTGGCTTTCTGATGGGAAACCTTCACCAGCTTTGGATGCTTTCAAAAATTAAATAAAAAATTAAATTTACTATTAAGAAACTAAGTTAACACATTGGGTGTAATTATTTTTAACACATAGAAACATAGCATTACTGAACTCAAAAAAGGCGTTTCACTTGCATTAACACACATAGCTATGTGTGAGAAACGAGTTTCTTTTTGATTTACTTTTTCAAAATCATAAAATCTATGTTTCTATGTGTTTAATTAAATTTTCATACATTTCATTCAACGGATTAAGTGATTTAAGCTAAGTGCTTTTAATATCTTAATGGTGAAAAAATAAAAAATAAAATGAAATTAATTTTTAGATCAATACTGCTCGTATTTCTTCTGGTTTTTTCTTCCGGAAAAATGATGTCACAATCCACAACTGTTTTAAAAGACAATTGGCGCTTTTCTAAAGAAGTAAAAGGAGATGCTTTTTCTGTAGATTTTAATGCTTCGAAATGGGAAAAAGTGAGTGTACCTCACGATTGGGCCATTTATGGACCTTTTGATAAAGAATGGGATAAACAAGTTTCGGCAATTGAACAAAACGGAGAAAAAGTGCCTACAGAAAAAACAGGTCGTACCGGTGCGTTGCCGCATATTGGTACAGGCTGGTATCGCAATACATTTTCTATTCCGGAATTTAAAAAAGGGAAAAAAGCACTTCTTATTTTTGAAGGTGCCATGAGCGAACCTCAGATTTATTTAAACGGAAAAAAAGTAGGTGAGTGGGGTTATGGATATAGTTATTTTACCATTGATATTACCAATGATCTCCTTGTTGGATCAGAAAATCTATTGGCTGTAAAATTAACCAATATGCCGTTTTCTTCAAGATGGTATCCTGGAGCTGGTTTATACAGAAACGTAAGTATTGTAGTAAAAGAACAGGAAAACTTTGTACAATGGGGAACTTTTATTACCACTCCGGACATCAACGAAAATAGTGCCGTTGTTGATCTTAAAGCTGAGGTTAATGGCAATAATTTGTCGATGGTAACGGAAATAAAAGATGCAGCTAATACGATAGTAGCAACACAGAAAGTGACAGAAATAAAAGATGGAAAGTTTCATCAAACTATTGATGTTGCAAAACCTCATTTATGGAGTCCTGAAACGCCTTATTTATATACAGCGATTACTAAATTATACGCAGCCGACGGAACTTTAAAAGACGAGCAAACTATCAAATTTGGTATAAGATCGATTAAATATGAAGCCAATAAAGGATTTAGCCTTAACGGAAAAGTAACAAAATTTAAGGGAGTTTGTCTCCATCATGATCTTGGGCCTCTTGGTGCAGCGGTCAATAAAGCCGCGCTTCGCAGACAGCTTACGATTCTAAAAGATATGGGATGTAATGCGATCAGAAGTTCTCATAATATGCCTTCTTTTGAACAGCTTGAATTAGCCGATGAAATGGGATTTATGTTTCTGGCTGAAAGTTTTGATGAATGGGCAAAGCCAAAGGTAAAAAACGGATATCATCGCTTTTTTGAAGAATACGCAGAAAAAGACATTGTAAATTTAGTGAGAGCCACAAGAAATCATCCTTGTATTGTAATGTGGAGTTCAGGAAATGAAGTTCCGGATCAATATGGAGCTGAAGGTTTGACCAGAGCTAAATTTTTACAGGATGTTTTTCATAGAGAAGATCCTACGCGCCCGGTAACTGTCGGAATGGATCAGGTAAAACAAACTATGGAATCTGGGTTTGGGGCTTTATTAGATGTACCGGGACTGAATTATCGAGTACATCTTTATGAAGAAGCTTACAAATCATTTCCACAAGGATTTATTTTGGGTTCAGAAACTGCTTCGACAGTGAGTTCAAGAGGAATTTATAAATTTCCTGTTGTACAGCAAAAAGAGAAACAATACGATGATTTTCAAAGTTCATCTTATGATCTTGAAGCTTGCAGTTGGTCGAATGTTCCTGATGAAGATTTTGTGCTTCAGGATGATAAACCTTGGGTAATTGGCGAATTTGTCTGGACTGGTTTTGATTATTTGGGAGAGCCTACGCCTTATGATGAAAAATGGCCATCAAGAAGTTCTTATTTCGGAATCTCTGATTTGGCAGGACTTCCTAAAGACCGTTTTTATTTGTACAGAAGCAGATGGAATAAGGAAGAGAAAACGCTTCATATTCTGCCACATTGGAACTGGAAAGGAAGAGAAGGCGAGATTACTCCGGTTTTTGTTTACACCAATTATGACAGCGCAGAACTTTTCGTAAACGGAAAAAGTATGGGCGTTCAGAAAAAAAACAATTCAACTCCGCAAAACCGCTATCGCTTAATGTGGAATGATGTCAAATATGAGCCGGGAACTGTAAAAGTGGTAGCATTTGATTCGAATGGAAAAATAGCTGCCGAAAGTGAGGTTAAAACCGCTGGAGATCCTTATAAAATCATTCTCGAAGCAGATCGCAAAGTGATCAAAGCCGATGGTGATGATATTTCTTTTGTAACGGTTTCGGTTGTGGATAAAAACGGAATTCCGTGTCCTACAGCAATCAATGAACTAAACTTTAAAGTAACCGGAGCGGCAACGTACAGAGCCGCTTGTAATGGCGATGCTACATCATTAGAAATATTTCATGACAATAAAATGAAGCTTTTCAGCGGTAAATTGGTGGTATTGGTTAAAGCAATAAAAACTGCAGGAGCAATACAATTAGAAGTAACAGGTAAAGGACTTCAGAAAGGTAAAATCGATTTAAAGTCAGAACTTTAATAATTAAAATAACCCGTTGAGTGTAATAATTTTTAACATATAATAATATAGTCAAAAGCGCAATGCTATTAAGTTAAGATATTTTAGATTGTGTTCCATCGGAACACCTCGTCGGTAGAAAAAAGGCATCGTGATAAACATCGTCCCATTGGGACGTTTGAGAAATTGTATATGTAATTTGTATTATTATTTATAAAATCAAACGTTCTACGGAACGTAAAAAAAACGGCGTATTTATTGGGCTACTAATGAAATGTCCCGATGGAACAAAAACAAAAGTGATTAGGTATTGTCCTTAACAAATTGTTCCATTGAATTTCCTTAACTTAATGACATTGCCCAACGGGTTTAGAATAGTATTTTAAAAAAGAAACCAGACATTTTTTGAATGTCTGGTTTCTTTTTTTTATTCTTTTTTCAGAACTAGTTTGTAACTAATGCATCATTAGCATAAACAATACCTTCGTAGCAAGCATTATAAATGTCTTTCAAATCTTCCAGGTTTGTTACTCTTGGATTAAAACCGGTACATGGATCGATTAATGCATTATTGGCAATGTAATCCAGATTTTTGTCCCAGTCTTCTTTTGAGATTCCAAATTCTTTTAATGAAGAAATATTGTTGACTCTTTTTCTTAATCCTTCAATTGACTGTGCCAGTTCTTCCGCAGTTTCAAGTCCAATTACTTTTGCCAGTGACGGAAATTTAGTAGTAGCCGAATCATTATATCGAATAACGTTAGGTAAGAAGATCGCATTTGCACATCCGTGCGGAATACCATACAAAGCACCAACCTGATGAGATAATGAGTGAACAATTCCTAACCAGGCATTATTAAAAGCCAAACCTCCCATAAATGAAGCATCATGCATATTTTGACGTGCAGTAATGTTTGAAGGGTTTTTTACGGCTTCTTCCAGATTGTCAAAAACAATTTGTAATCCGCCTTTTGCTAATACATCAGCAAAATTGTCATCAATATTAGAAACATAAGCCTCAACGCAGTGTGTCAAAGCATCTAATCCTGTATTTGATGTTACGTGAGCTGGCATCGAAGCACAGATTTCTCCATCGATTATGGCAACATCCGGAGTTAATTCATACGAAACAATTGGATATTTTACCCCTTTTTCGCGATCTGTTATTACGGCTAAACCTGTCGTTTCAGTTCCTGTTCCGCTAGTAGACGGAATGGCTATAAATCGGGCTTTGTTTCTAAGTACCGGTACGCTAAACGGTTTAATAAGTGAATCAAATTCGGTATTTGGATGTTCGTAAAAAATCCACATTGTTTTAGCGGCATCAATTGCAGAACATCCACCAATACCTACAATCCAGTCCGGCTGAAACTCACGCATGGCTTCTGCACCTTTAAAACTGGTCGCTGATGACGGATCTTCTTCTACACCATCAAAAACAAAAGTTTCGATTCCTGCCTCGTTTAAATATGCTACAGCTTTATCAAGCGTTCCGCTTTTTTTCATAGAACTTCCGCCGGTTACGACAAAAGCTTTTTTACCTTTTATATTTTTTAATTCTTCAAGACTTCCCGGACCATGGAAAACTTCTCCTGCAACAAATAATTTGCTCATCTT
>Ga0247740_1000090_pt1 | contig 43476 bp, 45 predicted proteins | sample UWRJL148409B2_FD_180942 | JGI IMG/M metagenome (GOLD analysis project Ga0247740, IMG submission 180942) | Plant litter microbial communities from Arlington Agricultural Research Station in Wisconsin, United States - UWRJ-L148-409B-2 | ecosystem: Environmental > Terrestrial > Plant litter >...
TGATGGCCAAGGCAGAACTGATGGACTACGACAAGGCCCTCGAGCTGTTCGAGCCGGTGCTCGGCTTCGAGGTGCACATCGAGCTCAACACCAAGACGAAGATGTTCTCCGACGCGCCCAACCCGGCCAACTCCGAGAACCAGGGCGCAGAGCCGAACACGCAGATCACGCCCGTCGACCTCGGCCTGCCGGGCAGCCTGCCGGTCGTGAACGAGCAGGCCGTGAAGTTCGCGATCAGCCTGGGCCTCGCCCTCGGCTGCGAGATCGCTCCGTCGAGCCGGTTCGCGCGTAAGAACTACTTCTACCCCGACCTGGCGAAGAACTACCAGATCAGCCAGTCGGATGAACCGATCGCCCACGACGGCAACGTGGAGGTCGAGCTGCCCAACGGCCGCGTCTTCCAGGTGTCGATCGAACGCGCCCACATGGAGGAGGACGCCGGCAAGCTCACGCACGTCGGCGGCTCGACCGGCCGCATCCAGGGCGCCGAGTACTCGCTCGTCGACTACAACCGCGCGGGCGTTCCGCTCGTCGAGATCGTCACGAACATCATCTACGGCGCGGAGGCCGACGCCCCCGACCTCGCCAAGGCGTACGTCTCGACGATCCGTGACATCGCGGTCTCGCTGGGCATCTCCGAGGCGAAGATGGAGCGCGGCAACCTGCGCTGCGATGCCAACATCTCGCTGACCCCGCGCGGTTCGGGCAAGCTCGGCACCCGCACCGAGACGAAGAACGTCAACTCGCTGCGCAGCGTCGAGCGCGCCATCCGCTACGAGATCCAGCGTCAGGCCGCGATCCTCGCCAAGGGTGGCACCATCACGCAGGAGACGCGCCACTGGCACGAGGACACCGGCGTGACGAGCGCCGGTCGCCCGAAGAGCGACGCCGACGACTACCGCTACTTCCCCGAGCCCGACCTGCTGCCGGTGCGCCCGAGCGTCGAGCTCGTCGAGGAGCTGCGCGCCGCCCTGCCCGAGGCGCCCGCGATCCGTCGCCGCCGTCTGAAGGAGTCGTGGGGCTTCACGGACCTCGAGTTCCAGGACGTGCTCAACTCCGGCCTGCTCGTCGAGGTCGAGGAGACCGTCGCCGCCGGCGCCGCTCCCGCCCAGGCCCGCAAGTGGTGGACGGGCGAGATCGCCCGCCTCGCCAACGTGGCCGGCGTCGACGCCGCGTCGCTCGTGTCGCCGCTGCACGTGTCGCTGCTCATCGCGATGATCGAGAACGGCGAGCTCACCGACCGTCTCGCCCGCCAAGTGCTCGAGGGCGTCGTGGCCGGCGAGGGTTCGCCCGCCGACGTCACGAAGGCCCGCGGCCTCGTGGTCGTCTCCGACGACGGCCCGCTCATCGCGGCCATCGACGAGGCGCTCGCGGCCCAGCCCGACGTGCTCGAGAAGATCCGCGACGGCAAGGTGCAGGCCGCCGGCGCCGTCATCGGCGCGGTTATGAAGGCCATGCGCGGAACCGCAGACGCCGCCCGCGTGCGCGAGCTCGTGCTGGAGCGCGCGCAGCAGGTCTAACGACGAACGACAGACAGCGGGGCCGCCACGGAACGTCGTGGCGGCCCCGCTGTCGTTGGATCACGCGGTCGCTCAGCCCGCCGCCGCGCCGTTGGGCCGCTTCGCCATGATGGCGAGGATGCGCCTCGCGCTCACGGCCACCGATGCCGCGGTGCTCAGCGACGACGGCGCGCGGTCGTGCTGGTCGTCGAGGCGCACGAGAGCCTCTTCCAGCGAGGTGTCGGCCGCCGCGATGGCCGCGTCGACGTCGTCGCCCGCGTTGCGCGACTCGAGCACGGCGCTCATCGCGTGCAGGGCGTCGCTCAGCGGGCCTCGCAGCTCTGCCGGTAGCTCGGCCGCGAACGACCGCTCCCAGATGGCGGCGGCGATCACGTCGGTCATGTCGCGCACGTGGAAGGTGATCGACTCGAGGTCGTAGAGGTCGGCGTAGTCGCTGCCGATATCGCGCTGGTGCAGCCGGGCGCGCGGGTTGCCCTTGCCCGTCTCCTCGGCGTCGCGCAGGGCGTCGCGTACGGCGTCGGCCGTCTCGCGCAGGGTGTCGCTGCGTTCGGCCCAGTTCTCGTTCTGGGGCGGCCAGTTGTCGACGAGCGCCTCGGCCATCTCGTCGAGGTGGGTGGCGAGCAGCGTGCGGAAGTCGTGGATTCCAGCCACGGCGGCGGTGACGCGCAGCGGCGGGTAGATGGTGAAGTTCACGAGGAGTCCCACCGCGATGCCCACGCCCATCTGCACGATGTAGCCGACCGAGTACGACTCGGCGTCGCCGCCGCCGACGATGAGCACGAACAGCGCGGCCACGGGCGCGTATCCGCCGCTCTGGCGCAGCCAGCGGAAGCCGGAGACGAGCACGCCGATGCCGACGACGAGCGCGATGGTGAGGACATTGGGGCTGGCGAAGAGGATGACAGCGCCCGCGAGTGCGATGCCCGCCGCGAGCCCGACCAGGGTCTGCAGGCCGACGCGCACCGATCCCATCAGGGTCGGCGTCATGCTGATGAGCGCCCCGAGCGGCGCGTAGTAGGGGTATTCGGCGCTGACACCGGGAACGAACGGGGCGACGAGCCAGGCGATGCCGACCGCGAGGGAGGTCTTGCCGGCGAGCAGCAGGCGGGAGTCGGTGACCCACGCCTTCACCGGGAGTTTCGAGCGGATCGCGGGGATGCGGTCGCGCAGTGCAGAGCCAGAAGTACGCATCCGGGCAATGCTACGGGGGCCTGCTGTGACGGCCTCTCAGGCGGTAACGTCGGCCCCGTGACATCCATCATCGCGACCCAGGCCGACATCACCCGCTTCCCGAGCGACGTCATCGTGAACGCCGCCAACACGAGCCTGCTGGGCGGCGGGGGAGTCGACGGTGCGATCCACCGCGCGGCCGGCCCGCGGCTTCTCGAGGCGACACGCCTGCTGGGCGGTGCGCGCACCGGAGAGGCGAAGATGACGGATGCGTTCGGTATCGCGAGCGCCGAACGGATCATCCACACGGTCGGCCCGGTGTACACGTCGCAATCACCGGCCGAGAGCGCCGAGCTGCTGGCCGACTGCTACCGCAACAGCCTCGCGCTCGCGACGGATTTCCGTTCGATAGCGTTCCCCGCCATCTCGACGGGGGTCTACGGCTATCCGCTCGCCGAGGCCGCCGCCGTGGCGGTCGGCACGATCAAGCAGTGGCTGGCGGAGCATCCGGACACCTCCTTGGCGACCGTCACCCTCGTCGCGCACTCCGCGGCAGACCTGCGGGTGCTCGAGGCGGCGCTCTAGCCAGGCCGCGGGGACGAGCGGCATATCAGGTTAAAGCTGATATACGTCCGTTATTAGTTTCAGGCTTATGGCCAATCAGGCCTGAGGAAGGCCAAGTCCGACGAGCAGGGCGACGATCAAGACGAGCGCCCAGCTGGCGAAGCTGCCGACGAGGAAGTACTCGGCCTTCGATCCGCCGCTGCTGTCTTGCGAGATCTCGGGGAAGCGCACGATGCCCTTCGCCGCGACGAGCGCCGCGATCGCGGTGAACTGGCCGGCGAGCACCAGCGCGAGCAGGAACAGCCGCTCGAGCGGACCGATGAAGCGGCCGCCCTTGAGCTCAACGAACCGGGTCGGTTCCGGCCTCGGCTCCGGCCGGGGTGACCGCCACCAGCGGCGTCGCTGCGACTGTGCGGCGGGCGGGTGTGCCGGTCCGGTCTCCACAGGTGCCCGCTCGACCCGCAGAGCGACCCGCACGATCACGTTCGACGTCTCGATGAGGAACAGCGCGCCGCCGAGGGCGAGCGCGAACGTCGTGAGGTCGATGCCGGCGAGAGAGCGGTACGGGAGCGTGTCGTACCAGTCGACGAGCGGCCCGGCGAGCGGCGGGAGCCGCGGCCCCCAGACGAACGCGGCGACGATGAGGGCGGCGAGCGAACCGAGCGCCCAGTAGCCGGAACGGCGCGCGGTGCTGCCCTCCCGCGTCGCGGCCAACCATCCGATGATCGCGACGGCGGCGATCGGCGACCACCACCAGGCGAGTCCGCTGCCGAGCGACGCGAGCAGGAACGCCGCGATGCCGAGCGCCGCGCCCCCGACGGCGGCCCGGCGCGACGGGCGCGCGCCGTCGGCGGCACGGGATGCGCCGCTCACCCGCGCGAGGTCGGCGAGGCCGAGAGAGCCGAGGAGCAGTGCGATCAGGATCATCCGCTCACCGCTGTCGTCTCGAGAAGCAGGGTCTCCCCGGCGACGACCGCGTTCGCCCCGCTGCGGGCGAGGTTCTGCGACACGGCCGACTGGGTGATTCCCTCCTGCTGGGCGAGGGTGCCCTGGGTCTCGCCGAGCAGTTGGCCGAGCAGCAGGCGGCGGGCGCGCGGGTTCATCGCGCCGACAATGTGGTCACGGCCGAGCAGATAGCCGTTGACGAGCGCGTCGGCCGGGGACGGTTGCGCCGCCCGGAACCAGGTGCGCACAAAACCGAGCTTCGAGTACTGGTGCCTGCGTGCTTCATCGATCGCCTTCCTCGCCTCCCACCATGCGCTGCCATCCTGCAGCACACCGGCGACACCGGTGCCGATCGTGGCGACCTCGCCGAGTCCGAGCCCGAAGCGGCACTCGACGCCCTCGGGCAGCGACAGTCGCGCGAGCAGGGTCGCGCGCAGGGCGGTGCCGAGGTCGCCGTAGGCTGCCTGGAACTCGTCGCCGACAGTCGCCCGCAGCGGCTGGTCGGCCGCGACGAGGGTGTTCACCCGGTCGAACGCGGCGACGATCTGGTCTTGCAGCTCACGTCGGTCGGCGTGCGAACGGGACTGGGAGATGTCGACGATGACGGCGACGGCGTCGGGAGGTGCGTTCATCCCATTAGGCTATAACTAATTCCAGCAAAAAATAAGTCAATGCCTAATCAATTTTGTGGCGCGAAAGCGCGGTTAGGCTGGAACGACGAACGGCGACGAGGCGAGAGGGGGGGGAGTGCGATGGCGAAGATCCCCACCGTCTACGACGTCGCCGAACGCTCGCAGGTGTCGATCGCGACCGTCTCGCGCGTGCTGCGCAGTCCCGACGCGGTGCGCGAGCAGACCCGCGAGCGGGTGCTCGAGGCGGTGCGCTTCCTCGGCTACGTTCCGAGCGGCAACGCGCGCGCCCTGGCCGCCCGGCGCACGAACGTGATCGGGCTGTTCTTCCCCGGCCACGACGACCTCGACGCCGGCGACGTGGTCACGCCCGCCTCAGGCGGAGTCGTCCCCGTCGTGGTTGACGACGGCTTCGTCGGCCAGGAGACCGAGAACCTCTACTTCGACGAGGTGCTGCGCGGTGCCGAGATCGAGGCCTGGCGCCGGGGCTTTGCGCTGATGGTCGCGGCCGGTCGCGGTGCGTCGCGCGAGGCGCTCGTCAACGACATCGCCGGACGTGTCGACGGCCTCGCCGTGCTCGCCCGCACGGTGTCCGACGACCTGCTCGCGCACGTCGCCCGCCGCATCCCCGTGGTCGTGCTCGCCGGCTCGGAGCGCGACGACGGCTTCGACCACGTCAGCGCGAGCAACGGCCCCGGCATGCGCACGCTCGCGACACACGTCATCGAGACCCGCGGGGTGCGGGATCCGATCTACATCGCCGGACCGATCGATTCGCCGGATGACGCGGAGCGCCGCGAGGGCTTCCGTGAGGCCCTGCGTTCCGCGGGTATCGCGGAGGACACTCTCACCGTGGAGCGTGGCGACTTCACCCGCGAGGGCGGCCGGGCCATCGCCGAACGGCTCGTCGACGGGGGAGCCCTCGACGCGCGGCGCACCGCCGGCGGCGCAGCGTCGCCCGGGCCACGGGCCATCATCTGCTCGAACGACCAGACCGCGCTGGGCGTGCTCGACGTGCTCGAGGCGCGCGGCATCCGGGTTCCGCACGACGTGCTCGTCACCGGCTTCGACGGCATCGCCGCGGCCGCCCACTCGCGCCCGCGGCTGACGACCGTGCACCAGCCGATGGTCGAGCTGGGCCGCGCCGCCGTGCACGCGATCACCGCGCGGCTCGACGATCCGACACTCGCGCCGCAGTCGCTGACGCTGCCGGTGCGCGTGGTGCTGCGCGACAGCTGCCCGTAGCGGCCCGGCCACGAGTCATCCGTCCCGCGAGGGTTGCGCGGACAAATGTATGCGCATACAGTGGTGAAAGAGCAAGATTCAGTTCAACGATGACTGGAACGGTTGTAATGAAGCACCTAGGCAGAATCAAGACCCGGCGCACCCTCGCGGTGCTCGCTGCGGCGAGCGTGGGCGTGTTGCTCGCGGGCTGCAGCATCCAGATTCAGGCGGCGCCCGATCCCTCGATCCCCGACGACACCATGCTGGTCGCGGCCGACAACGGATCCCCGCTGTTCGAGCGCAACTTCAACCCGTACATGACGAACAAGCGCACGGCCGCGTTCTACATGTACGAGCCGCTCGTCATCCTCGACAACGTGACCGGCGAAGAGCACCCCTGGCTTGCCAGCGGATACGAGCTCACCGACCCGTCGACCGTCGTCTACACGATCCGCGACGGAGTCACCTGGAGCGACGGCGAACCGTTCACCGCCGACGACGTCGCCTACAGCTTCCAGCTGCTGAAGGACGTTCCGGCGTTCGACATCCAGGGCATCTGGAGCTACATCGAGAGCGTCGAGGCCGCCGATGACACGGTCACCGTGCGGCTGAACGCGGCCGACGTGCCCGCCGCGCAGCTGATCGGCACGACGCTGATCGTGCCCGAGCACGTCTGGAAGGACGTCGACGACCCCGAGACGTTCCGCAACCCCGACCCGGTCGGCACCGGCCCGTACACGCTCGGCAACTTCGCCGCGCAGCAGTACACCGTCGACAAGAACCCCGACTACTGGCAGGCCGACAAGGTCGCCGCCGAGCACATCATTCTGCCGGCCACCAACACGCAGCTCGACGTCGCCACCAAGGGCTACGACTGGGCCTACTCGTTCATCAGCGACGTCGACGGCACCTGGGTCGCCGCCGGCAACGAGAACACCTACTGGTTCCCGCCGGGAGGCACGATCGCGCTGTTCCCGAACCTGACCAAGGCGCCGTTCAACGACCTCAACGTGCGTAAGGGCCTGTCGGCCGCCCTCGACCGGGCCGCCGTCGGCGACGCCGCGGCCGAGGGGTACATGGAGCCCGCCGGCCAGACCAACATCCTGCTGCCGTACCAGCAGGACGCCCTCGACCCGTCGATCCCGAACGCCGGACTGCTCGACAAGAACGACCAGGCCGCGCTCGAGTTCTTCGCCGAAGCGGGCTACACCCAGCAGGGCGGCAAGCTCGTCGACGCGGCGGGCACGCAGCTCGCCTTCTCGATCACCACGGCCAACGGTTACAACGACTGGTTGAAGGGTGTGCAGGAGGTGCAGAAGCAGTGGGGCGCGCTCGGCATCGACGTGAAGGTCGAGTCGCCGCAGCCCGCCGCCTACCAGCTGGCGCTGCGCAACGGCGAGTACGACTTCGCGATGGGCGGAACCGGCGGAACCGGTTCGATCTTCCGCGACTTCAACGGCCTGCTCTCGAGCGACTACCTCAAGCCGGTCGGCGAAGAGGCCGGCAACAACTTCGAGCGCTTCGACAGCCCCGAGGCGCAGGCGATCCTCGATGAATACAAGCTCGCGATCGACCCGGAGGAGCAGAAGCAGCTCGGCTACCAGCTGCAGCAGATCGTCTACAACGAACTGCCCGTGCTCAGCCTCTACTACGGCGGATCGTGGGGACTCGTCAGCGACGCCAAGTTCACCGGCTGGCCGAGCGAAGACGACCCGTACGCGAGCCCCAAGACCTACGAGTCGACTCCATTGCTCGTACTCACCCACCTGAAGGCGGTCGACGATGACTAGCGCACTGATAGAAGAGACGGATGTCGCGACGGCACCCACCTCGCACGATGGCGGCAGACGCGCCCTCGCGTACACCCTGCGCAAACTGGGGCTGTTCGTGCTCACCCTGTGGGCCGCGATCACCCTCAACTTCGCGCTGCCCCGATTGATGCCCGGATCGCCGGCCGACGCCGCGCTCGCCAAGCTCGCCCAGAACGGACCGGTCAGCGACGCGACCAAGGCGGCGATCGAGGCCCAGCTGGGTGTGCCGACCGGCAACATCCTCGAACAGTACGTGGCCTACCTGCAGCAGGTGGTGACGCTCGACTTCGGCGTCTCGTACACCTTCTACCCGCAGGAGGTCAGCGAGCTGGTCTCGACCGCACTGCCGTACACGCTCGTGCTCGTCGGCGTCGTGACCATCGTCGCCTTCGTGCTCGGCACCCTGCTCGGCGTGCTGGCCGCGTGGAAGCGCGGCACCTGGCTCGACACGCTGCCGACACTCGCCGGTTCGTTCGCGAGCGCGTTCCCGTACTTCTGGACCGCGCTTCTTCTGCTGTTCTTCGCCGGCTACGTCTGGCGGCTGTTCCCGACGAGCGGCGCCTACGGGCCGACCGCGGCACCCGAGCTCACCTTCGCGTTTCTCGGCGACGCGCTCTACCACGCGTTCCTGCCCGCCCTCACTATTCTCATCACCTCGCTCGGCGGCTGGATCCTCGGCATGCGCAACACGATGATCTCGACCCTCGGCGACGACTACGTCACGTTCGCGGAAGCCAACGGGCTCAAGCCGCGCACCGTGGCCCTGCGCTACGCCGCCCGCAACGCGATCCTGCCGAACCTCACCTCGTTCGGGCTCGCGCTCGGCGGTGTGGTCGGCGGCTCGATCCTGGTCGAGCGCGTGTTCGGCTACCCGGGAGTCGGCTACCTGCTGTTCAACGCCGTCACCAACCAGGACTACCCGCTGATGCAGGCGCTGTTCCTGATGATCACGGTGAGCGTGCTCGTCGCCAATTTCCTCGTCGACATCCTGTACGGCGTTCTCGACCCGCGGACCCGGAAGTGAGCGCGACCATGACGACGCTAGAAATCCCCGCAACGCAGATCCCCGATGCGCCCAGCCCGTGGAAGGTGTTCGCGCGCGTCGCATCCACGATCTGGTCGAACGGCAAGGCCCGCATCGGCGTGATCGTGCTCGGCCTGTTCATCCTGATCGCGGTGTTCGCGCCGCTGATCGCCCCGTACGGTGCAAGTGAGAACGGCTTCGAGCGCAGCACCGACACGAGCGCCGCGCACTGGCTCGGCACGACGGCCGCGGGCGAAGACGTGCTCAGCCAGCTCATCTGGGGCTCGCAGATCAGTATCTTCGTCGGGCTCACCGCCGGATTCCTTTCCACGGTCATCGCCGTGCTCATCGGCCTCAGCTGGGGCTACGTGCGCGGGTTCGGCGCCGACGTGATCAACTTCGTCGTCAACCTGTTCCTGGTGATCCCCGGACTGCCGCTGATGATCGTGATCGCCGCGTACCTCTCCGGCGGCGGCATCGGCATGATCATCATCGTGGTGGTCATCACCGGCTGGGCGTGGGGAGCGCGCGTGCTGCGCAGCCAGACCCAGTCGCTGCGCTCGCGCGACTTCGTGACGGCGGCCGTGTTCAGCGGCGAGCGTCCGTTCCGCATCGTGTTCCGCGAGATCCTGCCGAACATGACCAGCCTCATCGTCGGCAACTTCTTCGGCGCGGCCACCGCGGCGATCCTCGCCGAAGCCGGACTCGAGTACCTCGGCCTCGGCGACTCGAGCATCGTCAGCTGGGGAACCATGCTGTTCTGGGCGCAGAACTCGAACGCCCTGCTCACCGGCCAGTGGGCGCTGCTCTTCGCGCCCGGCCTGTGCATCGCGCTGCTCGCAACCTCCCTCACCCTCATCAACTTCGGCGTCGACGGCATCAGCAACCCGCGCCTTCGCGAAGGAGCGAAGAAATGACCGACATGAACCAGACCCTCCTCGAAGTGCACGACCTGTCTGTCGATTACGGATACGGGGCGGATGCGACCCACGCCGTGCGCAACATCGAGTTCCGGCTCGCACGCGGCGAGTTCGTCGGGCTCGTCGGCGAGTCGGGGTCGGGCAAGTCGACGCTCGGCTTCGCCCTCACCGGCCTGTCGAAGCCGCCCGCTCACATCGAGAAGGGCCGCATCCTGTTCGGCGGCAAGGACATCGCGAGCCTGAGCCCCGAGGGCCTGCGCGAGCAACGCCACGGCGGAATCGCCATGGTGCTGCAGAGCGGTATGAACGCGCTCAACCCGGTGCGCAGCATCCGCAATCATTTCGTCGACATCTTCCGCGCCCACGGCCACGTCAGCCACGACCGCTGGAACGACCGCGCGCTCGAGCTCGTCGGCAAGGTCGAGCTGCCGGCGACGGTGCTCGACCGCTACCCGGGCGAACTCTCGGGCGGTATGCGCCAGCGGGTGTCGATCGCGCTCGCGCTGTCGCTCGAGCCGGAGCTCATGGTGTTCGACGAACCGACGACCGCGCTCGACGTGCTCGTGCAGCACGCCGTGATGAACACCATAATCGAGCTGCAGAAGTCGGAGAACTTCACCGCCATCCTGATCAGCCACGACCTCGGCATCGTGCTCGAGAGCGCGCAGCGCGTGATGGTGATGCACGAGGGGCGCATCGTCGAAGACGCGTCGGCCCGCGACGTCCTCACCAATCCGCAGAACGAGTACACGCGCATGCTGCTCTCGCACTACGCCGACCCGCGCGCCGAGGTCGTCGAGCTGCCCGGTTTCGTCGACCGCAACCAGCGCGCGGCCACCGGCGAGAAGCGCGCGAGCGGCGCGACGCACCCGCCGACCGTGTCGTCGCGCGAGCAGCGCAGCGACCAGAAGGCAATCGTCGTGACCGGTGTGTCGAAGGTCTACCCGGCCCCGCGCCGGGGCGAGAACCCGGTGCGCGCCGTCGACGACGTGTCGTTCACCCTCGAGCCGGGCCAGTCGCTCGCGCTCGTCGGGGCGTCCGGAAGCGGCAAGTCGACGATCGCGAAGATGATCACCGCGGTCGAGAAGCCGACGAGTGGCAGCATCATGTTCGGCGACCTCGACGTGGTGAAGCTGCGGCGCAGCAAGTTCCGGTCGCTGCACAGCGACGTGCAGATGGTGTTCCAGGATCCCTACGCCGCGCTCAACCCGCTGCACACCGTCGAGTACACGCTCACCCGCCCGATCGTGAACTTCACGGGGCTCACGGGCCGCGACGCGCGACGCCGCGTGCTCGAACTGCTCGACACCGTGGGGCTCTCGCCGGTCGAGGAGTTCGCGGCGAAACTGCCGCACCAGCTATCGGGCGGGCAGCGCCAGCGCGTCGTCATCGCCCGCGCGCTCGCGAGCAATCCGCAGGTGATCATCGCCGACGAACCGGTGTCGATGCTCGACGTGTCGCTGCGGGCCGGCGTGCTCGCCCTGCTCGAGGACCTACGCGAGCAGTGGGGCGTCTCGATGCTCTACATCACCCACGACCTGCTCAGCGCCCGCGTCGTCACCGACAACATCATGGTGCTCAATCAGGGCCGCGTGGTCGAGAAGGGAAACACGGCCGATGTGCTGCGCAACCCGACCGACGAGTACACGATGCGCCTGCTCGACGCCATTCCGAACCCGCGCAAAGACGTGGCCTAGGCCCCGAAGTTCTGCCCGCTTTACCGCTATATAAGGAGACACCCATGCGTACATTCCCCGACGGCTTCCTCTGGGGCGCAGCCACCGCGGCCCACCAGATCGAGGGCAACAACGTGAACAGCAACTGGTGGGTGCACGAGAACGAGCCGGGCACGACCATCGTCGAACCGAGCGGAGACGCGGCCGACAGCTTCAACCGCTACCGCGAGGACGTGCGGATCCTCGCCGACCTCGGCCTCAACTCGTACCGTTTCAGCATCGAGTGGGCCCGCATCGAGCCGGAGCGTGGCCTGGTGTCGCGCGCATCGATCGACCACTACCGCCGCATGGTCGATACCTGCCTCGAGTTCGGCGTCGAGCCGATCGTGACGCTCATGCACTTCACCGTTCCGCGCTGGTTCGAGACCGACGGGTTCTGGAAGGCCGCGGATGCGCCCGATCTCTTCGCGCGCTACACCGAGCTCGCGCTGCCGGTCGTCTCCTCGGGCGTGAACTACGTCTGCACGATCAACGAGCCGAACATCGCCGCCATGCTGGCCGGGGGAGAGGACGCGTCGAACCTCGTCGCCTACGGCCTGCCGAAGCCCGACCTCGAGGTCGCCGACGCGCTGCTGCTCTCGCACCAGCGTTCGCGCGAGGTGCTGTCGCAGGTGCCGGGGCTCAAGACCGGCTGGACCGTCGCGACCCAGGCGTTCGAGGCGGCGACGCTGCCCGACGGATCGGTCGAACCGGGCGCCGCCGAGAAGCTGAAGGAGATCGCCGACCCGGCCGAGAACTGGTACCTGTCGAGCATCGCCGGCGACGACTTCGTCGGCGTGCAGGCCTACACCCGCAACATCGTCGGACCGGAGGGCATCCGCCCGCCGCGCCCCGAGGTCGAGAAGACGCTCACCGAGTGGGAGTACTTCCCGCCCGCCGCGGGCATCGGCGTGCGCGCGGCGTGGGAGCTGAGCGATCACGTTCCGGTCATGGTCACCGAGAACGGCATCGCGACGCAGGACGACCCGCGCCGCATCGACTACACCCGGGGCGCGCTCGAGGGACTGCACGACTGCATCGCCGACGGCATCGAGCTGCTCGGATACCAGCACTGGTCGGCGCTCGACAACTACGAGTGGGCATCGGGATACGCCCCGACCTTCGGCCTCATCGCCTGGGACCGCGAGACGTTCGCCCGCACGCCCAAGCCGAGCGCGGCCTGGTACGGCGATGTGGCGCGCAACAACGGGCTGTAGCCCCGCGGCGGGTCGGGGAAGCCGCCCGCGGCCGTGTCGACACCGGCAGGTCGTTCACAACTCAGGCAGGATCGCGGATGTCGCGGCCACCGTGCCCCGACATCCGCGTTTCTTTGCGGCAGGTGTCATCCGCCCCTCGTTCTCTGCCTGAGTTGCGAACGGCCGTCGGGTGAGCCCGGCCGCTCGCCGCCCTGCCGGTACGCTCGATCGATGATCACGCACAGCACGGCCTCCCTCTCGATCATCAGCGAGACGCACGCGGCGGCCGACATCAGCGCGGTGCTCGGACTCGAGCCGAGCCGCACGGCCGAAATTGGCGACCGCAAGTCGCTGAGCGGGCTGCCGCGCAAGTACTCGCTCTGGGTGCTCGATGCGCCGGAGCCTGAGGAGCGCGGCGATCTCGACCCGCTCGAGTCGCTCGTCAAACTGCTGCGCGGCAAGGCGCCGGCGCTCGAAGCGCTGCGCGAGAACTACACGACCGAGATCGTCTACGGCGGATTCTCCGACAGCGGGCAGGGCAGCTTCGTGTTCTCGGCGGCGTTGCTCGCCGACCTGGGCGCGCTCGGCTGCGACCTGCTCGGAACGGCCTACCTCGAGGAGCCGGAGTACGACACCCCGAGCGTTCGCGAGGAGGTCGTGCTGCCGGTGATCGCCGGGCGCGAGGCAGAGTTCGAGTCCGCGTTCGCAACGGCGCAGCAGCTCGTGGCGGCGGCGCCGGGGTTCCGCGAGCTGACGCTGTCGCGCGGTATCGAGACGCCGAACCACTATCTGCTGCTCATCGACTGGGACTCGGTCGAGGCGCACGAGGTCGGCTTCCGCGGGTCGCCGTCCTACGACGAGTGGCGCTCGCTACTGCACCACTTCTACGAGCCGATGCCCGAGGTCGCGCACTACACCGAGCTGGCGCGGCTGCGCGGTTAGGCCGGCACCCGAACGACCGGCTCCATCCCCGCGAGCCGTTCGCCCAGCCCGATGTCGATCAACCGCACCTCGCCCGCATAGCCCCGCGCCGGATCGAGCAGCAGCCCCGCCTTGTAGCCGCCGAACGTGACGGTGAGCGTCGCGCGCAGCACGCACGGGTCGGGCACGCTCCCGTCGTCGGGCCCGATGCCGCTCGGGATGTCCACGGCCACGACGGGAGCTGACGCGCCGCCCGCGAGGATCGCCGCGACGATGTCGCGTCCGCGTCCGCGCAGGGCGGGATGCGCGCTGGTTCCGGTTCCGAGGATGCCGTCGATGACGACGTCGACGGATGCCGCGAGCCCGGCGATCTCCGCCGGTGTCGGGTCGTGCGCGCCCGCCAGCCGATCGCCGCCCGCGGTCTCCGCGCCCGGATCGTGCGCACCCGCGCCATGGGCAGACCCGTTCGCCACCTCGTGCACCCGGTCGCTGGTGCGGACGATCGTGACATCCGTCCCCTTCTCGGCCAGGATCGCGCCCGCGTACAGGGCGTCGGCGCCGTTGTTGCCGGATCCCACGAGCAGCAGCACCCGCGCGTCGTCGCGGCCGAGCAGCGCGCGCACCTCGCGGGCGAGTCCGGCGGCGGCGCGCTGCATCAGCGGGACCCCTGCCGCGAGCAGCGGCTCCTCGGCGGCGCGGATCTGGGCGGCGCTGTATCCGGCGATCATGCCTCCATTCTCGTACCGGTCGCCGATTGAGTAGGCCGCTTGCGGCCGTATCGAAGCCACGCCCGCTCGCCGACGCGGCCGTGGACGGCCGAGCTGTCCGACGGCCGTGGGCGGCCCACCCGACTCCCAGCGCGTACCGTTGAACCCATGCGCCCGAACCGAACGACCGCTCTCGCCTTCGCCATCGACGCGCTGCTGGTGCTCGTCTTCGTGCTCATCGGACGCGTCACCCACGACGACAACCCGCTGCTGGGCGCGCTCGTCACCTACTGGCCGTTCTTCGCCGCGCTCGTGATCGGCTGGGTGGTGGCCCGGGCCTGGAAGAATCCGTTCGCCGTGCTGCGCAGTGGCGTGCCGATCTGGGTCACGACGGTCGCGCTCGGCATGCTGCTACGGGTGCTGAGCGACCAGGGCGTGCAGTGGAGCTTCGTGATCGTGACATCCGTCGTCCTGGGCGTTTTCCTGCTCGGCTGGCGCGGCATCGCGGCCGCGGTTGGTGCGCGTCGGCGGGCTCGCACGAGCTAGCGCGCTCCGCTGGTTAGTCTGTACGGCATGCGGGCAACACGAACGGTTGTGATGGTCGCGGTAGTGCTCGCCCTCGGAGGCTGCGCGCTCCCGGGCAGCGACCAGAGCGGACCGGACCAGAGCGGACCGGACCCGAGCGCAATCGCGCGGGCGGCCGTCGAAGAGACGCTGCATCCGATCGCCTACGACCGCTACGACGATATCTCCTTCGCGGCGCGCGCCGCCGCGACGGCGATCGAGACGAGTTCGCTGCAGCTCATCGCGATCGACGCGGTCGAACCGCAGGCACTCGGCGACACGTTCGGCTCGCTGTCGTTCTCGCTGCCCGGATCCGTCGTAACCGACGCGGCGGGGCTCACCCGCGACGTCGGTCCCTTCTGTTTCCGGGTCGATTTCTCGTTCTACGGCGCCGAGGAACTCGACGGCGTGGTCGTCACCGAGCAGTTCGACTGCCCCGCGGATGCTGCGGCGGTGACACCGCCGGCCGACGACACGGTTTATCCGGTCATAGCCGAGAACGCGCGCGAGGCGATGCGCTCGGTGCTCGAACAGGTCGCGGCGAGCGGCGAATCGCCATCGACGGGGGAGGTGGCCGACCGTATCCGCGCGCTGCTGGTCGCGCCGGCATCCGAATTGCAGACGCTCGCGGAGCCGGATGTCGCGGAGCGCGCGGGCGACATCGGCGTCGCGATCGCGGCCGGCGGTGATTGCGTGCTGGTGAGCCTCGTCGGCGGCACCGTCGCCGACGTCTACCCGCCGGCCGTGCTGCTGCAGCCCGGCGAACTGGGCTGCGCGGGCTCGACGGCGATCGCCGATCCCGAGTCCCTGCGGTCGCCGCACTGAGGTGTCCGTGCCTCTCGCTCCCGGGCCCCAGCGCTGCGTCAGCGCCCGGCGGTAGTCTTCCCGGATGTCGATCGCAACCGTCGGGCTCGTTCCGCACCCCACCAAATCCGGCCACGACTCGCTCGACCTGATCCGCGCGTGGAGCTCGAAGCACGGTGTCACCCTCGTCGCGCTCGAGAGCGATGCGCGTCGCGTCGGTGAGGGAGTCGAGCTCGTCGACGAGAAGGGTTTCGTCGCGCGGGTCGACGCGCTCGTGGCGCTCGGCGGCGACGGCACCATGCTCGGCGCGATGCGGCTGATGGCGACGCGGCCGGTTCCCGTTCTCGGAGTCAACTACGGCAACCTTGGATTTCTCGTCGAGATCGAGCCGAACGAACTCGAGTCGGCGCTCGACCGGGTCGCGAACAAGGACTTCCAGCTCGAGTCGCACCACGCCCTCGAGGTGACGCTCACGACGGCCGGGGTCGAGAACACCTATCTGGCATTCAACGACGTCGCGATCGCGCGCCGTCCGGGCGGCGGGGTGGTGGCCGCCGACCTGCGAGTCGACGCGACGCCGTACGGCTACTACAAGGCCGACGCGCTGGTCATCGCGACCTCGGCCGGATCCACGGCCTACAACTACGCCGCGGGCGGCCCGGTTCTTTCGCCAGCGGTCGCCGCCTCGGTCGTCACGCCGGTCGCGCCGATGTCGGGCATCACGCGCTCGGTCGTGCTGAGCCACCGCGAGCGCATGCAACTCACCATCGGGGAGGGAACCACCGGTGCCGCGGTCGAGATCGACGGCCGCGCGATGGCCGAGGTGAGCGAGGGCGTCGAACTGCGGCTGCAGCTGCGCCGCAACGCGGGCATGGTGATCCGCCTGGATGCCGGACGGCACGCCAACAAAGGCCGCATCAAGCTCAGCCTGCTCGATCTGCCGCTGCGCCGCGACCAGCTGCTCGAGCTCGTGCCGGTGGAGCTGCGCGAGCGGGTAACCGGGCCGAGCGAGGACAAGTAGCCGGCCGGTTTCGGAAACTCAGGAGTTGCGCCGGAAACTCAGGAGTTGCTTCGGAAACTCTAGAGTTGCGCCGGAAACTCAGGCCTTGCTTCGGAAACTCAGGCCGTGCGCTCCATCGTGAGCTCGCCCAGTTCGACGAGCACGGACTCATAGCCGTCGATCATGCCGGCGAAGTCGAATCGCCGTGAGGCCGCGAGGGCGTGCGACCGGTCGATGCGTCGGGCCCGGGTGATCGCCGAGGCGAGAGCCGCGGCATCCGTCGATCTCGAGATCGATCCGGCCTCGGTGCCGAGAAGTTCGCGGATCGCCCCGTTCGGCAGGGCGGCGACCGGGGTTCCGCTGGCGAGGGCTTCGACGACGGTGAGTCCGAACGGCTCCTCCCAGAGCGGCGACGACACGAACACCTCGCCCGATGCGAAGAAGTCGGCGAGCTCGCAGTGCTGCAGGTGCCCGCGATAGCGCACGTCGTCGCCGAGTCGCGGGGCGATCTCCGCGTCGAAGTAGTCGGGCCGCGAGATCGGGCCGGCGAACTCGAACCGCACCCCGGCGCTGCGGGCCGCGTCGATCGCCAGGTGCAGCCCCTTCTCACGGGTGATGCGGGCGGCCCAGACCGCGAGTCCGGGCGTCGGCGCGACGGACGAACGCCAGCGCTCGAGCTTGATGCCGTTCGGCACGACGTCGACCTCGGGCAGCAACCCGCGCCAGCCGCGCGCGTTCGACTCCGACACCGTGACGTAGCGGTGCAGCGGGCTGGGAGTCCAGCCGCGCCGGCCGACGATCGCGGTGACATCGGCGAGGTTGGCTGGCGTGTGCAGGATAGTGAGCATCGGCAGGTCGGGCATCGAGCTGTACGGCAGCGAGCTGAGCGAGTTGTTCACCACGACGTCGAATCCGCCCTCGTGGATCGCCTCGATGCTGTGGTGCACGGCCTCGGCGAGAAATCCCTGCTGCTGGCGGCGCACGAGCGGGCTCGCCAGGTTGGTGAATTCGAAGTCCTTCGGCACGAGCGGGTAGACGAGCGCGTCGCTCACCGACCCCTCTTTCGCGAACAGAGTCACGTCGTGGCCGCGCGCGACGAGCTCGTCGGCGAGCATCGCGGTGTGCGCCTCGGTTCCGCCCTCGTAGGGTTCGGCGATCGGGTGATGCATGTGGCTGAGCAACGCGATTCTCACGGGGCGACTCCGATTCGGGTGGTTCGTGTGTAGGTGCCTGCGGCGTCACGGGTCACGAGTCCGAGCTGTTCGAACTTCTCGAGCCAGCCGCGCATCGGCCAGAAGCCCCAACGGCTGGCGAACAGGGCGCCGTTGACGAGGATGTCGTCGAGGTGCTGCACGGGCGGGTCCTTCGTCTCATGAAACTGATGGTGCGCGACCGCGCCGCCGACCCAGACCAGGTCGATGCCCCTGTCGCTCGCGGTCAGCCCGAAGTCGGTGTCTTCGCCGCCGTAACCGCGGTAGCCCTCGTGGAATCCGCCCAGCTCCTGCCACGCGGCGCGGTCGACCGCGAACGACAGCGACCAGAACAGGTCGTGGTGGCCGCGTTCGATGCTGCCGGGCGCGGGATTGGGACGGAATGCGTGCACGTGCGCGAGCCGCTCGAACGTGTCGGGCCGGGTGTAGTTGGTGCCGTCGGGCAGGTAGCCGACGGTTCCGGTGAGCAGGGATTTCGGATGCTGCGCCGCCGCCTCGGCGTAACGCTCGAGCAGCGCGGGCTGCGGGATGCAGTCGACGTCGAGGAACACCACCAGGTCGGCACCGCGGTCGAACGCGGTGCGCGCGCCGAGGTTGCGTGCGGCCGCGAGGGGAAGCTGCCCGGTCGAGTCGAGGGCGACGACGAACGGGGGCGGCCCGGAACTCGGAGCCCAATCGTGCAGCGCGGGGTCGTCAATGGCGATCACGACGTAGTCGTCGGGCTGGCGGGTCGACAGCGCAAGCCCGGCGTGCTGGCGGTGCAGGTGTTCGTGGCGGCCGGAGACGATGGTGACGACGGCGACCTTCATGCGGCGTCGATCCGGGACTGTTCGGCCGCGCCGCGTGGCTCGGCCGAGTCAAACTGCTCTGCCGCGCCGCGTGGCTCGGCCGAGTCAAACTGCTCTGCCGCGCCGCGCTTCTTTGCGGCGCCGCACTCTTCACCCACGCCGTCTCCCACACCGGGAGTCGCCGCCGCCACGCGCTGCACGATCGCCGCCGCGCGGGCCGCCGCGCCGCCATCGTGCCAGGCGCGCCACAGCCCGCCGTCGAGCGCCGCCGTCTCGCGCACGAGTCGGGCCCAGTCGAGCTGCGCCGGCGGAGTATCGTTCGCCGCGACATCCACCACACTCACCGGCATCCCGCTGGCTCCGAGCGCGACGCCCATCGCCTGCTGTTCGGCGTGCGGACGCTCCTCGGGCACGATGATCGCCGGCACCCGTGACGCGGCGATCTCGGCGAGGGCGTTCTCTCCGCAGTGGGCGAAGACGAGCGCGGACGTCCGCAGGGTGCGGGCGACCGTGTCCTTGTCGGCGCGGGAGAGCACGACCCAGCGCACGTCGGGCGTGGCGGCGCGGGCCTCGGCGACGGCGGCGTCGAGCGCGCTCGACCCGCGGGTGCCGAATCCGCCGAGCACGGCGATCTGTCGCGGGTCGCGGGGGAGCGGCGCGGCGGTGGCGATGCGGCTGATCGCGCCGACGGCTTCGATGCGGGGTGCGATGTCGTCCGCGACCCGTAGCGCCGGGATACCGGGCGGCCAGACCGCGACGATCGCGCTCGACGCGCGGTAGCCGAGTTCGTGGGGCGCATCCGTTCTCTCACCGGGCTGGGCGATCGTAACGACGGGGATCCCGTGCAGCCGCACCAGCAGGACGATCTCGACCGAGACGTCGACGACGACGACCGAGGGGCGGGCCTCGCTCAGCCAGGCGGTGATTGAGTTCATCCGGGCGCGGAGCCCGGCGGATCCTAACGGCGCCCAGTGCAGCGCGCCGTGCGCGGTGGTGTCGGCGGCGGATTCGCGGTCGTGCGGCGAGTGGTCGAGGGGGAGGTCGACCCAGCCGCCGGTCCATGAATCCGGTCGCGGTGACGACGACAGAATCGTGACGTCGTCGTCCAGCTCGTGCGCGATCGACATGGCCCTGTGCAGATGACCGGCGCCCCGGTGGTGCGCGTAGTACCCGATCACTGGATGTCACACGCGAATGTCATTTCCTCACGGTATGTCGAGCCGCGGATCGGGGCGCAGGCCTTGCTTTTCGACTGACGATCCGCGATAACGGCGCAGTGGGGCGGATGACACGGTCCGCGCGCACCCCGACCGGGCGACTATGCCGTCAACAGGGGGATCACGGGCGTCGCGAGCGCGACGAAACCGACCACGTTCGCGGCCACCGTGACCCAGAACACCGCCCGGAACGAGCGTTTCGCCGTCTTGTGCCGCAGCGCCTGTTGGGCGACGATGGCGCCCGGCCAGCCGCCGGCGAGGGCGAGCAGGTGGAGTGTGTTCTCGGAAACCCGCCGGCGTCCGCTGCCGGCTGCGCGCTTGTCAATCGCGTAGACGACGAGTGTCACGACGCTGGCGCCGAGATAGAGGGCGTGCACCCAGAGCGGCAATGACCGGGTCGCCCAGACGCCGACGTACAGCGCGGCGAACGCGCCGAGAGCGAGGTAACTGGGGAGTGCGGGCGCGGCCACGCGTCGTGTTCGCGCGGATCCCATGACTCGAGGATACCGAGCGGGCCGGCCGCCGCCGGCCACGCCGCTACGCCGGCCAGACTCCGATGATGAGCGCCATGATCACGAGCGTGACGAACTCGTGCGCGATGTTGAGGATGGTGAGGCCCGCCGGGCGCCCGTCGAAGGCGTCGTGCGTGATGAAGCGCGCGGCCGTGAAACCCGCCCAGAGGATGATCGTGGTCACCAGGGCGTTCACGAGGAAGCTGCCGCCGTAGAAGTCCCACGAGATGTAGGCGGCGCCGGCGAGAACCCACGCGGTGATGAAGCTGACGATTAACGTGATGACGATCGGCCAGAGTGCGTCTTTGGCGTTGCCCGACGGGGTCACTTTCGCCGCCCGCATCCAATAGGTCCCGAAGACTTTCGGGGTGTACCAGATCGAGCCGACGACCATGCTCGACAGCGTCGCGACGATTACCGCCCAGTAGTTGATTTCGGGAGCCATGATCGCCTTTCGCCTCTGTGGTGCCGTTGTGTTGCCGCTCGGCACGGTGGTGAGGGAATTCTATGGCTAACCTCGAAGAATCATGAGTACCGCCCGCCCCACAGACCGCCTCCTCGCGCCGCAATACCTCTGGACCACGATCGGCGCGATCACGCTGATCTTCCTGGGCGCGTTCGAGTCGCTCGCGGTGACGACGATCATGCCGACCGTGAGCCGAGACCTCGACGGCGAGGCGCTCTACTCGCTGGCGTTCTCGGCGACGCTCGCAGCGAGCGTCATCGGGATGGTGGTCGCGGGCGGCTGGTCGGACCGGCGCGGACCGTCGGGTCCGCTCATCGCCTCGATGGCGGTCTTCGTCGTGGGCCTCGTGCTGTCGGGCACGGCCGAGAACATGTACGTGTTCATCGTGGGTCGCTTCCTGCAGGGGCTCGGTTCGGGCGCGACGATCGTGGCGCTCTACGTCGTTGTGGCGCGGATCTACCCGCCGGTTCTGCACCCGCGCATGTTCGGTGCGTTCGCGACGGCGTGGGTGCTGCCGTCGCTCGTCGGTCCGCCGGTCGCGGGCGCCGTCGCCGCCGCTGTCAGCTGGCACTGGGTCTTCCTCGGCGTCGGCGTGCTCTCGGTCGTCGCGGCCGCGGCGATCGTGCCGTCGCTGCTGCACTTGCGTTCGGTTCCGGTCGTGGTCGGCGCGGCGGCGTCGCGCTGGGCGGTGGTCTGGGCGGTCGTTGTTGCCGCGGCGGTGCTCGCGATCGGACTCGGCGGCGAGAACGGCGGAGCGTGGGCCTGGCCTATCGTGGCCGCGGCGTTCGTGATCGTAGTGCTCGCCGTGCGGCCGCTGCTTCCGCGGGGAACGCTTCTCGTGCGTCGCGGCCTGCCCGCGACGGTGCTGCTACGCGGAGCGGTCGCGGCCCCGTTCTTCGCGACGGAGGTCTACCTGCCGTACCTGCTGCAAGAGCAGTACGGCCTGCCGGCGTGGCTGGCGGGACTCATCCTCACGGTGGGCGCGCTGTCGTGGGCGGCCGGATCGACGCTCCAGGGCAGGCTTGGAGAGCGGATGTCGCATTCCACCGTCGTTCGTCTGGGGGCTGCGATCGTGTTCGTCGGCATCGCTGTGCAACTGCTCACGGCCGCGTTCGTGCTGTCGCCTGTCGTCGCGGCCGCGGGGTGGTTGGTCGCCGGTGGCGGCATGGGGCTGCTCTTCCCGCGCCTCTCGACGCTGGTGCTCTCGCTCTCGAGCGAGACCGAGCAAGGGTTCAACAGTGCCGCGATGACGATCGCCGACTCGTCGGCGTCGGCGACTGCGATCGCGTTCGGCGGGCTCGTCTTCACGGCATTCGGCGCTGCGGCGGGCGGCGGCTTTGTGGCGGCCCTTGCGCTCACGACAGTGCTCGCGTTGCTCGCGGTGCCGATCGCGGCGCGGGTGCGCACAGAACGGGTCTAGCGAGACCGCGCTACGGATGCGTCCGGCACGTTTGCCGCTCGCCTCCTGCTCGGCTCCAGCACGCGTTCGGCGCGCCTCCTGCACGCGTCTGGCACGCGTGCCACTCGTCTTCTACTCGCGCCTAGCGCAGCGTCGCCTCGAGCTCGGCCAGAGCGGCGACCTGGCCCTTGACGAGTCGCGCGCGAGCAACATCGATCGAGCACCACTCGGCCCGGTCGAGTTCGGTGAAGGTGATCTGACGTCCGCTTCCACGCGGCCAGTCGATGGTCACCGGTGTGCTCTCGAAGGCGTGCGTCGCGAAGTCGAGTTCGCCCTCAGCAGTGAACACGGTGACGGTCTTGCCCGAAACGTAGCGGAAGTCGCCGAGCCGAACGTAGTCGGCCTCGGGTGCGTGCTGTCCGACTTCTTCGTGGAATTCGCGGAGTGCTGTCTCGAAGTCGTCTTCGCCGGGTTCGATGAGCCCCTTGGGAATGGACCAGGCCGCGTCATCCCGGCGGGCCCAGATCGGACCACCCATGTGGCCGATGAATACCTCGATGCTTTCGCGCCGCCGGTACAGCAGGATCCCCGCGCTTCGGTCGACGGAGATGGCCATGCCCCAGCCTAAGACGACGATGGCCCCGCCAGCCGAAGCTGCGGGGCCATCGAGATAACGAAGTGGCTACACCTCGCGGTGGCTGTGTCGTTAGTTGGAGACGTCTCCGCGCCAGGCACCGGTCGCGGTGTGCTGCTCCTCGATGAACTTTTTGAAGTTGTCGAGATCGCTCTTGATGATGTGGTCGTCGACGCCGAGCACGGCACCGGCCTTCTCGGCGAGTCCGCTGGCCTCCCAGTCGAGCTGCACGGTGACGCGGGTCTCGTCGTCCTTCAGCTTGTGGAAGGTGACGACACCGGCGTGGTTCTCGTCGCCGCCGACGCTGTTCCAGGCGACGCGCTCGTCGGAGTGCTGCTCGGAGATCTCGGCATCGAATTCGCGCTCGATGCCGGCGACTTTGACCTTCCAGTGGGTGAGCGTGTCGCTCACCTGGGTGATCGACTCGACGAAGCTCAAGAACTTGGGGAACGTCTCGAACTGGGTCCACTGGTTGTAGGCGGTCGAGACGGGAACGTTGACGTCGACGGTTTTGATGACCTGGGGCATTGCTCTCTTCTTCCTGTTGATCTCTCTGCTGGACTTCCCCGCGCGCTTCGGCTTCCGCCGGATCGGCGCGCGGGATCGATCCTCGTGGGATTGATCCGTGCGGTACGGGTTTCGCAACCGCCCGTTCGACGTTACGGAGCCACGCCGATCTGTGCTGCCCCTCGCCAGTGCGCTGGTCGGGTGCTAGCCTCTCGGGCCTCGCCGTACGCTCTCAGGCTCGACCTGCCGCGGGTGCGCCGCGAACGCCGGATGCGGCGTCTCGCTCGAGATCGCGGAGTGCCGCGCTCTTCGAGGGCATGGGCAGCGGCGTGCGTCGCGGATCGATGACGGCGGGCGGGACCAGCCAGTAGTCGGCTCCGCGGCGCACGATCTCCCAGTTGTTGTCGTGCAGCAGCAGGTGGTGGTGTCGACAGAGCAGGATGCCGTTGGCGACGTCGGTCGGGCCGTGGTCGCGTTTCCAGTGCCGGATATGGTGCGCTTCGCACCACGACGGCGGTCGATCGCAGCCGGGCCAGCGGCATCCGCCGTCTCGGGCCGCGAGGGCGATGCGTTGTCGTGCCGTGAACAATCGTTGTTCGCGTCCGACATCGAGCGGTTGGCCGGTGAAGAAGTCGATGGTCACGGTGCCGACGTCGCAGGTGTTTCTTTCGATGGTGGCGATGGAGACGGGGATGTCGAGCCCTTCTATGCGTCCGTGGCCGGCCGGGGGCGGTGGTGCGACCTTTGAGAACGCGGGGCCTGCGTCGGCGACCTCGGAACCCGCGCTAGCGAATGTGACGCCCGACAAGACACCGCCCGCCCGGACGCCGTCCGATACGACGCCGCCCGCCGGTACGCCACCCGCCCGGACACCGCCCGGCAAACGTGCGCCCACGTCTGCCAACCCTCCGTTGCCTTCGACGTCGTGGCCGCGGGCTGCCGCCTCCAGCGCGGTGATGTTGGCCAGCAGACGCACGCCCGGGGATCGCGGGCCGACGATGAGCCGCGACTCGTCGGCCGAGGCTCCCGCGCGCAAGAGCTGCACGAACCCGTCGTGCACATACTGGTCGGTGGTGCGTCCGTCGGCGACGACCGCCTCGGCCCAGGCCCGCTCATCGGGATCGACGAAGCGCGGCCCGCCCCGCCGGGGAGAGGTGATGCCGTCGTAGAGCGAGTCGAGGTAGGCCGTCGACTCGAGGTCGGCGTCGATGATGAAACGGTTGAGTCCGTTCGCCCGGCGTACCCGGCGCACCGACCGCTGCTCGTAGATGAGCCGTTCGCGTTCGACGATGCCGGCCTCGTCCAGGTCGTCTCGCAGCTCACGAGCCCGCCTGAACATGGCGTCGGCGTCGAGCGCCAGGGTGAGCAACACTGCGACGGCCGAGGCGAGTTGTTCGGCGGTGACACCCGGCCCCGGTTCGCCGAGGCCCGCCTGGATAGACGTCGCCACGGCGATCGATACCGAGCCCGCCGCCACTGCGGCACCGACCTCGCGCATCCACACCGCACCTGACGGCGTCGGTTGCTGCGCGTCGAGCATCAGCGCGCCCGCCTTGACCAGCGTCGTCGCGTCGCGGGCGGTCGACCCGGTCTCATGCTGCACGAGCTTCTCGGGAGTGCGGAATCCGGAGCGCTGAGCCAGGCCGGAGTGGCCGAGCGATGGATGCGACCGGCGGCCGATCTCGCCCGCAACGGCGGCCGACGCCGCATCGACCGCGCGCCGTACTGCCGCGAGCGACCGTTGGGCCGCCAACAGGGTGTCGTCTGTCAGAGAGACGAAGACCGTGGCCTCCGTCGGCACCGAGGCGGCAGCCTTCGTCAACGCGACGAGCGCCGCGTCGAGATCCGTCGAAGAAGCCATGCCTCGATTCTGTGGCCGCTGCACGGAAGCACGGGCCGCCTCGGAGAGTCAGGGCAAAGCGCGTCCCGCAAACTCGCTGTGGAGGACGGGTTGACCCGCACCCCACCCCCGCGAGTACGGTCGTGCGCATGGCGAACATAGTGGAGAAGATCGCGCAACAGGTGACATCCGTTGGCGCGAAGGCGAGTTACGGCGATCCGGTCACGGTCGGCGGGATCGAGCTGGTACCGGTCGCGCTGGTCTGGTTCGGATTCGGCGGCGGCAGCGACGAAGCCGAACAGGGCGGCGGGGGAGGAGGCGGAGCGAGCATCCCGGTCGGCGCGTACGTGCGCGGTCCCGACGGCGCCACGTTCAAACCGAACCTGGTCGCGCTGCTCGCGGTGTCGATTCCGATCGCGTGGGCGGTGAGCTGGGGCGTCGTGGGGGTTGCGATCGCTGCCGGCGGAAACAAGCGGCGACGGTAGCGAGCGGCGCGGTTTCGATAGGCCGCGGGTGAAGTCAACCGGCGGAAGACCGGCGAGTACCACACCCGACCGCATCTGGCCATGCCCGCCCCATTTCGCGTCATCCGGCATAAACCGTCGTCGGGGTCGCGTTGACTGGAGGGTGTGGCGCGATCCGTCACTGTTCCACAATGTAAGGAGAACGGCTCTATGACTGCAGTACCCACTATCACTCTGAACGATGGCGTAGAGATTCCCCAGCTCGGTTTCGGCGTCTTCCAGGTGCCGCCCGAGGACACCAAGAAGGCCACCCTCGAGGCGCTCGAGGTCGGCTACCGCCACATCGACACCGCCGAGATGTACGGCAACGAGAAGGGCGTCGGCGAGGCAATCGCCGAGTCGGGAATCGCCCGCGGCGACATCTTCGTCACGAGCAAGCTCAACAACTCGTTCCACGCCCGCGACGACGCGCTGAAGGCGTTCGACGGCACCATGGATGCACTCGGTTTCGAGACGCTCGACCTGTTCCTCATCCACTGGCCGATGCCGGCGACCCTCGACTACGTCGTGACCTGGAAGGCCATGGAGGAGATCAAGGCGACCGGTCGCGTGCGCTCCATCGGCGTCTCGAACTTCCAGCCCGCGCACCTGCAGCGTCTCTTCGACGAGACCGAGACCGTCCCCTCGGTCAACCAGGTCGAGCTGCACCCGTACTTCACGAACGAGACGGTGCGCGCGTTCAACACCGAGCACGGCATCGCCACCGAGGCCTGGTCGCCGATCGCCCAGGGCAAGGTGCTCACCGACCCCGTCATCACGCAGATCGCCGACCGAGTCGGCCGCAGTGCCGCCCAGGTCACCCTGCGCTGGCACATCCAGCGCGGCGAGATCGTGTTCCCGAAGTCGGTTACGCGCAGCCGCGTCGAGGAGAACTTCGCCCTGTTCGACTTCGAGCTGACCGACGCCGACATCGCCGCGATCACCGCGCTGAACCGCGACGAGCGCACCGGAGCGAACCCCGACACCTTCAACTGGATGCCGTAAGCGCCCAACAGCCCGTAAGCGCCCGCACAAAGAAACTGCCCGCCTCGAGAGAGGCGGGCAGTTGTCGTTTGCGGGAGTTGACTACTCGGTTGCGTCAGACTCTTCGTCTTCTTCGGGGTTGAAGTTGCTGTCGTCGCCGAGAGTCACCGCGATTCCGTCATCGGAGTTGGGGATCGTCTGGTCGTCGCCGAGTCCGTCTGGCTTCTTTTTGTCGTTCATGGCCAAGCACCTTCTTTCGTGTGCTTAAGACGGTACACGGATGACTCGGGCTTATCGCCGCGCGAGGCGGCGGGTCTTCTCTCGCCTAAGATCGTGGCGCAGCCCGAGGGCGACGACGACGAGGTCGATCAGTAGAATCCACATACCCTGAGCATACGTCGGCTTACCGCGCCGCGATAGGGCGTCGAGCCTCCCGCTCGCGCACCCACGCCGCCGCGGCCGCGCCCTCCGACAGCTGGAACGCGCGCAGACCGGGCGTACCGGTTTCGAGCCGCGCGGCGGTCAAGAAATCGATGGCGAGCGCCGCCAGGACCGCCGAGATGTCGCGGGGCGCGACCGCCGAGAACATCGGATGATCCGCCAACACCCCCTCGCAGTCGGTGTCGGCTCCGAGCCGCCGCAGATCGAGCACGAAGGTCAGCCCGTCGACCCACGGCGCACCGCGCGACGCCCACGGCCAGTCGACGATCACCGCCTCGCCGCCGGCGTTGACGAGCACGTTGTCGCAGCGCAGATCGAGGTGCACGAGGTGGTCGCCCGTCATCGCCTCGGTGGCGCCGCGCGCGAGATCGGCGAGGTAGCCGAGCCCGGGCGGTACCGTTGCCTCGGCCCAGCCGAGCGTCTGCGCGATGGTCGGCAGTGCCAGTGTATCGGCGCGGGGGAGTGAGCCGATCGCGCCCAGCACGGCGTCGACATCATCGGCGCCGGGGTGTCGCCCCGGCACGTCGTCGAGCACGAGTCCGACCCACGCGCCGTCGTCGAACGCGCCGAGCAACGTCGCGGCCGGAACCGAGGTCGGCAGTTCGCGCATCACGGCGATCTCGCGCCGGTGCAGCCCCGCCGAGCGCGGATCTCTCGCCGTCTTTACGAACGCGCGGCGGCCCGAGGCCGTCGTGACGCGGTCGGCGCTGCCGGCCGAGAAGCCGTGTGGCTGGCTCTCGGCCGAGACGACCGCTTCGCCGAGCAGGCGCTCGACTTCGCCGCGCACGCGGGGCGGCAGCTCGTGCCACCGGACGCGGGTGCCCGATTGCAGGTCGCCAATGCGGGCGCCCATCAGCGGGTCACCAGTGCGAGCGCCGAGGCCAGCACTACGCCGGTGGCGCCGACGATGAACGCCCAGCGCCGCGGGATGATCCGCAACACCGCTGCCGGCACCGTGTACAGCAGCGGGACGAGAAACAACGCCGAGAAGTCGGTCGTCGCGGGCAGCGGCACCGCGAGCATCCCGATGCCCTGCGTCAGGCCGGCGAAGACGTGCACGGCGAGGGCGGTCAGCGCGAAGACGAGTGTGAACAGTCCGCCGCGCTGCCGGTTGCGCATGCCGATGCCGACCAGGATGACGGCGACCATGTAGCCGACGACGAGCGCGAGTGCGAGCCCGAGCAGGATGGTCTGCAGCCCGGAGATCTGGCTGCGCGCCTGCTCCGACGCGACGGCGACGATGCCCCAGCGCACGAGCACGGCGACGACGAGAGACGCGGCCACCACGACAAGCGCGTACCGACGAGTGATGGCTGTCGACGCGGTCTGTGCCGTCGGGAGTGACCCAGTGTCCGTCGGAAATGACCTGGTTTCGACCATCGTCCCGCCTCCTTGCTTGTGGAAAGCTCAGGTTACGTCATCGTTCCGTGATGGCAAACTCCGCCGCGCTGATCGCTCTGAGTGAACAGCCCTGCGGGAATGAAATACGGCCCCGTACGTTTACTTGAGTCGAAGGCACTCAAGTTTCACCGGGAGGTCCAATTGCCTACAACACCTGACGCGAGCAACTCGTTCGACGAGTTTCTCGCACGTTACCTGCAGGGCGAACGCGCGGCCGAATCGCCGCGCGCCATCAATATCGGCCGCCTGCTGAGCCGCAGCAGCCGCGAGCTGCTCGCCGAGGCCGGACAGTTCGCGCTCGACCACGGACACACCGAGCTCGACGCCCTCCACATTCTGCGCATCCTGGCGGCCAACGAGCCCGCCGCGGGTGCGATGCGCCGTGTCGGCGCGAGCCCCGAGGCCGTCGTCGCCGCGGTCGAACAGCGTCTGCCCGAGGCATCCGAAATCTCCACCGACGAGACGCCGTCGCTGACGCAGTCTGGCCAGCGCGCGATCTTCCACGCGCTGCAGGTGGCCCGCGCCGCCGGCAGCACCTACATCGACCCCGAGCACCTGTTTTTCGCGCTCGTTCTCAACCAGGACTCGCCCGCCGGGCAGGTGTTGACCGCCCATGGCGTCACACCCGAAGCCCTGCAGAACAACCTGCGGGAGACGGTGACGACCGTGACATCCGAAACCGAAACGAAGGAATCCGTCTCGGAGACCCCGACCCTCGACAGCTTCGGCACCGACCTCACCGAGCGCGCCCGCAACGGTGAGCTCGACCCCGTGATCGGCCGCACCGACGAGATCGAGCAGACCATCGAGATTTTGTCGCGCCGCACCAAGAACAACCCGGTGCTCATCGGCGAGGCGGGCGTCGGCAAGACCGCGATCGTCGAGGGACTGGCCCAGGCCATCGTCGACGGCGGTGTTCCCGAGCAGCTGCGCGGCAAGCGCCTCGTCAGCCTCGACCTGCCCGCGATGCTCGCCGGAACCAAGTACCGCGGCGACTTCGAAGAACGACTCACCAAGCTCATGGACGAGATCAGTGCTCACAAGAGCGAGCTGATCGTCTTCATCGACGAGATCCACACGGTCGTCGGCGCAGGCGGTGCCGGAGACGGCGGCATGGACGCGGGCAACATCCTCAAGCCGCGACTGGCCAAGGGCGACCTGCACCTCGTCGGCGCGACCACGCTCAAGGAGTACCGCTCGATCGAGAAAGACCCGGCCCTCGAGCGCCGTTTCCAGCCCGTGCAGGTGGGCGAGCCGAGCATCGAAGACGCCGTGCTCATTTTGTCCGGACTGCGCGGAGCCTACGAAGAACACCACGCGGTTCGGTACACGGATGCGGCCATCCGCGCCTCGGTAGAACTCTCTGCCCGGTACGTGACCGACCGGTTCCTGCCCGACAAGGCCATCGACCTGATCGACCAGGCTGGAGCGCGGTTGCGCCTCAAGCTCGGCTCGAAGGTCGACGTGACCGCACTGCTCGAGCAGCTCGCGGTGCTCGAGGCCTCGAAGAACTCCGCCGTCGCGGCGGAGCGCTACGAGGAGGCGTCGACGCTGCGCGACGAGATCGAAGCGGTGCAGGCCAAGCTCGACGGTTCGAACTCGTCGGTCGCCGCGGTGGCGGTGGTCGACGAGGCCGAGATCGCCGCGGTGATCTCGCGTGCGACGGGGATCCCGGCGGCGCGACTCACCGAGGCCGACCGTTCGCGCCTCGCCAAGCTCGAGGCCGAGCTGCACGCCCGCGTGATAGGTCAGGACGACGCGGTATCCGTCGTTGCCAAGTCCGTGCGTCGTAACCGCACGGGCATGGGCGACCGCAACCGTCCCGTCGGCAGCTTCCTCTTCCTCGGGCCGACCGGTGTCGGCAAGACCGAACTGGCGAAGACCCTCGCGTCGTCGCTGTTCGGCGACGAGAAGGCGATGCTGCGCTTCGACATGAGCGAGTTCGGCGAGCGTCACACGGTGTCGCGCCTGGTCGGCGCCCCTCCCGGATACGTCGGTTACGACGAGGCCGGTCAGCTGACCGAGCGCATCCGTCGCAACCCGTACTCGGTCGTGCTGTTCGACGAGATCGAGAAGGCGCACCCCGATGTCTTCAACCTGCTGTTGCAGGTTCTGGATGACGGACGACTCACCGACGGCCAGGGCCGCACCGTCGACTTCCGCAACGCGGTCATCATCATGACGAGCAACGTGGGTGCCGAGGTGCTCGCGAGTCGCAGCGGGGCCATGGGCTTCGTGGCGTCGACCGACGGAAGCGGCTACTCGTCGGAGAAGGATCTGCGGGATCGCGTCATGGGCAAGCTGCGCGAGGCGATGCGGCCCGAGTTCCTCAACCGCATCGACGAGATCGTGCTGTTCCGCAAGCTCGACAAGGCGCAGCTGCGCGAGATAGTGCGCCTGCTGCTCGGGGCGACCGAGTCGCGTCTGGCCGGCCGTTCGATCGAGCTGACCGTGACGGATGCCGCGGTCGACTGGATCGCCGAGCACGGCTACGAGCCCGAGTACGGTGCGCGTCCGCTGCGCCGGTTGATCCAGCGCGAGCTCGACGACCGCATCGCCGACCTGCTCGTGACCGACGCGCTGCTCGACGGCGGCGCGCTCACGGTCGACGCGGTCGACGGCGCGCTGCGGGTGCTCCCGGTCGCTGAGCCCGTCGAAGCGCCGCTGGCGGCCTGACCGCGCAACGCCGATTGAGCCTGTCGAAATCCCACACGGGTTTCGACAGGCTCAATCCGTTTAACGTCCTACCAGGGCATAGCCCCCGCGCGCTCGACGAACGTGCCCGTCGGGCCGTCGCTGCCGATCGTCGCCAGCTGCACGATCGCGTCGGTTCCCTCGGTCACGCTCTGCGTGCCGCTGTTGCCGTTGAGGTCGGTGGCCGTGTAGCCGGGGTCTGCGGCGTTGAACCGGATGCCCGGCAGCGCCTTCGAATACTGGAGCGTGATGGCGCTGACCGCCGCCTTCGACGAGCCGTAGCCGATCGCCGCAATGCTCGACTCGAGGTGGGCCGGGTCGGTGGTGCGCCCGAACGAGCCGAGTCCGCTCGACACGTTGACTACGACAGGGGAGTCGCTCTTCTTCAGCAGTGGGAGCATCGCGTGCGTCACCCGCACGACGCCGAACACGTTGACGTCGTACACGTCGCGCACCACGTCGGCCGTCACGTCCTCCGGTCCGGCCAGCGAGCCGGCGATGCCGGCGTTGTTCACGAGCACGTCGAGCTGGCCCGCTTCTTGGAGAATGGATGCCGCGGCGGCCTGCACCGACGCATCATCCGTCACATCGATCTGCACGAATCTCGCGCCGAGCGATTTCGCCGCGGCGGCTCCCTTCTCCGCGTCGCGGGCTCCGAGGTAGACGGTGTGGCCGAGGTCGATGAGGCGGCGGGCGGTTTCGAATCCGAGGCCCTTGTTGGCCCCGGTGATGAGTGTTGTTGTCATTGCTCCAGCGTGCGGCGGTGTGCGATCGCGGAGAAGGCACCTCTCTGACTATGGAACGCGAGTACCACCCTGACGAGCGCCCGAGGGTGGAGACTGAGACCATGACCGACACCGCTCCGAACGAACTCGCCGTCGTGCTGCGTGCCTGGCGCGACCGGCTCGCACCGGAGGCGGCCGGCATGCCTCGGGGCACCGGACGACGCGCGCCCGGACTGCGGCGCGAAGAGCTCGCCGCCCTCGCGGGAGTCTCGGTCGACTACCTGGTGCGGCTCGAGCAGGGTCGCTCGACGAGCCCGTCGCCGCAGGTTCTCGCCTCGATCGCGCGCGCCCTGCGCCTGACCGGCGAGGAGCGCGACCACCTCTACCGCGTCGCCGGCGCGGCCGTGCCGACGAGCGCCGACGTTCCGCGTCACCTCAGTCCGAGCATCCAGCGCATCGTCGACCGGCTGGGCGACACCCCGGCGGCCGTCTTTTCGGCGACCTGGGATCTGATCAGCTGGAACCCGCTCTGGGCGGCGCTGCAGGGCGACCCGTCGGGGTACTCGGGCAACTCGGCAAACCTGGCCTGGCGGGTGTTCCTCGCAGGGGAGAGCCCGGTCATCCAGAGCGCCGACGAGCCCGACGCCTTCGAGCACGACCTCGCCGCCGAGCTGCGCTCGGCCGCGGGACGCTATCCGGAAGACGCGCAGCTCGCGGCGTTGATCGCGACGCTGCTCGAATCGAGCCCGCGTTTCGTCGAACTCTGGGCACACGCCCGCGTCGCCACCCACCTCTCGTCGCGCAAGATCATCACCGTCGACGGCATCGGTCCGATCACCCTTGACTGCGACGTGCTGATGGCACCGGGCAGCGACCTGCGGGTGGTGGTCTACACGGCCGAGCCCGGAACGACCGATGCCGCCCGACTCGACCTGCTGCGGGTCGCGGGGCTGCAGTCGCTCGTGCCCGATTCGTTACCCGCCTGAACCCGACCGGGTCGTAGGCTCGTCGCATGCGCACACGAGTATTCGTCCTCTCCCTCCTCGTTGCCGTCGGCCTGACCGCGTGTGCGCCAGGAGCACCGCAGCCGGATGCGACTCCGACGCCCGAGCCGACCACCACTATCAACATCCCCGCGATCACGATCCCCGCCGACTGCGAGAACCTGGTCGACGCGGCGACGTACGAGGCGACGTTCGGCAGCACCCCGCTCAACGACCCGTCACTCGCCGAGAACTACCCGGTCGGCAACCTCCCTCCCGCCACGGCTCCCGACGGTGCCGCGATCGACGAGGTCGTCGAGGCCGGTACCCAGCTGCGCTGCGTCTGGCGCGACCCGGGCGCCGATGTGACCTACCTGCAGGTGCAGATCGGCTCGGCCGGCGAGGGCGTCGGCGTGGAGTACCTGAAGAAGCTGCAGCTCGACGACTACACCTGCGACGAGACCCTCGGCGGTACGCGCTGCACGCTCACCGGAACCGACCCGCAGTACCAGGTCGAGATCGGCGACACTGCCTTCGTGCGCGACGACATGGTCGTGCGCATCGACCAGGCCAACTTCCCGACCGAGAACCTGCTCGACGCGGTGGTCGCCACCCTCTGGCACGACTGAGCCGGCCAGCGCTTAGCCCCGCTCTCAATTTCGGCTCAGGTTCACCCCCTATCATCGGCTCCATGATCGACGACATCGCCGACGGCTCCCATCTGACAGGCTTCGCAGACTGGGCGGTCGGGGTGATGGAGACCCTCGGCGCCCCGGGCGCGGGCCTCGTGATCGCTATCGAGAACCTCTTCCCGCCGCTGCCCAGCGAGGTCATCCTCCCGTTGGCCGGCTTCACCGCGAGCCGCGGCAGCTTCGGCCTGATCGAGGCGATCGCCTTCACCACCCTCGGTTCCATCGTCGGAGCGTGGGTGCTCTACGCCCTCGGCGCCTGGCTCGGCCGCGGCCGGGTGCGCGCGATCGTGAACAAGCTGCCACTAATGAGCGCCGAGGACTTCGACAAGACCGAGGTCTGGTTCGCCAAGCACGGCACCAAGGCCGTGTTCTTCGGGCGCATGGTGCCGCTCTTCCGCAGCTTCATCTCGCTGCCCGCGGGCGTCGAACGCATGAACCTGCTGGTGTTCACCGGCCTCACCGCGGCCGGCAGCCTGATCTGGAACTCGATCTTCGTCATCGCCGGCTTCTACCTCGGCGAGAACTGGCACCTCGTCGAAGCGTACGCGGGCGTGTTCCAGAAGATCGTGATCGCCGTCGTGGTCGCCCTCGTCGCCTGGTTCGTGGTGGCGCGGGTGCGCAGCATCCGCTCGAAAAAGCGCGAGAAGCAGCCGGTCGAATAAAAACTTATCCACAATTCATACCGTCCCGCCCCCTGACCGGAGGTGCTCTGGCAACCTAAGCCGATGGATGTGCTCAGCTGGCTGTCTGATTTTGCGATGTCATCAGGTTTCGCCGGCGTGCTCGCGGTTGTGGCGGCGATAGTCGCCTACGCGTCTGCGACCAAGAATGCCGCGAAAGAACGCTGGTGGAAGCGCGCCGAGTTCGCTTCAAATATGACGCTGTCGTCTGACCCTTACATCCGTCTCGCCGGACTCGACATGCTCGGCTCGATGAGCACCACCGATGCCGGAGAACGAACGTTCATCAGGGTGGCACTGAAATGGTTCTTGGCCAGGCAGACAGAGAACGATATCGACGACGATGCGGATGCGACACCAGCTGTCGCTCCTCGACCGGGGCCTGCCACCCGCGTCGGTATGCGTATCGATGGTATTTTGCGCCGCCCGGGACGATAATTGTGGCTACCCGCATCACGAAGGAGACGAGATGTCGTTCGCTGAAGTTCCCCAACGCGAGGCCTCGGGCGGGCCGACACACGAAGAGCAGGTTCTCGCGGCTCAGATTCGGGTAAAGCTCGATCGGCAAGACAAAATTCCTACGCCGAAGTGGATTGTGAAGCTGGCCGACTCGGCCATCCGCAACTCCGAAAGCTGAACTACTGGGCGTCTTTCGACGCCAGCACACGTCGCGCGGCCGCATCGATCAGGTCCGCGAACGCGGGGTCGCTCTGCGCCTTCGCGACCACCGCGTCGATCATTTCGGCGGCCACCGTGGGCGTGCGCGAGACGAGCACGATGTCGCACCCCGCCTCGATCGCGAGGATCGCGCGGTCGGCCGGCGACCAGCCCGCGACCTGGGTCGCTCCGGAGAGGTCGTCGGTGATGATCACGCCGTCGAACTCGAGGCCTTCGCGCAGCAGTCCGGTGACGACTGTGGGGGAGAAGACCGCGGGCGCCTTCGAGTCGATCTGGGCATAGATTGCGGATGACACCATGATCGTGTCTGCCCCCGACGCGATCTCGCTGCGGTAGATGCCGACGCTGTCGCTCTGGGCGTTCGTGGTCGTGTCGGTCACGCCGGCCGTGTCGTCGGTGTTCGCCGTCACGGCGCCGAGCCCCGGGAAGTGCTTGATCACGCTCGTCACCCCGCCGGCAGTCATTCCCGCGCGGAACGCGTCGGCGTGCGAGACGATCCCCTCGGCGTCGAACGCGAACTCGCGGTCGTAGCCTCCGATGGGCGGGTTGGATGCCGCGGCCTCCCGTGACGGGATCAGATCGACCACCGGCGCGAGGTTCATGTTCACCCCGGCAGAAGCCAGCTCGCGGGCCCAGGCCGTTGCGCTGGTCTGCAGGCTGGCCGCATCCGTCGCCCCTTGATCCAGAGCGGACGGCATTTCGCTGAAGCCCGGCCCCGAGAGCACCTGCACCTGGCCGCCCTCCTGGTCGGTGGCGACCAGCAGCGGGCGGTCGGGCGAGGCGGCGGCGGTGAACTGGGCGACAACGCCGGCGGTCGCGGCGGTTCCCGCGCTCGAGCGACCGGAGAGGAAGACGCCGCCGACGAAGCGGTCACGCACCGCGTCGAGGGTCGCGCCCTCGGCCGCCGACGCGGTCGTACCGACCATGAACACCTGGCCGACGCGCTGTTCGACGGTGAGTCCGGCGAGCGGATCCGGTGTCGCGCTCGGTGTCGGCGTGGTCGGCGGCAGCGTGGTCGCGGAGGGTTCGGGCGCCGGGGAGGCGCATCCCGCGAGCATCAGTACCGCAGCGGAAATGGCAACCCACGAGCGCGTCTTCACGTTTCCACACTACGCGCGCCCCGCGCCCATCGAACCCCTACGGACGCAGCAGCACCTTGCCCGCGCGGCCCTCGACGAAGTTCGCCGAGCTCGCGGCGCGCGCCTCGTCGAACGAGTACACCGCCTCGACCGGCAGCGTGAGCGTGCCCTCGCGGATGCGCAGTCCGAGCTCGCCGAGCAGCCCGGCACGCTTGTCGGCGCCCATCGCGCCCATGACCCGGCTGCCCCAGAATCCCTTCACGGTGACGTTCTTGAAGATGATGCCGCCCGACGAGATCTCCATCGTCGGCGAGTCCATGGCGCCGAAGACGATCAGTTCGCCGTTCTCGGCGAGCAGTGACACGAGGTCGCCCGAGGCGCTTCCGCCGACCGAGTCGAGGGCAATGGTGATGAGGCCGTCGCCGACGATCTCTGTGACCTTGTCTTGCCAACCCTCGGAGTCGGTCGCGACGATGTCGCGGATGCCCTGCGATTCGAGCTCGTCGACGCGGGCTTCGCGACGCACGAGGCCGATCACGTTGATTCCGCGTGCGACGGCGAGCTGCGCGACCAGACGGCCGACCGCTCCGTTCGCGGCGTTCTGCAGCAGCCAGTCGCCCTCCTTGAGGTCGAGCGTGTCGAGCAGTGCGATGGCGCTGAACGGCATCGAGACGAGCTGGGCGGCGACCTCGTCGGTGAGCGAGTCGTCGACGGGGATGAGTGTGGCGGCCTTGGCGACGAAGTACTCGGCCCAGACGCCGAAGGTTCCGCCGGTGGCGACACGCTGGCCGACAGTGAGGTGCGTGACATCCGCACCGATGGCGTCGACGACGCCCACCGCTTCGGTTCCGGCGCGGGCGGGCAGTTCGGGCTTGAAGCCGTAGGTGCCGCGGATGGTCCAGAGGTCGTGGTTGTGGATCGGGCTCAGCAGGGTGCGTACGCGCACCTCGCCGGCGCCGGGCTCGGGGGTCTCGATCTCTTCGACGGCGATGACGTCGGACGGTTCGCCGAACTGGTGGTGGATGATGGCGCGCATGGCGATCTCGACTTTCTGTTGGTGCGTGATTCGGGTGCGGCTCAGAACGTCATCGTAGTGAACTGGTCGTTTCACTATATACTGCAACGAGCGGTTCAATTGAGTGGATGCGGAGCCTTGACATGGGACGGACTAAGACGTTCGCCGACACCGACGCGGTGCTCGCGGCGCGCGAGGTGTTCTGGAACAGCGGGTACGAGAACACCGCCATCGGCGACCTCGAAGTCGCGACCGGGCTCAACCGCTCGAGCATCTACCACTCGTTCGGCAGCAAGCGCGGGTTGTTCGACGCGGCCGTCGAGTCGTACCTCGACGACGTCGTGCGCCCGAGGCTCGCGCCGCTCGCGGTGGCGGATGTCACCCCCGACGCGCTCGAGACCTACCTGCGCGGTCTGCGGCGCGCGATGGTCGACGAGCCGGGTTCGCTCGCCGCCAACGGCTGCCTGCTGTTGAATGCCACCGGCTCGCTGCTCGGCCACGAGGCCGGGCTGCAGGATGTCGTCACCCGCTACTGCGCCGAACTTCGCGCGGGCGTCACCGCGGGCGTCACCGCCCGTCGTGCCGACCTCGACGACGCCGCCCAAGACTTGCTCACGACCACCGTCACCGGCCTGGTCTTCGCATCGATGGCCATCGTGCGCGTCGACCGGTTCGCTGCGGGCGCGATGCTCGACGCCGCGCTGCACGCGGTCAAGGGGGACGGGCAGCGGGCCTAGATCGCACGGCCGCGTGGCAGGATCGTCGGGAGAAACGACCGAGGAGACCTATCAGATGCCCACCTTCAGCGGAATACACCACCTGGCGGTCAACGTCAGCGACCTCGACGCCAGCATCGCGTTCTACCAGCGCGTGTTCGGCTTCGCGCCGCAGGGCGCGATCGAGGGCGAGAACCTGCGCCGCCGACTGTTCACCCTCCCGAGCGGCACGAACCTCGGCCTCACCGAGCACACCCCGACGATGAGCGAGAGGTTCACGCCGTTCCGACCCGGACTCGACCACGTGGGATTCGGCGTCGACAGCGTCGACGAGCTGCAGGCCTGGGCCGAGCACTTGACCGACTCCGGCATCGAGCACAGTGGCCTGGTCGAAGCGGACTACGGAACCGCACTGAGCTTCAAGGACCCCGACGGCGTCGCGTTGGAGTTCTTCGTCGGCACGTAGCTCAATGTAAAAGATTCTTGACACGGCAGGCTCGGTGGTCCTAACCTCCTCATGTAAAGAAACTTTGACATGAGGAGATGGCTATGACGCTCGAAGAACGCCGCTCGTGGACCTACCTTGCGGTGGCCATCGTCGCTTACGGGGTGTACCTGGCGATCGTGCTGGGCGGGTCCGCATCCGCCCCTCTCGTCGACGTCGACTACGCGCCCACGATGCTCTTCACGATCGGTGGCGCCATCGCGGCGGGCATCGTCATTGACATCGCGATCGGCATCGTCACGCCCCGCCGCGACCAGACCAAAGACGTGCGCGACCGCGACATCGCCCGGCTCGGCGACCGGGTGGGGCAGTCGTTCCTCGTGATCGGCGGGCTGGCTGCGCTGCTGCTCGCGATCGTCGAGGCGCCCTACTTCTTCATCGCGAACGTGATCTACCTCGGCTTCGTGCTGTCGGCGGTGCTCGGCGCGATCACCAAGGTCGTCGTCTACCGCCGGGGGTTCTGAGCGTGGTGAAGGCGACGAGTGTCACGAACAACATCCGCGCGCTGCGGTCGGCGCACGGCGACATCACCCAGGCCTCACTCGCCGAACGCATCGGAGTGACCCGGCAGACCATCATCGCCATCGAGCAGGGGCGCTATTCGCCCTCGCTCGAGGTGGCGTTCCAGATCGCGCGGGTGTTCGATGTGCCGCTCGATGACGTATTCCAGTACGGAGGTTCACCATCATGAAAGCGATAGTGCAAGACCGCTACGGCGACTCGTCGGTGCTGCACCTGGCCGACGTGCCCGTGCCTGCCATCGGCGACAACGACGTGCTCATCGACGTGCGTGCGACGTCGCTCAACATCGGCGACGTGCACCTCATGACGGGGCTGCCGTTGATCGTGCGTCCGTTCATCGGTTGGCGCGGGCCACGACAGAAGATCAGGGGCATGGATGTCGCGGGGCTCGTGCACTCCGTCGGCGCGGGTGTCACCGCTTTCGCGCCGGGCGACGAGGTGTTCGGTGTCGTCTCGGCCGGTCTCGCGGAGTTCGCCCGCGCTTCGGTGAAGAAGATCGCCCCGAAGCCGCCGTCGTTGTCGTTCGAGCAGGCGTCGGCGATCCCGACCTCGGCCGCGACCGCGCTGCACGCCCTGCGCGATGCCGGCCGCCTGCAACCCGGGCAGAGGGTGCTGATCATCGGCGCGTCCGGCGGCGTCGGCATCTTCGCGACGCAGTTGGCTCACGCGTTCGGCGCCCACGTCACCGGAGTCTGCTCGACCGCGAAGCTCGACCTGGTGCGCTCGCTCGGCGCCGACGAGGTCATCGACTACACGACGACCGACTTCGCGCTGTCGGGGGAGCGCTACAACCTCATCGTCGACATGGTGAGCTCGCACTCGGTGCCGGCGCTGCGCCGCGCGCTGTCCGCCGACGGAACGCTGGTGATCGTCGGGGGAGAGCGCGGCTCGCGCCTGCTCGGCGGCCTGTCCCGCGCGATGTTCGCGCCGCTGCGGGGCATCGGCTCGAAGCAGAGGTTGCGCGGCCTGGTGTCGGTAACGTCGGCGGGTGACCTCGCGACGCTCGCGAAATTCGTTGAAGCGGACAAGCTCGTGCCCGTAATCGGTGAGACTGCCGTGCTCGGGGAAACGCCCGGTGCGGCAGGTCGGCTGCTTTCCGGTCACGCCGTCGGCAAGGTCGTGATCACGCCAACGGTGCTGGCTGAGTAGGTCGCGCAGCGACCGTATTGAAACCCATGGGATGCGACGCGTCTCATCAGGCCCAGTTGAGCGAGCGCGAACAGCGAGTTATTGCGTGAATTAGCGAGCGGTCTCCGATTCCGGCCGGCTCCCCTGCCATTAATGTTCCAGAACCACGCGTGACAATCCCCGTCTGGGTAGTGGCGTACCGGCACCCAATAACGTGCTTGGGTCGTCGGCATAGGCGAGACCGGCCCGAGCGAAAAACTCAGACCGCTTTGAGGCCACCGAGCAGGAGCTCCACGGCCGCATGTGATTCCTCTGGCCAGAGCGGCCGGTGGTGCGCAGATGCGATGCCGTGCAAGACGATCATCACGGCCCCGACGACAACGTCGGCGCGGATCGCGCCGTCGGCGACCGCTCGGGTGACAAGCTCGGCGACGGTCCGCTCAAGTTGAATTCCGCCGTTGGCTAGCACTGTCGGGTCTGCGACTGATGCGAGCGTGCGGGCGAGACCTGTGTGAGACAGCACGTAGTCGACGAACCCGCGCAGAAATATCTCGAGGTTCTCGCCGGCGGACCGTGCTGGATCGTGGGCTTGGTCGCAGAGAACGGCCACCTCGCCTTCATACACAGCCGCGGCCAGGTCTTCCCGTGTGGGGAAATGGCGATAAAGAGTACCCACGCCCACGCCGGCACGCGCCGCGAAGTCATCGAAGCGCAACTGTTCGTCCCGATCGAACACGTCGCGCGCGGCGGCGACGATCGCATCGCGGTTGCGACGGGCGTCGGCTCGCAGGGCTCGTTTTTCGACCACGTGGTGTCCCTCTTTGACAAACGGAGATGATCTCCATATCCTGTTATCTGGAGACAGGCTCCATCTTATCGAAGGAGCAGAGCATGCGTATTCTGATGTTCGGACGCGGCGTAATCGCCACGATCTACGGCCGCGTACTAGAAGCCGCAGGTCACGACGTCGAGTTCTACGTACGTCCGGGGCGCGCAGCTGAGTACGGCGGCGAGGTGCAGCTGGACTGGATCGACGGTCGCCGAAAGCCGTTCGGCCGGCGGGTGCGTGAAGCGTATCGAACCCCGTTGCGCGAGTCCATCGATCCCGGCGACGGCTTCGATCTGATCGTGCTCAGTGTCGGACACCATCGGCTCGCCGAGGCATCCGCATTGTTGGCTCCTCGAATCGGCGAGGCCACCGTGCTGGTGTTCGGCAATGTCTGGGACGAGCTGCTCACCGCGGTTGCGCCGCTTCCGGCCGACCGAGTGGTGTTCGGATTCCCGCAAGCGGGAGGCGGTTTTCTCCAGGACGGTGCGCTCTGGGGCGCGCTGTTGCCCTCGGTGGTCATCGGTACTGCGGATGCCTCGCCGAGCGCTCGCGAACAGAAGGTGATGTCCACCTTCCGGGAGGCAGGTCTCGCCGTGAGACAGGAGAGAGACATGCGGGGGTGGCTGTGGATCCACTTCGTCGCAGACGCCGGCATGTTCACTCAGGCCATGCACAGCGGGTCGCTGGCGAACATGATCGGAGACCGTCGTGCCCTGCGCGAGGCGTTCCTGACCTCTCGCGAGTTGCTCCCCCTTCTCGAGGCCAGAGACGTCGATCTCAGCCGACACGGCGGCGCGCTCCTACCCCTTCGGCGCCCCCTCCTCGTGGCCGTCGCGCTCGCGTGCGCGTCGCGGCTGATCCCGATCGCGCGGCGAAGTCTCGAGGCCCACACCGATTCCGACACTCCGGAAGAACGCGCCGTGATCGACGACACGCTGCGCGAAGCCCGGCGGCTCGGCATCCGCACCCCGCGCCTCGAACGCTGAATAACGACGACACACCAGCTCGTTCCGGCGACCATGACCCTGCCGGGCGAAGCGGGATGGTGGATACCCAAGCTGTTTGGCCGGATTTTGCCCAATGTCGATGTCGAGGGCAGCGTGCTCGAGCATGAGAACCAAGCAGAATTTCCTATGCCCGCGAGCGTATGAGCCGGGAAAGCGCCACTCGCAACTCATGGGATACGAGGCGTCTCATCCGCCCTGTCTAGGGCCGGCTGTGAAGCGATCTCGTGCGCGCGGCGGCAGATTGTCGCGTCGGCTCGACTTCATGCCTGCTCCGGAAGCGCCGAGCACGGCCACCGGTCCCTCCAGCGGCGAAGCGAATCTGGATGTCCGTAAGTCCATCCTCTTACGAAAACCGTTATGTGAGTGCAGACGAAGATTGCCGGCGATGACTCGGTGGCTCGAGTTCGGCCAGGAGCTGGCGGGGATGGTCTGCTGCGTTCTCGATTCCGAGAAAGGTTTCCGCGATAACACCGGCTTGGATGACCAATGTGCTTCGCACATACAGGCGCTCGCCCTCGAACTCGAAGGTCGGGAGGTTGAGGGATTTAGCCACGGTGAGGGCGACGTCCGAGAGTAGAGAGTAAGGCAGATGTAGGCGTGCGGATGCTTCGCTCTGATACTCCGTGTCTTGGCTGGACAGCCCGTAGAGGCCGTACCCAAGGGCGGCGTAGTCTGCAGCCAAGTCGCGGAACTCGCATGTTTCCGCGGTGCAGCCTTTCGCGCCAGGAATGATTGACCATTCAGAGGATTCCGTGGTGTCTGGCCGCCCTGTGCGTGGATAGATGAATAGAACAAAGCTGTTCGGTATTTTGACGAGATTGATCGTCCCGCCTCGGGTAGATGGAAGGGCGATCGCGGGTAGAACCCGGCCTTGCAATTGCGCCGCAAGTTCCTTCAACTGATGATTCATGCTCTTCATCATCCTCGTGGCGGAGGGTCTTGTGTTGAGGCGTCTCGTAGAACGATGGGCTTACGGGCATCCAGATTGGCTTCACCGCTGCAGGGACCGGTGGCCTTGCTCAGCGCTTCCGGTGCAGGCGCGAAGTCGAGCTGCCGCAACGATCTACCGCCGATAAATACTTCGACAGCGACTCGACAGGTAATTAGGAGCTGAGCAGGACAATGAACGCCTGCAAATATGCGCATGCCAAATAGCTGATTTCGGGGCGCGCACGAAACGCGCGAAAGCCGTCAAAGACGACTTGCACGACATAATATAAATTCTCGGCGAAAGCTCGCATCGCGACCGTGCTGGGGCCTGCAGGAGTTGGTGTCGGCCTAGGGATCGGTGTCTTGTCGATCATCCGGCCGAGCTCCTCTGAGCTCTCACAGACCAAGGCCGCGTTCTATTTGGCAACTTTCGCGCAACCGAGGGCGTTGCGACGACCTGCGACATGGGCAGCGGCGTGAGAAACCGCATCTTGATGCCCGCTGTCGGCACCCCGCCCGCGCGCTAATGTCGAGAACGCGGCCTCGACTCCGACCCACTGCTGAGAGGCCCACCCCGGGCATCATCAACGAGGAGTTAACGATGAAGTACATGATCGCCATGTTCGGAAGCGCCGAGGAGATGGGCGCGACGAAGACGCCCGCCTGGATCGGCGAG
>Ga0247740_1000091_pt1 | contig 43329 bp, 42 predicted proteins | sample UWRJL148409B2_FD_180942 | JGI IMG/M metagenome (GOLD analysis project Ga0247740, IMG submission 180942) | Plant litter microbial communities from Arlington Agricultural Research Station in Wisconsin, United States - UWRJ-L148-409B-2 | ecosystem: Environmental > Terrestrial > Plant litter >...
TCCAGAACTTCGAGCTCTCGCTGCGCCAGGCCGGCGGCAACCTCTACACCGACGAGGGCGAACTCGGCTTCGACGAAGACGACCTCACCACATTCTGGGAGTCGGCCAACGACATCCGCGAGGGCGACATCACCCCGCAGCAGCGCATCGAAGAGCTCTTCCCGGTATCGGGCTTCGGCGCGAACATTGCGGCCAGCGAGCTCACCTGGGACAACTTCGGAGCAGGCTACCTCGCCGACTCGGGCAAGGCCGTCGACGACCTCGTTCTGACGCCGCCGCCCACCGACGACGCCGACGCGAAAGACCTCTACCTCAAGCCGTCGATGCTGCTCGCGATGTCGTCGAAGACCGAGGTCGGAGCCGCCGGAGCCAAGCTCATCGACTTCCTGACCAACGACCCCGACGTCGGAAAGATCTTCGGGGCGTCCCGCGGAATCCCGGCGTCCGAGACCCAGCGCGAGGGTGCAGACCTCGCCGGCCAGGACGCCAACGTCGCGGCCTACGAGGAGTCGATCGCCGACCGCCTCGGAGACGCTCCGCCGCTTCCCCCCGAGGGCGCGGCATCGATCGAGCAGAAGTTCTGGGACCTCGGCAAGAGCCTCGACCTCGGCGTCATCACCGTCGACGAAGCCGTCAAGCAGTTCTTCGACGAAGCCGAGATCACGCTGAACAACTAGCGGTCGAAGAACTACCCTCGTAACCAGCAACGACGCTCGGAGAATCAACGATGACCACAACACAACGGCAGGCGTCTCAGACGGCCGCGCCGCTTGGGTCAGCATCCGCCGGCCCGGGGAGCACCGCTCCCCGGGCCGGGGGCCGCCCCAAGCTCAGTGAGAAAAAGCGTGACGGCATAGCGGGGTACCTCTTCCTCACGCCGTGGCTCATCGGATTCTTCGTGCTCACGCTCGGCCCGATGCTCATCTCGCTCTATCTGGCCTTCACGAAGTACAACCTGTTCACCGACCCCGAGTGGATCGGGTTCGACAACTTCACCCGCATGTTCAACGACCCGCAGTTCCAGCAGTCGGTGCAGATCACCCTCACCTACGTGCTGGTGGGAACCCCGATCAAGCTCGCGGCCGCCCTCGGCGTCGCGATGCTGCTCAACTACCGCAGCAAGGGCACCGGCTTCTTCCGCTCGGCCTTCTACGCACCCTCGCTCATCGGCGCGAGCGTCAGCGTCGCGATCGTCTGGCGCGCGATGTTCAACAGCGACGGCCCGGTCGACACCGGCCTCGGCTTCGTCGGCATCGACCTCGGCGGCTGGGTGGGCAACCCCTCCCTGGTCATGCCGATGATGATCCTGCTCGCCGTCTGGCAGTTCGGCGCCCCGATGGTCATCTTCCTCGCGGGGCTCAAGCAGATCCCCGGCGAGCTCTACGAGGCGGCCGACGTCGACGGGGCTGGACCGTGGCGCAAGTTCCGCAGCGTCACCCTGCCGATGCTCTCGCCCGTGATCTTCTTCAACCTCCTGCTCGAGATGATCGGCGCGTTCCAGATCTTCGCCTCGGCGTTCATCATCTCGTCGGGCACCGGCGGCCCCGCCGGCAGCACCAACTTCTACACGATCTACCTCTACCAGCGGGCGTTCGGCGACCTGCAGATGGGCTACGCCTCCGCGATGGCCTGGCTGCTGCTCGTGGTCGTCGGTATCGCCGCATTCGTTCTATTCCGCACCTCGAAGTTCTGGGTGCACTACGGAGGTGACCTCAAGTGACCGCGATCGACACCGAACTCGCGCCCGTGCTGCCGGTGGGTGGCCAGGGTCAGCGAACCCCCAAGTGGAAGAAGCGCTCGACCTGGGTCACCGTCATCTGGGCGGCCGCGCTCATCGTCATCGTCGCGGTGGTGCTCTACCCGTTGCTCTGGATGGTGCTCGCGTCGTTCAAGCTCTCGTCCGACATCACCGGCAACGTCTCGCTGCTGCCCGAGAACCCGACGATCCAGAACTACGTCAAGGTGCTGCAGGGCATCGGCGGCATCCCCGTCTACACGTTCTTCGCCAACTCGCTCATCCTCGCGGTCGGCTCCGTCATCGGCGTCGTCATCTCGTCGTCGATGGCCGCCTACGCGTTCGCCCGGGTGCGATTCGCCGGAAGCAAGATCTTCTTCGGCCTGATGATCGCGACCCTGCTGCTGCCGTTCCACGTGCTGATCATCCCGCAGTACATCATCTTCCAGCGCCTCGGCCTGGTCGACACCTTCGTGCCGCTGCTGGTGGTGAAGTTCCTCGCCACCGAGGCGTTCTTCGTCTTCCTCATGGTGCAGTTCATCCGCAACCTCCCGATGGAATTGGACGAGGCCGCGAGAATCGATGGAGCGGGGCATCCGCGGGTCTTCTTCTCGATCACCCTGCCCCTCATCAAGCCGGCGCTCGTGACCAGCTCGATCTTCGCGTTCATCTGGAGTTGGAACGACTTCCTCGGTCCGCTGCTCTATCTCAACTCGACCGAGAAGTACCCGCTTCCTCTCGCGCTGCGGCTCTACAACGACCAGTCGAGCGTCTCCGACTACGGAGCGACGATCGCGATCTCGGTGCTCGCACTGATCCCGATCGCCCTGTTCTTCTTCATCTTCCAGCGGTTCCTCGTCGAGGGTGTGGCGACACAGGGGCTGAAGGGATGACCATCGCGTCGTCGCGGGCGTCGTCGCGTAAGACCAAGGCGCGGGCCGCCTCGGGCTCCGGCCCGACCTCTGCGGAGGCGGGGGCATGGCCCGGCGCGAAGCAGCGGTTCGCTTTGTTCGGCGAGGTGCTGCTCACCGGCATCATCGTGGTCGTGCTGTCGATCCCGATCGTCACCATCCCACTCGCGGTCGCGGTGGGCAAGCGGCACCTGATGCGGTTCCTGCGCGCCGAGGGCTCGCAGCTCTCGCTGGTCGCGGGTGACGTGCGCGAGGGTTTCATCGGCGGGGTCGGCATCGGCTGCGCCTGGCTCGCGGTAACCGGTGTGCTGCTGATGGACCTGCTGCTCGTCGCGAGCGGCGCGCTTCCGGGCGGCATCGCCGTGGGCGCGGTCGCCGCCGTGCTGCTCGCCGCCGTGACGGTGCTCACGCTCTGGATGTCGGCCGCGTGGACGCCGGCGGTCGGATGGCGCCGTGCCCTGCGGGTCGGCTTCGCGTCGCTGCGCAGCGACCCGACGGGGTCGGTATACCTGCTCGTGGGTGCGGCTCTCGTGGTGCTGTTCACCTGGATGCTGCCGCCGCTCATCATCCCGGCCCTCGGCTGCGTCTGCTTCGCCGTGGCGGCGATCTCGGTGCGGCACGCCGCCCGCGCCTCGTGACGGACGTCGGCTACACGGCCTCCACGATCGCCGGGGTGCCGGTGCGCACCTACGGCACGTCCGGCCCGATCGTCGTCTGGATGCACGGCGGGGGATTCTCGGCGGGCGACCTCGACATGCCCGAGGCGCACGTCGTGGCGGGCGAGCTGGTCGCCCGCGCGGGAGTCACCGTCGTCTCGGTCGACTACCGGTTGGCGGCCTTCCCCGCGGGGCTCGACGACGTGGTCGCCGTGTCGTCGTTCGTCTCGAGGGACTCCGGCCCGATAGTGATCGGCGGAACGAGCGCGGGCGGCAACCTGGCGCTCGCCGCGGCGCTCCGTCTGCGCGACGCCGGCACGCCTCTCGCCGGGATCATGCTGCTCTACCCCTACCTGCACCGGGTCAACCCGCCCGCGTCGCCCGAGTTGATGGCGCGTATGGCGGGATTGCCCGAGTCGGCGCGGTTCTCTGCAGAGAAGATGACAGCGATGGCGACCTTCTATCTCGGACCGCTCGCCGACGACCCGCCGCCGTTCGCGTACCCGGGAACCGCCGACTTCGCGGGGCTGCCCGCGACGCTCGTGATCGGGGCGGGCAACGACGACCTCCTTCCGTCGGCTCTGGATGCGGCCTCGCGCCTGCGCGCGGCAGCCGTGCCCGTGACCGAGTACCTCGAACCCGGTGTAGAACACGGGCACCTCAACGCCGAGGGTCTGCCGGGCGCGCTGCGCAGCCTCACCGTGATGGCGAAGTTCCTGCGCGAGCTGCCCGCCTCGGGTTGATTGAGCGACATCGCCGATTGAGCTCGTCGAAATCCCCCCGCCGCCACGATATCCGGACACTCCTGAACCGAAGGACATCGCCGGCGTCCCGGCCCCGCCGTCCTTCGCTTCAGGAACGTGTGTTCTTCCGGCCTCTCGACCGCGGGTGCAACCGGCTTGACGAGCCGATGCGCTTGACTGGGGGAGGAGGTTTTCATGACATCGACCGAGCGGCCGGCCGACCGCCTGCGCGCGGCCCTGCGCGACGAGTCGTCGTCGGCGCGGCTGCAGAGCGCGCTCGCCGCGGGCACCTACCCGAACGCGGCCTTTGTCGCCGTGCTCGTCGACCGCAGCGGCATCGAGCCCGACTTCTTCGTGCGCGACATGCTGACCTGGGCGCTCACCCGGCACACTCCGGCCGACACTGTGCCGCGGCTGCTCTACGAAGTGGGCGCGGAGTCACCCCAGGCCCGCAGTCAGGCGCTGCACACGCTGTCGAAGATCGGCGACCCGCGCGGCTGGTCGGCGATCACGCCCGAGGTGCTGCGCGACCCCGACGACGACGTGGCGACGACCGCGTGGCGCACGGCGGCCGGGCTCGTTCCCGAGGGGCAGGAAGCCGATCTCGCCACGGAGCTCTGCACCCAGCTCGGGCGCGGCGGGCTCGTGACGCAGCGCAGCCTCAGTCGGTCTATCGTCGCGCTGGGAGACGTCGCCTTTGCGCCGTTGCAGGCGGGTGCGGCAAACGGGAGCCGCGACATCCGGGTCCACGCCCTCGCGACCGAGCGCCTGCTGCACGATCCCGACGAGGGTTTCGACGCCGCCTACGCCGAGGCGCAGCGCCTGGTCGGTTAGTTCGCACCAGTCGACAGGATGAGCCGCCCGTTCCGAGCGAATCCGTCCTGTCGGCGGGTTGCGAGGCCCACATCGTCCTGTCGGCGGGGCGAAGTCAGCGGCCCGACGCCACCGCGTTGAACAGCGGGTCGGCGTTGAGACCGAGCCGGCCCGGGCTGGCGATGTTGGTGAGCAGCACGAAGCAGAGGTCGAGCTCGGGGTAGACCCAGAACTCGGTTCCCGCCCAACCGCCGTGCCCGAACACCCCGCGTTCGAGCAGGCCGGGGGCGGAGTGCCGCAGGTTCCAGCCGAGGCCCCAGTCCTGACCGCGTTCGACGAGGTAGGGCGCGAGCTTGGGCAGCCCCGCGGTGAGCGGGCGCAGCATGGCCGTGCGGGTGCCGGGCTGCACGACGGCACCGTCGTTGCGCAGGAGGGCCGAGCCGAGGTTTAACAGGTCGGTCGCCGTGGCGAAGAGCCCGGCGCCCGGGTGGTGCAGCGGGGCGAACGTCTCGTAGTCGAGGTCTTGCTCGGCGGCTCCGTACACCGGGTGCGGGTCGCAGTCGCGGTCGAACGTGAGCCCCGGCATGCCGGCGTCGGTGGCGAGCGACCCGAGCGACGACTCGAGCGAGTCGCCGGTCGCCGTCTCGACCAGCGCCGCGACGCCGGCGAAGGCGATGCTCGAGTAGCGCGTCATGGTTCCGGGCGTGAAGTCCTGGTCGCCCTCGACGAGCGCGCGGCGGTAGCCGGTGGACACATCGAGCCGCGGCTCCGAGACGCCCGAGGTGTGGCTGAGCAGGTGGGTGAGAGTGACTGCCGGCGTGGGGAACTCGGGGATCGCCCCGACCAGTGGGGCGTCGAGCGCCAGCAGGCCGTGCTCGACGGCGCGGAGAGCGGTGAGGCCGACCAGCGGCTTCGTGATCGAGAACAGCGGGTACGCATCGTCGACCGTGGCCACCCGCGACCCGCTCGAACCGTACGCCGCGACATCCGAAATGCCCTTCGACGTCGCGATTCCGAGAACCGCCGTCGGCAGAATTCCGTCGCGTACCTGACGGCTGGCCCAATTCATCGCTGAACTCATATTGCAACGATACACAACCACACAGAACTTGCTATCGTGGGCGTCGTTCACAATTTAGTAAATCGTTGCAATGGGGTAATCGAGTGTCCGGTGCGAGCATCAAAGACGTGGCGGCCCTGGCCGGCGTTTCGATGAGCACCGTCTCGAACGTGCTGAACAACCCGGGACGCGTCTCGGCCGACTCCCGCGACCGGGTGCAGCGGGCGATCGAGCAGCTCGGCTTCGTACGCAACAACGCGGCACGCCAGCTGCGGGTCGGCAGCAGCAAGCTGCTCGGCCTCGCGCTCATCAACATCAGCAACCCGTTCTTCACCGATGTCGCCTCAGGGGTCGAGGAGGCCGCGCGCGAGGCCGGCTACTCGGTGCTGCTCGGCAACAGCGCGTCGCGGCCCGACGGCGAGAGCGGATTTCTCAAGCTGTTCGAGAAGCAGCAGGTCGACGGCGTACTCATCGTGCCCTCGGGCGACGTGCTCGACAAACTCGACGGACTGCGCCGTCGCGGCATCCCGGCCGTGCTCATCGACCGGGTCGACGAACGCCGCGCGTTCTCGTCGGTCTCGACCAACGACGTCGCGGGCGGCACCCTCGCCGCGAAACATCTGCTGTCGCTCGGCCGCCGCAACCTGTGGTTCATCGGCGGGCTGCTCAGCGTGAAGCAGATGCGTGACCGGTTAGAGGGATTCCGCGAGATGATCGCGAATTACCCGGGCGTCTCGCTGCGCGTCGAGACCGGCGCCTTCATCGACGCGACCAGCGGGCTCGAGTACGGCCGCGCGATCGCGTCGCTGCCCGTCGACCAGCGGCCCGACGCGATCTTCGCCGCCAACGACATGCTCGCGCTGGGAGTCATCCAGGGACTCACCGCGACCGGCTTCCGTGTGCCCGAAGACGTCGCGGTCGTCGGCTACGACGACATCGTGTTCTCCGCCGCGGCGGCCATCCCGCTCACCTCGGTGCGCCAGCCGAGCCGGCAGATGGGCACGGCGGCGGCCTCGTTGCTCATTGAGGAGATCGCCGACCCCGGCGGTTTCCGCCCGCGTTCCATCGTCTACGAGCCGCAACTCATCGTGCGCGCTTCCACAATCAACCCGAAGGGAAACTGACCATGCACTACGGCGGCGACTACAACCCCGAGCAGTGGCCCGAAACGGTCTGGCACGACGACGTGCGCCTGATGCGCGAGGCCGGCGTGACCATGGTGAGCCTCGGCATCTTCGCCTGGTCGCGCATCCAGCCGGCCGAGGGCGTCTTCGACTTCGAGTGGCTCGACACGGTGATCGACCTGCTGCACGAGGGCGGCATCGCCGTCGACCTCGCCACCGCGACCGCGTCGCCGCCGCCCTGGGCGACGACCGCCTACCCGCAGATGCTGCCGCAGGATGAGAACGGTGCCGTCTACTGGCCCGGCTCGCGTCAGCAGTTCGCGCCGTCGTCGCCCGAGTACCGCCGCCTCGCCGGCGAACTCGTCACGGCCCTCGCCGAGCGCTACGCGCAGCACCCCGCCGTGGTCATGTGGCACGTGAACAACGAGTACGGCTGCCACGTCAACTACGACTACTCCGACAACGCCGCCGTCGCCTTCCGCGAATGGCTCACCGCGAAGTACGAGACGATCGACACCCTCAACGTCGCGTGGGGCACCGACTTCTGGTCGCAGCGCTACACCTCGTTCGAGCAGATCGTGCCGCCGCGCAAGGCGCCGTACAGCCGCAACCCGGCGGGTGTTGTCGACTTCAAGCGCTTCACCAGCGACACCCTGCTCGACCTGTACCTGATGGAGAAGCGCATCATCCGGGCCGCCGGTGCGACCCAGCCGATCACCACGAACTTCATGGGCGCCTTCCCGCCCGCCGACTACTGGGCGTGGGCGCCGCACATGGACGTCATCACCGACGACTGCTACCCCGACCCGAACGACCCCGAGTCGTTCCGGTCGGCGGCGTTCGCCCGTGACCTCATGCGCTCGTTCAAGCCCGATACCCCGTGGATCCTCATGGAGCAGGCCAGCAACGCGCTTAACTGGCGCCCGACCAACGCGCCGAAGGCACCCGGCCAGATGGCCGCGCTCAGCATGCAGGCGGTCGCGCGCGGCGCCGACGGCATCATGTTCTTCCAGTGGCGCCAGTCGCGCGCCGGCAGCGAGAAGTTCCACTCGGCGATGCTGCCGCAGGCCGGAACCCGCACCCGCACCTGGCGCGAGATCGTCGAGTTCGGCGCCGAGCTCGCCGAGCTGCCGCCGCTGCCCGTCGGGTCGCGTGACGCCCGCGTCGCGATCGTGCTCGACTGGCAGAACTGGTGGGCGGTCGAGAACCCCGACCACCCCGTCGTACTCAACTATCTCGCGCTCGTACAGCGCTGGTACTCGGCGATCCACCGCCAGCACGTGCAGGTCGACATCGTGCAGCCGACGAGCCCGCTCGACGGCTACGGCGTCGTGATCGCGCCGCAGCTCTACCTGTTGACGGCGGATGCCGCGGCGAACCTCATCGCCTACGCCGAGTCGGGCGGCCACCTGCTGGTCACCGCCTTCAGCGACATCGTCGACGAGAACGATGCCTTCCGCGACGGCGGCTACCTGACCCAGCTCGGGCGCACGCTCGGCATCTGGCTCGAGGACTTCGGCGCGCTGGTCGCCCCCGAGAGCGACGGCCCCGGCCAAAGGTCCGCCCCGTTCGACCTGGTCGGCAGCACGGTGACCGGCACGCTTCTCGCCGAGGAGATCCACGTCGAAACGGCCGCGACCCTCGGCAGCTTCGTGGGCGGTCGGCTCGACGGCCGACCGGCGTTCACCGTCAACCCGGTCGGCGCGGGCCGGGCCTACTACCTCGCCACCATCCCCGACGAGGAGGGCTGCGCGGCCGTCGCCGCGGCGATCTTCGCGGCAGCAGACATCCACCCGGTCGCTCTCGGCCTACCCGACACGGTCGAGGCGATCCGGCGCGGAGACGTCGTCACGCTCATCAACCACGGCGACGAGACGGTGACGCTGCCCGACGGTGCGACCCTCGACCCGTTCGGCTACGTCATGCTGCAGGACCCGGTGTGACCCGAACGGCCCGGATGCGCGGCGACGCCCGGCGTCGCCTGATCTTCATCGCGTCGCTCGGCGCGCTGCAGGCCATCTGGCCGCTCACGATGGACCTGTACCTGCCGGCGTTCCCGCAACTGCAGGACGAGCTCGGCACCAGCCCGGCGCTCGTTCAGTTCACGCTCACCGGCGCGTTCATCGGCATGGCGCTCGGGCAGCTGGTCGCCGGCCCAATCTCCGACGCGGTGGGACGCACCAGACCGCTCGCGACGGCGCTGGTGGTCTACACGCTGGCGAGCATCTCGTGCGCACTCGCGCCGAACATCGAGTGGCTGATTGCGAGCCGCTTCGCGCAGGGGCTCGGGGCGGCGGGCTGCGCGGTGATCGGCATCGCCCTCGTGCGCGACACGGTGTCGGGCCCCGCGATGCTGCGGTTCATCGCCAACCTGTCGGTGATCAGCGGATTCTTCGTGGTGCTCTCGCCCGCCCTCGGCGCCCAGCTGCTCGGCGTGATCGACTGGCGCGGGCTGTTCTGGGTGCTCGTGGCCTACGGCAGCATGCTCGTCGTACTGGCGTTCGCCGTGTTCCTGCGCTCCGAGACGAACCCGCCCGAGAGGCGGGCGCTGCGGGCGGGTGCGACGGTGCGCGACGACTACCGGGTGCTGCTCGGGTCGCCGGTTTTCCGGGCGAGCGTGATCGGCGGCGGGCTCATGTTCGCCGGCATGATGACCTACATGGCGTCGAGCGCCTTCCTGTTCCAGGACGTCTACGGGCTCACCCCCACCGAGTACGCGATCGCGTTCGGCGGCCACGGCGCCCTGATGATCGTGGGCGCCCAGGTCAGCGCCCGGCTGTCCCGCCGGTTCAGCCCGAAGCGCATCGTGCTCATCGGAATGACCTCGCTCGTGTCGTCTGCGGTCGTGTTGCTGCTGAGCGTGCTGCTGCTGCCGGACGCGGGATTCGCCGGATTCCTGCTGCCGCTGCTGTGGTTCACGACCTCGTTCGGCATGGTCGGCCCCGCGATGCAGGCGTTCGTGCTCGAGCCGCACGCGTTGCGCGCCGGAACCGCGGCCTCGATGCTCGGCGCCTCGAACATGGTCTTCGCCGCTGTCTCGTCGCCGATCGCCGGGCTGTTCGGCGTCGAGACCCCGGTCGCCACGGTCGTCGTGATGCTCGTGCTCGAGACCGCGGCGTTCGCGGCCTACGCGTGGGCGTTCCGGTCGCGGCCGGTGCCCGCCGTGCCAAATGCAGGAGATTTCACCGGCGAGGGTCCGCGATCCGCGTAAACGCGTGACTGGGACGAACTTCTCCTGCATTTGGCACGGTGATCGGCGGCTCGCGCCCCGCCCCGTCACGGCAGCAGGATGACCTTGCCGTTGATCGTGCGCGACTCGGCGAGCTCCATCGCGGCGCTCACCTCGCGCAGCGGGAACGTCGCGGCGATGTTCGCCGTGATCGTGCCGTCGCCGAGCAGCGCGAATAGGCGGCCGAGATCCTTGCGCAACCGGAGGCGGAACGTCGTCGGGTGCAGGCGGTGTCCCGCCCAGAGGTCGTAGAAGGATGCGCGGCGGCCGTTCGGCAGCAGGTTCCAGAGGGCGACACGCGTGAGCGCCTTGACGAACGGCTTCACCAGCGAGGCGTTGCCGTTGACGCCCGTCACGTCGACGATGATCGCGTAGCAGACGAGCGATCCGCGGGGTGCGAGCATGCGCCACGACGCCTTCACCATCTCGCCGCCCACGTTGTCGAAGACCGCGTGAACGCCGCCGGGCGACAGCTCGAGCACCCGCTCGAGAAGCCGCGGGTCGTTGTAGTCGAGCGGCTCGACCCCGGCGGCGCGCAACGCGTCGTGATGCCGCGGTGACGCGGTGCCGATCACGCGCAGGCCCTCGTGCCGCGCGAGCTGCACCAGGGTCCCTCCGACGCCGCTGTTCGCACCGTGCACCACGATCGTCTGGCCCGCCTTCACGCGCGCCTTGCGGTGCAGCATCTGCCACGCGGTCAGGCCGTTGACGACGACCGTCTCGACGTCGGCCGGGGCGAGTCCGTCGGGAACGACCACGGTGTCGCGCGATGCGACGATCGCGTGGCTGGCCCAGCCTCCGGTCTTGGTGACGGATGCGACCCGCGATCCCACGAGCGCCGAGTCGCGCTCGGAGCCCACCGCCAGCACGCGCCCGACCAGGTCGTAGCCGGGCACGAACGGGAAGGCGGGCTGGCCGAAGTAGCGGCCCCTGCGCATCGACTTCTCGGCGAACGAGATGCCCGTGGCCTCGACCTCGACGAGCAGCTCGCCTCGTTCGGGTTCGGGCAGGGCGCGTTCGCGCAGCAGCAGCCCGTCGGGCTCGACGAGACCGGGGAGGACGACTTCGAGTGCGGTGACGGTGTTCATGGTGGCATCCATTCTGTTCATTGTGTATGTGACCGATCAGTCACAACTTTGGGCAAGAGAAAAAAGCGAGGGGCGGGCCGGGCTCAGACCGGTTCGGGGTGGCGGAAACCGTCGCTGATCGTGTGTGCCCAGGTCTCGTCGACCGCGCCGAGGTCGGCCTGCACGATGAGGTGACAGAGCTGGCCGTTGGCGATCAGCTGCTGCACACTGCGGGCGTCGGCGCCCGAGACGAGGGTCGCCTCGGTGACGAGGTCGCGCAGTCCACGCTGCACGGCCGCGCGGATCTCGGGCACATCGCAGGCGCTCTGCGCGTGACCCTGCAGCCGGATGAGGTCGCGGTCGGCGATGAGGTCGGCGTAGGCCTGGCCCATCGCGTCGAGCACGCCGGCCGGTGTCGCATCGCCCGCGGCCGTGCCGGCGTCGATCATCGTCGTGATCACGCGCCGGTAGCACTGCTCGACGGCGGCGACGAAGAGCGCCAGCTTTCCGGGGAAGAGCCGGAAGATATAGGCGGGCGAGACGCCCGCGGCGGTCGCTACGGCGGTCACGGGGGTCGCGTGGTATCCGGCCTGGGCGAAGACGGTGACGGCGTGGGCGAGGATGCGCTCGCGCTGTGCGTCTGCGGTGGAGCGGGGGCCGGTAGTCATGTAACTGATTGAACAGTCACAACTCCCGGTTGTCAAGAGCCCCGTGCCAAATGCAGGAGATTTCCTCGGCGCGCCCTCGCGATCCGCGTGAACGTGTGACTCGCACGAACTTCTCCTGCATTTGGCACGCGGGCGGCGGCGAACTCCGGTACCGGTGATCAGCGCGCGGGAGTGTACAGCCGCGGCGGGAACGCCGCCGCCACGAGCGACCGCAGCGAATCGCGCGAGCCGTCGACCAGCCCGGCCGCCCTCGCCTGCACCAGCACGTTGCCGATCGCGGTCGCCTCGACCGGGCCGGCCTGCACGGGCAGTCCGCTGCGGTCGGCGACCGACTGGCAGAGCAGCTCGTTCTGCGAGCCGCCGCCGACGATGTGGATGACCGAGACGGTCTTGCCCGAGAGCTGTGACGCCGTGCGCACCGCGTCGACGAACGCCGCCGCGAGGCTCTCCACGATGCTGCGCACGAACTGTGCCCGGCTCGTGGGCACGGCCGCGCCGTTCTCGCGGCACCACTCGGCGATGCGCGCGGGCATATCGCCGGGCGCCAGGAACCGCGGGTCGTTCGCGTCGAAGACCGCGACCGGGGTGGTCACCGTCGCGGCGGCGGCGAGCAGGGCGGGCAGCGAGATGACCGCCCCGCCGCGCTCCCACTCGCGCACCGACTCGCTGAGCAGCCAGAGTCCCATCACGTTGTGCAGGTAGCGCACCGTGCCGTCGACGCCGCCCTCGTTGGTGAAGTTGGCGAGGCGGCCGGCCTCCGAGAGCTCTGGCGCCTCGAGCTCGACGCCGACGAGACCCCAGGTGCCGCACGAGATGTAGGCGAAGTCGGGGGAGAGGGCGGGAACGGCGAGAACCGCGGATGCCGTGTCGTGCGACCCGACGGCCGTCACGTTCACGGCGGCGCCGATTCCGGTCTCGCGCGCGACCTCCGGCAGAAAAGGCCCGATGGCCGTGCCGGCGTCGACCAGCTCGGGGAACAGCGACCGGGGCAAGCCCAGCCGTTCGAGCAGGGCGTCGTCCCACTGCCCGGTGCGCACGTTCACCAGCCCGGTCGTCGAGGCGTTGGTGCGCTCGGCGACCTGACGCCCGGTCATCCAGTAGGCGAGCAGGTCGGGAACGAGCAACAGCGAGTCTGCGACCTCCAGCAGCCCGGCAGCCCGGTCGGCCTCGAGTTGGTAGAGCGAGTTGAACGGCAGGTGCTGCAGGCCGTTCGCGGCGTAGAGCTCGGCGGGCGACACAATGCCGTGCACGGTATCTACGGCGGCGTGGTTTCGCCCGTCCCGGTAGTGAAAAGGCACTCCCAGCATCCGTCCGTTGCGCAGCAGGGCGTAATCGACCGCCCAGCTGTCGATTCCGACCGTCGCGATCGCGGGCTCCTCGCGCGCCGCGGCGCCGAGGCCCGCGATCACGCTGCGGTACAGCTCGAGGATGTTCCAGTGCAGGCCGTCGATCGTGCGCACCGGTGTGTTCGGGAAGCGCGCGACCGGGCGGATGGTCAACTCGTTCGCCGAGACGTGTCCGAGGATCACCCGCCCGCTCGTCGCGCCCAGGTCGACGGCGGCGACCGCGGTCGTCATCGCAGGAAGGCTGCCGCGACGCCCGCGTCGACCGGGATGTGCAGTCCGGTCGTGTGGCTGAGGTCGCCGGTGCAGAGCACGAACACCGCGTTCGCCACGTTCTCGGGCAGCACCTCGCGCTTGAGCAGCGTGCGCTGGGCGTAGTACTTGCCGAGATCCTCCTCGTCGACGCCGTAGACGGCGGCGCGCTTGGCACCCCAGCCGCCGGCGAAGATGCCGGACCCGCGCACCACCCCGTCGGGGTTGATGCCGTTGACCTTGACGCCGTACTCGCCGAGCTCGGCGGCCAGCAGCCGCACCTGGTGCGCCTGGTCGGCCTTCGTCGCCGAGTACGCGATGTTGTTCGGGCCGGCGAAGACCGAGTTCTTGCTCGAGATGTAGATGATGTCGCCGCCGAGCTTCTGGTCGATCAGCACCTTCGCCGCGGCCCGCGAGACGAGGAACGAGCCCTTCGCCATCACGTTGTGCTGCAGATCCCAGTCGGCGACCGTGGTCTCGAGTAGCGACTTCGACAGCGAGAGGCCGGCGTTGTTGACCACGAGGTCGAGCCCGCCGAACGCGAGCAGGGCGGCGTCGACCGAGGCCTGCACGTCGTCCTCGCTCGTGACGTTCGCCTGAACGCCGATCGCAACGTCGGTGTTGCCCAGTTCGAGCGCGGCGGCCTGCGCCTTCTCGAGGTCGAGGTCGGCGATGACGACGCAGGCGCCCTCGGCGACGAGACGCGTCGCGATGGCCTTGCCGATTCCGGATGCCGCACCGGTGACGAGGGCGATGCGCCCCGCGAGCGGTTTCGGCTTGGGCAGGCGCTGCAGTTTCGCCTCCTCGAGCGACCAGTACTCGATGCGGAACTTCTCCTCGTCGGAGATCGGGGCGTAGGTCGAGATCGCCTCGGCGCCGCGCATCACGTTGATCGCGTTGATGTAGAACTCGCCGGCGACGCGTGCGGTCTGTTTGTTCGCGCCGTAGCTGAACATGCCGACGCCCGGGATGAGGATGATGGCCGGGTCGGCGCCTCTTATCGAAGGGCTATCCGGCAGCGCGTACGCGTCGTAGTACGCCTGGTAGTCGGCGCGGTACTGCGCGTGCAGCTCGTCGAGGCGCGCGATCGACTCTTCGACGCTGGCCGAGGCCGGCAGGTCGAGCACGAGCGGCCGCACCTTGGTGCGCAGGAAGTGGTCGGGGCAGCTGGTGCCCAGCGCGGCGAGGCGGGGGTGCTCGGCCAGCCCGAGAAAGTCGGTGACAACCTCGGCGTCGGTGAACGAGCCGACCTGCGGCTTGTCGGTCGAGGCGATTCCGCGCAAGTGGGCGGCGAGGGCCGCGGCCTTGGCGAGGCGCTCGGCCGACGGCAGCGCGCCGTAGCCGGGCAGGTCGTCGCCGAAGGGGTGCGACTTGCCGTTCTCGGCGATGTAGGCCTCGGCGGTCTTGATGATCCAGAGCGAGTTGGCTTCCGCCTCGTCAGACGTGGATCCCCACGCGGTGATGCCGTGTCCGCCGAGGATCACACCGATCGCCTCGGGGTTCGCTTCCTTGATCGCGGCGATGTCGAGTCCGAGCTGGAAGCCCGGGCGACGCCAGTCGACCCACGCCACCTTTCCGCCGAACGCCTTGGCGGTGAGCTCTTCGCCGTCGGCCGCCGTGGCGAACGCGATGCCCGAGTCGGGGTGCAGGTGGTCGACGTGCGCCGCGTCGACGAGCGCGTGCATCGCGGTGTCGATCGACGGGGCCGCGCCGCCCTTGCCATGCAACGTGTAGTCGAACGCGGCCACCATCTCGTCTTCGCGCTCGACGCCGGGGTAGACGTTCTTCAGTGCCCGCACGCGGTCGAGCCGCAGCACCGCGAGGCCGGCCTCTTTCAGCGTGCCGAGGTCGCCGCCCGAGCCCTTCACCCAGAGCAGTTCGACCGGTTCGCCCGTGACGGGGTCGGTCTCGCTGCCCTTGGCGCTGGTGTTGCCGCCGGCGTAGTTGGTGACGCGCGGGTCGGAACCGAGGCGGTTCGACCGGGCGATGAGTTCTGCCGCAGTTGTGTTCGTCATGCTCAAGCTCCCCAGCCTGCCTGTGCGCCGCCGACGCGTTCGGCCGCGATCTTCTCCTGGTTTCCGGATGCCGCGTAGGCGGCCATCGGGTCGGCGGGCAGCCCGCGACCCGAACGCCACTCGGCGAGGTCGCCGCGCACGTCGGTGTAGAAGGCGTCCATGAGGATGCCGTTGGCGCCGAGCACGTCGCCCGCGTCCTGCGCGGTCTTCAGCGCGTCGCCGTCGACGAGCAGCGCGCGCGCCGTCATCTCCTGCACGTTGAGCACCGAGCGGATCTGTCCGGGGATCTTGTCTTCGACGTTATGGCACTGGTCGAGCATGAACGCCACGCCGGAGTCTGCGCCGTAGCCGCCACCGCGGATGACCTCGTAGAGGATGCGGAACAGCTGGAACGGGTCGGCCGCACCCACGATGAGGTCGTCGTCGGCGTAGAAGCGCGAGTTGAAGTCGAACGAGCCGAGCTTTCCGAGGCGCAGAAGCTGCGCGACGATGAACTCGATGTTGGTGCCCGGGGCGTGATGACCGGTGTCGAGGCAGACCAGCGCGCGCTCGCCGAGAGCGGAGACCTGCGCGTAGGAGGTGCCCCAGTCGGGAACGTCGGTGTGATAAAAAGCGGGCTCGAAGAACTTGTACTCGAGCACGAGCCGCTGCTCGTCGCCGACGCGCGCGTAGATCTTGGCGAGCGAGTCGGCGAGGCGGTCTTGCCGGCCGCGGATGTCGCCCTGGCCCGGGTAGTTGGTGCCATCGGCGAGCCAGATCTTGAGGTCCTGCGAACCGGTCTGGTCCATGATGTCGATGCACTCGAAGTGGTGGTCGATCGCCTTCTGGCGCACCTTCGGGTCGACGTGCGTGAGCGACCCGAACTTGTAGTCGTCGTCTTGGAAGGTGTTGCTGTTGACGGTGCCGAGCTCGAGGCCCAGGCCCGCCGCGTAGTCGCGCAGCTCGCTGTAGTCGTCGACCTTGTCCCACGGGATGTGCAGCGCCACCTTGGGCGACAGGCCGGTGAACTCGTTCACCTTCGCGGCATCCGCAATCTTCTCTTGGGGAGTGCGCGGGGTCCCGGGGGTACCGAACACCTTGAACCGAGTGCCCGAGTTGCCGAAGGCCCAGGAGGGGAGCTCGATGACCTGGGTCTCGAGCGCGGGGGAGATATCGCTGAATTGCACCATTGGAATTCTTTCGGTCTGTTGTCGAACGGTCTTGAATCGTTTCAAAGCCTACCCGGTGTGAGCGGAAAGCGGAAGGCGGATCGCTAGAGTGCGGCGATCTGGTCGTCGAGGTTGAAGGTCTCGGTTAGGTAGGAGAAGGCCTGGTCGGCCGGGGCGTCGATTCCGACGAAGTGGTCGGCCATCGCTGCCTGCCAGCGGCCGTTGACCTCGGTCGCGGCCATTCCGTCGAGAGACGCCTGCAGGTTCTCGGTCTCGAAATAGCCGATCACGAGGCCCGCGTCGGAAGTGAAGATGGAGTAGTTGTTCCACCCCGTGCTCTTGAGGGCGAGCAGCATGTCGGGCCAGAGGGCGGCGTGAGCCTCCCGGTAGGCGTCGAGATGGTCGGGTTTGACCTGCAGCTGGAAGCAGACGCGTTGCATGGGGTGGGGCCTTTCGATGAGGGGGTGCCGGCCGGCGGGATCGCGCCCGCCGGCCAGCGGGCGATCGCCTAGAAGTCGAAGTCGCCGATGTTCTCCGCGTTGAAGGTGTACGGGTCGCCGAGCAGTACGACGCCGTCGTCTTCCACGGTGAACTCGCCGAGCTCGCCCGCCTCGAACGTGTCGCCCGCTTCACCGGTGATGTCGCCCTCGATGAGCGCCTTCGCGGCGTAGGCGGCGAGGAAGCCGAGGTCGGCCGGGTTCCACAGCGCGAACGCGGTGACGGTTCCGTCTTCGACGTAGTCGCGCATCTGGTTCGGCGTTCCGAGACCGGTCAGCGCGACCTTGCCCTTGAACTCCGAGGTCTGCAGGTAGCGCGCGGCGGCCGCGATGCCGACGGTCGTCGGCGAGACGATGCCCTTGAGCTCGGGGTGGGTCTGCAGCAGGGCGGCGGTCTTGTCGAAGCTGGTCTGGTCGTCGTCGTCGCCGTAGACGGTGTCGACCAGCGTGATGTTCGGGTGGTTGGCCTCGAGCTCGGTCTTCATCAGCTCGATCCAGGCGTTCTGGTTGGTCGCGTTCGCCGTGGCCGACAGGATGGCGATCTCGCCCTCGTCGCCGATCTGCTCGGCGATCAGGTCGACCTGGATCTTCGCGATGCCCTCGCTCGTGGCCTGGTTGATGAAGATGTCGCGGCACTCGGGGTCGGTGTCGGAGTCGAAGGTGACGACCTTCACGCCGGCGTCGCGGGCCTCGTTAAGGGCGTCGCAGATGGCCTTCGGGTCGTTCGCCGAGACGGCGATACCGCCGACACCCTGCTGGGTGAGCGTGTTGATGTAGCTGACCTGCGCGTCGGGGCTGGCCTCTGCCGGGCCGACCTCGGCGTAGGTGCCGCCGAACTCCTCGATGGCCTTCTTGCCGCCCTCGTCGGAGGTGTCGAAGTAGGCGTTGCCCAGGTTCTTCGGCAGGAAGGTGATGGCGAGGTTGCCCGAGTCTCCGCCCGAGCCGCCTCCGTCGCCGCCGTCGTCAGAGGCGGCACAACCGGTGGCTACGAGCGCGACCGTGACCGCGAGTGCGGCGAAAGCGCCCGCGCGGCCCTTGTTCTTCTGAAACAACATCTTTGTTCTCCCTTTGAATGTGTGGTGGTGGGTAATGCGATTGCTATCGGGTTTTCCTTGGTTCGCCCGGCCGCGTGCGCTTGGCGCGCACCCAGTTCAGGACGCTTGTAGACACGACGGAGGCCACAAGAAGCACTCCCGTGATGATGTTGATGACGTCGGATGTCACGTTGGCGAGCCGCAGCGCGCTGCCCAGCACGCCGATGAGCAGCACGCCGGCGATGACGCCGTGCAGCGCGCCGCGCCCGCCGAAGATCGAGACGCCGCCGAGCAGCACGGCCGCGATCACCGACAGCTCGAGGCCCGTCGCGTTGTCGCCGCGCGCGCTGCCGAACCGCAGCGTGTAGTAGATGCCGGCGAGGGCCGAGATCGTCCCGGTGAGCACGAAGAGGATGAACTTGGTGCGCTCGACGTGCACGCCCGAGAACTTCGCGGCCTCGGCGCTGAGCCCGATCGCGAAGATGCCGCGCCCAAACGGCGTGAAGTGCAGCACGATCGCGAACACGATGAGCAGCAGCACGAACAGGATCATCACCGTGGGCACGCCGGTCGAGCCGATCTTCGACTTCGCCAGGTCGGTCCAGAACTCGGTGAAGTCGGTGACCGCCGTCGTACCGAGCAGGCCGACCGCGAGACCGCGGTAGAGCGCGAGCGTTCCGATGGTGACCGCGAGCGAGGGCAGGCCCACCACCGTGATGAGGAAGCCGTTGAACGCCCCGGCGAGGGCGCCGACCACGATCGCCACGAGCGCAGCCGCCTCGATCGGCAGTCCGCCCTGGTGCAGCGTTCCGAGCACGACGCTCGAAAGCCCGACGACGCTCGCGACCGACAGGTCGATCTCTCCGGTGATGATCACCAGCGTCATCGGCAGCGCGATGAGCAGGATCGGGGTGACGTCGAGCAGCAGGTAGGTCATGGTGATCGGGCTGCCGAAGTTGCGCACGCTGAGCGTTGCGACGACGATCACGAGAATCAGCGCCGCGTAGACCGCGCCCTCGCGGGTGAGCAGCACGCGCTGCCAGAGCGGACGCGCGTAGTCCTTGTAGACGCGCGGGGTGGCTGTGCCGCCCGAGATCAGGTCGGTCATTCGGTGTCCCTCGCTTCCACGAGTTTGCGCGATTGTCGCAGGGCCAGCAGGCGGTCGAGCACGATGGCGCCGATGATGAGCACACCGACGACCGCGCGCTGCCAGAAGTCCTGCACGCCGAGGATGGGCAGCGCGCGGTTGATCGTGAACAGCAGGTAGGCGCCGATGGCAGCGCCCCAGACCGTGCCGCTGCCGCCGAAGATCGCGACACCGCCGATGACGGCTGCACCCACGGCCTCGAGCTCGAAACCGCTTCCGGCCTGCGAGTTCACGGTGCCGTAGCGGGCCGCGTAGAGCACGCCGGCGAGCCCGGCGAGGGCGCCGGAGACAACGAACGCCACGAGCACCCGCCGGGTGACGTTGAGTCCGTATAGGTTGGCCGCATCCGGATCCGAACCGATCGCGTACAGCTCGCGCCCGCCGCGCAGATTGCGCATGTACCAACCGGCGGCGATGAGCACGACCACGGCGATGATGGTGAGCACCGGGATGAACAGGATCGACTGCGTGCCGAGGGCCAGGAACGGCTTCGGCATGTCGGAGGCGTTGATGCGGTCGCTGCCGGTCCAGAGCACGTTGATGCCGCGGTAGGCGTAGAGCGTTCCGAGCGTGATTACGAGCGCCGGGACTTTCGCGAACGCCACGAGGGCGCCGTTGATCAGGCCGAGCAGCCCGCCGAAGACGAGACCGGCGACGAAGACGGCGATGATCGGGATGCCTGGGATGTCGATGAACAACCGTCCGGTCAGGTAGGCGGTGAGGCCGAGCACCGAACCGACCGAGAGGTCGACGTTGCGGGTGATGATGACGATCGCCTGACCCACCGCGACGAGCAGCAGGATCGACGGGGTCAGCAGCAGGTCGCGGAAGCCGTCGTTCGAGAACAGAAAGTTCGGGTTCTTCGCCGTCGTCACCACGACGATGATCGCGAGGGCAAGCAGAATGCCCGTCTCGCGCGCCTTGACGAACGAGCCGAGCGCCGCGGTGACGCGGGAGCCGGTGGTCTCTGCGGTTGCGACGCTCACGCGACGACCTCCTCGTGGGTAGCGGCGAACATGACCGACTCGGCGGTCGCGTCGGCGCGATCGATCTCTGCGGTGATGCGGCCCTCGCGCACGACGAGCACGCGGTCGGCCATGCCGAGCACCTCGGGCAGCTCCGACGAGATCATCAGGATGGCCATGCCCTGGCCGGCCAGCCGCGACAGCAGCCGGTGCACCTCGGCCTTCGTGCCGACGTCGATGCCGCGCGTCGGTTCGTCGACGATGAGCACCTTGGGATTGGTCGCGAGCCACTTCGCCAGCACGACCTTCTGCTGGTTTCCGCCGCTGAGCGTGCCGACCTCGGTGTCGAGGGTCGAGGCCTTCACCTCGAGCCGGCTGGCCCACTCGCGCGCCGCGCGGTTCTCGGCGGGGGAGAAGAGCAGGCCGAACCTGGTGAGGCTTCTGCGGATCGCCATCGTGGTGTTTCGGGCGACGGATGACTCGAGCACGAGCCCCTGCTTGCGGCGGTCCTCGGGCACGAGTGCCAGGCCGAGGCGCATCGCCGCGGCCGGGTTGCGCTTGGGTACGCGTGCGCCGCCGATGGTCACCGTGCCGGAGCTGTACGGGTCGACGCCGAACACCGCGCGGGCGATCTCGCTGCGGCCCGCGCCGACGAGGCCGGCGAGGGCGACGATCTCGCCCGACCGCACGCCGAACGATACGTCGTGGAACACGCCAGCCTCGGTGAGCCCGTCGACCCGCAACACCTCGGCGCCGATCGTCGCGTCCTCCTTCGGGAAGAGCGTCGTGACGTCGCGGCCGACCATGCGGCGCACGATCTGCTCGACGGTCGTGTCGGCGATCGCGCTGGTGTCGATGTACTCGCCGTCGCGCATAACGGTGACGGTGTCGCACAGGTCGAACACCTCGTCGAAGCGGTGCGAGATGAAGAGCAACGCGCGTCCCTCGTCGCGCAGGCTGCGGGCCACGGCGAAGAGCCGGTCGACCTCGACGCCGCTGAGGGCCGCGGTCGGTTCATCCATCACCAGCACCGTCGCGTCGAGACTGATCGCTTTCGCGATCTCGATGATCTGCTGGTCGGCGATCGACAGGCCCTGGGTGGGGCGGTCGGGGTCGATGCGCACTCCGAGCCGGGCGAACAGGCCGAGCGCCTGCTGGCGCATGGTTTTGCGGTCGATGCGGCCGAGGCTCAGCGTGGGCTGGCGGCCCATAAAGATGTTCTCGGTGACCGACAGGTCGGGGAAGAGCGTGGGCTCCTGGTAGATCACGGCGATGCCCGCGGCCTTCGACTGGGCGGTCGAGGTGAAGTTGACACTCTCGCCGTCGAGGTCGAAGTCGCCGGTGTCGCGCTGGTAGAGGCCCGCGATGATCTTCACGATCGTCGACTTGCCCGCTCCGTTCTCACCGACCAGCGCGTGGATGGAGCCGCGCTGCAGGGTGAGGCTCGCGTTGGCCAACGCGACGACGGCGCCGAAGGCCTTCGAGATCGTGCGCAGTTCGAGCGCGGGCGCGCCGGGGGTGGGTGCGGTGTTCGTCATTGATACCTTGCCTCGCCTTTGAGGATGCGTGTGGTGGAGTGGCGAGCCTGTTGAATCGTTTTAAGGATTCGGGCTGACAGAACTCTACGACGACGGCCGAATTCTCGTCAAGCGACGATTCGATTACGGCGGGCTAGAATCTGGAACGATTCAATGTTTCGACGATCAGTGTCGATCGGGAGGACCTGGGTAATGGCTGCAGCGAGCGTGCGGGATGTCGCGAAGATGGCGGGCGTCTCGGTGGGCACCGTGTCGAACGTGCTCAACCATCCCGAGAAGGTGTCGCCCGGCGTCGTCACCCGCGTGCAGGGTGTGATCGACCAACTCGGGTTCATCCGCAACGACGCCGCCCGCCAGTTGCGGGCCGGCCACTCGAAGACCATCGGGCTCGTTGTGCTCGACGTGCGCAACCCGTTCTTCACCGACGTCGCGCGCGGCGCCGAAGACCAGGCGGCGAACGCGGGCCTCACGGTCATCCTCGGTAACAGCGACGAGAACAGCGAACGCGAGGCCGCCTACCTCGACCTGTTCGAAGAGCAACGGGTACACGGTGTGCTCATCTCGCCGTTCGGCGACATCACCACCCGGCTCGAGCGGCTGCGTCAGCGCGGCATCCAGGCTGTTCTCGTCGACCGCTCGAGCGGCGACGCCTCGTTCAGCTCGGTCTCGGTCGACGACCTCGCCGGAGGCAGGCTCGCGGTCGAGCACCTCATCGCGCAGGGCCGCCGGCACATCGCGTTCATCGGTGGGCCGATGCAGATCCGGCAGGTGCAAGACCGGCTCGCGGGTGCGGAGACCGCGGTCGCGGCGCACCCCGGAGTCGCGCTCGAGACCGTCGTGATCGACGCGCTGAGCGTTCTCGCCGGCCGCGCGGCCGGCATCGAGATCGCGGGGCGCGAACCCTCGGAGCGGCCCGACGCGATCTTCGCCGCCAACGACCTCGTCGCGATGGGTGTGCTGCAGGCACTGATGATGCAGGGCGCCGACATCCGCGTGCCGCGCGACATCTCGCTCATCGGCTACGACGACATCGACTTCGCGAGCGCGGCCGTCGTGCCGCTCTCGTCGATCCGGCAGCCGAGCGCGCTCATCGGGCAGACCGCCGTGGAGATCCTGCTCGAGCAGACGGCCGACCCGACGGCGCCGCCGCGCCAGGTCGTCTTCGAGCCCGAGCTCGTGGTGCGGGAGAGCTCGCGCGGCCTAGCCTGACCGAGCACGCCCCCTGCTGGTTGAGCAGGTCGCTCGGCGACCGCATCGAAACCCCGCGAGGGAGGGCATCGAAACCCCGCGAGGGAGGGCATCGCCGCGCCTCATCGGCGGCGAATCGCTCTTCCGGCACCCCGGGAACAGCAATTTGCCGCCACTGAGCGATCGATTTGCGAGTTGCGCACCTTCCGCGACCCCAGGAAGGTGCCGAACTCGCAAACCGGCGCCGCCGGCTAGCGCCAGAGCCGCTCGCTCGCCAGCTCGGCGCCGCGCGCCAGCGTCTCGAGCTTCGCCACGGCGATCTGCGGGTGGATGCGCCCGCCGAGTCCGCAGTCGGTCGACGCGATGACGTTCTCGCGGCCGACCAGCCCCGCGAAGCGCCCGATGCGCTCGGCGACGAGCTCGGGGTGCTCGACGACGTTGGTCGCGTGGCCGACGATGCCGGGCAGGATGAGTTTGCCGTCGGGCAGCTTCACGTCTTCCCAGACCCGCCACTCGTGCTCGTGGCGCGCGTTGGCCGCCTCGAACGAGTAGGCGCCGGCGTTGATCTCGAGCATGAGGTCGACGATGTGCTTGAGCTCGATGTCGGTGGTGTGCGGGCCGTGCCAGCTTCCCCAGCAGAGGTGGAACCTGATCTGGTCTTCGGGCAGGTCGCGCAGCGCGTAGTTGAGCGCCTCGACGCGGATGCGGGTGAACTTGCGGTAGTCCTCGATGCTCGGCTCGGGGTTGATCTGGTCCCAGTTCTCGGCGATCGACGGGTCGTCGATCTGCAGGATGAGTCCGGCGTCGATGATCGCCGTGTACTCCTCGCGCAGCGCGTCGGCCCAGGCCCAGATGTGCTCTTCCTCGGTCGCGTAGTACTCATTGATGACGCGCGAGCCGCTGCCGGGGGAGAGCGCGGTGATGAAGCCTTCGGAGAGACCGGATGCCGCGAGGCCGTTCTTGAGGTTGGCGATGTCGTTCGCGATCGCCTCCTGGCCCACGTAGCGGAGCGGTCCCGTGGTCGATGGGAACGGCGTGGCGATCGAGCCCGACTCGACGCCGTCGGCATAGGCCTCGGCGAAGAGCCCGCGGTCGCGGCGGTCGGTGAACGAGGTCAGCTGCACGTTGCCGGGCGTCGAGCGCACCGGCGGGGCGGTGAAGATGTTCGATCCCTCGAGCGAGAGGCCAGAGACGCGCTGGAACGAGTACGACCACCAAGCGCCGTAGTCGACCGCGCTTGACATCGCTTTGCCGTACTCGCCGTCGCCGGGAACGGTGATGCCGATCGCCTTCTGGCGCGCGACCAGGTCGGCGACGGCCTCGCCCTCGAGCTGTTCGAACTCGGCCGTACGCGCGAAGGTGAAGCCGTCGGCCTCGAACGCGCGGGCCTCGTTGGCCGCGATGAGCTCGGGCGTGCGCGGCAGGCTGCCGGCGTGGGTGGTCTGGATGCGGTCAAAGCTGTTGAGCATTCTGCTGCCTCGTTCGGTGTGCGGGACGGAGTCTGCACCGGTACCCGCGAGGCTTCGCGTGGGTGCGTCTTTTTATGGTGACACCTCTGGCGCATCCGGCCCTCTTGTCCTGTCGACGGACGTAACACTCAGCCGACGTGGTGCAGCGCCCGCAGGATGCCCTCGGCACGGTCGGCCGGCAGACGTCCGCGCGCGACCAACCGGCGCACGCCGTCGAGCGCGGCGGCCCGGTCGAGCTGCGCCTCGGGTGCGGCGGCGATCGCCAGCACCGTCTCGCCGTGCACGCGCGCGTCGAGTTCGCTCGCCGGCGCCGCGCCCGGTGCGCGCAGCCCGATGCGGGTGAGCAGGCGCGCGACCGGTCCTGGCCGCCGCCGCGGGCTGTCTGCCGCGCTCTCGAGCAGGGCGGCCCGCTGCGTCGTGCTGCGCGTGTGGATCTCGCCGAGGCTCTTGCGCAGTGGCCCGCTCGCCGCAGCCGTGAGCAACGCCAGCGCGATCTCGATGTCTGGGGCGGACTCGCTGACGCGAGGCAGCACGCGGTCGACGCGTCGGTCGGCGTCGGTCCTGGCGGCGCTCGCTGAAGAGGAGGGAATGCCGAGCCTGGTCAGCAGGGCGGTCCACTCCGGGTGGGGTGCGTCGGTCATCGGCAGCTCTTTCGCAACGATCGCTCGGGTTCTCTCCACGCTAGACGAATAGAGTTTTTCTCGCGATGGGTAGAACTGCCCACGGCGACCCACGACGTAATACGAGCGCGCCGCGTTTGAAACAACGCCGCAACATGCCGCGTCTAGAGTGGGGCCATGGGCGACCTGTTTGATGACTATGGCGCCACCACCACGCGCAGGACTGGCGCGGTCGCGTTCGACGAGATGTTCTCCACGCCGGGAAAGGCGCGGCCGCCGTACAAGGCGCTGCACGCCGCACTCGCGCAGATGACGCAGGAGGAACTGCGGGGCAGGACAGACGCCCTCGCGACGTCCTACCTCGCCCAGGGGGTGACGTTCGACTTCGCGGGTGAGGAGAGACCCTTCCCGCTCGACGCGGTTCCCCGGGTGATCGAGCAGGCCGAATGGCTTGAGGTCGAATCCGGAATCAAGCAGCGCGTGCGCGCCCTCGAGGCCTTCCTTGCCGACATCTACGGCAAGCAGGAGGCGATCAAAGACGGAGTTATCCCGGCGAAGCTGGTCACCAGCTCGAGCCACTTCCACCGCGAAGCCGCGGGCATCGAGCCGGCGAACGGCGTTCGCATCCAGGTCAGCGGCATCGACCTCATCCGCGACGAGCAGGGCGCCTGGCGCGTACTCGAAGACAACGTGCGGGTGCCGTCGGGTGTCAGCTACGTCATCTCCAACCGCCGCGTGATGGCGCAGACCCTGCCGGAGCTCTTCGTGTCGATGCGGGTGCGCCCCGTCGGCGAATACCCGCACAAACTGCTGCAGGCGCTGCGGGCCAGCGCCCCCGAGGGCGTCGACGACCCCAACGTGGTCGTGCTCACCCCCGGCGTCTACAACTCCGCCTACTTCGAGCACACCCTGCTCGCCCGCCTGATGGGCGTCGAGCTCGTCGAGGGCCGCGACCTCTTCTGCTCGGGCGGCCGCGTCTGGATGCGCACGACCGCGGGCCCCACCCGCGTCGACGTCATCTACCGCCGCGTCGACGACGAGTTTCTCGACCCGCTCCAGTTCCGCGCCGACTCGATGCTGGGCTCGCCCGGCCTGCTGCTCGCCGCGCGCCTCGGCAACGTCACGATCGCCAACGCGGTCGGCAACGGTGTCGCCGACGACAAGCTCGTCTACACCTACCTGCCCGACCTCACCCGCTACTACCTGGGCGAAGAGCCGATCCTCAAGAACGTCGACACCTGGCGGCTCGAAGACCCGGGTGCGCTCGAAGAGGTGCTCGACCGCCTCGACGAGCTCGTGGTGAAACCCGTCGACGGATCGGGCGGCAAGGGCCTGGTCGTCGGCCCCGCGGCATCCAAAGACGAACTCGAGAAGTTGCGCAAGAGCCTCATCAAAGACCCGCGCGGCTGGATCGCCCAACCCGTCGTGCAGCTCTCGACGATCCCCACGCTCGTCGACGACGGTATGCGCCCGCGTCACGCCGACCTGCGGCCGTTCGCCGTCAACGACGGTAAAGACATCTGGGTGCTGCCCGGCGGCCTCACCCGCGTCGCGCTGCCCGAGGGCGAGCTCGTCGTCAACAGCTCGCAGGGCGGCGGCTCGAAAGACACCTGGGTCGTCGGACTCGACCCGCTGCAGGTCTCGCGCCACAGCATCCAGGGGCTCGTCGCCGACCAGGCCAGCGCCACGCAGGCGATCCCGATCGTCGCTGCCGAGCACGTGCAAGACCACTCGCCACTCGACGGCCCGAAGGTCGCCGGGCAGCAGGAGCAGCAGCAGCAGACCGGAGGCGCATCATGCTGAGCCGCATCGCCGAGAGCCTGTTCTGGATCGGCCGCTACATCGAGCGCTCCGACGGCACCGCGCGCATCCTCGACGTGCACCTGCAGCTGCTGCTCGAAGACCCGTGGATCGAAGAAGACCTCGCCTGCCGTTCGCTGCTGAGCGTGATGGGTAGCGAAGCGCCCGACGACCGCGAGCTGACCCGCGCCGACATCCTGCAGATCCTCGCGGTCGACCGCAGCGAACCGGCGTCGATCGCCTACTCGCTCGGCGCCGCCCGCGAGAACGCCCGCCGGGCGCGCGAGATCGTGTCGACAGAGCTGTGGGAGTGCCTCAACACGACCAGGGCCCGGATGCCGCGCAAGGTCTCCGGAGACAAGGTGCACGAGTTCTTCGGCTGGGTGCGCGAACGCAGCGCCCTCGCCGTCGGCATCATCGAGTCGGCCACGAGCCGGGATGAGGCGTGGCAGTTCTTCACCCTCGGGCGCAGCCTCGAGCGCGCCGACATGACCGCGCGGCTTCTCGCCACCCGGTCGCTCACCGAGGCGAGCGGCCCGTCGTGGACCACGATCCTGCGAAGCTGCGGGGCGTACGAGGCCTACCTGCGCACCTACCGCGGTGTGCCGAGCGCGACGAACGCGGCGGAGTTCCTCCTCCTCGACCGGCTCTTCCCCCGCAGCATCCTGTTCTCCGTCTCGCGGGCCGAGGCCTGCATGCGCGACATCGAACCGCGGGCCGAGCGCGTCGGGATCTCCGACCAGGCGCAGCGCCAGCTCGGCAAGATCCGCAGCGAGCTCGAGTACCGGCCGATCGCCGAGATCCTCGAAGACCTGCCGCTGCACATGGACAACGTGCAAGCCGCCACCAGTGCGGCATCCGAGGCGATCCGCCAGCGGTACTTCCCGACTAACGCCGCACCCAGCTGGGTGGGGGAGAGCTCATGAACCGCCTACGCATCAAGCACTCGACCGGATTCCACTACGGCGGCGACGTGACCGCGTCGTACAACGAGGCGCGCATGCTGCCCGTGAGCGCCGACGGCCAGCTCGTGCTCTACTCGCACGTCGAGATCCTCCCGATCTCGAGCCAGCACAACTACGTCGACTACTGGGGCTCGCGGGTCTCGTCGTTCGAGATCCTCACGCCGCACAAAGAGCTGTCGCTCACCGCGACGAGCCTGGTCGAGGTGCGTCCGCGCATCCACACCGCCGACAAGCTCAGCTGGGACGTGCTCACCGACCTCGCCGAGACCGCGACGTCGTACATCGAGCAGACCAAGCAGACCCGGCGCACTGACCCGCCCGAAGACGTCATCGCCATTGCGCGCGAGATCGCCGGTCGCACCGCCTCGCCGTGCGACGCCGCGCTCGAGATCTGCACCGCCATCGGCGACGCGATGCAGTACATGGCCGGCGTCACCGCCGTCACGTCGACCGCCAAGGAGGCCTGGGCCGAGCGCAAGGGTGTCTGCCAGGACATCACCCACCTCGCGCTGGGCGCGCTGCGGGCGGTCGGGATCCCGGCGCGCTACGTGTCGGGCTACCTGCACCCCAAGCCGGATGCCGCGATCGGCGAGACAATCGCCGGCGAGTCGCACGCCTGGGTCGAGTGGTTCTGCGGAGAGTGGCGCGGCTTCGACCCGACGAACCTCATCGACATCGGCGACCGCCACGTGACCGTCGGCCGCGGCCGCGACTACAACGACGTGCCTCCGCTGCGCGGCGTCTACGCGGGTGCCCACGGCAGCACGCTCTTCGTGAAGGTCGAGATCACCAAGGAGGCGTAGCAACCCCTTGCCCGCGCGGGCCATCCGCGCGAACGTGGCCTGATGACGAAGACGACAGAGAGCGTCGAAGAAGTCTGGGCAGACTTCCACGACGCCGTGAACATGACCGCATCGCAGATCGAGAAGTGGCTGGAGACCGACGAGTCGAAGTCGGTCGGACAGAAGACCTCGGATGGCGCGGAGTCGGTCGGGCACCACTCGGGGCGCAAGATCGTGGCGATCCTGCACAAGAAGAAGGCCGACCTCAGCCACGGCGACATCGAGTGGATGCGAAAGGTGGTGGGCTACGGCGCCCGGCACAGCGCGCAGCGACCCGACGGCGACATCGAGAACACGCCATGGCGCTACTCGCTGATGAACTGGGGCAACGACCCGCTGAAGTAACGTCGGTTGAGGGACGCTGGATGCGTTTCAAAGCAAGCGTCCTCCGTTTTGGAAGCCTTGGGTGCCCGACGATCGCGGACCAGGTCTTGCGCCATTTGCGCCCCTTCCGGCCCTATTCGCGCGCAAGCGGGCAGACTCCTGAAATGCAGGACCCGGGCGCGATAGCCGCAAAACACCTGCATTTCAGGAACGCTCTGACCCGCTGGACCCGCTGGACCCGCTGGACCCGCTGGACCCGCTGGACCCGCTTGCCCGGCAGGCCTCGCTGGTAGCGCGTTACGCCCGCCGCGCCACCTGCTCCTCGAGCGCGAGGTCCTCCTCGGTCGCCACGCGGCCGTTGTGCGAGAAGACGAAGCGCATGCGGCGCTGCGGGTGGCGGTGCAGACGCAGGTCGTTCGACACCACCATCCAGACCACGCCGACGAGCGCGGCCGCGAGGCCCGACGCGGCTCCTACACCGAGCGCCCAGCGCGGACCCAGCTCGTTCGCGGCCCAGCCGACGATGGGCGCGCCGATCGGGGTGCCGCCGACGAAGATCGCCATGTACAGCGCCATCACGCGCCCGCGCATCACGGGATCGGTCGTGGTCTGCACGAAGCTGTTGGCCGTCGTCATAAACGTGATCGACGAGAACCCGACGAGGATGAGCGCGAGCGCGAAGGTCAGGAACGTGGGCATCACGGCCGCGACCGCGCAGGAGACGCCGAAGGCCGCGGCGGCCGCGAAGATGATGCGCAGGCGCGGGCGTTCTCGCCGGGCCGAGAGCAGGGCACCCGTCACGGAGCCGATCGCGAGCACCGACGACAGCAGGCCGAACTCACCCGCGCCGTGGCCGAACTCGACCCGTGCCATCGTGGCGGTGAAGATCGCGAAGTTGAGGCCGAACGTTCCGATGATGCACACCGCGATCATGATCACGAGGATGTCGGGCCGCTTCGACACGTATCGGAAGCCCTCGAGCAGCTGCCCCGGCGCGCGTGGGGCCCGCGGAGCGACCCGCAGCTTGTCACGGCGCAGCAGGGCGAGCGACACCAAGGTCGCGGCGAACGTGAGCGCGTTGATCAGGAACACCCAGCCGGCGCCGACGGCGACCGTGAGCAGCCCGGCGGCGGCCGGACCGACCAGCCGCGCGGCGTTGAACGACGCCGAGTTGAGCGACACGGCGTTCGGCAGGTCGCGCTCCGAGACCAGCTCGGAGACGAAGGCCTGCCGGGCGGGCGCGTCGATCGCCGAGACGACGCCGAGCGCGAGGGCGAACAGATAGACGTGCCACAGCTCGGCCACGTCGAACAGCACCATGAGGCCGAGCGCGACGCCGAGCGCGGCCATCAGCGACTGCGTGAGCATCAGCAGCTTGCGCCGGTCGAACCGGTCGGCGATGAGCCCCGACCACGGAACCAGCAGCAACTGCGGCCCGAGCTGCAGCGCCATCGTGATTCCGACCGCGACCGCGTCGTTGTCGGTCAGCATCGTCAGCACGATCCAGTCCTGGGCGGTGCGCTGCATCCAGGTGCCGATGTTCGACACGAGGGCCCCGGCGAACCAGAGACGGTAGTTGATGCCGCTCAGCGACCGGAACATGGCACTCACTGGTCGGCGAGTCTCCTCAGGATGGGCGCCGCGGCGTCGAGCAGGTCGCGCTCCTCGGGCGTGAGGGCGGCGAGCCGCGACGAGAACCAGGCATCTCGGCGGCGTCGGGTCTCCTTCACGAGGCGACGGCCGGCATCCGAGATGTCAATGACGACCTTGCGGCCGTCGGTGGCGTCGCTCTCGCGCGTGACGAAACCCTGCTCGACGAGCGCGTTGATGGTGCGGTTCATCGACGGGGGAGTGACGCGCTCGCTGTCGGCGAGCGAGCCGAGCGTCTGGGCGCCCTCGTTCATCAGCACGAACAGCACCGACAGCTTGCCGTCGCTCATCGCCGAGTCGGCGCGTTCGGCCCGCACGCGCCGCGCGAGGCGCAGCACCGTCTGGCGCAGGGTGTGGGCGAGTTCGTTGGGCACGGTACTTAGCATAGGCAATTAACAATGCTAAATAAATAGCGGATGCCACGACGGCGGCATAATCTTGAGGCATGAACCTCAGCTCTGCCACCCCCGTCATCGTCGTCGGCTCGGTCAACATGGACCTGCTCTTCACCGGCCTCGCCGCCATCCCGAAGCCCGGACAGACCGTGACGAGCGAGACCTTCCGCATCGTGCCCGGCGGCAAGGGGGCCAACCAGGCCGCCGCCGCAGCCCGACTGGGCGCAGACGTGAAGTTCGTGGCATCCGTCGGCACCGACCAGCTCGGCGACCAGGCCTGGGCCGCGCTCGAATCTGCGGGGGTCGGCCTCGAGCACGTCACCCGCGTCGACGAACCGACCGGCGTCGCGGCGGTCGTCGTCGACCGCGCCGGTGAGAACTCGATCATCATCAACCCTGGCGCGAACGCGACGGTGAGGGGAGCGGATGCCGCGGCCATCGCCGCGCACTACGAGGGTGCCCCGGCCGTCGTGCTCGCCTGCCTCGAGGTGCCCATCGACACGGTCACCGCCTGGGCGCGCATCGCGAAGGCCAACGACTGGACCTTCATCCTCAACCCGGCGCCGGTTCCCGCGGCCGGGCTGCCGGCCGAGCTGCTGGCCCTCGTCTCGATCATCACCCCGAACGACACCGAACTCGAAGAGCTCGGCAGCATCGACGACCTGCACGCGGCGGGCATCCCGACCGTGCTCGTGACGCGCGGCGGCGACGGCGCCGACCTCGACCGCGTGGGCGAGCCGGCCCACCACCAAGACGTCTTCCCGACGAAACCGGTCGACACGACCGGTGCCGGCGACTCGTTCAACGGTGCCCTCGCCGCGGCGCTCGCCGAAGGGCAGCTGCTCACCGAGGCGCTGCGTTTCGCCGCCGCGACCGGGTCGCTCTCGACCCGCGCGGTCGGTGCCCGCGACGGACTGCCGACGCGCGACGAGGTGCAAGCGCTGCTCGCGCGCGCCTAGTCAGTACGATTGCCTCAACGAGGAGGCTACGGTGCCGACATTCACAGCAGCACGACGCGAGTTCGAGTTCGTCGACGCCCAGGGTGTCACGGTCTACTACTACGTCTGGGGCGCGGCCAAGCCGCGCGCGGTCGTGCAGCTCGCCCACGGGCTCGGCGAGCACTCCGCACGCTACGAAGAGCTCGCCCAGCAGTTGGTGCAGGCGGGCTACACCGTCTACGCCGACGACCACCGCGGGCACGGGCGCACCGGGCTCGCCCAGCACGACGGCGACCGCACCAAGCTGGGCCAGCTCGGCGAGGGCGGGCTGCGCGCCACGCTCGCCGACCTGCACCAGCTCACCGGCATCATCCAGCGCGAGCACCCGGGGGTGCCGATCGTGTTCATGGGCCAGTCGTGGGGATCGCTGCTGGGGCAGTGGCTGATGAACGACCACATCGCCGACTTCGCCGCGGTCGTGCTCACCGGAACCGCGTACCGCACGCCGCTGCACATGTCGGCGGGCGACCTGAACAAGAACCACAAGACGCTCGGTACCACGGGCTATGAGTGGCTCACCCGCGACGACGCGGTCATCGCGGCCTTCGTCGCCGACGACTTGACCTTCGACGCCGACGCGCGCAAGCATTTCGGCATCATCGACGGCGTACGGCTCTACGGTCGCCCGAAGAAGCCGCTCGACGCCGACGTTCCGTTGCTCATCATGATCGGCGGGGAGGATTCGCTGGGCGGCGAACGCAGCGTGCAGTTGCTGGCGGAAAGCTTCATCCGTCGGGGCGGTCTCAGCCACGTCGAGGTGAACGTCTACGAGGGCGCGCGCCACGAGATCTTCAACGAGACCAACCGGGTCGAGGTGTACGCCGACCTGCTGCACTGGCTCGACACCCACCTGCCCGCTTCAAGTTAGGCTTTCCTAACACCCAAGCGAAAGGCACGTGATGCACGGCGAATTCAAGGTGCCGGGAGGCAAGCTCGTCGTCGTCGACCTCGAGGTCGTCGACAACCAGATTGCCGGGTTCCGACTGGCGGGTGACTTCTTCCTCGAACCCGACAGCGCGCTCGAGTCGATCAACGACGCCGTGAACGGGCTCGCCGCAGACTCCGACGCCGCCCGCATCGCCGCCGCCATCCAGAAGTCGCTGCCCGAGGGCGCGATCCTGCTCGGGTTCAGCCCCGAGGGCGTGGCCACCGCGATCCGCCGTGCGCTGCAGCGGGCCACCAGCTGGCGCGACTACGACTGGCAGCTCATCCACGGCGAGGCCGCGCCTCCCGTGCTGCAGATGGCCCTCGACCAGGTGCTCGCCGAAGAGGTCGGCGCCGGACGCCGCAAGCCGACCCTGCGCATCTGGGAGTGGAACGAGCCCGCCGTCGTCATCGGCAGCTTCCAGTCGGTGAAGAACGAGGTCGACCTCGAGAAAGCCGGCGAGTTCGGCTTCGACGTGGTGCGCCGCATCAGCGGCGGCGGCGCCATGTTCATGGAGGCCGGTTCGGTCATCACCTACTCGATCTACGCGCCCGCCGACCTCGTGCAGGGCATGAGTTTCGCTGACTCCTACGCGTTCCTCGACGACTGGGTGCTGCAGGCCCTCAAGTCGCTCGGCATCGAGGCGACCTACCAACCGCTCAACGACATCACGAGCCCGACCGGAAAGATCGGCGGCGCCGCGCAGAAGCGGCTCGGCAACGGCGCTGTGCTGCACCACGTCACCATGAGCTACGACATGGACGGCGAGAAGATGGTGCAGGTGCTGCGCATCGGCCGCGAGAAGATGAGCGATAAGGGCACGAAGAGCGCCGCCAAGCGCGTCGACCCGCTGCGCAGCCAGACCGGACTCGAGCGTGCCGAGATCATCGAGCGTATGGAGCAGACCTTCGAGAAGCTCTACGGGCTGACCGAGAGCAGCATCACACCCGACGAGCTCGCCAAGGCCGAGCAGTTGGTCGCCGAGAAGTTCGGCACCGACGACTGGCTGCAGCGCGTTCCGTGACCCGGGTCGCTCGGGGCATAGCGCTCTCCATCTCGCTCACCGTCGCGCTCATCGCGGCGATCCTGCTCTCCTCGGTGGTCGGCCAGCTGCCGATCACCCCGGCCGAGATCGTCGGCTCGGTGCTGCGCGCGCTGGGCATCCAGAACGGCTGGGCGCCCACCGACCCCATCGTGGAGTCGACGATCTGGATCGTGCGCTTCCCCCGCATCGTCATGGGTCTCGCCGTCGGCGCCGCGCTGGCCGTAGCCGGTGCCGTGATGCAGGCCATCTTCGGCAACCCGCTCGCCGAACCCGGCGTCGTCGGCGTCTCGAGCGGAGCGGCCCTCGGTGCCGCCGCGGCGATCGTGTTCGGCGGAACACTCGGCATCACCGCCGCCCTCGGCAGCTGGGGCATCGCGGTGTGCGCGTTCGCCGGCGGCCTGCTCGCCACCCTCGTCGTCTACTTCGTGTCGCGTGCCAACGGCCGCACCGAGGTCGTCACGCTGCTGCTCACCGGAATCGCGATCAACGCGTTCGCCGGCGCCGGCCTCGCCTTCCTGCTGTTCATGGGCGATACCGCGAGCCGCGAGCAGATCACGTTCTGGCAGCTCGGCTCGCTGAACGGCTCGCTCTGGCGCGAGGTCGCGATCGTCGCGCCGATCACCGTGCTCGGCACCATCGCCGCCATCGTGCTCGGCAAGCGTTACGACCTGCTCGCGCTCGGCGAACGCAACGCCCGCCACCTGGGCGTCAACGTCGAGGCGCTGCGCATCGGGTCGATCGTGCTGGTCGCGCTGCTCACCGGCGTCGCCGTCGCGTTCTGCGGCATCATCGCCTTCGTCGGACTCGTCGTGCCCCACGTCATCCGCATGATCATCGGCCCCTCGCACCGCCCGCTGCTCGTCGCGAGCGCCGTCGGCGGCGCGGCACTGCTGACCTTCGCCGACCTCGTCGCCCGCACCATCGTGCCCGGTGCCGACCTGCCGATCGGCATGCTCACCTCGCTCATCGGCGGACCGTTCTTCTTCTACCTGCTCTACCGGCAGCGCAAGCGCAGCGGAGGATGGGCATGAGTGCGTCTATCAAAGCGACCGGAATCGACGTCGTCATCGACGGGCAGCCGATCCTCGCCGGCATCGACATCGACATCCGCGCGGGCCAACTGCTCGCCCTCGTCGGGCCGAACGGAGCCGGCAAGTCGACGCTGCTCTCGGTGCTGAGCGGCGACGTGAAGCCGACGAACGGTGTCGTCGAGATCGGTGGCCGCGACATCCGCACCGTCCGTCATCTCGAACTCGCCCGCCTGCGCAGCGTTCTGACGCAGGAGAACCAGGTCAGCTTTCCGTTCACGGTCGCCGAGGTCGTCGAGATGGGCCGAAGCCCGTGGGCGCGCACCGGTTCGCGGGACGACGACGAGCGGGCGATCGCCGACGCGATAGGGGCGACGGATGTCTCGCACCTCGTCGCCCGCCGGTACACGTCGCTCTCCGGCGGCGAGAAGGCGCGGGTGTCGTTGGCGCGCGTGCTCGCGCAGTCGACGCCGGTGGTCTTCCTCGACGAGCCCACCGCCGCGCTCGACCTGCGGCACCAGGAAGAGGTGATGTCGACCGCGGCCGCCCTGGCCCGCGCCGGCCGCGCCGTCGTGGTCGTCGTGCACGACCTGTCGCTCGCCGCGGCCTACGCCGACCGGGTCGCGCTCGTGGCGGCGGGGCGGCTCGAATCGGTCGGAACTCCGGCCGAGGTCTTCACCGCCGAGCGGGTGGAACGGGTCTACGGCCTGCCGGTCGACGTCGTGTCACAAAACGAAAGACCGGTAATTCTCCCCGTTCGGGGGCCATCGTCCACCTAAGCTGGAATGGTGAACGGGTGGCTCGTAGTGGGGATCGTGGTTCTGGCGAGCGCTGCCATCTGCCTGGCGCAGCGCCTCGGCTGGATCGATCTCTCCAATAAGAACCAGAACAGCGGGCCACGCGGTGGCGTGATGGGCATCGGCGACGAGGTCTTCAACCCCACCAGGCACGAGGCCCAGGTCGAGATCGACCGCCAGACGGTTCTACCCGCCCCCGCACCGCTCGCCGGGGACGGCGACAAGGGCGTCTACGGCGGCAGGGTCGAGATCGACCTCGGCGAGCCGGCGCAGCGCCGAGGGCCGCGCCACTAGGTCGCACTACTAGCCGGGGCGGCCTGCGCGCATTGGCGGGACGCGCGCGCACCGGCGCCGTTGCGCGCCGGTCCCACGGGTGCGCGCCAGCTCGGTGCGTTGCGGCGCCCGCCTCTACGCCGTGAGCGACTCGAGCGTGCGGCTCTCGTAGCCCAGCGCCTCGGCGACCTCGGCGTTGTACAGCGCGCCCTCGTGGGTCGAGAGCCCCTTGGCGAGGGCGGCGTTCGCGCTGATCGCGCCGAGCCAGCCGCGGTCGGCGATCTGCAGCACGTAGGGCAGCGTCGCGTTCGTCAGCGCTTGGGTCGAGGTCTGCGACACGGCTCCCGGCATGTTCGCGACGCAGTAGTAGGTGCTGTTGTGCACCCGGAACGTCGGCTCGTCGTACGTGGTCGGGCGGCTGCCCTCGAAGCATCCGCCCTGGTCGATCGCGATGTCGACCAGCACGCTGCCGTGCTTCATGGCCGAGACCATCTCGTCGTTGACGAGCTTGGGTGCCGCGGCACCGGGGATGAGCACCGAGCCGATCACGAGGTCGGCGTCTTTGAGCAGCTCGGCGATCGCGTAGCTGGTCGAGACGGCGGTCTTCAGCCCGGCGTACTGTGCCTCGAGCTGGCGCAGGCGCGGGATCGAGAGGTCGACCACAGTGACCTCCGCACCCATGCCGAGCGAGTTGGCCGCCGCGTGCTCGCCGGCCACGCCGCCGCCGATGACGACGACCTTGGCCTTGGCGGTTCCGGGAACGCCGCCCATGAGGATGCCGCCGCCGCCGTTCGGGCTCATCAGCTGGGTCGCGCCGACCTGCGCGGCCAGTCGCCCGGCCACCTCGCTCATCGGCGATAGCAGCGGAAGCGATCGGTCGGGCAGCTGCACCGTCTCGTAAGCGATCGACGTCGTGCCGGCCGCGAGCAGCGCGTCGGTGCAGGGGCGCGAGGCTGCGAGGTGCAGGTAGGTGAACAGCACCTGGCCCTCGCGCATCAGCGGGTACTCGGCCGCGATCGGCTCCTTGACCTTGAGCAGCAGATCGGCGGTGCCCCACACCTCGGCGGCCGTCTCGAGCATCGTCGCGCCGGCGGCGACGTAGGTGTCGTCGGTGATCTGCGCGCCGAGACCGGCACCGGCCTGGATGACCACGTCGTGGCCGCGACGTACGAGCTCGTGCACACCCGCGGGCGTGAGGGCGACGCGGTTCTCGTTGTTCTTGATCTCGGTGGGGACTCCGACGCGCATGGGGCTTCCTTTGCTCTGTGGCCTGAGCAAGAGTTTCTTGGCTCTTCGTTTCGATTGCGTTTCTAACGCATATAATTCTGCAGATGAGCGCAAACTCAGCGGAAAATGCAGAATCGGATGCCAAGGCCACCCCGGGGCGTCAGAATCTTCGACGATACGAACCGCTCGACGACATCGACCTCACGCTCGTGCGACTGCTGCGCGACGACGCGCGCGTCTCGAACGCCCGGCTCGCCGAACAGGCCGGGATCGCGCCGTCGACCAGTCTCACGCGGGTGCGGTCGCTCATCGAGCGCGGCATCGTGCGCGGCTTCCACGCCGACCTCGACCCGCGCGCGCTGGGTCTGGGGCTCGAGGCGATCATCAGCGTCAACATCCGGGTCGGCGCGCGCCGGGCGATCTCGACCTTCTCCGACGAGATGCGGCAGCTGCCCGAGGTCGTGCAGGTGTTCTTCCTCGGCGGGGCGGAGGACTTCATCATCCATGTGGCCACGCGGGACACCGACCACGCGCGTCAGTTCGTGGTCGACAACCTGTCGGCGCATCCGTCGGTCGCATCGACACGCACCAGCCTGGTGTTCGAACACCACACTCCCGGGCTGAACGTCGGGTGATCGCGCCACGAACGATAATGGACGGATGAGCGAAACGACCCCACCCGCACGCACCCCCCGACGATACTTCCTTGTCGTGCTGCTCATCGCGATCGTCGTCATCGTGATCGACCAGGCCAGCAAGTGGTGGGCGGAGAGCGAGCTCGGCAATGGCGAGATCATCCCGGTGATCGGCGACCTCATCCGTTTCCAGCTGGTCTACAACCCGGGTGCCGCGTTCTCGATCGGCGAGGGCTTCACCTGGATCTTCACGATCCTCGCGGCCGCGGCCGTGGTCTTCATCATCTGGTACGCCCGCCGCGCGGGCTCGATCGGCCTCACCATCACCCTCGGCCTGCTGCTCGGCGGGGCGGCCACCCACCTCGGCGACAGGCTCTTCCGCGACCCGGCGTTCGCCCGCGGCCACGTGGTCGACTTCATCGCCTACGGCAACCTGTTTATCGGCAACATCGCCGACATCGCAATCTTCGCCGGAGCGGTGATGCTGGTCGTGCTCACCGTGCGCGGCGCCCGCGCCGACAACCGCGCGCGGGTCGAAGAAGAACGCTAGGCGCTTTCGCGCACCACGATGCGCGTCGGCATGATCGTGACCGGCTCCGGGCTCTCGCCGCGAAGTAGGGCGAGCAGGGTCGCGACCATCGCCTCGCCCATCTCGACCGACGGCTGGAACACGGTCGTGAGGTCGACCTCGCCGCCGATCGCCGCCGGACTGTCGTCGAAGCCGACGACGGCGACGTCGGTGGGGATCGCCCGCCCGCGTTCGCGCAGCACCGAGACGGCGCCGGTGGCCATCAGGTCGCTCGCGATGAAAACGGCGTCGAGCCCGGGCGCGCGGTCGAGCAGCGCCCGCATGCAGCGCGCCCCGCTCGCCATCGAGAAGTCACCGTGCGCGATCAGGTCGGTGCGCAACCCCGCACCCTCCATCGCGCGCCGCCAGCCGGATTCGCGGTCGATTCCGGCGGGCATGTCGGGCGAGCCGGTGATCGTCGCGATGCGCTGGCGGCCCTGGTCGATGAGAAATTGCGTGCCCTTGGCTGCTGCCGCCGCGTTGTCGACGTCGACGTAGTAGCTCTCGCCCTCGGGGGTCAGCGGCCGTCCGCCGAACACCACCGGAAGGGTCTCGCCGATGCTCGCGAGAAAGTGGTTGCCCGAGTGGTGCGAGATGACGAGTGCCCCGTCGACGTTGCCGCCGAGCAGGTAGCGCAGCGTCTTGTCTGACGGCCCCGACGGGCTCGCGAACTGCAGGTTGAGCACGTAGTCGCTCGGCTCGAGCGCACGGGTGATGCCGTCGACCATCGACGCGAAGTAGGGGTCGCCGAAGAACCGGGTCGTCTCCTCGGGCACCACCAGCGCGATCGCCAGGGTCTGCCGGTTGGCGAGCGATCGGGCGACTCGGTTGGGCACGTAGTGCAGTTCGGCGATCGCCGTGTTGACCCGTTCGAGCACCTCGGGGCTCACCTTGGTCGAGCCGTTGACCACCCGCGACACCGTCGACCGCGAGACACCGGACGCCGCCGCGACCGCCTCGAGCGTCGGCGGAAGCGGTCGCGGGTGTTCGGTGGTCATGGGCTCACGCTACAGCGCGCGGTCGGCGATGATGCGCCGATACTGCAATGCGCTGTCTTTCAGGGTGCGCTCCTGCGTCTCGTAGTCGACCCGCACGATGCCGAAGCGCTTGTGGTAGCCCCAGGCCCATTCGTAGTTGTCCATCAACGACCAGTAGAAGTAGCCGTAGACGTTGACCCCGTCGGCGATCGCGTCGTGGATCGCGCCGAGGTGGGCCGCCAGAAACTGCGCGCGCTCCGCGTCGTGAACGGCGCCATCCGCCGCGACGACGTCGTTGTAGGCCGCACCGTTCTCGGTCACGTACAGCTTGACCGCGTCGCCGGTGTACTCGTCGTTGATGCGGCGCAGCAGGCGCGTCAGCCCCTCGGGCTGCACCTCCCAGCCCATCGCGGTGAGCGGCAGGTCGCGCAGCTTCCAGTAGATGCCCTCGGCCGCTGGAAACGGCGACCGTTTCGGGCGTTCAGACGGCGCCGCGGTCGACATCTCCTGCGCGACCGGATGCACCGTCAGCGCCTCGCCGTGGTAGTAGTTGACGCCCAGGGCGTCGATCGGCGTCGAGATGATGTCGAGGTCGCCGGGCTCGATGTACTTCTCCAGCCCGAGGCCGGCGAGGTCGTCGAGAACGTCGGCCGGGTACTCGCCGCGGAAGATCGGGTCGAGAAAGAACCGGTTGAACTGCCCGTCGATGCGTCGCGTCGCGTCGACGTCGCCCGCATCCGTGGCATCCACCGGGTCGGCGACCGTCAGGTTCAGTGTGATGCCGAGTCCGAGCGTCGGGTCGAGCGAGCGCAGCTCGCGCACCGCGAGCCCGTGGGCGAGCAGCAGGTGGTGGCCGGCCGCGAGCCCGGCCTCGGTGTCCTGCCGGCCCGGCGCGTGCTCGCCGCCGATGTAGCTGAGGAACGACGAGCACCACGGCTCGTTGAGCGTCGTGAAGTTCTGCACCCTGTCGCCGAGCGCGGCGTGCACGTCGACCGCGTACTCGGCGAAGCGTAGGGCGGTGTCGCGGTTCGCCCAGCCGCCCTGGGTCTCGAGCGCCTGCGGCAGGTCCCAGTGGTAGAGGGTCAGCCACGGCTTGATGTTCTTCTCGAGCAGGGAGTCGACGAGCCGCGAATAGAAGTCGAGGCCCTTCTGGTTCACAGGACCGCCGTCGGGCCGGATGCGCGACCACGATGTCGAGAAACGGTACGTCTGCAGACCCAGGTCGGCCATCATCGCCACGTCGGATTCGTAGCGGTGGTAGTGGTCGCAGGCCACCTCGCCGTCGTGTCCGTCGACGACGGCACCGGGCACGCGGGCGAACGCGTCCCAGATGGAGTCGGTGCGCCCGTCTTCGTGCGCGGCGCCCTCGATCTGGTACGCCGCGGTCGCGACCCCGAAGAGGAAGTCGCTCGGGAACACGCGCTTGTCGGTCGGCAGGGGCACCGGCGCGGGGCGCGTGGTGTCGATGAGTCCGGTCATCCCTTGATCGCTCCTTGCATGATTCCCGAGACGAGCTGCCTGCCCGCGACCGCGAACAGGATCAGCAGCGGGATCGTGGAGAGCAGCACGCCGGCGAGAACGATGGAGTAGTCGACGAAGTAGTTGCTCTGCAGTAGCGACAAAGCCACGGGAAGAGTGGGGTTGTTGCTGTCCAGAATAATGAACGGCCAGAAGAAATTGGTCCAGGTTGCGACGAAAGTGAACAGCGCCAACATCGCCGCCGCCGGGCGGGCCGCGGGCAGGCCCACGTGCCAGAACGTGCGGATCATCGACGCGCCGTCGACCCTGGCGGCCTCGATGAGCTCGTCGGGCAGCGCCTGGGTCAGGTACTGGGTCATCCAGAACACGCCGAACGCCGTGACGAGGGCGGGCAGGATCACCGCGAGGAGGCTGCCGCTGAGGTGCAGCCACTGCGACATCGCGATGAACAGCGGCACGATACCGAGCTGCGTCGGCACGGCCATGGTCGCGATGATGAACATCAGCATCGGGCGGCTGCCCTTGAACTTCAGCTTGGCGAACGCGTAGCCGGCGAGGGTCGAGAACAGCACGACCGAGAACGACACGACGGTGGAGACGATGATGCTGTTGGTCAGCGCCCGCCAGAACCCGACGCTCGGGTTGTTCACCACGGCGGCCGCGTTCTTCAGGAAGTTGCCGCCTGGAAGCCAGTCGATGTTCTGCTTGTTGATCGTCGACGAGTCGCCGCTGCCGATCAGGAGCGACCAGTACAGCGGGAACAGCGCCAGCAGGATGACGATGACCAGGAAGGCGTAGCCGAAGATGCCTGGCTTGTTCGTCGCTGCGGACTTGGCCTTGCGGCGGGTGAACCAGCCGGGTGCGGTTGTTGTGGTCATTTGCCGTTTCTCGTTCCCGCACTCGCGATGGCCCTCGTCGCGGCCAGGTTGATGAGACCGACGACGATGATGATGATGAAGAGCAGCCAGGCGGCCGCGGCGGCGTGGCCGAACTGGCCACCGCCGGTCTGGCCGAAGCCCTGGTTGTAGATGAACATGGTGATCGTGAGCCACTGGGCGCTCGAACCGCCGGCGCCGGTGGTGTCGTACATGCGCGGCTCGTCGAAGATCTGCAGTCCGCCGATCGTCGAGGTGATGATGACGAAGATCAGGGTGGGGCGCAGCGACGGGATCGTGATCGAGAAGAACTGGCGCACCTTGCTCGCGCCGTCGAGCATCGCGGCCTCGTAGTAGTCGCGCGGGATCGCCTGCATGGCGGCGAGGAAGATGAGGGCGTTGTAGCCGGTCCAGCGGAAGTTCACCATCGTGGCGATGGCGAGGTGGCTCGGCACCACCTGCGAGTGCCAGCCGACCGGGTCGAGCCCGATGCTGCCGAGCAGGTTGTTGATAAGCCCGTACTGGTCGCCGAACATGTTGCTGAAGATGAGGGCGACGGCGACGGGGGCGACGACGTAGGGCACGAGCACGCCCATGCGCCAGAAGGTCTTCGCGCGCAGGTTCTGGGCGAGCACCGCCGCGATGATGAGCGCGAGGATCACCTGCGGTACGGCGGAGAGCAGGAAGATGCTGAAGCTGTTGCGCAGCGCGATCCAGAACTTCTCCTGGCCGAGCACCCACTCGAAGTTGCCGGCACCGACGAAGTCGCCCTGGCCGCCGATGATGTGCCAGTCGAACACCGCGACATAGGCCGTGTAGACGATCGGGAAGAGCCCGGTGATGGCGAACAGGATGAAGAAGGGCGAGACGTAGAGGTAGGGGGAGAGTTTGAAGTCCCAGTGGCTCAGGCGGTTGCCGAACGCTATGCGTCTCACCCGCCGTTCGTCGGCCAGAGCTGTTGCGGTCATAAGAAGCGTGTCCTTGCGGGTGTGAAGAGGCGGGATCGGAAAAAGGGGGCCGGGCGGGCTCGATCGAGCCCGCCCGGCCGGAGTGACGCTGTTAGCCGATCGACTCGACGTCTGCCTCGAACTGCTTCCACGAGTCATCCGCACTCTGCGTCTTGTCGACGTCGACGCGGTTGACGGCGTCCTGCAGCGAGCTCATGATCGGGAAGTACTTCACGCTCTTGAACGGCGCGACGGTGATCGCCGCGGCACGCTCGGCGAAGATCTCGCCGGTGGGTGCGTCGTTGAAGAACGGGCGGGTGACCGAGGTGAGCTCTTCGGAGTCCTGGATGTCGAGCT
>Ga0247740_1000092_pt1 | contig 43013 bp, 53 predicted proteins | sample UWRJL148409B2_FD_180942 | JGI IMG/M metagenome (GOLD analysis project Ga0247740, IMG submission 180942) | Plant litter microbial communities from Arlington Agricultural Research Station in Wisconsin, United States - UWRJ-L148-409B-2 | ecosystem: Environmental > Terrestrial > Plant litter >...
CCACCTCGACCGCCGAGACCCGGGCCCGAGCGTCATCGACGGAGCGTCCAACAGGCGCACCGCGATCCTCCCACGGCTCATAAGTCGGCGCGCCACCGTCTTACTCGTGGACCGCGTCACCGCCCCGGGCGCAGCAAGGATGCAAGACGTACCGCGGATGCTTAAGGAGACTCTTCCGTTTGATGGTGGCTTCAACCGCATCGCGAGTTCGCCGCACGACCTGCAGAGTCACTGTGCCACCGGCGAGCTGCTCGTCAATATCGAAGGATCGGAACTCGCCAACACCTCGAAGGGACTGCAGCCGGGCGACAAGCTCGGCATCGGCTAGGTCGTCGACAACGCGGGCCAGCGCCTGCTGCTCGTCTTCACCAGTAACGAGGCCCTGCGCGCGTACCGCCGATATCGCTCGCGCAGCCCGCATCCGGCGTGATGTCAAGACGGCGCGGGTCACGCGCAGAGATGAAGGCGCCGCCACGCGATCTCGGCGAGGGCCTCGGCCTGACGGCCGAGAACTCCATCGTCGAAGACAGCGCCGGCGGAATGCATTCCCGGCGCACCCGCTGCCGGAACATCCGCGGGTCTGGCCCCGAGCACCATGAGAGCTCCGGGCACCTGCTCGAGCACGTAGGAGAAATCCTCCGTCGCCATCAGGGGCGCGGACAGAAATTGAGCCCCCTCCCGACCGTGCAGGTTTTGCAGGACCTCGAGGGCGAAGGCTGCCTCGTGCGCATCGTTCATAGTCACCGGGTAGGACTCGCCGTAGTCGATCGCGACTTCGGCACCGTGCGCTGCGGCGATTCCCGACACCAACGCGGGCAGTTTCTGTCGTACCAGCGTGGTGGTTTCACGGGACAGGGTGCGGATGAATGCTTTGATCGTCACCGCGGTGGGAAGCGCATTCGGCGCCAACTGTTCGGTATCGACGCTCATAATGGACACCACGGCCGGATCGGAAGCCGGGACGCGGCGGGTGACGAAGCTCTGAATCGCGAGGATGATCTCTGCCGCTATCGGAATCGGGTCGATTGCGTTTTCAGGGAAGGCAGGGTGGCCCCCGGTGCCGGCGATGCGGATTTCCATGCCGCCCGCTCCCGCGAGCATCGGGCCCGTTCGGGTGAAGAACGTGTTGCCGTCTTTCACACAGTCGACGTGGATAGCGAACGCAGCCACGGGTCGCTCCCCCGCCGCCTCGAGCACGCCCTCGTCGATCATGTGGCGTGCCCCCGCGTAGCCCTCCTCGCCCGGCTGGAACATGAATATGACGGAACCGGGAAGGTCTTCTCGCTTGCCGTGCAGGAGCTTGGCTGCTCCGAGGAGCCCTGCCGTGTGCAGATCGTGACCACACGCGTGCATGGCGCCCGTTGTCGAGGCGAATGGCAGCCCTCGGGGTTCGGTAAAGGGAAGCGCGTCCATATCTCCGCGCAGAAGCACGACCGGCCCAGGCTTTCCGCCGCGCAGGACGGCCGTGACAGATGAGAGTCCACGTCCGGTGGTTATCTCCATATCGAGCCCGGAGAGTTGCTCCATCACGAGCGCTTGGGTCTTCGGGAGGTCGAGACCGATTTCTGCGCTGGCATGGAGGCGGCGGCGAGCGTCTTTCAGATCGCCCAGAATGAGCGTGGCGTCGAAGAGCTTTGTCGATTCGCTCTGCATCAGGGGTGTCCGCCCCGGTACAGGTGGTCGAGGGTGACAGCCCCAGCAAGCCACGCCCTGCGGATCGCGAATGCGAGGAGCATCACGACGATCCCGACGCCCAGGACGTTGCCGAGGGGAAATGTGTCGTTCTTCACTTCTGGTTCTCCGATGCTCGCGTAGAGAGCTCCGCGGATGCCGCAGTGCCTGGTGTGCTTCGGCGGAACAGGGCGGTGGGGTCGAACTCGTCGCGGATCTCGCCGATCAGGTCTAGGGCCTCATCGCTGAAAACGCGCTCTGGGTGCACCGCCCCCGCTGGAGGAAGGGGCAGGGTGTAGCCCGTGCGACGGTGGGAAAGCCTCGCTCGGGCGGACGCGAGGAACGATTCGTGGCCGATTCTCGAATGATCGTCTGACAGGGCCGCAAAAGCGCTTAAAGAGAAATCAGCCTCGATGCGGTCGAAGGCACCACCGTTTCGCCGGGGATCGGCGAAATCTCCACCCAGTTGACGCAGCTCCACCTCCGCCAATGTCGACTCCGAGTCTGGGCCGATGGAGATGAACAGGTGTTCGAGGTCGTGGGCGGTCAGGGTAGAGACGAGGAAGGTGTCACTGACTGTCGGCACCGCGCCGGAACGCGGGATGCTGTCGGCGATCAGGCTGTCGGGGCACCCTTCCATTCGGTCTTCGGCGAGGGGCTTGGCGGCGCGTCTGAGCTCGTCGACGAGGCCGTCAAGGAGATCGTGGCCCGCCTCTGTGTCTTCGGGCTCTTCGACCACGAGCATGATGTCGAGTGCGAGCAACTGGCGCGTGTCCCCCACCCCGGAAACGCCAGGCGGGTCGGAAGGCGCGACGATGCGCAGCGAAGTCGACACTTCGCGCGGCGCAATACGACACCATTCCAGCCAGATGGGCGCGATAGCCCCGGCATTAGCGGCGTCCCAGTGCAGTGACGCGGTGATGATGCGCGCGATGGGCTGAAGCGAGATCTCCACCTCGGTGACGATTCCGAATCCGTAACCGCCGCCGCGGAGCGCCCAGAACAGACGTGGTTCGGTCGCCGCCGTCACCAATCGGATGTCGCCGTCGGCGGTCACGACGGTGATCGAGTTCACGTGGTTCGCGGCAATGCCGAAGAGGCGTCCGTATGGGCCGATCCCGTCATTAAGCAAGGAGCTGATTGCGTCGGTGGACGCCCCGGCACCGTGGACCGCCGCGAGGCCGTGCTCGGCGGCGGCCGATACGACGTCGCCCCAGCTGGCGCCGGCCGGTATGTAGGCGGTCTGTTTGAGGCCGTCCACGCGCACGGGCGAATCGAATTGGGTACGGATGAGTACTGAGCGCTCGGACGAGTGCCGTTCGACGGGATCCTGATCGAGGGCGGCCGTGACCACCTTCATGCCGGAAGACCGGGCATGGTCGATGCCGCTGACCACCTCGTAGAGGTTGTGAGCGACCATGGCCCACTCCGAGGTGTCCGGGGCGGCGGGATCGTCTGACCCGACAGCGTCGGCGTATTCAGGCGATCCGGACGCGTGGAATGGGACGCGGTAGAGGTCGTCGATTCTGAACGGAGAAGTCATGACTCAAACGTAGGCAGGGCCCCATGCCGGGACATCCGAAGATTCACGCAACTGTATAGAGCGAGTTCGCGAGAGGCGAGTCGTCGGTGTCGGCAACTCCCTCGGTACGGCAGGCTGCTGGACGGCAGATCGACACTCTCCGCGTCATGGCGGGCTTGGCGGACAGCTGCCGGACAGTGAAGGGCAGGCTTCGGAATCACTTGGCGGGGGAATTTATCACTGCTCCACTTGCTTGTATCCATCGATCCGCAATATATTGCGTATCGCATATTGATATTAGATAGCCTGAAGGATGCGACCTCCGAGACCGCTTTGGCGAGCGGACGAAAGCCGATAGCCCCGATCCGACAAAGAAACGGTGAGTGACATGTCAAGCGAAATATTCGAGATCCCGCTCTGGGCAGAACTGCTCGCCGCCAGCTTGGGCGGCCTGCAGGGAGCGCTTTTCGCGGCAGGAATGAAAGACCGGCGCATCGACATCCTGGGCGTCATGGTGGTCGGGATCGCGGTAGCCCTCGGGGGCAGCCTGCTCCGCGACGTCATCTTGAATCAGCCCCCGATCGTCGTCTGGAGCAGTTGGTACCTCGTTGCCGCCTCGGCGGCTGCTCTGGTCGGAATGGCGATGCAGACTTTTCTCCGGCGGATCGACTGGGTCGTGGTCGTGCTCGACGCGGTCGTCATCGGCACCTTCGGCGCCATTGGGGCAACCAAAGCACTCTCACTCGGAGTCGGCGAGGTCGGCGCGGTGCTCGTTGGGATCGTCGGCGCCGTCGGGGGGTCCATCGCCCGAGACCTCCTGCTGGGGCTGCCGGTCGCGTTCTTACAAGTGGGGTCATTGTTCGTTGTCGCCGCCGGAGGGGGCGTCGGCGTCCTCGTCGCGCTGGTCGCACTCGACGTGCCGGTGACCTTGGCCGGAATAGTCTGCGTCGTGGTCACGACCATCGCGAGACTGGGCGCCGTGCGATTCGATTGGAAATTTCCCGAACAGCGCCCTCTGCAGATACCTGCTCGGCGGTGGGTGGCTCGCCGAACGCTCAAGAGGGGATGACCGCTCGCTCGTCGACCGGACGGCAACTTACGTTTTCGATACATACCGCTAACTACTTTGGGATGTGTCGGCCGGTCGATACTTCCGCATTCCATATCGAGGCGATAGGACAACTCTCCATGACTTCAGTTTTCGGACGTGACGCCGGCAACGGCGCCATCGGTGAATCACGCACGACGCTGCAGCGGTCGGGGCTTCTCGCCCGCATCGCAGACGTGGCATCTACCCCTTCGCGTCGGATCCTCCTCTCTGGCGAACCAGGAATGGGCAAATCGACCATCCTGCGGGAAGCCGCCGCATCGTTCGAATCGGCCGGATACCGCGTACTCACGGTCAACCCGGCCTATGCCGAGCGAGAGATCGCCTACAACACGCTTTGGGACCTGCTCTCTTCGGTCGACTGGGAAAGCACAACTCTGCATGAGGACTATCGGACCTTCCTGCAAGTGGCGCTCGGCGGGGACGCGTCGCAGGGGAGGATGCCGCCCTTGTCGGTGTCGGTCGCGGTGGAAGCCCTCTTCGCCCATCTGGCCGCCGACGCCCCGGTGGTCATGTTGATAGACGACGCCCAGTGGGTCGATCCCGAATCAGAGCTCGTTCTGCACCGGGCGTGGCGGCGCTCCCGGCATCTGCCGGTGTTCGTAGTGACGACGCGCCGCTCTGCCGCTACCGAGAAGTCGCCGGCCGGTGAGCTCGCCGCCGCCGATTCGCTCGAAGTCTCGGGGATGTCAGTGCCCGAGCTCGCTGAACTGGCGCGAACGATGGGTACCGCCCTGACGACGCAACAGCTCGCTGCCCTACATGCCCACACGGCCGGCAATCCTATGTGGGCGCGCGAACTTATCGCCGGCGGATTCGTCGCCGAACTCGGCCCGCTCGCCGTCGGAACCATCGGCGCCCCGGCGACCCTGAGAGAATCGGTCGACGCTCGGATGCGCGAGCTGAGCCCTGTCGCGGCTGACATCGTCTCTGTAGTCGCACTGGTCGGGCGCAGCACGCGCGACCAGCTCATCGCGGTACTGGAACTTGACGGCGCACCGCATAGCGCAATCGCCGAAGCGGAAGACGCCGGGCTGCTCACCATCTCGTCTGACGCGATCCGTGTGGCGCATCCGCTCCACGCTTCCGCGGCAGTTGCCCGGCTCGCCCCGTCACGGCGTCGACAGCTGCACGCCCACATCGCCCGCTCGGTGGATAGTGTCGAACTTCAGGCGCAGCACTTGCACCAGTCCGAACCGCCCGGTGCCGTTACGGAACTTGCGGCGCTCCTCGACCGCGCCGTCGAATCTGCAGGCAGACGGGCGGCACCGATCCTCGCGGCGCATTTCGCCGCCAACGCGGTGTCAAGGAGCGAGCCAGGATCGATAGACCGCGAACACCGTCAGCTGACGCAGGCGCAGCAGCAATATCTCGCCGGCGACTATCCTGCGGCTGCCGGCGTGCTTCGCCTCATCGATCCCTTGAGGTTCGATGCGGCGCGGTTCGACCTCTACGTCTCCCTCGCCAGCACCGCTATCGCCCTCGCAGACAGCGTGACCGAAGCAAGCGAACAACGTGATTCGCTGGCCGCGCGAATCCCGGCTGACCGACAGCGCGCCGCGATTCTCGCTGCTTTCGCCGAGGAGGACTTCGTCGCTATCGACGAGCAGATGCGGATTGCGCGCGGTGTGCTCGACGTTCTCGACGTTGCCACGACCCCCTACGCGGCACGGCGGGCCGTCGGTGTTCTGCTTCGTGCCGAGATCGACCTCGGACTTGGCGTGAACACGGAACTCATGCGCAACGCCTCCCGTGATCTCGACCGAGCGGACGGCGCTCTGAACGAGACCGCGTTCGCTCAGAAGGCATTCTTCGCCAAGGATCTTGACGACATAGCCAGCTCGCGGGAGGGACTCGCCGAACTGGTCAGCCGCAGCCAAGCGAGGGGCGAAGAGGGTATTGCGAGCATGTTCAGCGTGCACGCCGCTGCCACCGAGATCCTCGCCGAGGACTACGTCACTGCACGCGCGCATCTGGACACCGCCGGCTACCCCTTCGCCGACGGGGTCTTGCGGCCCGTGCTGCTGGCAACCTGCGGACAGCTGATGATCGTAGACGGTGACTGGGTTGCGCTCGAGGACATGCTCGCCGAGCAGGAGAACGCTCAATCCGCGTCCGCGGTGTTTCGCGACCTCTACGTGCAGGCGCTTCGCGGACTCGCCGCGCACGCCCGCGAAGACTGGACCACCGCCGCAACTCATCTTCGCCGGGCAGCAGCCGTCGCCGACGACCGCGGGCTCGTCGAACTGGGCAGACGATTCCGCATCGACCTCCCGCTCGTCGAGGCGCTGTTTCACACCGGCGAGCTCGAAGAGGCGAGATCGCGTCTCGACCAAGTACGCAGGTTGCTGTCAGGACTCGATCGTCCGATATCCCGAATCGCGCTGCACCGCGCCAACGCGCTCGATCTAGCCGCAGATGGCGATGTCGACGGAGCGCTTACCGAGGCGACTATCTCGGCCGAGCTCGCCGAGACGGCTGGCCGGAAGAGCGACCGGGCGCTGGCCTTGCTCTATCGGGCCCGACTGTCCCGCCGGCTGCGGCGCGCCCGCTCGGCGCGAAGCGACCTTGAACGCGCCCGCGAGATCGCGGTCGCCGCAGGCAACCGTCCGCTCCTGGCAGCCATCGACAACACGGCGTCGACGACACGTCGGGGACGCTCGGTCGACACGCTGACCCCGGCCCAGCAACGGGTATTCGATCTCGTACGGGCGGGTCAAAGCAACCCCGAGATCTCCGCCCAGCTGTTCCTTAGCGTGCGCACCGTGGAGTCGCATGTCTCGGCGATTGTCCGTAAGACCGGGGCCGGTTCGCGCCTGAAGCTGGTGGGTCGCGATTAGCACAGCTCTATCAGTTCGGCGCCTCGAGCCCAAAGGATGTGCAGCCACCCACACGCTGACGGTAGCGCGGCAGGTACTGCGAAGAACTCGTAGCCCCTTAGCCAGCCGAACGTCAGGGCCCCGACCGCGGCGATAACACTGATTACGATCAGCGGAAGCGAGCGGTTCACGCGCTAAGAAGACCGGACGTCTTAGACACCATCTGTGCGGCGACTTCCGCAGACGCGTCGATGAGAGGCCGGATCGACGCATCTTCCGCGATCGTGATTCGAATGCCGTCGGGCGGGAATGCTCGTACGAGCATGCCGCTTGAGCGGTACAGAGCGGCCGCCTCCCCAGTGAAAGATCCGGTCGGCAGCCAGACGAAGTTGCCCCCGGGTTCCGGGATCGCCCACCCCTGGTCGCGTAGCGCGCCGGAAACGAGGGTGCGCAAACCGATGATGTGGTCGACCCGGGCGGCAAGTTCCTGTTCGCTGTCCAGACTCGCCAATGCGGCCGCCTGGCCCAGCTCCGTGACGGCGAACGGGAGTGCGGCCGTCCGTACCCCTCCGACGAGGTGTGGGTCGCCGAGCGCGTAACCGACGCGGAGTCCGGCGAGCCCGTAGGCCTTCGAGAAGGTCCTCAGAATCACGAGGTTCGGATACCGCGACAACAGGTCGGTGCTGCGAACGGCGCGCCTGTCGCGCACGTACTCCACGTACGCCTCGTCGATCGCGACGACCAGGGTTCGCGGCACCGTCTCCATGAAGGCGACGAAATCCTCGTGCGCCACAACGGTGCCGGTGGGATTGTTCGGCGAGCAGACCATGATCAGCCGCGTGCGCTCCGTGACGGCCGCGGCCATTGCGATGAGATCGTGCGCCCCATCGGGCGTGTTCGGGACCGTGACGCTGGTCGCTCCGGCGACTATCACGGCTTTCGGATAGGCCTCGAAGGACCGCCACGACATCAACACCTCATCGCCGGGTGCAGCAAGCGTGCGGATCAGGTCGTAGATGATCGAGACGCTGCCCGCGGATACATGGACCCCTTCGAGGGGCACCCGATGGCGCTCGGCCAACGCGGTCCGAAGAGTTGTCGCCGCAGCATCCGGATAACGCGAGAATGGCGCCGCGCGGACAGCCTCGAGCACGCTCGGAAGAGGGTCGAAAGGGTTCTCGTTGCCTGCGAGGAGGAACGCGCCGTCGGATGCCTGCGGTCCAGCATCGTAGGCGATCATCCCCTCGATCTCGGGTCGCAAGCGCACACGATTCATCGGGCACCGCCTGGATGAGCGAGGGCGTAAGACTCGGCGGTGGCTTCGGGCAAGCGATACATAAGGGACCCCTTTCGGTCCCTTCTATCCTGCGAAGCCGTTGTTCGCTCTGCATCCGCGCACGCACGGTTCTGTTAACGAGACGGATGCCGACGGTCGGCTTAGTCGGCCGGCGGTCTACTCTGCATCTGCTCCATCGTCGGCCGGCAAGCTGTGCCAGATATCGAATACGACCGCTGCCGCATCTTCGGCGTCTCCTGTTGCGAGGAGCTGGATTAGTTGTTCGTGCAACTGCCCGGACTTGTCGCCGTCACGGCTGAAGCGTAGCCGTTCCGCACGACGAACCAGAGGGTCGAAGTGTTCTATGACAGATGCGAGAGCGCCGTTGCCGAGCACGGCGACAGGGACCCTGTGGAACTCTTCGTCGGCGTCGAGCGCTGCGGCGACATCGCCGGACTGCACTGCGGTTATGAAGCGACGGTTCGCTTCCCGCATCCGTTCAAGGTCAGCCTCGCCGAGCCGTCCCGCTACCTGGCGCACTGCAAGGAAATGCATGGAAGCGATCACGTCCCGGGCGTCGCGCACCGCGTCGGGGTTGATGTCCGTCACCGTTGTCGATCGACCGGGTATCGCGACGACCAGACCCGAGTTTCCCAGTCGCAGGAGGGCCTCGCGCACGGGCGTGCGGCTCACTCCGAGCCACTCGGCAAGCTCGCCGTCTTTGAGCTGTTCGCCGGGCAAGAAGGTTCCGTCGACGATGGCGTCGCGAATTCTCCGATAGACGTTGTCTCGGAGCAGCGACCGGTCTAGTCCGGCGGTGTTTAGCGGTATGGGCATGCAATATATTGCGCATGGGCGGCGATGATCCGCAAATCTGGAATCTGCTTGAACATTCATTGGTTATGCAATATATTGCATATCAACACCGAACAAACGCCCCGCTCGGATTCCCGGCGCGGCCCAACGAACTGGAGGAAGACATGGCCCACAACACAATCAAGGACGTCGTCCTGGTCCACGGCGCGTTTGCGGACGGCTCCGGCTGGCGCGGCGTGTACGACAACCTGACCGAGCGCGGCTTCCGCGTCAAGATCGTTCAGAATCCGCTGACGTCATTCGACGACGACGTTGCGGCTACCCGACGGGTTCTCGACGCTATCGAAGGACCGGCGATCCTCGTTGGCCACTCCTGGGGCGGCACTGTCATCACCGAAGTAGGAACGCATGAGAAGGTAGCCGGACTCGTCTATGTGGCCGCTCTCATCCCGGATTCGGGCGAGACGTCCGGGCAGCAGTACGAGGGATTCGCAGCGACACCGGACTTCGTCATCGACATCGGCGAAGACGGATACGGGTTCTTGAACCACGACAAGTTCCAACTCGGATTCGCAGCAGACGCCAGTGCCGCCGACGCCGCCTTCTTGCGTGACGCTCAGGTCCCCGTGAACATGGCCGTGTTCGGGGCCGCTGTCACGACGGCAGCCTGGCGGGACAAGCCGAGCTGGGCCGTCATCGCCACGGAGGACAACGCTTTCGACCAGGCCATGCTGCAGCACATGGCCGAGCGCGCCGGCGCCAAGGTCACCACGACCCCGGGTAGCCACGCCGTCTACCTCACGCAGGCCGCAGTCGTCTCCGACGTGATCGGCGATGCGGCCGAGAACGCCCTCTCCGCTTAGCCGGCGAAGTCCGCCCCCGGGCCGGCTCGCCCTCGAGACGAGCCGGTCTCCCGACTCGAGTCAAACGCACCGCATCCGAACAGCGCTCGACAGCTCCGAAAGAGCGTGGTGTCTACTGTCACCCGCGGCGACGGGCTCGAAAGCGCGGTTTGTCAGGGGCTCGATCGACCGCATCCGACATTCCCATCGTCGCGTCGAATTGCGCCATGGCCAGCGCGACGGTGCTGGTGAATCCCGCGGTCAGCGCGAGAAGCATCGAGGGGATGTAGGCGTCGGGCGAGGGAAGCCACCCGCCGATCAGCCAGGGCAGGATCACGATCGCGACAACGACGGCGGTGCTGAACCAGTGATTGATCAGGAGGCTCAGCGAACCGCCGGATCCGTCTTTCACCGTCATACGCCGCCCGGTGTGCACGGTCGTCGCGACCAGCACGGCGCTGAAGACGATGAAGACGATTGCGCCTACCAGCGCGTTCATCGACACCAGGGCCAGCGGCACGAACAGCGGCAGGGAGAAGGCGACGAAGATCCATTGAACGCCGGCCCGCAGATAAAGATCGGATGCCTCGGAGGTGGTGAGATGCCGGTGTTGTTCAGAGTCCATGTAGAAGAAGACGCCGACGATGAACGCGCCGATCAACGTCCCGGAGATTCCGGCCAGGGCCGTCAAGAACGCCTGTTCGTCACCGATCACGAGTACCGCTCCTCCCGCCACGGGTCACCGTAGATGTGATATCCGTTCTGCTCCCAGAACCCCGGGTTGTCGTGCGACTGCATGGTGAGGCCGCGCACCCATTTGGCACTCTTCCAGAAGTAGAGGTGCGGGATGAGCAGTCGTGCCGGGCCGCCGTGCTCGGGCTCTAGGGGCTCACCGTCGAACTCGTACGCGATCCAGGCCTGACCGTCGAGCAGGTCTTCCAACGGGATGTTGGTCGTGTAACCGCCGTACGAATGGGCCATCACGAAGTCGTGAATCGATTCGACCTCTTCGAAGAGAGTGTCGAGTGAGACCCCACGCCACGACGTGCCCAGCTTCGACCACCGGGTGACGCAGTGGATGTCGGTCGAGACGTCTTCAGAAGGCAGTTCGAGAAACTCATCCCATGACCAGCGGTGCTTGGCACCGGCCTCGGTATTGATGGAGAAGTCCCAGTCGGCCGTGTCGATCTGGGGAGTGGGACCGGCAGAGAGCACGGGGAAGTCTTCGGTGAGGAACTGCCCAGGGGGAAGGTCCGGGTTGGAGGCCTGCCGCCGGCCGCCGAAACCGCGCGATATCACTGCCATGTCTGTCTCCCTCGATTGGTGACAGGCTACCGGCCACCGACCTCAGGATTCGAAAAGGATCTGCGCGAGCAGTAGAGGTCCGGCAAATACGGCCATGGCCACGATGAAGCCGAGTAGCGGTGCCCAACGGAACCGCCGGCTCCCCAGCCGTCGTCCGGGTGCAGCGACCCGGGCGGCTGCAACGCTGCTGCCCGCTGCGGATCGCAACGGAGGCAGCATGCGCGTCGCGGAGGAGCTCGATGACGACGGTCCAGCGGCGTCGAGCTGCTCGTCGCGCCATCTCCCCCACTGCCCCAGTTTCTGCTCGAGTGCCGTGACGAGGTCGAGCAAGTGCCGCCACCGATCGACGTCGAGAGTAGCCACAGGCTTGCGGGTTGAGAGCATCAACCAGGCATCCGCTATCTCGACATCGAAATCTGCCGCGTAGTCGACGAAGCGAGCCATGATGTCGGGGGCGAAAAGGTAGAGGGCGTCACGCTCGTAACCGGACGGGCAATAGAGAGTGAAGTACGCGTCGAAGTCGCCTTCCAGACTCAGGCGCTGTTCGGGGTCGAGGCGGAAACGCACACTCGAGCCCTCGCCGCGCAGGTCATTCGCCTGCGAGTCGAGCACGATGTGCGGCAGGGCGGCATCGAGCCGGATGCCGATGTAACCACGACGTGCGACCTCTTTGCGGTACGGGCTCGGGATGTATTCATGGTCGCCGATCTCGACGGTGCGCGGGTGCGCGCGGCTGATGACATCCCGCGTTACCCGGGTGGTGCCCGTCTCGAACATCATGCCGGGACGCACCAGCGTCGGGACTGCGGGCGTGTACTGCCACCCGTTGTCGCGGGCGAAACGATCCAGCCGGAATCGACGGGTCGTCGGATCGTTCCGTTTCCACCGACGCTCCCACAGGACGGTCGTGACGATAACGACGAGCACCCCGACCGGCAGGTAGTACGGCAGGGCCGACTCGAAGCCCGAGGGGTTGGTCGTCTGCTGCGTGAACGCGAGGACATTCATCACCGCCAGGGCGAAAAGACCGAAACCGCTACCCGCGACTGCGAGACCGAGGAAGACGCCTCGAACGATCGCGTCGGCCCTATCTCTGCGAGCCGACTCCAGGCCGAACTTCTCGCCGATCGAGGTCTCGAAGTCGATCGCCGCCTGCCGGTCGACGGGTTCGGTGAGGGCGCTCAGATCTACGAGCATCGGGCGCTGTCCATGCCTTCACCCTTCCACAGATCGCGAACAGACCTGTGCGCCGCGGAGATCGGAGTGCCCAGTCGGGAGGGAGAAAAGGAAAGGTCCCTGGTCGGGACGAACCGACCAGAGACCTGCTGTTGCCTTGGTTACTTGAAGGGGTCTTTGACGTCTTCGCCGGCCTTCTTCGCGCTGGCCTTGACCTGATCGGCCTGGCCTTCCGCTGCGAGCTTGTCGTTGTTCGTCGCGTTTCCCACGGCTTCCTTCGCCTTGCCGGTGAGGTCGTCGGCGGCGTTCTTGATCTTGTCTGCTGCACTCATTGTGGTTCTCCTTCTCTTCGTGGTTGCCAAGATGGCGGGTGGAACGTTGTGGTCAGTGGCTACGAACGCGCTTCTCATGCGCTTTGTTTCGCATGTTCGAGTCCTTTCTTAGGCGTCGACGCCCGGGGCCACGCGGGTGGCCTTGGCGACACGCGTAGTTAGGCCCGCATTGATCTGGATGAGTACCGGAACCTCACGGCCGAGCACTCCGTCCCACGCATCGACGGTCTCGTCGACGAATGTGCGTATCGCGTTGGGCGAGACTCCGCGTCGCACGTTGGTCGTGATGCGCATGACCGGCGTGCGTTTGACGGTGTAGGTGGTGACGTCACTCGACACCAACCCGGGATGCTCGTCGAGGGCGTGCTGGATCGCCTGCTCCGCGACCTTGCTGTCGACAATCACCGAACCGTCGACGGACCTGGTGCTCGACCGGGCCGAGCTGTCATCGACCAGAATGGCGCTTCGACCGTGTCCCTGCCGGAAGGCGAAGACGAGCAGCAGCACGATCAGTACGACGCAGAGCACGGGTATGGCGATGAACAGCCAGGTCTGATCGAGCGATGCGATCTTCGTAGTGTCGAAGACGTTAGTCACAGTGTCGTCGACATTGCTCGAAGCAGACGTCCACGGCTCCATCCAGTCGGGTATTGCCGCGGCGAGCGCGGCCGCGCCACCGACGGCGAACAGCACTAATCCGACGATGAAGGTGCCGATTCGGTTCAATGCGCGATTGGTGCTGTTCATGCGCCGACCACTCCCTTTCGTTCGACCGTCACCTTCGCGCGCAGCGCGGGGACGAGCGCGAAGGCATCGATCTGCTGGTTGACGGCCTCGATGATCTCCGCCTTGTCGATGGAGAATCCTGAGCTGGGCTGCACGAACACCTCGGCGGTGCGGTGGCCGATGGTCACGATCACCTGGTCGGGGTCGACGTTCGCGGTATAGCTCGCGGTGCGAGCCAACGCCGATGCGATCACCGCGTTGTCGACGACGACGGCGGTGCGTGTGACTTCACCGGTGTGTCGTGCCCGCCGGCCCGGTGCCAGCGCGAATACCGCGATGACAAGTCCGACGACCGCCACGATGCTGCCGACGGCGATGATGGCCGCCGGAGCGACATCGCTGGGCAGACTGGTGATCGCGGTGAGTGCGTCGCGCGGTGCCACGAGCAGCGCGGGCTGGGACAGGAGGGCGAGGACGCTCTCCGTGCCGATCCAGGCGAACACGACGACGAGTGCCACGGCAAGGGTGATCGCGATCGTCGAGCGGGAGGAATGGGTCTCACGCCGCAGGATGCGGCGGTACAGAGCGGGAGTGGTCATCGAACTCGCTCATCCCCTTCTATTCTGGCGGCGGTGAGCCGCACGTTGACCGGGCCGATCTCGCTTCCGGTCAACTCTCGAACCCGGTCGCGGATGATCGCGCGGGCCTCGCCCGCACGTTCGAGAACGCTGGCGGTCGGTGCTTTGCCGAGGCGGCCGTGAGCGATCGCGACCAGCGATGCGACCCTGACCGGTGCGCTGACCGTGACGGCCAGCGCACCGTTGTCGTCGACGAGCTCGACCCCCACGGTTTTCGCCGCGGTTCCGAGCTCGGTGGCGGTCACGGCCGAGACCACGGCGCGGATCGCTCTGGAAGCGATGCGATTGCGGCCGTGGAACCGTTCGGCGTCGACCGTTGGTGCGGTGGTGCTCATGACGAGGATCGCTTCCCTCGGAATGCGTCGGACAGCGAGCGCAGGTCGAGCTTGCCGTCGATGACCCGCGCGACGAGCACGCCGACAGCCATCGCGAAAGCGACGAAGACGAACGCCCAGAAGCCGAAGACGATCCAGGTCAGAGCGAGAACCGCTCCGACGGCGATCCCGGTCGAGGTGTGCGAGGTCACTGGACTCGCGCTACCTTCGTGGTCTCGTCGTCAGCGTTGTCGTCTCCGGGGATGTGGACGTCGTTGATGGTGACGTTGACCTCCGTGACATCCATACCGACGATGTCTTCGATCGCGGTGTAGACAGCGACGCGCACATCGTCGGCGACCTTCTGCAGTGAGACCGGGTACTCGGCGACGAGCGTGATGTCGACGGCGACCTGGCGCTCTCCGACCTCGACGCTGACGCCCTGGCTGCGGTCGGTCTGGTTCACGGCGTCGCGGATGGCGCCGATCGCACGGGACACTCCGCCGCCGAGGGCGAACACTCCGGGCACCTCGCGGGTGGCGATTCCGGCCACCTTGGCGATGACGCCGTCGTCGATGGTCGTCTTACCGGTGCTCGGGGCGATCGGGGCGGCTACGGTCTTGGGGGTGGTTGCGTCAACCATGGGGAGGTTCCTTCTCTTTCACAACTCGGATGCTGTATTAGTGACTGTGGGCAGTCACCAGTAAGGCGATCCGTCCGCGCGGTTTATCACGCGGGATCTCAGAAATATTTCGGAACGGAAACACAACGTGATTGGTGGACGACCGAGCGGACCGCTTGACGACTCCCCCGACGGCATCCTCGCTGCCCGAGCCGCCGACGGCGACGTCGTCGCATTCGAGGTGCTCGTCTACCGGCACGGCGCCCTGATGCGCGCCTATGCCGCCAAAGTTCTCGGCTCGGACGCCGACGCCGACGACGTCGTCCAAGACGTGTTTTTTCAGGCGTGGGAGCAGCTCGACCGCCTGACCGACGTCGATGCTGTGCGCTCGTGGTTGATGCGAATGGTGAGCAATCGGTCGATCGAACGCATCCGCCGACGCAAGGACCACGTCAACGTCGACGACTGGGATGCGCCCTCCGCCGTGCACGATTCACCGGACCGCGTCGTGGAGGCACGGCTTCGGATGGGCGCGCTCGCCAAAGCGGTCGATGCCCTCCCGGCTTCGCAGCGGGAATGCTGGGTACTGAGGGAAATGGGCGGAGTCCCTTACTCTGAGATAGCCGAACAGCTCGACATTCCGATCTCGACCGTGCGTGGCCAGTTGGCTCGCGCGCGACGCACGATTATCAAGGAAATGGAGGCGTGGCGATGACCTCAGACAATGTGGATCCGACCAGCCTCGATCCCGAACGCCTGCTCGACGGCCTCGACCCCTCCGATCTCGACGGCCACACCATCGAAGAACTGGGCGACTATCTCGACTCCGGCCGCCAGCCCCGCAACGCGAGTATCGAGAATTCCGCCGGTTCTCGCATCGCTCTCGACTCCCTCGCGCGCCTGCGCAGGGAGAGCTGGGCCATGCTCGAGGAAGAATCGGTCGCCGATCCCGATCGCGATCGCATCTGGATGCAGAACGTCATCGCGAATATCTCCCGCGAGTCGAAGGCGGGGCGCGACATCCCGATCAGCCACCCCCACCCGGCGACGACACTCAAGATCACCGAGGGCTCTGTGCGCGGGCTGATCCGCGCAGCGGGGGACGGCACGGGCGGCGCCATCATCGGTAAGGTCGCGCTCGACGGCGACGTGACGCTGCCGCGCGAGCCGATCACCGTCTCGGTGACGGCTTCGGTGAACTACGGGCAGAACCTCGCCGCTCTCGCCCGCCTCCTCCGCGAGGTGATCGCCGATGAGCTGAGCACCCACACCGAGCTGAACGTCACAGCAATCGATGTCGCGATCCAAGACGTGCACACGAAAAGCACCGCAACCACGAAGGATCCGCTGTGAACGACGGTCTCGACCTCTCGCGTACCCTGACGAGCATCGTCGCCGCCGTTGAGGGAGTGGGCGACATCTACCCGTCTGGCAGCTTTGCCCAGGCGGCGACGCTCACCGTGGTCAATGCGATAAGCGATGAGCAGACGGATGACGCGAAGGTCGCCGTTTCCAGCGACGGGTCAGGGCAGCTGAAGATCACAGTGACGATCGGGGTCGCGTTCGGCCACTCCGCCCGGGAGACTCTGAAGGCTGTCAGCGACACCCTCCGCGCGTACCTCGAGACCGAAGTCCCGGCGACGCAGGCGCCGTCGATAGATGTGAAGGTCAGCCGCATCGAGACGGAATCCAGCATCGTGTAGATGCGGGCGTGACGAATCCGCCCTGAGCCTCGCCCTATAGGTGAGAACTCTCGACACGGAGGACAGTCATGCCCAGATCTCGATTCGCCCGACCACGCCCGCGAAGCGTCTGGTTCGCTCTCGGCACAGGCGTTTTCGCCGTCATCGTTATCGCGGTGACCGTGCTGTTACCGCTGCTCGGTGTGATCGGTGCGGCTAGTGGAGCGGCTTGGTTTGTGCGGGTGCCGTTCGGCACGATCACCGTGGTCGTCATCGGTGGCTACCTGTTGTCGGCGGGTCTGCTCGCGCTGACGGCGATTTCGCGGCGCGGCCCGATCGCCTGGATTCTCGCGGTCGCCGCGGCGATCGCGGCCCTCGTCGTCTCGCTCTATCCCGCCATCGCCGCTGCCATCGCCGGAACGGAACAGGCGGGCGACGTGATCCCGTTCATCACGGAATTGTTCACGACGGGGACAAGTGCGTTGTTCTGATCGACGTGCTGACGGCGACGCCGCTGCGCTCCACCAGCGTGCCGGGTGCGACGTCCGAGATGAGCCCCAGCTCGATCGCCAACGAGGCGACGAGACGTATGGCCAGCATTTCCGCGGCACCCATCGTCGCGACGAGAATCGCCGCGACGGCCGCGGCTATCGACGCGCACGCCCACACGACTCGGCCCAATCTCGCGAACCAGACGGCCAGCGAAGTTCGCGATCTGCACCTACAGTGAACTGGTTCATCGTCGCAAGCTGAACCAGATAGTTCAATGACGAGATCAATGCCCGCCGGGGCGAATGCGCTCATAGAAGGCCCGGTGCCCTTCACGGTCCCAGAACAGCAGCCACCACAGACCGTCCGCGGGGCGCAGGCCGACCACGTCGGGGTTGACGAGACGCTGCGGAGGAGCCGAATCGTCGTCGAGAAAGATCACGAGAACCTGCTCGGCCGTGTCCCACAATGCCGGTTCTTCGACATCGGCCAGATACACCTTGTAACGCATGCTCGTTTCTCCTTCGGCTACTCGGCCGGCACAGACTTTCCGGCTTACTTATAGGACGAAGTGAGACGTGCTGGGCTCACGCGTGCGATTCGACTTCCAGCGAAATCCCAGCCCTCCCTTGATGCATCAGCCCGGTATCGGACAGACTTTCGGCACACGTACGGGAGTCACTCAGAGACGAGGTCACCGACCATGGACATGCTTACGGGCGAGCAGATCGCCGCCGGGAAACTGACCGAGTGGCGCAAGTTGGCCCAGGGCCTGCACGCCAGATACCTTGTCGACGACTTCGCAACCGCCTCGCGGTTGGTCGCAGCCGTCGGCGAGGCGGGCGACGAAGTCGGTCATCACCCGACCGTGTCGATCGGCCCCGGCCACGTCGACCTCAAACTGGTCAGCGCCGACGCTATCTATCGCGACGACGACGGCACCGAATACGTCGTCGAGTGGGTGACCCAGCTCGATGTCGAGCTCGCGCGGCGGATCACCGAAGTTGCCGCCGACCACGGACTCAAGGCCGACCCGCGATCGGTCAGCGTCGTCGAGCTCGGCCTCGACACGGGACGCTCCGCGACGATCGCCCCGGTGTGGGCCGCGCTGTTGACGGGGCACGCCGAGTCCCAAGGACACGGTTCGCCCGGCGATGAGATTCGGGATGCCACGGGGCGCGTGCCCAACCTCTGGTTCGGTGATTCCGCCCAACAGACCACCCCGACCCAGCGTTTCCACGTCGAGGTCTACGTGGCTGCCGAGGTGGCCGAGCAGCGGATCGCCGCGGCCATCGCAGCGGGCGGCACAGTCGTCGACGACAGCGAGGCTCCGTCGATCACCGTGATCGCCGACCAGGACGGCAACACGGGCGCACTCTGCGTGGCCTGAGCTTCGCGGCTCAGGCCACTGGTGTCGACACCCCCCGGCCGTCGGGGCGAGCTAGCGGAACGTGACCACGGAATACGCGGCCGGTATCGCGACCGACAGGCTCGCGACGATCAAGAACGCGGCGGGTGGCAATACGACCGGCGCCCGCCGCGCACGTGCGACCACCGTGAGGACCGCCGCGGCGAGCGACGCGAGGGACGGTCCGGCGAGCGCGACGAAGTAGAGCAGCCCGATGAGCACCGCCTCGCTCATGCTGCTCGCCGGCCTGGCCACGCTCCAGAAAGACGCGCTCAGCAGCGCGAGCCCGCCGAACCAGACGACGCCGCTCGAGGAGGCGCCCACGAGCCACCATACGAATCGCTCACGCCCCGGGTCGCGTCGCGCCAACCACGACGCGACCCCGTGACACAGAACCAGCGCCACGAGTGCGCCCGCGTACGCAATCAGGCTCTCGGCAGGTGTCATCCGCGGTTCTCCGAGAACGAACGGTCCGGCCACGGCATCGAGGCTTGCGAAACCGGCGACGACCAGCAGTAGCGAAACCGCGACCACCAGCCCCACCCTCAGCGGCCATGCCGCGAATGCCCTCATAACGGCGCAACGGCCGCAACGATGACTGGGCCGCCGGGTACCGTGGCGAATCGGGCGATGCTCCTGAACCGGCGACGGGTCAGTTCACGTTCGACCTCTGATGCCATCAACGTTCCGCCGCCGGTGAGGGATGCGATCCAGCCGTCCGTCGCCCTCTGCCGCTCGTCGTCCACATCGGGATGGGTGCCGAGCACCAGCAGACCGTCGGGCCGGAGCGCCCTGGTGGCCCGGTCGAGTGCGCGCCCGGCGATAGCGTCAGGCAGGAACGGCATGGGCATCCAGACGACGTCGTAGTACCGCTCGTCGTCCAGCTCGGTCACGTCTCCCTGACGGAGCTGCACCCGGTCGGCGATGCTCTGTTCGGTGCCGAGCAGCAGCTCCCGCCCGATCTGCAGGGGCCGCTCGGCGATGTCGATGCCGGTGACCTCGGCCCCGGGCAACGCCGACGCCAAAGCGGTGGCGATCGCGCCGATGCCCGTGCCGACATCGAGGATCCGCGCTGCTGCGGAACCGTCGAGAACCGCGTAGTTCGGTGCCACCGCCGCCAGTATCACCTTGGCCATGAGCGCCGACGAACGCCCCTGGGCGATCATGACGTCGTCGCTCAGGTCCGACCAGATCCGGGTGGTTCCGGCCGCAGCGGCCGCGGCCTGGCTCAGGCTGCTGACGAGGTTGCTGGCGCGCGACCGGCGGTCGCCCCACAGCGATCCGAGGATCGACTGCACGTCGGGCAGAGCGTGAAGCACGGCCGCCCGCGGAACATCGATCTCGAGCGCTTCGTCGGGAGTATCTGCTCGCTCGTCGGCGAGCGCCGAGGCCATGGCCGCGGCGATCAGCGAGGAGTTCTTGAATCCGCCGATGATCTCGGTGGCATCGGACAGTCGGCCGCCGGTCATCGGTTCGACTCCCGAACGGCGTCGAGGATGAACTCGGTGACCGAGGCGGGCTCCGACACCGTGACAGCGTGCGAGGCCTCGATCTCGACCGTGTGCGACTGAGCGCGCGCCGACATAAACCGCATCGATTCGGCCGGCACGGCCAGGTCGTCGAGCGTGATCATCGACCAGGTAGGAATCGTCTTCCAACCGGCCTTCGTCGCTGCGTCGTCGAGGGCGGCGCTCGCGATCGGACGCTGGGTCGCGGCCATCAAAGCGGCCGTGGCCTCTGGCACGTCGGCCGCGAAAACCGCGCGGTACTTGTCCTGCTCGATGTAGAGGTCGTCGCCGCGACTCGCTCCAGCGAGGTATGGCACCGATGTCAGGGCGGCGCCGAGCTCACCTCCGGGAAACATGCCCGCGAGCTCGCTCGTGCTCTCACCGGGCACGAGGATAAAACTGGCGACGTAGACGAGAGCGCGCACGTTGGCGGCCCCCTCGGTCGCCTCGCCCATCACCGAGCCTCCGTAGGAGTGGCCGGCCACGACGACGGGTCCGTCGATATGGTCGATGACGCTGCGCAGGTACTGGGCGTCTTGGGCGAGACCGCGCAGCGGGTTGGCGACCGCGAGCACGGGCAGGCCGGCGGCGCGCAGTTCGTCGATCACCCCGTTCCAGCTCGACGAATCGGCGAAGGCACCGTGAACGAGCACGATCGTGGGTCGGTTGTTCTCCGGTGCGTATGGATGGTTGGGCATTACTTCTCCTTCGACAGAAAGGGACAATGGATCTTGCGATACGCAATATATTGCATACGCAGATTAGAACGCGTGCGAGATGTGGATAATTCCGAATGTGGTCGGCGACGCATTCGGCAGGCCACTACGAGCTCAGCGCTACGGACGGCGGTGTCCGCGCGGCGCGGACCGCCGGGTAGAGCCCGGCTACTGCCCCGATGGCGATTGTGGCGAGTACACCACCGGCCAGAATCCAGACGGGCACTACCGGAATCCATCCGTTGCCGGTCGCCACGGCCGCGCTCACGGCGGCGCCGAGCCCCGCTCCTGCGAGCCCGCCCATGGCCGAAAGCAGCACGGCCTCGGTGAGGAACTGCAAGCGGATGTGGCGGCGCGTGGCGCCGATCGCCCGCCGCAGTCCGATCTCGCGGCGACGCTCGAGCACGGAGATGATCATCGTGTTGGCCACGCCGATTCCGCCGACCAGCAGCGAGATCGAACCCAGTGCCAGCAGCAGCCCCGTGAAAACCTCGTCGACGGCAGCCCTGGCCGAGAGCGCATCGGAGGGTCGCGAAACTACGACGTCGCCCGGTGCCGGTGGCTGGATCGACCGCGCGAGCAGCGTGCTGACGGCCATCACGGCCGATTCGTCGGAACGTTCGTACAGGCGGGTCGGATTGTCGGCGTAGTCGTATTCGGCGACCGCGATCGGCATTCCGACGAGGGCGGCGATGTCGAGTTCGGCCGCGAGCGGTACCGGCCCCAGAATCCCGACGACGGTCGTATTGCGCCCGTCGAGCCACACCTGCGATCCGACCTCTCGCACACCGAGTCGCTCGGCGGCCGTCGCACCCAGGACGGTGGTGGGCAACGAGGCCGTGGCGGGGTTCAACCACTGTCCCGCCTCCAGGGTGGCGCCGACCACGGAGAGCAGGTCGAGTTCGCTCGCGGTGACGGTCAGTCCGCCGGTGCGTCCTTCGTCGACGAGTGAGTTTGCATACACGTGCACGCCCGGCAGATCCGCGGTCGCGGTCGCACCAAGCACCCCGTCTATTCGTTCCACTCTGGCCGATGCATCCGCGGGCAGCGGGAGCGGCACCGCAGAACCCGAGGGTGGGCCGACCGTCGCGGTGAGCAGGTTGGTTCCGAGCTCGTCGAGTTGAGCGTTCAGGCGTTCGCGACTCGAGGAGCTTATTCCGACCACCGCGACCATGGCGGCGATACCGATGGCGATGCCGAGCGCCGAGAGGACGGCGCGCATCGGTCTGCTTCGCAGACCGGTCGAGCCGACGTAGGCGAGGTCTCCTGCACGCAGCCGTGATGGCGGCGGATCGAATACGTCGGGGGCCGTCGCTGTTGAGCGATCACGGGTCATTGGGTGATCTCCTGCCGTTCGGCCGAGTCGGCGACGATCATGCCGTCGATGATGGACACACGGCGAGGAAGGCGCTCGGCCAATCCCGCGTCGTGGGTGATGACGACGACCGTGGTGCCGTCATCGTTGAGTTCGTGCAGCAGCCGCACGATGCTGTCACCGCTGGCCGAGTCGAGATTGCCGGTGGGTTCGTCGGCGAGCAGGAGAGGCGGATCGCCGACGACGGCCCGCGCTATGGCTACGCGCTGCCGCTCACCGCCCGAGAGCTGTCCGGGCGCGTGGTCGAGGCGGTGCCCGAGGCCCACGCGCTCCAGCGCGTCGCGCGCTCGAGCCCGACGCTCTCGACGGCGAACGCCGCTGTAGAGCAACCCGTCGGCCACGTTGTCCACCGCGTCGATACCGTCGCGGAGGTGGAACTGCTGAAATACGAAGCCGATGCGGTGCGCGCGCAAAGCCGACAGCGCAGCGTCCGAGAGGTGCCTCATGTTGACCCCGTCGACGTACGCGTCACCGGAGGTCGGGCGGTCGAGCGTTCCGAGCAGGTTCAACAGGGTCGACTTCCCCGATCCGCTCGGGCCGACGATGGCGACGAACTCACCACGCTGCACTGTGAGGTCGATGCCGGCCAGCGCGTGCACGGGCGGTGAACCGTAGGTACGGCTGACCCGGTCGAGTCGGATGATCGCGTTCACGATTGCGGCACCACGACCTGCAGCCCTTCGCGGATGCCCTCTCCGCTCACTTGCACCCGTCCCGACGCGAAGGCCCCGACGGTGACGGGGATCCTCCGCACCGCGCCCTTCTGCGAGCGGCCCGGCGTCTCGATCGCGAATTTCGTCGCATCGATGGCGACGAGCGCCTCGACGGGGACCGTGAGCACGTCGTCGGCGAGGGTGCTGGAGAACTGCACCGAGACACTGGCACGGGAGAACCCGTCGGCGGCCGCGTGGTCAGTGAGCGTCACAGTCACCGGGACGACGAACGTGCCGCCCGCACCCCCGGATGCCTCCGCCGCAGGGTCCTCCGGTTCGCGTTCTACCGGCTCCCCCACCGACGTGATCGACCCGGTGGTGTTCGCACCGTCGGGGAGAGTGATGCCGACCTCTTTACCAACGGCGGCGAGCTGCTGATCGGCCAGCCGCAGGTCGAGATCGACGACCTTCGTCGTCGCGGATACGTCGTAGAGCGCCGTTCCCGCGCCGACTTCCGCACCCAGAACTGCGGTGAGTCGCGCGACCCGCAGGTCGTGGTCGGTGAACAAGATGCTGGCGCGGTCGATCTTGCCCGTGCGCTCGACGCCGAGGCTCTTCTGCCAGGCGCGCACCGCGTCGGCGGTCGCGCGGGTGAACGTCGCATCGACGTCGCCGCGAAACACGCCTAGTGCGCTCAGATTCTGCTCGAGCTGCCGAACGTCGTCGCCCGGCGGCATGCCCGACTCGAACGAGCGCCACGCAGGCAACCCCCCGCGCATCAGAACCACGGGCGAGTTGTTGACCCGGTAGAGGGTGCCACCGGGGGCGATGACCGCTCCGACAGCCGGCAAGGCCGTGACGACGCCGCCGGGCGCGGAGGTCAACGCGCGTTCCTGGGCGTAGTGCAGCACGGCGCGAGTGTTGGTGGCCGAGACCATGTCGCCAGTGGTCACCCCGACCGTGGTGAACTCGGCCGGCACATCGGCTGCCGACCGAGGCGCCGCGACGTCACGGAGCAGGAGCGCGCCGATCACGCTCACCACGACCAAGGCCCCGAAGGCGGCGATCAGCAACGCGCGGCGAGGCGCGCTCACCGACTCGCGGATCACGCCCGGCACTGTTCGAAGTCCTCGGCCGTGACCTCTGCGGGGATGAAGCCGATGTCGTCGAGCGTCGGCTCCTGAACCTCGTAGCCCAGCTCGCGCAGGCACTCCGCTTGCGCCAGTGCCTTGGCGACGTCTTCCGGGGTGGCCTTCACGTTCTCGCTCGTCGGCGGATCGCCGATCTCTTCCGAGCAGGCCGGGAATGCGGCCTGGATCTCGGGGCTGCTCTCGGTGATACCGACGCCGGGCAGCGGGTCCTTCACGTCCAGACCCTTGTCGCGGAAGCATTGGGCGAGCTTGAGGTCGTAGGCGTCGCGCGCCGCGGAGAACTCCGCCTCCGTCGTCGGCTGACCGGCGGAGCTGTCCGCGGCGCCTCCCTTGCCTGAATCCGTGTCGTACGACGCAGCCGTCGAGCAGCCGGCGAGGGCGATCAACAAGATGGGCGTCGCCAGCAGGCTCATCAGCCGAGGGCGTCGGTTGGACTGGTCGGTCGGGCGAGAGCTGGTCAAGCGGTTCATCTTCATATTCCTTCGGTTGGATGCGGGGTCGTTAGCGTGCTTTAGCCGGGTCATCCGGCGGAGTCTCCCAACTGCACCGGGCATTCGCCGCCCGGTTCGGTTGCGAGTTCGAAATGCCACATCTCGTTTGTGTAGATCTGGCACAGTCCGTAGGCGGCGCCGTGCTGGCTCATCCAGCTGTCGGCGTCGGTGTAGCCGATGTCGACGGCGTCGCCGGTGACGTGTTTCGAGAGCTCGGGGGTGTTGACCCACTTGCGCGCCTCGTTGTAGCTGCCGTAGGTGACGACGGCCTCGTCGAGCAGCGCCTGCTGGTAGGCCGCGCTCCTCCACCCCGACGAGATGACGAACTCGAAGCCGTCGGCCTTTGCCGCGGTCTCGGCGGACTGCACCGCCGCACGCAACTCGGGGTCGAGCTTCGCGATGGTCGGCAGGTGCTCGTCGAACGACGACACCGACTCGCCGCCGGCGATATAGCCGTTCTCGGCCGTGTGCACGTCGTCACCCGAAGAGGCCGACAGGCTCGGCAGGCCGACGGGCATGCGGGTGCCGCCGTCGGTCGCCACACAGGCGGCGAGGCCGCCAACGACGACGGATGCCGCGGCGAACGCGGCGACGATATGGCGGGTGCGCTGGTTCATGGGGTCTACTTCACCAAGCCGGGTGTTTGACCCACGTTGCGGTTTTTCCATACATTTCCGCAACGTGGCCGCTCCTAGACTGGACGCTCACCACGACCCGCGCGGGAGGCGAACATGCGAGTGCTGATCGTCGAGGACGAGGTATTCCTCGCCGAAGCGCTGCAGGCCGGCCTGCGTCTCGAGTCGATCGCGGCCGACATCGTTTTCGACGGTGACGATGCGCTCGAGCGTGTCTCGGTGAACGACTACGACGTCGTCGTGCTCGACCGCGACATTCCAGGCACGCACGGTGACAAGGTGTGCGCCATCATCACCCGCGACTATCCCGCCGTGCGTGTGCTGATGCTGACAGCCGCGACCCGGCTGCAAGAGAAGGTCGCCGGGTTCCAGCTCGGCGCCGACGACTACCTCACGAAGCCGTTCGCGCTAGAGGAGTTGACCGCGCGACTGCATGCCCTCGCGCGGCGGCCCGCCGCGGCATCCGCCCCGGTTCTCGAGTTCGGCGATTTGCGGCTCGACCCGTTCCGTCGAGAGGCGTACCGCGCCGGGCGCTATCTCAAACTCACGCGTAAGCAGTTCGCCGTTTTGCAGCTGCTGATGGAGGCGGGCGGCGGGGTAGTCAGCGCCGAGACGCTGCTCGAGAAGGCGTGGGACGAGAACGCAGATCCGTTCACGAGTGCGCCACGCGTGACGATGTCGACGCTGCGTAAAGCGCTCGGATCGCCCGATCTCATCGCGACGGTCTCGGGTTCGGGGTACCGGCTGACCGAGCTTGGTTCGCATGAGTGAGTCGACCCGGGATCGGCACCGCGAACCGGGCCTGTCGATCAGGCTGCGACTCGCTCTGAGCTACGCCATGTTCGTCGTCGTCGTCGGCATAGCCTTCTTCGTCGTCGGCTTCTTGCTGCTGCGCTTCGTGCCTGACGAGAACATCGTCATCTTCGACAGAGGCACCGCCGCGCCGAACCGGGGCGACCTGCTCGAGGTGTTTGTGCGGTACACCCTCGTGGCGCTAGTGCTGCTGACCGTGATCGGGCTCGCCGGAGGGTGGTTCGTTGCCGGCATCATGCTGCGGCCCGTGCGACGCATCACCGAGGCGTCCCGTCTCGTGCGCGACGGATCACTCGACCACCGCATCCGCCTGCCCGGCAGCCAGAACGAACTGGCCGAACTCGCCGACACGTTCGACGAGATGCTCGACCGGCTGCACGACGCGTTCGAGGTGCAGGAACGGTTCGCCGCGAACGCCTCGCACGAGTTGCGCACCCCGTTGGCTGTGACGTCGACGCTGCTCGACGTCGCCCTTCGCAGCCCCGACGACCAGGACTACCCCCGGCTGCTCGAGCGACTGCGCACCACCAACGATCGCGCCGTCGGCCTCACCGAGTCGCTGCTGCGACTCGCCGACGCGAACGCGGTCAAGGCCGTTATGACCCATGTGGCGCTGTCGGATCTCGTACTCATGTCGATCGGCGAGAACACTACCGAGGCCGACCGGCGCGACGTGACGATCACGACGGGGCTCGAGCCCACGACAGTGCTCGGCGACGCGGGGCTTCTCGCCCAACTCGTCACCAACCTCGTGCAGAACGCCGTGCGGCACAGCGGGAAAGGCGGCAGCGCCCACATCAGCACGCGCTCCGAGGTTCAGCGAGACGTGGTCGCACTGCGGGTGGAGAGCACCGGCAGCATCGTCGATCCCGACACGGCAACGCGGCTTGCCGAACCCTTCCTGCGTGGTGCGGGCCGCGTCGCCGACGGCGAGAAGGGAAGCGGGCTCGGTCTCGCCCTCGTCGAGCGCATCGCCGCAGTGCACGAGGGCTCCCTCGCGATCGAAGCCCGGCCGGCTGGCGGGCTGGTAATAACGGTCGAATTGCCTGCCGCGGGAAGCAAAAGGCATCCCGCCGCCTGTATTCGGCAATAGGCTTGAACACGGTCCGCCTCGCACCGCCGCGGGAGTCGTGGGCTTCGAACCATTTGCGCACTACAGGAGTACCCGTTGACTGATTTCGCTCCCCTCGACCCGACCTCGACCGACGCCTGGAAGAAGCTCGCCGCGATCGCCGAGGGCTTCTCGCCCGACCTGCGCGCCTGGTTCGACAGCGACGCCTCGCGGGCAGAGACCTACACCTTCCAGGCCGCCGACCTCACGGTCGACCTGTCGAAGGGACTCGTCACCGAGGAGATCTTCGCCAACCTCGTGCAGCTTGCGAAGGAAGTCGACGTCTCGGGCCGCTACCAGGCCATGATCTCGGGCGAACACATCAACGTCACCGAAGACCGCGCCGTTCTGCACACCGCCCTGCGCCGCCCGAAGAACGGCGACGGCCTCGTGCCCCCCGCGGGCTTCGTCGTCGACGGCCAGGACGTCGATTCCGACGTGCACGCCACCCTCGACAAGGTCTACGCCTTCGCCGACAAGGTTCGCTCGGGCGAGTGGACCGGCGTCACCGGCAAGCGCATCGAGACCGTCGTCAACATCGGCATCGGCGGATCCGACCTCGGACCGGTCATGGTCTACGAGGCGCTGAAGCCCTACGTGCAGGCCGGCCTCGAGATCCGCTTCGTCTCCAACATCGACCCCAACGACGTCTACGAGAAGACCGCAGGGCTCGACCCCGAGACGACGCTGTTCATCGTGGCATCCAAGACCTTCGGAACCCTCGAGACCTTGACCAACGCGCGTCTCGCACGCGAGTGGCTGTGGGCAGAACTCGGCAAGGCAGGGGCTCTGGATGACACGGACGACGCGCGCACCGGCGCTGTCGCGAAGCACTTCGTCGCCGTGTCGACCGCGCTCGACAAGGTTGCCGCGTTCGGCATCGACCCGCAGAACGCGTTCGGCTTCTGGGACTGGGTGGGCGGCCGCTACTCCGTCGACTCGGCCATCGGAACCTCGGTCGTCATCGCGATCGGCCCCGACAACTGGCGCGAGTTCCTCGCCGGTTTCCACGCAGTCGACGAGCACATGCGCACCGCGCCGGTCGAAGAGAACGTGCCCGTGCTCATGGGCCTGCTCAACGTCTGGTACTCGAACTTCCTCGGCGCGCAGAGCCATGCCGTGCTGCCCTACGCGCAGTACCTGCACCGCTTCCCCGCCTACCTGCAGCAGCTCACCATGGAGTCGAACGGCAAGAGTGTGCGCTCCGACGGATCGCCCGTCACGACCGGCACCGGCGAGATCTTCTGGGGCGAGCCGGGTACGAACGGCCAGCACGCGTTCTACCAGCTGATCCACCAGGGCACCCAGCTGATCCCGGCCGACTTCATCGCCGTGGCGAACCCCGCGCACCCGCTGAAAGACGCGACCGGCGACGGCGCGGGCGTCGAGCCCGGCCAGGACGTGCACACCCTGTTCATGGCGAACTTCTTCGCGCAGACCAAGGCGCTCGCCTTCGGCAAGACCGCAGAAGAGGTGCGTGCCGAGGGAACCAAGGAGTCGGTCGTGCCCGCGCGCGAGTTCGCCGGCAACCGCCCGACCACGTCGATCCTCGCCCCGGCGCTCACGCCCAGCGTCGTCGGCCAGCTCATCGCGCTGTACGAGCACATCGTGTTCACGCAGGGCACCATTTGGGGCATCGACTCGTTCGACCAGTGGGGTGTGGAGCTCGGCAAGCAGCTCGCGCTGCAGATCACCCCCGCGGTCGCGGGCGACCAGGCCGCCCTTGCGGCACAGGACTCGTCGAGCAAGGCGCTCATCGCGAAGTACCTGGAGCTGCGCAAGTAGCGGACCATGGGCGACGCGCTAGACGACGGGCCGTTCTTCCACGGCACAAGGGCCGACCTCCGGGTCGGTGATCTTCTCGCGGCGGGCTTCCGGTCGAACTACCGACCGGAAGTCGTGATGAACCACGTCTATTTCACCGCGCTGCCCGACGGCGCGGGGCTCGCCGCAGAACTCGCCGCAGGCGACGGAGCCCCGCGCGTCTACGCCGTCGAACCCACCGGCCCGTTCGAGAACGATCCGAACGTGACCGACAAGAAGTTTCCGGGCAATCCCACGCGGTCGTACCGCAGCGCGGACCCGCTGCGCATCGTCGGCGAGGTACACGACTTCGCCCGGCTGACTCCGGAGGCGCTGCGGGTCTGGCGCGAGCGCATCGCGGTGCTGCGCGCCGACGAGCGCGGCGAGATCATCAACTAGCCGTGCAGCCCGAACGCGCACCGGTCGTCAGCCTCGAACTGCTACTCGACCCCGACCTCGAATCACGCATCCGGGCGGAGTGGACCGCGCTGGCCGACGCGGGCCTCTCCAGCATGGGGGCGCACACCGCGCCGAGCAACCGGCCGCACATCACGCTGGTCGTGCGCCCGGAGATTCGAGAACTGCCACCGGCCGAGCTCGAGCTCGCTATTACCCTTCCCCTCGCACTCGAGCTCGGCGACCCGATACTTTTCGGTTCGGGCGACCGGCGGGTGCTCGCGCGTTCGGTCGTGCCGACGGCCGCGCTGCTCGACCTGCACGCGTCGCTGCACGCGCTCGTCGGGAGCGAGGGGACGGATGCTGCGCACACCCGCCCCGGCGAATGGACACCGCACATCACCCTCGCGCGTCGCCTGCGCGCCGATGAACTCCCCCGTGCCCTGCGGATCCTCGACGAAACGAGCCCGCGCCCTACCCCGTTACCGACCACGGCCACGGTCCTGCGGCGGTGGGACGCGGCATCCGCCACCGTCACGCGCCTACTCTAGAAACGTCACCGAACGAAGGAACCGCGATGTCCACTGCCAACGAGCACATTCCCGCCGCCGACGAGCCGACCGTGCCCGAACTCGAGGAAGACCAGACGATCGCGCCGCGCCCCGAAGAGGAGATCGCCGACGCCCTGCGCGCCAAGCCCGACCTTGAGGATCACAGCGAACACGACGCGTAGACTCGCCTGAGCCGCGTTCACATAGCGGCGATAAGCAGTCGATTGTTCGGAGTCACCTTGCCATCAATTCCCGCGGCATCGTGACCGACGATCCCTCCCGCCCCGTTCCGTCACGCCGACCGGAACCGCGCAAGACCGAGTTTCGCCGACCAGAACTGCGCAAGGCCGGGCCGCGGCTCGAGCGGCCACGCACCCGCCGGGTCAACCAGCACGACCTCCGTGACATCCGGGCCCGCCTTCGCGGCACCATCTACGAGAGTGTCGAACCGCAGGCCGGGATCGGCGGCGACCTCTACTCGGCGCCGCAGATCGTCGAGTTCTGCCTCGACCTCGGCGACGTCATGCTGGCGTCGGGGGCCGACGTGCGCAGCACCGAGGTCGCGATCGTCGCGGTCGCCACAAAATGGAACCTCGCACCGCTCGAGCTCGACATCACGGGTACGGCCATCACCCTGCAGTACGCCCCACCCGGCCAGCACCCGCTGACCAAGGTGCGCGTGATCAACGCTGAGGGCTCGAACCTCTTCCGGCTCAACCAGGTCTACGTCATCGTCAACGACCTCGTGCACGGCGACCTCGACATGACCGACGCGGTGGCGCGACTCGTCGACGTCGTGAACTCGCCGTTCCGCTGGGCCCCGTGGATCATGGACCTTGGGCTGGGGCTGCTCGCTTCGTCGGTCACGCTGCAGGCCGGAGGCACCGCACTCTCCGCGCTCGGCGCCCTGCTCGTCGTGCTCGGCATCTCGCTCGGCGGTCGCTGGCTGCTGCGCCGTGGCATCCCGACCTTCTTCGTCTCCGGCAGCCAGGCGGCCGTCGCCACCGTCGCCGGCACCCTCGCGGTCTGGTCGGGAGTGCTCAACCCCGGCGGCGCGGCGGCCATGGTCGCGGCATCCGTCGTTGTGCTCCTCCCCCATCCCGTGCTGGTGACCTGGGCGCAAGACGCGATCTCCGGCTTCCGCTCCATGGCGCTGTCTCGCGGGCTGATCATCGGCCTCACGGTCGCCGCGATCGTCTGCGGTGTTCCGGCGGGTGTGGCGCTCACGACCGGTCTCGACCTCGAGGTCGATCCGTCAAACATCACGCTGCAGACCCTGCCGCTCTGGCTGCTGCTCGTCTCGTCGGTGCTGGCCGCCGGCGCGAACTGCTTCGTGCAGGGTGCGACCGCGCGCATCATCCCGATCGCGATGGGCGCGTCCCTCCTGAGCGCGTCGGCCCTGTACCTGTTCAGCGGAGTTCTCGGCATGCCGCGCCTCGCCGCCACCTTCCTCGCGGCGACGATCCTCGGAGCGCTGAGCACCGTCGTCGCCGCGCGACTGCGCACGTCGCCCGCCGTGATCGCGGTTCCCGCGTTCTGCGGCTCGCTGCTGCCCGGTATCGCGGTATCGGCGGCGCTGCTCGACTTCATGGCCGGCACTCCGGGCGCATCCCTGTCGTTCGTCGCCGCCGTGCTCGTCGCCCTCGGCATCGGCGCGGGTCTTGTGCTCGGAAACCTGATCGCCACCCCCGGCGCGCGCCGCTACCTGCGTCGTTCGAAGCGCGCCGAGGTGCACTCGGTCAACACCGACACCCGGTCGCTCGACGTGATCACCGGCCTCTGAGCGGCCCGCAAGCGCACCGGGTCGCCCCGCGGCACCCGTCACGTCAGGCGATGCGACGGGTGAAGACGAGGTGGATCGCGCCCGAGGGCGAGGGCGTCGCTTCGATGGCGAAGCGCTCTTCGAGGCCCTCGAGCCCGTCCCAGAGGCGTTCGCCGCGGCCCAGGATGATCGGGGCGACGACGAGGTGCATGTGGTCGATCAGGTCGGCCTGGAGAAACTGTCGCACCGTGCTGACGCCGCCGCCGATGCGCACGTCGAGGCCTCCGGCGAGCGCGCGTGCCTGCTCGAGCGCTGCGACCGGGTCGGCGTCGACGAAGTGGAAGGTCGTTCCGCCCTCCATCTCGAGTACCGGCCTCGGGTGGTGGGTGAGAACGACGACCGGGGTGTGGAACACGGGGTCGTCACCCCACCAGCCCTTCCACTCCTCGTCTTCCCACGGGCCGCGTTGCGGGCCGAACTTGTTGCGCCCCATGATCTCGACGCCGATGCCGGTGCCCCACGAACTCGCGAACGCGTTATCGACCCCGCGCGATCCGGCGGTCGTGCCGTGGAGGCCCATCTCGCGGAACGTCAGCGTCTCGAACGCCCACTCCATCAGCCGAGAACCGGCGTGCCCGAACGGGGCGTCGAGCGTTTGCCCCTCGCCGGTGCCGAACCCGTCGAGCGAGATCGAGAAGTTGTGTACGCGCACGAGGGACATGATCGCTCCTGATTCCTGTCGTTGGCGATCACTGTAGGGCCATCGCACCGGCGGGGTCTAGGCTGGCCGCTGCCACGAGAGACAAGGGACCACGAGATGACTTCTGCCGAGCCGCGGCCACGTAGGCCGAGTCGATCGGGCGAGCTGATCGACATCGTCTTCGCCACGGTGATCTCGGTCGTGGGGATCGTCTACGTCGCCGTGCCGTTTCTGCCGGTTCTCATCGCCTGGCAGCTGGTCGCCGTCGTCTACCTCGTCGTGCTGTTCACCACGTTCCGCAACCGGACGACGCGCGATCTCCCCACGAGCGGTCGCCCCCTTCCCCGCAGGGTTCTGGAGTACCTCTCCTGGGTGCTTCCGATCGTGGCGAGCGCGACGGGAGTCGCCTCGGCCGTCACACTGCTCACCACCGAGGGAGCGAACGGCACCGGGACATCCGATGATCTTCTCGTCGGCTTCCTGGGGTCGACCGCCGTCGTCGTCGCGTGGTTTCTGCTTCAGACCGGGTTCGCCGAGATCTACGAGAGCGTCTATGAGCGTTTGACCGAGCCGTCGATGATCAGCTTCCCGGGCATCGACGAGAACCCGACGCTCAGCGACTTTCTCTACATGTCGTTCACCGTCGGCACCTCGTTCGCTATCTCTGGGGCGACCATCGCGTCGAGGAAGGTGCGGCGGGTGATCCTGATCCACAGCGTCACGAGCTTCTTCTACAACGCGTTTCTCATCGCGGTCGCGATCCAGGTGATCCAAGGGCTCATCGCCAACAGCTGAGACCGGGCCGAGCGGCGGCCTCAGACGTGGCTTCGGGGCAGACGCGCCTTCGCGTCGTCGTCGCCCGGTTCGGGCCGGTAGACCAGCCCGTCGTTGGCATTGGCCGCATCCGACAGTTCCCGCAACCAGTCCTGGTTGATGGTTATCGACCGCGACGAGCGGTAGACGAACGACAGCGGAATAGACGGGTCCATCCAGATCGCCGACCGCCCGCTGCCTACCGATCCGCTGTCGGTCCAAGAGAAGAAGAACCGCTCACGGCGACCGAGCTTTCTGCCGATCACGACCTGCAGATGCGCGAGGGTGCGGTCGTCGAAGCTGACGGTCATTTCTGCCCCGCCGTATATGAGCATCCCCATCTGGTTCTCCCCCGTTCGCACGCGGCACCGTCTAGACAAGTCCACCTCGGTGTCGAAGGCCGGGTGATTCGGGTCACCCGACGGTTGCGTGCTTCTTGCGACACTACGGCGAGTCAGCAACGTTGTGCGATGGTTGCATCCTGAGTGATTCTCATGCTAGTTAGGTGGCGGACGGTAGCGTTCGCCGGGCCGCCGGCCGATGCTCAGAAGCCGGAAGCGAGTTTCGGGCCAGGGATCTCGGAGAGAACGCGATCCACGACGCGGCGCAGAGCAGCGGCCATCGAAACGACGTCGCCACCGTACCCGCTGGTCATGGCGCCGTCACGAGCGAGCATCAGATCGTCGGCTGCGTCCGCCGGGTGGGCGTGGCCCGCTCTTCGCAGAACCTCCGTCGCAGCGCCGACGTACCACTCACGGTGTTGGCGCACCGCGTCGAGCACGGCGGGCGAGTCGCGGCACTCGATGGCGGCGTTGATGAAGGCGCACCCGCGGAATCCCGGATCGTTCAACTCGGCCACGACCTCCGACAGAACGACGTTTAGGGTCAGCTCGGGCGTCAGCGCCGAGCGGAAGACCGTTGCGAACAGGCTGAGCTCCCGTTCGTGCCGCGTATCGAGGTAGGCCAAGATAAGCGCCTCCTTGGTGGGGAAGAACTTCGAGTAGATGCGCCGGGAGACGTTCGCCTGCACGAGGATGTCTTCGGTCGTGGTGCGGTAGACGCCGTTCGTGTAGAAGGCATGGGTGGCGGACTCGAGTATGACGTCGCGTGGATTCTGCGGCGCTTCGACCGGGGCCAGGAGGGCACGCAGACGGGTGTGGTTGGTCAGAAAGAACTTCCTCGATCGGGTGTGTTCGCTCCGATGCTGCCGCGCTGGGTTCGCGGCCGTCGTCGGGAGGCGTTGCTCCATCATCACCGCGCCGAGCGCAGATTGCAGGCCCCCGCGGCGAAAACAAATACCTGATAAGAGAGCCCTTACTCACCGATGTCTCATTTTCGGCCGCCGCGCCTCCCTGGGCACGGAAATCGGATCGGTCGCGACGTCGGGAACGCCACTCACCACCGGGTACCGTTTACTGAACCCCAAACCCCTAGGAGATCCCCATGTCGGTCGGCTTGCTCGCCGTAGTCGATGACATTCTGACCGCCGCCCTCAAGGCGAGCGCGAAGACCGCGGGAGTCGTCATCGACGACGCCGCCGTGACGCCGCAGTACGTTCAGGGGCTTTCGCCCGCCCGCGAGCTGCACGTCGTGTGGAAGATCGCGATCGGCAGCCTGTTCAACAAGTTCGTCATCATCATCCCCCTGGCGTTGTTGCTGTCGGCGTTCGCGCCGTGGGTGCTGCCGTTCCTGCTGATCATCGGCGGAACCTACCTCTGCTTCGAGGGCGCCGAGAAGGTCAGCGAGTGGTTCGGCCTGCACCACGCGGTCGAAGAGACCGGCGCACGCGACGAGAAGAAGCTGATCTTCGGCGCCCGGCGCACCGACCTCATCCTCAGCACCGAGATCATGCTCATCTCGCTCGCGAGCCTCGACCCCGACTTCGGCATCTGGATGACACTCGGCGCCCTCATCGTCATCGGCCTAGCCATGACGGTCCTCGTCTACGGGGCGGTCGCGCTGCTCGTCAAGATCGACGACATCGGGCTGCGCCTGATGAAGAACCCGGCCCGCGGTGTTCGCCGCACCGGCGCGCGCATCGTGAAGGCGATGCCCGCCGTGTTCCGCGTGATCAGCATCGTCGGCACGGTCGCGATGCTCTGGGTGGGTGGCCACCTGGTGATCTCCAACCTCTATGAGACGTTCTGGCAGCTGCCCTACGACCTGCTGCACGTCGTGACGCACGCGGTCGAGGCCGCCGGGCCCGTCGTCGTCTGGCTCGCCGACACAGCCGTGTCCGCCGTGTCCGGCCTGGTTCTCGGCGCGATCGTCGTCGTGATCGTGACGGCGGTGTCACGCTTCCTGAAGCGCAACGAGCCCGCGACCGTTCACGCCCAGCAGTAGACGACGGTTCGCGGATGACACGGGCCAGCGAGATCCCACCCGGGTGGGTCTCCGGCTCGACCTCCCGCAAGCCGCTGCTGCTCGTCAACGCCTACGCGTTCTCGGCATCATCGACGCCGCCGGTCGACCAGTGGACGCACTTCGCCAAGCTGCGACCCGTGCCGTGGAAGCTGGTCGTCGGCTTCGCCGCGATCGCTCTGTTCTGCGTCTGGGGTGTCGTGGCCACGCTGCAGCAGTTCGCCGACGAGCTTGCCTATGCCCTGTTCTTCGTCGCGCTGATGGCTGTCGGCGCGGTGTTCTTCGGGTCGGCGGCGATCCGCAGTGTTCTGGTCTACCGCAAGCGCACGGGGTGGCCCCACCTGCACGGACTGGGCATCGGATCATCCGGCCTCTCCTTCCGCCTCGCCGGCGGCGACGCCGACGTTCCGTGGGAGGTGATCACCTCGATCAGGGCGATGGTGACGAACGAGAACGACATGAACAAACCGGGCGTGCCCGTCTTGCGTGTCGAGTACGCGGGATCGCGGGTCGACCTCAACACCGCGATTCTGGATGCCTCACCCACCGTTCTCTACCGGGCACTGCTGCACTACTGGAGCACCACCTCCGATCGCCACGAGCTGGGAACGACCGTGGCGCAGCAGCGGATGGACGTCTGGCTGGCGTCGAATTGACGACCCGCCGACGAACCGGGATGCTGTACAGGTACAGAGCAATTCATGAATAGACGGGCTGTAGAGTGCGCGATCCGGTAGCCCATTTCGCCCCGTTCGGGCTCGTAGAACTGTCTGAGACGGGCATCATCATCGATGCCAACGATCTCTTCTCGCGTTGGTTCTTCCTCTTCGGTCCGACGATCATCGGCAGCCGGCTGGCTGACGTGTTCGGCATCGACGAGTCGGAGTTGACCGAAGCCCTGCGTCAGGCATCGGGCGGATCCGACCTGATTCCCGCGACAGCGGTTCTGCGTCCGGCCGGCGCGGGTGCGCGACCCTTGATCTTGGCGGCGACGCGGCTGGAGAACGGCAACAACGCGGTCGCCGTCGTCGACGCGAGCCGCAATTCTGAGTTCGAGCCGGGGCTCGACCGACCCGAGTTGACCCCGTTGCGCGAGAGCGAGCGACTGCAGCTGCTTCTGTCGGCATCCGTGCGATTCGCGAACTCGGCCACCTCCGCCGAGATGGCAGACGTGCTCGCCGACGCCGCCCGGCAGTCGTTCCGGGCCGACTGGGCGACCGTGCACCTCGTCGACGGCAGCGACTTCGTGCTCGCGGGCGGACAGAACCCGCTCGCCGACCACTGGCCGGCCGACGCCGCGCCGACCGGCGCGCGCACCATGCAACTCGGGCGCATCCTTCTGATCACCGACCCCGCCGAGGCCGAGCAGTATCTGCCGGGGGTGGGCATCGCGGAGGTCTTCGAACGCAGCGGCGTGCACTCGGTGCTCGTCGCGCCAATCACCGACCACGACGTCTCGCTCGGCACGGTGGCCTGCTACTTCTCCGAGCGGCGCACCTTCGACACGCAAGCCGAGCCGTTCATCCGAGCGCTCGCGCTACAGGCAGGCCAGGTCTTCACCCGGCTGCGTCTCGAAGCGCAACTGCGCCGCAGCACCATGCTCGACGACATCACCGGCCTGCCCAACCGCCGGCTGTTCGAGCGCCAGTTCGCCGATGCGTCGCCGAGCAGCGCGATCCTGTTTCTCGACCTCGACGGCTTCAAGGCGGTGAACGACGAACTCGGCCACGCCACCGGCGACCGCCTTCTCGAGCTGGTCGCGACACGGCTGCGCGGGGTCTTCCGGCACACCGACTCGGTGGCAAGGTACGGCGGCGACGAGTTCGTCGCGATCATCGAAGACACCAGCAGCGACAACGCGATGAAGGTCGCCGAACGGGCCCGCGCCGTCATCGCCGAGCCGTTCTCCGAGTTGCCCGACCACCACCGCGTTACCGCGAGCATCGGGGTCGCCCTCGACGCAACGAACGGCGGAACGGTGCTGCCCGTGCAGCGGCTGGTGCGCCTCGCCGACCACGCCATGTACACGGCGAAGGGGCGCGGCGGCAACCAGGCCGTGTTCGAGTACCTGCGCTAGTCGAACAGCCCGGCGGCGCCCCAGAACCAGACGCGCGCCTCGACGGCCTTGCCGTCGCGTACCGTCCAGACTTCGCTGACCTGGGTCGTGATGGCGCGGCCCGACGGAGTCGTGGCACTCAGGTCGATGATCAACGTGTAGTTCTCGCCGTCGGCGCTCTCCATGTAGTTGACCGGTTCAGTCTTCAGATCGGCGATGCTGCCCAACTCGGTGAGCACGGTGAAAAAGCCCTGCATACCCTCGTAGCGCCCGCCGAACGGAAGACTCGCGTCGTAGTGGATGACGAAGGCCGGGTCGATGAGCGACTGGACCCTCGCGAGGTCTCGCTCGCCGACGGCGGCGATCAGGTTCGAATAGAACGACTTCAGTTCAGACACGGTCTAGCTCGCTTTCGGGATGGTGACTCGGGTTCCGGATGCCGCGGAGTTCTCAATGGCTTCGATGACGCGGAACGTGGCGAGAGCCTGCTCGAAGGCGGGCGCGGTGTGCGTCCCAGTGCGGAAGTCGCGCGCGAATATGTCGTACATTCGGGCAACGCTGTGCGCGGTGGTGTTCTCGATCGCCTCGAGTCCGGGCGTCTGCTCGGCGTACTCTGCCGGGATTGGCATCGGCGCGACGCGGTCGCCGCCTTGGGCGCCCGACACCGACACCGCGAACATCCCGGGGTGGCCGCCGCCGGCGCGTAGCTGCAGGGTGCCCTCGGTTCCGTTGATCTCCCAGAGGAACATCTCGCCGCCCTGGTGTCCCTCACGGAAGTGGATGCTGGCCGTTACTCCGGTCTCGAGCCGAGCGGCGACGACGACCTGGTCGGGCGCGGTCTTGACGAGCTTTTCGCCAGTCTCCAGCAACACATAGTCGGGGCGTCGCAGATCGAGCACGGACGAGACCTCGGCGAACCCGCCGAGCACGTGCTGGATGACGTCGAGAGTATGGGCGACGACGAGACGCAACAGCGTGGCGCCGTTCTCCCGCTTGAGGATGTAGGAGTTGCCCTGGTCGATGACTCCGCCGAGACCGGCCGATGCGATCACCGAGGTCGAGAGAACCTCTCCGATGTATCCGCTGGCGACGAGGTCGCGGGCGTACATCACTCCCTCGGTGCTGCGCGACTGGAGGCCGACAAGGGTGCGTGCACCCGTGCTCTCGGCGAGATCGACCATCGCCTGCGACTCGTCGAGGCCGAGGCCGAGAGGCCACTCGCTGTAGACAGCTTTTCCGGCTTTCAGCGCGGCATCGACGATCTCGCGGTGGTGGGCGACCTTGACGGCGACGACCACGAGGTCGACCTCGGGGCTGGCGACCAGGTCGCGGTAGTCGCCGAAGGCGAGCTTTATGCCGAATGCCGCTGCCGCGGCATCCGCAGATTCTTGGCGAGTAGTGCCAACCGCGGTGATCTCGTAGGCCGGCAACGAGCGCAGCGCCGGAATGTGGGCTTCGGCGGCCCAGCCCCGATGGGCGTTGACGCCCACGATGCCGACCCTGATCGGGGCGGTCATGCTGCTGCCCGCTCGAAGAACTCGACGCGCGTCTCGGGCAGGTCCATGGCCGGGCTTGGCACGGTCGTCGCGCCGGCCGCCATCATCGTCGCCTGCAGCGCCGGCAGGTCGTTGGTCTCGAGAACGTAGATGCAGAGGAACTCTGCGGGCGCACCTTCGGCAGTGACCATGCGGTGCAGGTCGGCCGAGACGAAGCCGTCGAGTGAGAGCAGGTCGGGGATGTGGGTGCCCAGGTACCACTCGCGGTATTCGGCCTCTCGCCCCGCGAGGGCTTTACTGCGCACGGTCTGGATGTAGCTGGTCATGGTGCTCCGTTGTCGTCGGCTAATCGGAATAGGGTATTCCGATTGAGACTCTAGCTTAAACGGAATGGTTCCGTCCGTTTGTCGTAGGATGGCAGCATGACGGACATCGACACGCACTCCCCCTCGGTCGACCAGCGCTCCGATTCGAAACGCAACCGAGTGCGCCTAGTGGCCGCGGCGCGTGAACTCGTGGCCGAAAGGGGAATGGATGTCACGGCGGCAGAGATTGCGGCGCGGGCGGAAGTCGGCGTCGGAACCCTTTATCGCCGATTCGGGTCGAAGGATTCGCTGATCCGCGACATCCTGTCCGACGGCATTGACGAGGTACAGGTCGTCGCGCAAGCGGCGCTCGATGACCCTGACGCGTGGAACGGCTTCTCGACGTTCTTCGCCTTCTTCAGCAAGACCCAGGTCGACAATCAGGGAATCGCCGAGTACCTCGCGCTTTCCACGGGACTGCGCAGCGACGAGATGTGCGAGTACAACGGACGCCTGCGCACCCTCGTCGAACGTCTCGTCGAGCGGGCGCACGATGAAGGAACACTTCGCGCAGACGCCAGCTGGGAAGACATTGTGATCCTGAGTCGAGCCTCGGTTTCCGCCGGCGAATGTCTCGGAGTTCACGCGTCGCCCGAACAGTGGCAGCGCACGTGCGCAATTCTGCTTGCGGGCCTCAAGGCGCCCGCGCAGGCAAGACTTCCCGGCAAGGCACCGAGCTCACGGCCATTGTGACGACGTAGACGAACTAGTGACTCACGAACGGGTGTAGTCTCGGCAGACGGCGCTTTTCGCGCTCAGCACGCCGAAGGGACACACACTTGACTTCGCAAACGTCTGCCGACACGGTCGAACCTGCCGCTGCGCCCACTCTCGGGCGCGGCGCGCGCACACGCGAACGCATCATCGACGCCGGCGCAGATCTCTTCTACGCCCACGGCATCCGGGCCGTCAGCGCCGACAAGATCATCGAGCGCGCGGGCATCACCAAGGTCACGTTCTACCGCCACTTTCCGACGAAAGACGACCTCGTGGTTGCCTATCTCGAGCGCAGAGCAGCATGGGAACGTATGGTCATTCTCGGTGCCAGCGAGGCGGCACATGGCGATGTTGACGAGACGATCCGCCTCGTCTCCGACGGGATCGGCCAAGAAGCGTGCAGCGCGGGGTTCCGCGGATGCCCTTTCATCAACGCCGCCGCCGAGTATGCTGACGCCGACCACCCGGTTCGCAAGGTAGTCGCCGAGCACCGCGCCTGGTTCGTCTCGATGCTGCAGAAACTCACCGCATCGATCGGCATCGACGACCCTGACGTGGCCGCCGAGCTCATGATGCTTCGCGATGGCGCCATGGTCACCGGCTACCTCGGCACCCCGAACCAGGTGAGCGGAGCTCTCCTCTCGGCCAGCCGCTCGGTCATCTCCTCGCACCGTTAGCCCTCGGGGGACATAGGCATGCCTTTAGGATCGACCGACCTCGCGATGATGCTCGCCACCCTCGAGGCGACCGCGCGTCCCGACGAGTATGTCTACGTCATCGTCGACCGCGACCACCCGGCCGTCGCACTCGCGGCGGCGACCGTCGCCGAAGACGAGGGACTCACCGCAGTTCTCCGTCGTGCCGATGCCGACGAGCTCGGCCTGCCCTACGAGTTCGTCGCCGCCTGGCTCACACTGACCGTGCACTCATCACTCGAAGCCATCGGGCTCACCGCCGCCTTCTCCCGCGCTCTCGGCGCAGCCGGAATCAGCTGCAACGTGCTCGCAGGCTTCCATCACGACCACCTTCTGGTGCCGTCGTCGGAGCGCGACAATGCGCTCGCCGCGCTCCACGCCCTGCGCGACACGGCCTGACCAACACCGCCCGCAACCACGACGAACAGCACAAAGACCCGGCTCTGGCCGGGTCTTTTTGCGCGCCCAAAAAGGGTTGTCGTCGATCCCACGAGCCGTGCCGAGAAAAGATTTTCGGGCCCTGACTTGCGCTGCCGTCACCCGCCGTGCATTATTGACCTCAGTAGGGTTACTAGTTCGTCTACATAGTGTCTCTATCGTGTCGGACCTCCCTCCCGCCGCTGTTTCCCCTCTCACCGAAAGCAGTCATCATGTCCCCGTTCTCGTTCTCCCGTCTCACCGCTGGCCGTAAGACCGCGGTTCTCGCCGCGGCGTCGTTCGTCGCCGTCGCCGCCCTGACCGGGTGCGCTGCCGCCGCGGCCCCCGCCGCGAACGATTCCGCTGCAGCCGCCGCATCCACCGAGCCGAAGCCGACCATCGTGTTCGTCCACGGCGCATGGAGCGACGCCAGCCCGTTCGAGGCCGCCCGCACCCAGCTCGCCGACGACGGCTACACCGTCGTGAACTTCGCCAACCCGCTGCGATCGCTGGCCACCGACACCACCTACCTGGCCTCGTTCCTCGAGACCCGCACCGAGGGCCCCGTCGTCCTCGTCGGCCACTCCTACGGCGGAGCACTCATCAGCGGCGCCGCCCTCAGCGACCCCGACGTGACCTCCCTCGTCTACATCAACGGCTTCGTCCCCGACGAGGGCGAGACCATCCTCGACCTCTCCTCCAAGGCCGGCCCCGTCGACGCCGAAGCCCTGTTCGACCAGGCCGCATTCCCCGGCGACCACAACGTCGACCTCTACCTCAAGCCCGACGCGTTCGCCGGCGGCTTCACCAACGGCCTCACCGACGAACAGACCGCGAAGTACTTCGCCAGCCAGCGCCCCATCACCTACCAGGCACTCAGCGAGCCCGCCGGCGCCAACCCCGCCTGGAAGACCCTCCCGTCCTGGTACATCGCCGGCACCGAAGACCACAGCATCGACATCTCCACCCAACGCTTCATGGCCGACCGTGCCGGCTCCACCCTGGTCGAGGTCGACGCAGGACACCTCGCCATGGTCGCCGACACCGACACCACCGTCGACGTCATCAAAGACGCCGCCGCCACCAAGTAACCCCCACCCCTCACATCCACTCACCCCTTTCCAGACAGGAACCCCTCCCATGAACACCGTCAAGCCCACCATCGTCACCGTCCACGGCGCCTGGAGCGACGCCAGCCCCTTCAACCAGGTCCGCGAGATCCTCGAAGCCGCCGGCCACACCGTCGTCAACTTCGCCAACCCGCTCCGCTCCCTCGCCGACGACACCGCCTACCTCGCCTCCTTCATCGAGACCCGCACCACCGGCCCCGTCGTCCTCGTCGGCCACTCCTACGGCGGAGCCCTCATCAGCGGAGCCGCCCTCTCGAGCGACCGGGTCAAGTCGCTCGTGTTCCTCAACGCGTTCGTCCCCGCCGAAGGCGAGTCCATCCTCGAACTCTCCTCCAAAGCCGGCCCCGTCGACGCCGGAGCCCTGTTCGACATGGCCCCCTTCCCCGGCGACCACAACGTCGACCTCTACCTCAAAAAGGGCGCCTTCGCCGGCGGCTTCACCAACGGCCTCACCGACACCCAGACCGCCGAGTACTTCGCCAGCCAACGCCCCATCACCTACGGCGCCCTCAGCGAACCCGCCCCCGCCAACGAGGCCTGGAAGACCCTCCC
>Ga0247740_1000093_pt1 | contig 42803 bp, 35 predicted proteins | sample UWRJL148409B2_FD_180942 | JGI IMG/M metagenome (GOLD analysis project Ga0247740, IMG submission 180942) | Plant litter microbial communities from Arlington Agricultural Research Station in Wisconsin, United States - UWRJ-L148-409B-2 | ecosystem: Environmental > Terrestrial > Plant litter >...
ATGGCGGTAGTAAACCCAGCGTCCGCGATTCTGCGCATACCAACGGTCTTTCACGAAGTAGACCGTTCGTCCTTCGTAAAAGGTCTGGGGCGCGGTCTCGAGCTCCGCGGGCGCCGCAGCCTCGACATAAGCGGGGTAAGTAGGCTGAGCTCCCGCTTCCGCGTAGCAACCCGAAGCGAGTGCCATCAAAGCCGTCGCAGCGAGTGCGTTGGCGAGCGCGCGAGGACGAGTGACTTGCCACATACTTGGGCTTGAACAGCAAGCGGTGTGCCGCCCGCAAGCCCGCCCAAAATCCGTTGAATTCCTGCGCAATATCGCAAAATCGTGGCAACGCGTCACGCGCTCGAGCGCGAGGCAATCGGCCGCGATGAGACGCGAATTTACTGGTGCCGTGTGCTGAATGCGTCTACTCCCGGCGCGTTGGAAACCGTGGAGCCGAGCGAGTTCGGGCGCGTCGCGCCCCCGCACTTCGAGCAGGCGCGCGTCAGGCTCGAACAAGAGTTCGGCGAGCGTGTGACCCTGGATGGACTCACGGGCAGTTGGTTCATCTTTCAGCGCGCCCGCGGTCACCGGCACTCCGTCGATGACGTGCTTACCGCCGCTTACGCGTTGGAAGTGTCGCCAGCGGTCGCGCGCCACCTCGACTTGGGCACCGGGATCGGCACGGTTGGGCTCCTCGTACTGTGGGGCCTGGGCGACGGCGCATCGCTCCGGGCGGTGGAAGCGCAGGCCGTGAGTCACCGCCTGCTCATGGCGAACATTGCCGAAAATGGCCTGACGGCTCGCGTGCAGCCGTCGCTCGGGGACCTGCGCGAGCTCGCGGACGACGAGAAATTCCCGTTGATTACGGGCAGCCCGCCCTACTTTCCGATCTCCGCCGGGATCGTGCCCCAAGACTCACAGAAGGCACACGCGCGCTTCGAGTTGCGCGGGGACGTGAGCGACTACGCGCGCGCAGCCAAGCGGCACTTGGCGCCTGGCGGTTGGTTCGTGTTCTGCTTTCCGACACCGCAGAAGGCGCGAGCTTTGGCCGCGGTGTCCGGCGCAGGACTGTCGCCGCAGCGTGTGCGTGACGTCATCCCGCGGGATGGATTGCCGGCGCTGTTCTCGCTGTTCGCTTGCCGGCACTCGGGCGAAACCGGCGACTGCGTGACCGATGCGCCCTTGGTCGTGCGCACGGCGGAGGGTCAGCTTTCCCCCATGATGCAGCAGGTGCGACGCAGCTTCGGCTTTGCGAGCTGAGGTGAAAGCCGCCCGCTCGACTGTCCATCTTCGCCAGGGGTCTTCGGCGGATTCCTTTGGAAATCCGGGTGGTTTCGTAACGATTTGTGTCGGCCGGTGGTGCTCTAATGAGCGAGGCGGTTAGCCACGGTGTGGCGATCAGCCCCGGTATTTTATGACCTCGGCTGGTACCGCCTCTGCGACGGAAAACGTACCGGAGCGGGGTTCGCCATGTGCTGCGGCCGCGAACAGCGCGAGCAACAATCCCTCTCGCGGACTCGGCTTGGCGAGCAGGATTGGCGCTTGGTCTGCGCCCAGTTCTTCGACCACACGGCGCAGCTCGCTGCGCGCACTCTCTGGGTTGCCGCTCGCGAATACGAAGCGCTGCGCGAGCCGAGGGTAGTCGTGATAGCAGCGCGCGAACAGCTCCGGACCGGACATGCGCGGCATCATCACGTCGGAGAGGACGGCGTCGAAATCGCTGTCCCGCGCCAAGATCGCCAAGGCTTCGGCGCCACTGCCGGCGGAGATGACCTCGAAGTCCGTGAGCGTGCGCGCGGTGCAGCGCCGCACCATCTCTTCGTCGTCGACCAGTAGAACGCGCAAAAATCCGCGCGGTCGAGTGCGCGGCTTGCACTCCTCTCGCGGCGTGGCGGATTTCGCCAAACCGGGCTGCAACCGGCTGCTGCGCTTCGAACATGCGGGGCAAAGCCACGCGCCTCCGAGCAAGCCTGCGAAATCAGCGTTGTCATCTACTGCCCAACCATCACGCGCCAAGAGGGCGAAGCCCCAGGCATAACGCGCGGAGGAGACGTTGCATTGTGCACATCGACACGACTTCATTTGCACCTTGATCCAAACCAATGCAAACGCGGTGCCGCTGAAGCTAGAGCGGAATCGCGTACATCGCACGACAGCAGTTCGTGATCGAATGTGCCTCGCGTACATGCCGGAGCACGTGTGAATCTCAGTCCGAGATCGACGCGCGGTAGTAACCCAAAGCGATGAACGAAGCCGTCAGCGTGAGCACGGTGCAGCCGAGGATCGCGGGGCTGAGCGACTCTGCCAAACCTTGCAGCAACACCCCTGCAAGCGTGTGTTCCGGGTGCTTCGCCAAGAAGTCCGGCGCTTGGTGTCCAACTGCGGCTAGGTCGGCCGCGACGGCGGTGAGCGTGGTGAACAGGGTGGCGCCTCCGAGGGAGAGCGCCACGCGCAGGCGCGCGGGGTTGGGGAGGATCGCGAACCGGGTGCCCGCGACCAGCGTGAGCCCGCCAAACGCGAGCAGAAACCACATGGGGAAGCCGCCCTCTTGGAACAATGTCAGCATCACCCAAGAACGCGCTTGCCGCCGCATCGTGACCGAGAAAGTTGCTGGAATTTTCGGGTCACGATCCCGGCCTTCGCGCGTTTCGGACGAACATGCACGAGGCCGCTGACCAGGACGCGCTGACGCTGCTTCGGCAATGCGACGCGCGTGGCTTCGACCTGGCTTACGCGCGTTACGCGGAGCGTATCTTCGCGTTTCTTTGGCGGCTCTCGGGGTCGCGCGCGTTGGCTGAAGATTTGTTCCAACACACGTTCATGCGTTTGGCGGAAGTTGGTCCACGCTTGGCGTTTGATTCGGACCTGCGTGCGTGGCTGTTTGCGATCGCACGCAATGCATTTTACAGTCACTCGCGTGCACGTGCCGTAGTCGTGCGCGCCGATGCGGCTCTCATCCCCGCGCCGAGTGGCGTGCCGGACCCGGATGCCGGCTTGGTCTTGGACGGGCTCGAACGTGCGCTCGCCACGCTTGCCCCGAGCGACCGCGAGCTGTTGCTACTCTTGGGCGTAGAAGGGCTGAGCCCGCTCGAAGTCGCAGTCGTGTTGCAGCTCGATCAGGCAACTGTGCGGAAACGTGTGAGCCGTGCGCGCGCCCGCTTGGCGGAAGCGCTCGACGACCAGGCTCGTGTCATGCCAAAGTCCATGGTGCGCGAATGACCGAAGTCGATGAGCTCTTGGCGCGCTTGCGAAAACTGCCGCCCGTCGCGCTGGACGCTGAGTTCAAGGCCTCGGTGCAAGCACGAGCGCGCCGCCGCGTCGCTCGACCCACACGCTCGGCGCCCGTCGCTTCGCTCGCTCTCGCCTGCACCGTGGTCTCGTATTTGGGCTGGGCACTGCACTTTACCAGCGGGCTATACCGCTAGCGCGCGGCCTCAGCCGAACTTGTCGAGGCCGGCGCCCAGCGCGCCGTGCGTGGGATAATTGCCCTCGATCCGCGGCAGTTTGCGCACGGGCCACGTGGACCACGCAAGCTCCGCGAAAGTGCGCGCGAGCAGCAAGTTTTGCACCACGATATCGAGATCTTCGACTTGCCACACGTCCGCGTTCGCGTCTGGATCGGCCGCGGTGGCCGCGCAGGCCGTCCGCGAGAGCACCACGCAGGGCAGCGGCGGCAGTACGCAGCCGAGCAGCGAGAACGCACCGAGCAAGCGCTGCGCGACATCCAGCCCGCCCACCGAGTCCGCGCTGATCAGCGCGCCGGCTGGCTTGCCCAGAAAACAGCGCGACAACTCGTAGGAGCTGATCACCTCCAAGAAGCGCTGCAACGGCGAGCCCCAAGACCCCCAGTACACACCGCTCGCGATCAGGAACGCGTCCGCGTTCTGCAGGCGCTCGGCTAGCGCCTCCACGGTGCCCGCATAGTCTGCCAAGCACAGCTCGTCCGCGAGCCAGGTGCTGGGTAGCGACTCAGCCGCGCGTTGCAAAAGCCGCGCGCTGTTGCCTTCGGTGCCGCGTAGCGAGCCGTTCAAGAGCAGGAGGCGATAGGTCATGCCAAATCAAAGCGCAGCCGCGCGCCGCGAGCTACATTGCGCCCGTGGTCGCCAAGAAGTCAGTCGAGAAGAGCGCGAAAAAAGCGGTAAAAGGCGGCAAGCCCGCGCCCAAGGCGGAGCTGCCCGTGCAGGCGTTTGCGAGCGCCGTTGGCTTCGAGCGTTGGCTGCGCACGCACCACGATTCGTCGCCGGGCCTTTGGCTGCGACTGATGAAGAAAGCCTCGGGTCAGCCGAGCGTGAGCTACGCAGAGGCGCTAGAGGTCGCGCTAATGTTCGGTTGGATCGACGGCCAGACCAAGACCTACGACGCCGATTCCTGGCTGCGCAAGTTCGTGCCGCGTGCGGCGCGCAGCATTTGGTCCAAGATCAATCGCGACAAAGCGCTCGCCCTGATCGCCGAGGGCCGCATGCAGCCGGCTGGGCTCGTGCAGGTCGAACGCGCTCAGCAAGATGGCCGCTGGCACGCGGCCTACGATTCGCCGAGCAAGGCCAAGCCGCCTCCGGACTTCGCCAAAGCGCTCGCGGCTTCACCGCGCGCGGCCGCATTCTTTGCCACCTTGAGCGGAGCCAACCGTTTCTCGGTCTTGTTTCGGGTGCAGGCGCCGAAGAAGCCGGAGACACGTGAGCGCAAAATCCGCGAGCTCATTTCCATGCTCGAGCGCGGCGAGACCATCCACGGCTGAGCGCTGCTTCACCAGGAATAGCCAAGGCTCGAGGTCGGGCTCAGGTAAGTGTCCAAGTCTTGGTGGCGGTTGTCGTAGTGGCGGTCGCCGCCGCGCACGTTGGAGCTGGATGCGCTCGACGAAAACCGCCGCGACTGGCATCATCCGCTCGTGGCTCCCGAATCGAATATCCGCACCAGTGCTGTAAAGACCCTGCTCGGCTATTCGGCGATGATCGTCGCGACCGGCGGGTTATTTTTCTGGATCCGCGGTGTTGGTGCTGAGCTGGTCGCTCCCAACCCCACCGGTGCCGCCAGATTCGGGCAAGCCGCCGCGGGCAGCCACACCAACGTGCTCTTGCACGTGCTCTTGGCGATGGTCGTGATCATCGCGGCGTCGCGCGTCCTCGGCGCGGTGTTCAAGTATTTGCAGCAGCCGCCCGTGATCGGCGAGGTAATCGCCGGCATCATGCTCGGCCCGTCATTGCTCGGCGCGCTCGCGCCCGGCGTCTCGGAATACCTGCTGCCCAAGACGGTCGCGCCCCTGCTCGGCATCATCGCCCAGGTGGGCGTGGTGCTGTTCATGTTCTTGATTGGGCTGGAACTGGACACCTCGCTCTTGCGCAAGAAGACGCACGCCACGGTGGCGATCTCGCACGCGAGCATCATTGCTCCGTTTTTGCTCGGCTCGACGGCTGCGCTCTGGCTGTATCCGAAACTGTCGAGCCGCGACGTTCCGTTCAGCGTGTTCGCTCTGTTCATGGGCGTCTCCATGTCGGTGACCGCGTTCCCCGTGTTGGCGCGGATCCTCACCGATCGCGGGATGAGCAAATCGCGCCTGGGTGTGATCGCCATCAGTTGCGCCGCGGTCGATGACGTGACGGCGTGGTGCCTACTCGCGTTCGTCGTCAGCGTTGCTCAGGCTCGCTTGGACGGCGCGCTGCTGACCATCGCGCTGACCTTCGCCTATCTGGCGTTGATGTTACTCGTCGTGCGACCGCTCTTGGCGCGCTTGGTGCGAAGGCAAGAGATCCTGCGGAACGTCTCACAAGGCACGACCGCGCTTTTGCTGGTGGGGCTGCTACTGTCCGCGCTGGTGACCGAATACATCGGCATCCACGCGCTGTTCGGCGCGTTTCTGCTGGGCGCCATCATTCCGCACGAGTCGCTGCTGGCTAAGAGCATCACCCACAAGCTCGAAGACCTGGTCGTGGTCTTGTTTCTACCCGCGTTTTTCGCGTTCACTGGCATGCGCACGCAGATCGGCCTGATCAGCGGGCTCGACCAGTGGCTGGTGTGCGGCGTGATCATCGTTTTGGCCTGCCTCGGGAAATTCGGCGGTAGCGCGATCGCCGCGCGCTTGACCGGCCTCGACTGGCGGGACTCCGCGAGCATTGGCGTACTCATGAACACGCGTGGCCTGATGGAGCTGATCGTGCTGAACATCGGCTTGGATCTGAAGGTGCTCTCGCCGACGCTGTTCGCGATGATGGTGATCATGGCGCTCGTGACCACGTTCGCGACCACGCCCGTGCTGCACTTGCTGGAGCGTGGTCGCCCGAGCGAAGAACGCGAAGCATCGCCATCGACCTCCTGAGCTCGCGGCAACCTCGCCGGCCGCGAGCTGCGCTGCTGGATCGCGGGCGCCCCGATTCCCTCCTCTTTCCCATTCACTTCTCTCCGCGTTGCAGCGTTGAAACAGCATACATCGCCATTCACTGGCACCTTGCGCCGCTGATCTCAGCTGGGCACAGCGCAGTTGAAATTGACAGTCGATACGGAAACCGCATGATTTCTGCTGGTTTCGCGAGATTAACGTAAGCCGATACCTACATTGAATCCGTAGGTGGTCTTTCGTTTTTCCCGTCGTCGTCACTTCCATAGAGTGCAGTGGCCCAACATGGATTGTATGCTCGGATGCACCGACCATGGGCTCAGCACCTGCGACCAATGAAGTCACGAGTCCTTCGAGCGGGAGTAGTCCGCGCTTCAACTCGCCCGAAGGGTTGAGCTTCGAGCGGCAAACGTTGCAGGTCGGCCGCTACCGCATCCTGGCCGAGCTCGGTCGAGGCGGGATGTCGAACGTGTTTCTGGCCGTGGCTAGCGGCCCCGGCGGCGTGAACAAGCTCGTGGTGTTGAAGGCGCTGTTGCCCGACCTCGCGAGTGAAGGCTACGCGCTCGCCATGTTCATGGATGAGGCGCGGCTCGCGGCCCAGCTCAATCATCCGAATGTGGTGCAAACGTACGAAGTCGGCACCGAGGGTGACCGGCACGTGATCGTGATGGAGTACCTCGAGGGCCAGTCGCTCTCGGCGGCCCTGCGGCGCGCCTCGCAAGAGGGCCCCGGGATGCCGATCGCACTGCAATTGCGCATCATCATCAATGCCCTCGAAGGGTTGCACTACGCGCACGAGCTCCACGGCTACGAGGGCGCACCGCTGCAGCTCGTGCATCGTGACATCTCCCCGCAGAACGTGTTCGTTACCTATGACGGACAAGTGAAGGTGCTCGACTTCGGCATCGCGAAGGCCACGTCGGCGTCCACCCACACCGCGGCCGGCGTGATGAAGGGTAAGATCGCATACATGGCGCCCGAGCAGATCATCGGCGGCGCCGTCGATCGCCGAGCGGATCTGTATTCGGTCGGCTGCATGCTGTGGGCCGCAGCCACCGGTGGGAAGCTGTGGAAAGACACGCCCGACGTGCAGATCATGCGTCGTGCGATCAGCGGTGACGTGCCCACGCCGCAGAGCGTGAATGCGGAGTGTGATGACGAGCTCAATCGCATCGTCGTGAAGGCGCTCGCGCGGGACCCGGAGCATCGCTACGCGACCGCGCTCGAGCTGCAGCACGACCTGGAAGTTTACGTCGAGCACTTCGGCGCCGCGGGCAAGCAAAAGGAAATTGCGCGCTACGTGTCCGGGCTGTTCGCCGATACTCGCGCTCAGCTCAAGACGCTGGTCGAGCGGCAGCTCGGCTTGATCCAGGCGGACAACTCGTCCGTGTCCCAGTCTCGGGAGCGTGTGCGGCTCGCGCCGGCGTCGAACACGCTGGGCGGGGCCACTTCGGAATCCTTTCACACGATGCCCGCGGAAGAGAACTCTTCGGGGGGGCGTAGCAATCGCGGGCTGATCGTTGGACTGGCTCTGGTCGCCGCTTTGGCAGGCGTGGCATTCTTCGGTCTCAACCAGCGCAGCGTGGGCGGCGCGCCGCCCGCAGCCGCGGAGCTGACCGCAACCAATAAGCCGGCGGCGGTCGGGGAAGCCGCCGCGCCCACGCGCGTATCGGTCGCGCTGCAAGCCACGCCAGCGGAAGCAAAGCTCTACCTCGACGACGAGCTACTGCCCACGAATCCGACGACCAAGCTAATCGCCCTGGACGGGAAAGCCCACGTCCTGCGAGCCGAAGCGCCCGGCTTCGCGAACGCGACGACCGAGTTCTCGCCGAGCCAAGCGACGACCATCGACGTCGTGCTCACGGCGCTCAGCGCTGCGCCGTCGAACGGCACTAGCGCGAGCCACAGTGTGTCGAACAAAGCGGGGCGCGTGGTGCGTCCTGGCCGCCCGGTGGTTGCGGCTGCACCTGCACCAGGACCCGTGACCGCCGCACCGGTCGCGGCTGCGCCCGTGCCTGTGGCCGCGAAGCCCGATTGTTCCGCTCCCATCTTTCTCGACAAAGATGGCATTCGTCGTGTTCGCCCAGAATGCCGCTGACGACGCCTGTGCGCTCACGCACACACATTTGCCGACCTCGCCCCAGCACTTCGTAGCTCGGGATTAGCAAAACTCGTTGGTGGACGTACAGGTCTGCTAGACTCGTAGATCGTGAAGATGGGCGTCGGGGCGAGGCGTTCGATTGCCATTCGTTTTATCCGAATCGACTAACCAACACGATGTCCTCCGGTATCAAATTACTCGGTTTTTGTGCGGCGACGCTCTACTTGGCCGTTGCCTGCCAGCCTGATTTCGACGCCCTCAGCAAGGACTACGTCCCGAACAGCGCCGGCTCCGGAGACGGCAGCAGTGCGGGCTCCGGCAATGGCAGCAGTGCGGGGTCGGGCAACGGCAGCAGCGCAGGTTCCGGCAACAACAATGGCAGTGCTGGCGGGGCGCCCGTCCCTGCCGCTTGTGAGAACAAGCTCAAAGACGCAAACGAGTCGGACGTCGATTGCGGCGGCTCGAGCAAGTGCCCTCGCTGCGCCAGCGGTCAGCGCTGCAGCAGTAGCAAGGACTGCGAGACAGAGGTCTGCACGGGCGGCTTCTGTGCAGAGCCGAGCTGTTCGGACAAGATCCTGAATCAGGACGAGAGCGCGGTCGACTGCGGCGGCGCGTGTAGCCCCGGCAAGGCCTGTGAAGACGGCCTCGCCTGCAACGAAAACGGTGATTGCCAAAGCGAGTTCTGCAAAGACTCCGTGTGCGTCAGTCACTGCGAAAGCGGCAAGCGCGAGGCGGACGAAACGGACAAGGATTGCGGCGGCTCGTGCGATCCGTGCGCCGACAAGCTGCGTTGCTCGGAGGGGGCGGACTGTCAAGGCAAGCTGTGCTTCAACAACCAGTGCCAACCCGCAACCTGTGACGACAAGGTTCTGAACCAAGACGAGAGCTCGACCGATTGCGGCGGGGTTTGCGCGCCGGCCAAAGCCTGCCCGCTGACCGCGCGCTGCAACACGGGTGCCGACTGCGACAGCTACGTATGCTCGAAGGACAAGTGCGCGGCCGACATCACCGTTCTACCCGCCGACGTGATCGATAGCTTCGAAGACGGCGATCTCGATTCGAGCACGCCCACCAAGCTCGATGGCCGAGTGGGCATGTGGTACGTGTTCGGTGACGCGGCCGGCATCGGGACCGTGGGCAGCGCCTTGATGACTCGCGGCAGTGCCAGTCAACGCGTGCTGCACAATGCCGGCTCGGGCTACCTGACCTGGGGCTCCGGTGTCGGGCTGGACCTCAACAATTCCAGCGGCATGCAGGCGGGGAAACTGCCTTATGACGCCTCCGAGTACACGGCCGTGACTTTCTGGGCGCGCGCTGGCAAAGCGACGACGGTCACGTTCGTTCTGCCCGATTCGAACACCGATGCGGCGGGGGGGAAGTGCAACGTGTCCCCCTCCACTTGCGACCATCATTGGAACAAGGCGTTGCAGGTAACTACGGCCTGGCAACGTTTTACGGTTCCCTTCGCCAGCCTCGTACTCGAGGGCGGCAACAAGTCGCCCGAGCCGACGGCGGTCGATGCGGCGGGCTTGGTCGGCGTGCAGTTCCGAGTGCAAGCCGGGATGAGCTACGACCTATGGATCGATGACGTCGCGTTCGTGAAATAAGCCATGCAGACGATGATCTCGAAAAAGTATTGCCGTTCGGCCTCGGCGCTCCCGTTGCTCGCGAGCCTGCTCTCCACGGGCATTGCCCAGGCGAAACCGCCGCCCGCGCCAATCCCAGCCGCTGCGGCGCCCTCGGCGTCCCCCTCGACGCCGGCCACCCCGCTGCCCGCACCCGACGCAACCGCGACGGATGCGGCTAAGTCGGCCAGCGAACTGTGCAGCACCGCTTACGAGCGGACGCAGACCGAGAAGATCGCGGGGCACTATGTGGCCGCCTCCGCAGCCGCACTCGAGTGCTCGCAGATTCAGTGCAACTCCGCGATCGTCCAAGAGTGCGTTCGCTTCTACGGTGCGCTCGAGGCCGAGACGCCCACGCTGGTGTTCTCTGCGCGCAAGGCGGAAGGCGGCGAGCTCGTGGACGTGCGCGTCGAGATGGACGGCAAAGTGGCGGCGCAGCAGATCACCGGGCGTCCGTTTTCGGTCGACCCAGGCCCGCACGAGTTCGTATTCATCCATCCCCAGCGCGGTCGCATGCAGCTAAACGAGACGGCTCGCGTGGGCGACAAAGCGCGCATCATCGAGGCCACGTTCGTCGATCCGCTCGCCAAGATTGGCGGAAACGTCGGTGCATCGAGCGAGAAGGCCGGCGGCGTTCCGGTGATGAGCTACGTGCTGGCCGGCGTCGGCGTCGTGGGGCTCGGCGCGTTTACCTACTTCCGCGTGAGCGGCGCCAGCGACTACAACAAGAAGAACGAAGAGTGCAGCCCAGGTTGCCCCCCGGGCGATCTCGATCCGATTCGCACCAAGTACACGCTCTCATACGTGTCACTGGGCGTGGGAGCGGCCGCCCTCGCCGGCGCGGCTGCCATCTACTTCCTGGTGCCCGGCAGCAAGGGCAGCACCGCCGTGCAGGCCGGTGCCACGCCGCGCGGTGACGGGGCGATGGCTGGTCTGAAGACGACCTTCTGATCGAGCGGGCCCACGTCGTCGCTCGTTGCGGCCCTGCGAGTGACTCACGCAACTCGCAGCGCCCGATGAGTCACGGCGCGATCGTGACCGAGCCGGCGTCGAGCGCGACCTCGTAGTAGCCGTGATCGTCCCAGGTGAGCTCGGTGCCGCACTGCTGGAGCTTGCCGCCGTCGACTTTGACGCGCATGAATTGCCCGGGCGGGAAATGATCCGGCAAGGTCCACGAGTAGGTCGTGCTGGTGCCGGCAGTCGTGACGATGGCGGCGGTGAGTGCCTTCTGCGCGCGCCAATAAGCGCCGATGCTCACCATCGTGTCGACCCACACGTCCGTCAGGTTCTTCGCATAGGTCATGGCTCCGACGATTTCGGCGAGCTGCACCGGTTGGTATCCGCCGTCGGTGATGGTGGGATCGACGTTGTGCGCCAGGATGATGCGCCACGCGCCACGAGCGCGAACGTCATCCGTGATGTTGTTGAAGCCGCCGACGGCCTTCTCGTTGGTGCTGGCGATGTGACAAGGCAGGTTATAAGCGTTGGTTATCGAATCATTCGGCATGACACCGGTCGCAAAGTCGCTCACTCCGCGATTGAGAATGAACCGCTCACTGGCTGGCGCCGACCATGCTTGATCGCCGTTTGGCGCGGCAAACGTGTACACGTCGGGCATGCCGAGCAACGTTTTCATCAGCGTCGTGGCGTTGTCTATCTCTTCGTCCACGGTCGTGATCGCGCCCCAACCGCACTGCGAACCATCGACCTTGCAGTGATGCATGGTGTGGTTGCCGAGCTCATGGCCGTTGGTCAAGGCCGTAGCCCAGGTCGTCTTGCTGGCCGCGAAGGTGTTACCCACTAGGTAGAAGGTCATGGGTACGCCGACCGCATTGAGCTCCGCGTAGTGGGTGACCTGCGACTGCAAGTTGTCGTCGAAGGTGAAGGAGATGGCCCCTTTGAAGCCCGCCCAATTGAGCACGCTCAGGCCGCCTGGAGTCCCTGCCGGTTTGGCTACGCCGGTTGTCACGGGGACCGGGAGCTTGGACTTGCCGCCGATGGTCAATCCCGGGCATTCGTCGATGGGGCCACTGCCGGCGGCGCCCACCTCACCGGCCGCGCTCATGCCGGCCTCGCCACCAGGCGATTCGGTGGAGCCGCCTTTGCCTCCGTTGGCGACCATGCCGCCTTGACCGGCGTTACTCGCACCGGCGCTACCGGCGCGGCTGCCGCCCGAGCCGCTGGTCGGGTCGGCACCCGCGTTGCTGGTCTCACCGGCATCACTCGCGTCCGAGCCGCCCTTGCCGGCGGCGCCGCCGTTATCCCGACTGGTGATCGGGTCATTGGCACAGGCAACGTAAAACGCGGCGGTCAGGATCGCCGGTACCCCAAAGTCTCTCGCTAATCGTCGGGACAAGCCGCCTATCTTAGCACTGGTTTTGCCATGACTCTAGCCCGTGACTTGCAGACTCGATGGCTCTAGTGAGCGTCAGTCGCACTGCTACACACATCGAGAAATGGGACCGCGGGGGGCCGTGGGGCTGCCGCTCGATCAGCGGTCGGAGCTCATCACGGTCGCATCCGCCGTGCGCGCGGCGGCTTCGCTTACATTTCTCCGTGACGAAAGCATGTGGGCGCGCGCGTATTGTAGCGGGGTGATCCCGTTGAGGCGCTTGAAGTGACGAATGAAGTGGCTCTGGTCTGCAAACCCGCAGCGCAGCGCCACGTCTGCGGCGGGCAGACCCTCGACGAGCAGGCGGCGCGCGTGGCTCATACGCAAACACAGCTGGTACGCGTGCGGAGGGAGCCCATAACGTTGCTTGAACGCGCGCAGCGCTTGGAAGCGACTGAGCCCCGCGCGCTGGGCAAGCGTTTCGAGGTCGACGTGCAGACCCTCTTCATTCAGACATTCGCGCATGCGGGCGGCCGCGCGCAGCGGAGGGCCGCTCACTGGACGAGGCGCGTGCGCGCCCTGGATGAGATCGCTGATCATGAGCTCGGACAGTTCGAGCAACTGGGATTGCAATTGCATCGCGGCCGCCCCCGGCTCGAAAATGTCGAAAAATCCAGAGAACCGTCGGTGCAATTCTGGCGAGTGCGGCAGCATGATGCCGGCCCAATCGAGTCGCAGGGAGCCAGGTTGTTGCTCGGCCGCGCACTGCTCGAGCACCTGCGGTTGAATCGTGATCACATTGAAGGAGCCCGGCCCTGCGTGGGGGTTGGCGACGAAGAGCTCGCCGGGCATGTTGCAGAACAGCACCTTGGGGTCGCCCCCGTGAACCCCGCCGCGCACACGCACGCCGCCGCGCCAGGTTCGAAACAGCACGACCGAGAAGTCCGGGCACAGGATGCGCCACTCTCGCGGTGAGTTCTGCGCGTCCACCACCTCGACGCCAGGCAACGCGCCGGAGCGCCGATAGTCGACGATTTCCTGTGCTGCGTTTGCCCGTGCGGACATGCGGGCATTGTGAGGTCTTCCGCCGCATAAGACAACGTGCGAAGTAGAGTTCGCTTACTGCCAGCGGAACGCGCGCACTGCGACGGCAAAGCCGACCAAGGTCCACACCGCCAGCACCGCGAGTTCGAACGTGACGGAACCGAGCGTGCCGGCTTCGTTGTAGATGCGCCGCAGTGCGTCGTTGCTGGCCGTCAGGGGTAGGCAACGGATGGGCAGTTGCAGCCATTCGGGGAAGCGCTCGTAGGAAAAGAAGGAGCCGGAGAGCAACCACATGGGTAACTGCACGAAATTCATCCAACCGCCCGCTACCTCCGTGCTCGAGAGCCGCGCTCCGATCAGAAAGCCGATCGCCGCAAAGGCCGCGGCACCAAGCGTGGCTGCGATCAGCAGCGCCGTGAAGCTGCCCTGAACGTGCGTACCGAAGACCAGACGGCCGAAGCCGATGATCACCGCCAGCTCCATGATCAAGAACATGGAGCGCGAGAAAAAGTATGACAGCAGAAAGTGGCTGCGGTGCATGGGCGTGACCGCGTAGCGGCGGAGCAGCTTGCGTTTGCGGGCCAGCACCAAATTGTAGCCGATGCCCCACATGCTGCTGCCCATCAAGTTCAAGCCGATCAAACCCGGCAGCAAGAAGTCGACGTAGCGTGACCCGTGTTCGCGGGAACGGCGCTCTTCGATACGCAGGCGGTCTTCACGGCCAGCGGCGCGCTCCAGCACGTCTTTCACGACGGACCTCGCGAGGATGGATTTCTCTTGGGCCGGGTCGAGCACGAACACCAGTGGCTGGTTCGGAGCCGGCTGGTCCACGACGAGATCTATCTTGGTGCGCGCCAAGGCGCGCTGCGCCTCCGCGCTCGTTAGGCGCTGGGTTCGAAGCTGCGGGCTCTCCGAAAGCACGCCTGCGCTCTCGTTCGTGACGCCGTGCGTGACGGCAATGCGAGGTAATTCCGGCGCTTTGGAGCGAAACGCCAAGCCCAGTCCAATCGCCATCAAGAGCGGGAAGCCGAATACCCAGAACACATAGCCCGGCTCGCGCAGGAACTCGCGAACGCGAGCGCGCGTGAGCTCGACGAGAGGATTGGGCGGACCCATGTCGTGGCTCACGGCGTTGCTCCTGCGTGTACTTCGGCGGACTCGGTTTTCAGCGCTCGACCGGTGAGCTGCAAAAAAACGTCGTCGAGGGTGGCTTGGTGGGTACTCAGGCCGACGGGTGTGAGTCGCTGGCGTTCCAGCTCAGCCAGCACGACGCGCAGAGCGCTCAGGCTACGATCGATACGCAGGTGGTAGCCTTCACCTTTGCGTAGGATGTTCTCGACCACCGGCAGCGCCGAGAGCGCGGCTTCATCCAACACTTGCTTGGTCTCGAACTCGACGAACTGTACCAACCCTAGGCCATCGATCAGCGAGCGAGGTGTGCCGAGGGCGATGATCTTTCCCTGATCCATGACCGCGATGCGGTCGCACAAGACCGCGGCTTCTTCCATGTAATGAGTGGTGATCAGCACGCTGCGCTTGCGCTTTTGAAAGGCCTGCACGATGCCCCAGAGTGACTGCCGCGCGCGCGGGTCGAGACCCGTCGTGGGTTCGTCGAGAAAGAGCAGCTCCGGATCACCGGCAAGCGCGGTGCCCAGGGCCACGCGCTGCTTCTGGCCCCCGGACAGCTTGTGATACTGCTGCTTGCGCTCCGCCGTCAGATCGAGCTCGCTGAGCAGCTGCTCGACGCCGCGGCCACGGCGATAGAACGAGCGGAACAGGCGTAGCACCTCCTCTACTGTCAGCTTGTCGGCGAGCTGCGTGTCCTGCAGCTGCACGCCCACGCGCTCCTGCAGCGCGCGATTACGGCCCTTGCCCCAGGGTACGCCGAACAATTCGATCGAGCCCGAGTCAGGTCGGGTCAGCCCTTCGATCATCTCGACGGTGGTGGTTTTGCCGGCGCCATTGGGACCCAGCAATCCGAAGCATTCGCCAACATCCACACTGAGCTCGATGCCAGCTACGGCGAGCTTATCGCCGTAGCGCTTGACGAGTGATTGAGCGCGGATCGCCGGAGCCGTAGCAGCAGTCATGACTCGCCGAGCCTAGCAGGCGCGTGATACGCTGGCTTCATGTTGGAGCTTCGAGTGTGCATCGATGTCGACGACCTCGAGCGAGGTCTGGCGTTCTACACGAGTGCGTTCGACTTGCGGCTCGGCCGGCGCTTCGATCGGCATTGGGCCGAACTCTTGGGGGGTTCATCGCCGATCGATCTGTTGGCGGTGGGGGGCGAGGCGAAGCCCGTGCCCGGCCGCGCGCTCGAGCGCACCTTCGAGCGGCATTGGACTCCCGTGCATCTGGACTTCATGGTCACGGACATCGAGCGCGCCGTGGAACGCGCGCTGGCCGCGGGCGCCACGTTGGAGCGCGCAATCCGCGATCAGGCTTACGGGCGACTCGCCAACTTGGCCGATCCATTTGGTCATGGGATCTGTCTCGTCGAGCTAGTCGGAAGCGGCTATGACGCACTGATCGCCGCCGGCGAATGACGCCAACGCGCAGTTTCAAGGCATTGCGGTGCACTGATCCGACCGCCTGTAGCGGCGACCCACCTTCGATGCCTGGCGATTATGCCACTGGTCAAACGCAACTAGCTCGTTAGGTTGTGACTGAGCAGCGCAATAGGCGCTCCCGGGTTTCCTGGGCATCGAGGGTGTCTGTCGACAGTGAGGGAGTACGAATGACGAATCCGAACCAACAATTGTGGGAAAAGGGCGACTTTACGCGTCTGGCCGCGACCATGCGCGAGAGCGGCGAAGCGCTCGTTCGTCGGCTTGGCATCAAAAAGGGACTGAGGGTGTTGGACCTCGGCTGTGGTGACGGCACGACCGCCGTTCCCGCAGCGCAGCTGGGTGCGGAGGTTCTGGGCGTCGATATCGCGCGCAACTTGGTTGCGGCGGGCAATCGCCGCGCCGAGGCGCTGGGCCTCACCAACCTCGGGTTCCGTCACGGCGATGCCTGTGATCTCTCCGAGATCGACGCGCAATCTTTCGATCGCGTCGTGAGCATCTTCGGCGCGATGTTCGCGCCCCAGCCGCTCCAAGTCGCCAAAGAAATGGTGCGCGTGACGCGCCCTGGCGGGCAAATCGTGATGGGCAACTGGATCCCGGGTGACCCCACGCTGGTCGCCGAGATCCTGCGCATCAGCTCGGCGTACGCGCCGCCGCCGCCCGCCGGCTTCGTGAGCCCCATGAAGTGGGGCCTCGAGAGCGAAGTGATCGAGCGGTTTACCAGTGTGGGCGTCGCGCGTGACGAAATCATCTGCGAGCGCGATAGCTACGGCTTCGACTACGCGGGCACGCCCGAGCAGTTCGTCGCCGAGTTCCGCACCTACTATGGGCCGACGATGAACGCATTTGCAGCCGCGACTCAGAGCGGCCGTGAACAGGCGCTGAATCAAGAGCTCGAAGCGTTGTTCCGCGCGCATGACGTGAGCTCGGATCCCCAGCGCACGCGAATCGCGGCGACGTTCCTACGAGTCACGGTCGCGGTCTGAGGCCTTCGCCGACTCCGTGCCCGACGCTTCAGCGATTTCAGGTCGCAGTCGCGTCGGGGACGCCGCGCAACGTCATGCGGTTTCCCCGACCTGATGGGTGGTCCAAGTGCCGGAGACGGCTGCGTTGGCGTCGAGCACACGGGCGATGGCATCATGCAGGGTGTCGGCCCCGAACGGCTTTTCGAGTAACGGATTGGAAACGGTGCCAAGGAACTGCCGAGTCGGGAGCGTGAAGGCGCCGCCCGTCATGAATAGCGTCCGCTGCGCGAGCCGAGGCGCCAGCTGCTCGAGTTGGGCAAAGAACTCGATGCCTGACATATTCGGCATCATGATGTCGCAGATGATGACGTCGAAAGCGTCGTCTTGACGCAAGTGCGCGAGGGCTGCTTTTGCCTCGACGAATCCGACTATCTCGTGCTCGTGGCCCAGTAGGCGCCGAATCACCGAACACAGGGCGGGCTCGTCATCAACGACCATGATCCGGCAAGCAGGTAGGCTGCGTGTCGTTGCCCGTGGGGGGCGGCTCGACAGAGCCGCAGCATGTTGGGCCGGCAAGAGAACTCGAAACGTCGTGCCTGAACCGATTCGGCTTTCCACTTCGATGGTGCCGCCCATCTCGGTCACGATGCTCGAGCAAATCGAAAGCCCGATGCCGCTGCCCAAGCCGCGGGGCTTGGTCGTAAAAAACGGCTCGAACACGCGCTTTTGCTGGCTCGGACTCATCCCCGCGCCGTTGTCGTGGACCTCGATGACGACCGACTCTCCCTGCGTGAGAATGTTGACGGTGATCTCGTTCTGTTCAGCGCGATCATCGGATAGGGCCTGCGCTGCATTGACGAGCAGATTCAAAAACACCTGACCCAAACGGCTCTGGTCGCCGACGACTCTCGCTACGCGCTCGAAGTTGCGAGTCAGCTGCGCCCGATGTCGCAGCTCGTTCCAAGCCATGCTGATCGATGACTCCATGACATCTTGCACGTTTACCGCGTGAGCGGGTTCGTCATCACCGCTGCGGCAAAATACCCGCAAGTCACGCGTGATGTGGCGGATGCGCTCGGAGCCTTCACGAGCGTGGCTCAGCGCCTCCGTCACTTCCGTCATCTCGCCGTCTCCTGCCGAGTGGCGCAATAGCCGGGTGAGGGCAAACTCGATGTTACCGAGCACGTACGCCAGCGGGTTGTTGATTTCGTGCGCCACTCCCGCCGCCAACATGCCTACCGAGCTGAGTCGGTCGGCCAACAACAGTTGCTGCTGCATGCGCCGCCGTTCCTCACGAATGCCTGCTTCTCGCACTTCGCGCTCGATGACCGCGCCCAACCGGCCGAGGCTGTGTCTGAACAAGAAATCGTGTGCACCCGCGTGCATGACTTCGACCGCGTTCGATTCGCTGATGACGTTCGACACGATGATGAAAGGGAGGTCCTGACCGCGATTTTGAACGATGCTCAAGGCAGACAGGGCGTCCATGCCGGGCAAGCCGTGGTCGCACAGCACCACGTCCCAGGTGTCATCCGCGAGAGCGCCTTCCAACGCCGCGGGGGTGTCGACGCGGGTCATACTCACCGAATAGCCTTGCTGCAGCAGCTCGAAAGAGAGTGACTTCGCGTCTTGCGGTGAATCGCCTACGAGCAGTACTCGCAAAGACGGGCTTGGGTCGATCGGCGCGATGGTGTCCATACTAAGCCCCCTCGATGATGTGCCGGTCGTGGTGAATGACGACCGCATAGCGAGCTGCCTCGAAATTAGCAAAGCTTCGCAGATTTCCCAGCAAATTCCTGCCGTCACCCGCCTCGACCACTGTTGCAGAGTGTCACTCCCGTGAGTGCGCGTGCCGAGTGCTATCGAAGCTGCCGAGTAAAACTGTGGCGGGATCGCAGTCCAAAGGTGTTGCACCGCGACGACCCGCGCGCGCACGACGCGCACGCTCAGAAGAGTACTTTGAGCTTCGTGTACGCTTCCGCATTGCGATCGAAGTAACGCCCAAGTGAGTATGCTTCGCCACCTAGCCACAGAGCGCCGAGGCTCACGACCCAATGCTCGAAGCGCAGGTCCAGTTCCGGTTGGACGATCGCGGTCTTCGGCCGCATGCCGAGCAAACCGCGCAGCTCGAAGCCCAGAGCGTGCCAAATCGGCCAGCGCAGATCCGCGACTAACCCGACCGTGTTGCGCTCATAGATGAGCAGCGGCACGCTTTGCCTGTCGAACAGGTGCGTGTACAGGACCTCTAGAACGGCAAGCTTTCTCTTGTCGCCCGTCTGGTACTCGGCGGTCAGCACAGCTTGTAGAGTGGGGCTGGAGGAACCCGCCAAGTCACGCCGCATGAAGACGCGCTTCGTTTGATACGCGGCATCCAGTCGAAGCGCGACCGGACCGAAGGTCGTCGCTAAATCCATTCCGACGTGGTGCCGGCGTATGAAGCGGACCGTGAGCGGCTGCCGACCTGCGTCGATCGCCGCAAGCCACGGCTGCAAGTCCACGAGCCCCACGCGCTCATAATCGAGGCTCGAAAGGCTCGCTGCGAACGCGGAATCGATTTCGACCAACGGTCCGTCGAAGCCATACTGATAGGAGAGACTGGCGTTCGTGCCGGCGACGCTCCACGAGAGGCGCGTGCCGACGACGGGAGCCGTAAAGTCGCTCTTGGGATAGCGGGTTGCGGCAAGCAGTCGCTGTGCCGGCTCTTGCAGCGTGGGGTCGAGCGAGCGCGCTGCGAGGTTCGCGACCCCGCGAGCCCAGATCGGCGCATCCGGCTGGATAGCGGCCCAGTTGGAGCCATGAACGTCGTAGGCCTGAGCAGCCCGCTGTCCAACGCAAATCGGCTCAGCCGTGCCAAGTCCGCTGCGCCGTTCGGCACTTCCGAGAAGAGTGGCCCCGTCACGACGTCATCGCCCTCCCCGCGGCGACCGAGATTGACCACGACCACGTGCTCCTGTTTGGAAACCTAACGCAAGCGTCGTGGAAACCGGAGCACCTGTAGGGTCGAAGTGAATCAACCAGCAATGGCAAGTCGCGGGCGGCTTAGCTGTGCTCTTGGGGACGCGGGGAGCGTTCGTGACTGACTCATGATGAGCATCGAACCAGTGGCAAGCATGAACTCGAGCCGACGCTTCATTGAAATTCCTGGGTTGTGTTCTTTCAAGCGGGTCCCCCGAGCTTTAGCAATGCTATCGATGATTGCGCTGCCTAGCTGTACCAGCTTGGCGAGCGGCGACGACCGCGCCGTGCAGCTCGTCGAAACGGACGCAGGCCCGTCAAACTGGGACTGTTTGACGAACGCGCCTACGGAAAGGCTGAAACCGCTCGACCCACCCCCACCGGGGATACTGTATGTGGCGCCAATCTTCGATCTGGCTCATATCCCGCAAAGGATAGAGGGACTTACGATCGAAGTCTGTCAAGCCACCGACAGTGAGTGCAGCCGGCCGGTTGCCAGCTGGAACAGCACGGAGTTGCAGACCTCGGGCGACATCAAAATCACGGATGTCACTCAGAAGGACAATATCCCCCTTTATTCGTTCTTATTTCCTTATACACCCGCCCTTTCGTTCTACTTGCGTCTGAACAGCGTTCCGAAAGACCGAACGCAGCGTTCTGCGTACCTGCAGTATGAGTATTATTTCGAAGGGCCACTCATCCGAGGCAATGCCCCTGACACAGAGATCGTCGCAGCCACTTCGACCAGCCCAGCCATCTCCGTGCCCACGCTCGTCGGACTGCCGATCACCATGCTCAGCGTGCAAGATGCGACTACCTTCGGGAACGGCATCCGAATCGCCGTCGATCCGATGGCGGCGATCGTTGCACCCCGAGTCATTGATTGCGACGGCAATCTAGCCGCCGGCGTCACCTTGACGTTGAGCCCCGCCGACGCGGGCATCGGCTTCACCTTCTTGACCGATCACGCTTTGCGCGGAGTCGGGAACGCGCCCCCGCCAACCGGTAGCACCGGAATTGCGGGCTTCTACATCAAGTTGCCGATGCCCGGGCAATCAGCCAGCGATGAAGGCGCATTCTCTCCGAACATTGGGCTCGAGGGGGTCAACTCTGACGGGCTTCGCTTCGGCGGTATCGCGACCAAAATCCGAGCCGGCCAGCTCACGAGCGGGGAGATTCGCCCATACTCGGACAAGTCGGGCCGTTAGGGCGGCATCGAAAGTATCAACGTCATTTCTGCCACCGACGACGAGCGGCCGACAGCTCTACAACGGTAAGTGCTCGACGTGTCATCACTCGCTGCTTGTGATTCGAGCGCGCTTTCGAAGCGTACCGGTTGACCCGCCCAACACAGATCCGTTGCTTCCACTCGAGCGTCACGGACCCAGTGCGGCTTACCGAGCAGTTCGCCCGACATCTCCGAGAGTTCCCGAACCACAACGGCTAGCGGAAGTGCAGGAAAATTTTCGAAGTGCCCTGCACAGAGGTGGCTCGGCACGGACGAGATCGCTCGAACTCCTGCCGAAACTCGTTTGGCCTCCGGCAGCACCAAGCGATCGAGAGTTTCTGTCGGCTGGCGATGATCACGATATAGCCGCTCGAACGTCGCCTCCGGCAGGACTAGATAATCGACGGTGAGTTTCATCACCGTCTCGGCTGAGTCGAGTGTGGTCGCGATGATTGAGGAGCGCCCAGACCGTTTGGTCAGCGCCTCCACCCGCGCCGAGAGGCCAAGCAAAGTCCCATGCTTTGCGCGACTGAAAGAGGCCGCGTAGTGCGCAGCGTTGGCCAAATAGTAACGCCGCGTAGAATCGGTCTGGCTCATTGCGAGCGCACATAGGCCGGCAATCGCTCCGTGGCGGCCGAGTTCAGCGGCACGCATTGGCCCGAGCTCGAGCGCCGGAGGTGAGAATTCGCTGCTCGCGACCGCTGAGAATTCATGTCCGTCCCAGGACGCCTCGCGCAGCGCGAAGTACGGAGGTCGAACGCAAATGCGGGTGGCAAGCTCCGCTTCGATATTGCCGCGCACATCCCTAACGACAGAGGCGATGGTCATGAGCGAGTTAGACTCTAAACGCGTTGCGAGTGTTCAGCAAATGATATCGAGCCCTGAACTCGTTGTCGTCATTCTCGCGGTTGGATACGGAGAGTCCATGTGTCGCGCCCGTATCATCGTTTCCATCGGTCATGACCATGGGCGGAAACTTTCGAGCGTTGAAGACATCGGCACGAAACGAGATCTCGAACGTCCCTCGTCGAAGTCGAGGCCTTCACATGAAGCGTTCTTAGCGTCTCGTCATCATCGACATTGAGTAGAAACATGCTTGTCTCATCCAGAGAGCGGTCTACGAGTGTTAGCGGTTCTCACGTGCGATTCATTGACAACTCGGTGTTGGATCCGTCAATACCTAGTGGGGAGCGACTGCCATCGATGCGCGCTCGATTGATCACATGATTTACCGTCGTTCGAGACATGCAAGCAGCTGGTGCGCGAGTAACAATTCAGGGCGCTCCATGGGGGAGCGCAAGATTGTTCAAGGTTCGACGTCGGGCAATCGGCGCAACCGCCCTCGGTCTCATCAAATGATTTACACCGCGGGTGCGGCTCAAAGATTGATACGCAATTCGCACTGGTAATCGCCGGAGTGACATTCGTGATCCCCGTGCAGGACATCGATTTCGAAAACATCCAGAAACAGATGCGTGTTATTTGCTTCAATCAATCAGCAGGCGGGGCATGGAGGCGGCTACGTTGAAACAGGAACTTCCACGGGCATTGGGTAATGAGGGCGCTTCAGCCTCGGAGGCGAGCATCTGGGACACGTCGACCACTCCCTCAGTTGCGCATCCCGATGGCGGTGTCTCCTCGGCTTCGGTGTCGCCCCCGTCGGTCTCACCTCCCAGTCGGTCGACGCTCGTGGGTTTGACACCTGTTCCCCGTGAGCCGGTTCAGGCGTCGTCGATCAGCCCGCCGGGTGGCGATCATTCGCGTCTCGAGACGCATAGCTCTCCATCGAGCGTGCCACCGGCCCCGCTTCAAAGTTCCGAAACGCGCACGCCGGTGCCGCGCGGCGTACTCGCACCCGGCGAGCAGTTCGGTGTCTATCATGTCGGCACGTGCATCGGTGAAGGTGGCATGGCGCGGATCTACCAGGCCGAGCATGCGGGCCTACGTCGACAGGTCGCGCTGAAAGTGTTGCTCGATGCTTCGACCCGAGCGCCCGAGGGCAGGGAGCGGTTCTTGCGCGAGGCGCGCATCGCGGCCGCCATCAAACACCCCAACGTCGTAAACATCTTCGATGTCGGTGTACACGAGGACACCGCGTTTTTGGTCATGGAGTTGCTCACGGGCACTGATCTCGAGCAGCTGATCCAACAGCGTGGTGCGTTGGATGAAGGCACGATCATCGACATCATGATCCCGGTGCTCGCCGGTCTGACCGCCGTGCACGACGCCGGCGTCGTGCATCGTGATCTCAAGCCTGGCAATGTGTTTCTGGCCCAAGGCCGGTATGACGAAGTCGATCCCAAGCTGCTGGACTTCGGGATTTCCAAGGCGCCTGGCCCCGACCAATTACGGTTGACCGCGAATGGCATGCTGATCGGCACGCCGTTCTACATGTCGCCCGAAGGTCTGCGCGGAGAGGAGATGAGCCCGGCCTCCGACCAGTACTCGCTTGGAGTCGTCATGTACGAATGCGCGACGGGAACCAATCCGTTCCATGCGTCGACATTCGCGGAGATCTTTCGGCTAATAGGAGCGGGGCAGTATCCCCCGCCGAGCAGCACGCAACCGCAAATCTCCAAACGGCTGGAACGCGTCATCATGCGCGCCATGAGCCTCGATCCCGAGAGGCGCTACAAGGATCTGCGAGAGATGGGGCGGGATCTGCTCTTGCTCGCGGGTCAGCGAACTCGAATCACTTGGTCGCTGAGCTTCGGTGAGCTCGATCGCCCGCGCGCTTCGAGCACCAGCACCTGGAAGGTGCCAGAGCGCGCCCCGGCCGAACCGACGAATGAGGTGGGCGTGACTGAGCAAGGGCCCAAGCGCCGCTGGCTGATGCCAGTCTCGTGGGCCGCACTCGGGGCTGCAGTCGTCGTTCTAGGCATTGCCTCTTCGGGCGTCTTTTCGAGCCGTCCGGCAGAGAGCAAGCTGCCCGAACACCGCGCCGCTGCGCTTACCACTAGCGCCTCGCGAGGTTCTTCGATCGAACCGTTGGCGGCAGGTCCGGCGAATCCGGCGACCGCGATTCCCGCAGACGAGGCGTCGCTGCCGGCTCGTGCCATGGGCTCCGTTGCGGGCGCCAAGCCGACTGCGCACCGCACTTCGCGTCCCGAGCGTCGCAGCAGTGCGGCTCAATCTGGAAGACCAGAAGAGATCAATCCTGACTGGGCCGTCACGCCATCCGCTTCGACCGCGACGAGGGTGGCTGGACAGCCTCGCGGTCAAGTTGGGGTCGGGCCCAATGGGGCGCCGATTTTTGACTGAGCTGATCTGGCTGATGACTTTTGCTCGAGAAGGTAGGCGAGTGTTGCAAAAATCCACGCTGGGTCCTGTGCTCGCCGCGCTGCTGGCGCTCTCGTTTTCGTCGCCCGCGCGCGCAGGCAATGACGCCAACGGCGACGACCCGCAGCTAGAAGGCCCAATCCAGCAGGGAATCGCCCTGCGGCGGGCGGGGAATGACGAAGCCGCATTGACGTTGTTCATCAATCTGGAGCAGACCAACCCGGATTCGGTCCGCGTACTCTTGCACATCACCGCTGCCGCTCAGGCAACCGGTCGTTGGATGCTCGCGTACACCTACCTGCAAAAGGCGTTTGCCCACAAAGACGAGCCCTACTTCATTCGTTACCGAACTGCGATCAAAAGCATCGATGACGCCACCACTCAGCACATTGGTCAATTTCGCGCCGTCGGTGATCCGGTCGGCGCCGAGGTGCGCATCAATGGTGAAATCATTGGCACGCTGCCCATGGCCGACCCAAAGCCGCTCGAAGTCGGGCAGTACGTTTTGGAGGTGAGCAAAGCCGGGTTCTATCCACTGCGTCGCACGGTCTCGGTGGCTGCTGGCACCGCCCTGACTCAAGAGGCAGTGGCTTTGCGCGCAGGCGTGCCCTCGCCGAGCTCACTCGGCGCCAACCCCACCAGCGCGCGCTCCGCGGATGGCGCGGCGCATGCAGCAGATCATCACGCCTGGTGGCGCGCGCGTTGGGTCACCTGGACTCTGGCCGGCGCGACCGTAGCGAGCGCAACCACGGCCAGCATTGCCCTCATCTACAGGAACAGTCGCGCCGATCACTGGAACAGCTCGAGTTGCCTCAGCGGCACGCAGACCCGCGAAGACGTGTGCGGCGACGTTCGTAGTGAAATCTCGAGCGCCCAGAACGTGGCGATCGGCACGGGCATCGCCGCCCTCGTCTTTGGCGGCGCGACGCTGACCCAAGCGATCCTCTCGACCGAGCGGCCCTTGGCCGCGTCGGCATCCGCCGGGGGGCTCAGCCTCCAATGCGCGCCAGGTCTCGGCAGCATCGGCTGCGTCGGTTCGTTCTGAACTCATCGAGCTCGCACGACCAGACTTGCGCGATACGCGCAGAGACCGGGCCCGCGTTTCGGAAAGTACTCTGTAAACACAGTCCTTTCCGCGCGATGCGCGCAGAGACCGGGCCCGCGTTTCGGAAAGTACTCTGTAAACACAGTCCTTTCCGCGCGATGCGCGCAGAGACCGGGCCCGCGTTTAGAAAAATACGCTGTATACACCGTCCTTTTCCGCGACGCGCTGTCGTCTTGGCTACGTGGCTAACGGTCGCCCCGCGCACCAATGTGCCCAGTGTGCGGATAGCAAATTCAGCGAAATCGCCCGGAGAGGGGGAGTTCGGAGTGGCGAATTCACCCACGCTCGGCGCATCCAATTCAAGCAAGGCGGGAGTAGGGAGTAGTTAAGCGCGCCTTGCCGGCAGCCGTTGTAGATCCCGTGAATGGGACAGAGAGTCGGTACCGGGTAGATTCCTCTCCATTGGCTGGAACGGGGCGGGTTTTCGCTGCGACCCGAGCGGGCGATCAGGCGGCACTAGTCGTCAAACGTCCTCGGGCGGGCTATCCGCTTGCCGAAGAGGTGGCGGTGCTACGCCACGAGTTCGCTGTGCTTTCTCGCTTGAAGGGCATCGCCGTCGCAGCGGCACACGATTTCATCGCCGGGCCTGATGCGGCGCTCGTTTTGGCGTTGGCGCCTGGTCGGTCGGTGCACACGCTCATTGCGGGCGGCCTTCCAGATGTCGCACGCTTCGTCTCTTGGGCGGTGGAGATGACCCGCACGCTGGCGGCCGTCCACGCGCGTGGCTTCGTACATCGCGACCTCAAACCGCATCACTTCTTCATCGACGATGCGTCCGGAGAGGCAACGCTCATCGACTTCGGCCTCGCCACGCACCTGACTCGGGAGCGCAGGCCACCAGTCGAGCCGGACGAAATTCAGGGCACGCTCGCTTACATCTCACCCGAACAGACCGGACGCACGAGTCACTCGATCGATCAGCGCAGCGACTTGTATTCATTGGGGGTCACGCTGTACGAGGCGTGGACCGGCAAGCGACCCTTCGAAGGCGGAGACGCGCTCGAGTTGATTCACGCGCATATCGCGCGCAGACCGAGCCTGCTGCGAGAGCGTCGACCGGGCCTACCCGCAACGCTCGAAGACATCGTATTGCGGCTGCTGGCCAAGAATCCCGAAGAACGCTACCAATCCGCCGCCGGCTTGCTCGCGGACCTGGAGCGCGCTCGCCTGGAGCTTGCCAGTTCGGGGGACGTCACGCCGTTCGCGCTCGGCCAGCAGGACTACGACGGCACGCTAAGGGTCCCGGAAAAGCTCTATGGTCGAGCGGCGCCACTCGCTGCGTTGTTCGAGACGGTGCGCGCTGCGCAAGCCGGAGCGCGATCGCTAGCGTTGATCGCGGGGGCGCCTGGCGTCGGTAAGTCGGCGTTGGTCCACGAGGTTCACCGCGAGATCATGCGCGGCGGACATTTCGTTTCGGGAAAGTTCGACCAGTACAGTCGTGGCATTCCCTACTCGGCGTTGACCAAAGCGTGCAGTGAGCTCGTGCGAGTGTACCTCGCCTCGACCGCGGCTGAGCTCGAGAACTGGCGTCGGCGGTTGCGACTCGCGCTCGGAGACAATGCGCGCGTCATCATGGACGTGGTTCCCGAACTCGTCGTCGCCCTCGGCGAGCAGCCGGAAGTGGCGGCGTTGCCGCCGCACGAGGCGCAAGTGCGGTTCGAGCGCACGTTCCGGCGTTTCATGGAAGCCAGCGCTCGCAAAGAGGCGCCGCTGGTGCTCTTCCTCGACGACTTGCAGTGGGCAGATACGGCTTCACTCGCCGTCCTGGAGCTCGTGCTCTCGTCGGACAGCCAAGGATACCTGCTGATCATCGGCAGTTACCGCGACTCGGAGGTAGACGCGGTGCACCCGCTCACTCGCATGCTCGAGCGTCTAGAGCGACGCGTTCCGATCAACCGCATCGAGCTCCAAGCGCTGGCACTTGCCGACGTTCGGGAGCTGCTCGCCGATGCCTTGCGGCTCACGCCGCAGAAGAGCGATGATCTCGCGTCGCTGCTGTTCGAAAAGACCTCCGGAAACCCCTTCTTCATCGCGCAGTTTCTCGAGCGCTTGGCGGCGGAAGGGCACCTCGGGTTCGAGGCTGGCAGAGGCTACACCTGGGAAATCAAGACGATCGCGGCGCTCGGCGCGAGCGACAACGTGGTCGATCTCGTCGTTGCACGCCTCGGTACCCTCGCCGCGCGCACTCGAGAGCTCCTCCAACTGGCCGCGTGCATCGGATACACCTTTCGCCTGCGCACCCTAGCGCTGATTGCCGAGGACGAACCGTCGGCCGTCGTGCGCGCATTGCTCCCCGCCGTGATGGGTGGCTACTTGGTGCCTCTCGGCCGAAACCATCATCTGCTGGACGATCCATTCGACGCTTCGCACGCTAGTACCGTCGAAATGAGCTACCAGTTCGCGCACGACCGAGTTCAACAGGCTGCGCTATCGACGAACGCGGCCAACGAGCGCTCGCGAATCCACCTGCGCATTGGTCGGCTGCTCGTCGCCGCAGCAGGCGAAGAAGGGCCGAGCGACGAACAGCTGTTCGCGGTGGTCACACAACTCAATCTCGGTCGCGTGCACGTCGAAGATGCCGCGGAGAGATTGCAGATCGCGAAACTCAACTTGGCCGCCGCACGACGCGCTCGTTCAGCTTCGGCTCACGGATCTGCCGCCCAGCTCGCCAGCATTTGCCTAGAGTTGCTCGGGAAAGACTCCTTCGTGGTGGACTACGAAGGGAGCCTCAGCGCGCATTTTACTGCCGCCGAATCTTACTATCTCCTACGCGATGACGCGCGCGCACTCCAGCTGATCGACGCAATCGAAGCGAACGCAACGCGCGTCTCGGACCGCGTCCCCGCGCGAAACCTCGAGGCGAACATTTTCACCAATCAAGGTCGCCCGCGGGAGGCGACCGCGCTCAGTGTCGAGACGCTCGCGTTGTTGGGGCAGCGCCTGCCCGATATCCACGATCCAGCCGCACTCGGAGCGGCGATTGGCGAAGCATTTGCGGCTTACCAGGCAGAGATCGGCTCACGAGACGTAGCTACGCTGGCCGACTCGCCGGCCATGCGCGATCCCGAGAAGCTTGCCGCAATCGACACGATGGCGTGCGCCATCCCGTCTGTCTTTCAGTGGAACCACGCCTTGATGGTGCTGCTCGTCCTGAAAGCCGTTCGGATCGCGCTCGAGCACGGTAACGCGCCGCTCTCACCGTTCTTCTACGCGCAGTACGGCATCGTGCACCACGTGGTCTCGGCTGACCCGATTCGAGCGCACGAGTTTGGGCAGCTTGCGCTCGCGCTTGCCTCCCGGCCCGAACACGCGGCGGCTCGCGGGGGCGTCGAGTTCATTTATGCGGAATTCCTAGCGCCCTGGGTGCGACCGCGAGCGGAGTGTTTCGAACATTTCAAGCGCGGCATCAGCTCGGGGCTCGACGCTGGTGATCGAATTCATGCCGGCTTCTGCATGGCCGTCGGAGTGGCCGATGCCCTGTACGCGGGCCAACCTTTGGCGGAACTCCAGCTGGAGATCCCAGGCAACCTCAGGGCGCTGAGCGAACAGGGGGACGTTCTCAATCACCTACTGCTCGACATGGTGAGCAGGAGCCTTTCCTGCCTGCGCGGCGAAACGGCCGCTCCGGGCTCGATGGACGGTGAAGGCTTCAGCGAGCAGCGCTTCGAAGCGGAGAGCCCCCCGCCGGTGAAGGCGCACTACGGCGCAATCAAGGGCATGCTGAGCTACCTCTTCGGTGACCCCGCAGAAGCGCTGCGCGTCACGGAAGCCATCCAGCCGCCCCCGGGCGTGGCGTTCAAGGTGGACTATGTCTTTTACCACGGCATGGCATGCGCCGAGCTGGCACGTGTTGCCGGGGCGTCCGAGCGTGAGGCGCTGCTGGCCAAAGCCGACGCTGATCTGGCCTGCTTCGAGCCGTGGGTTCGTGTCGCACCGAGCAACTTTTTGGCGCTCGAACAGCTGCTCAAAGCGGAGCTGCACGCCGCGCGTGAACAGCGCGCTGCGGCGCTAGAAGCCTACGAGTGCGCGGTCGAGGCGGCCGCGCAGGCAGGAGTACGACCGCACCTTGCGCTTGCCTACGAGCGCTTGGCAGAATTTCAATCGCGCACCAACCGGCAGCACCTCGCCCAGCTGAGCTTGGGCGCTGCCGTGAGGCAGTACGAGCTGTGGGGGGCTACGGGCAAAGCCCTTGAGCTTGGCCGTTCGCTTCCCCAACTGCACCTGGTGGAGGCTACTCGCCAATACGACAGTGCCGCTCGCACCATGACCGCATCGAGCCCGAGTGGCGGGAGCCGCCTCGACTTGCAGTCGGCCATGCGCGCGGTGAGCGCGATCGCCAGCGAGATCCGTCTCGAGCCGTTGCTTGGTCGACTGACTCAGATATTGATGGAGAACGCGGGTGCAACGCGCGCCGTGGTGCTGCTCACCGAGGGAGGCGAGTTCGTGATACGTGCCGCCTTGCGCGTGCACGCCGAAGAAGTGCTGGTCGAACGGAGTGACCCCGACATGAACCAGGCCCTCGCGTCGTCCGTCGTGCGCTATTGTGCCCGTACGCTTCAGTCCGTAGTGCTCGACGACGCGGCTCGCGACAATCGATTCGCCCAAGACCCGTTCGTCGAGGAGCGAAATCCGAAGTCGATCGCCTGCATCCCTTTGGTGCACCAGACTCAGCTCGTAGGCGTCCTCTACCTGGAGAACGACACGTCGAGCGGCGCGTTTCATGCGGCGCGGGTAGAGCGGCTCGAGTTTTTGGCGGGCCACGCTGCCGTCTCTTTGCAGAACGCGCGGCTGTACGACGAGCTACAAGCCGCGAACGGCAACCTCGAGCGCCGCGTGTACGAGCGAACGACAGAGCTCTCGAAGCGCAATCAGGACATGCGGCGCGTGCTGGACAACGTGAAACAAGGATTGCTCACCATCGATCTGGATGGACGACTCGCGCAAGAGCGCTCCCGAGTCGTCGATGAGTGGTTGGGCGCATTCGAGCCCGGCGCGTCCTTCAAGAGCTACCTCGCGCGCGTCGATGCCCGCTTCGTCGAAAATTTCGAGCTCGCGTTCGAGCAGCTCCTCGAGGGTGTGCTGCCGGAGGACGTCGCGATTGAGCAGTTCCCTCAGGTGTTGACCCACGGCGTTCGGCGCTTCCAGCTGAGCTACGAGCCAATCTTCGGGCAGGGCAAGCTTTCCGGGCTCTTGGTAGTCATCGATGACGTCACCGAAGCGCTGCGACGAGCCCGCGAGGAAGCGGAGCAGCGCGACGTGATCACACTCTGTCAGCATCTCTCCAAAGATCATCGCGGCGCGCTGATCGGATTCTTCGAGGAAAACGGCGGCATCATCGATGACTTGAGGCAGTGCTCCAAGGTCGATGCGGTGGCGCAGCGAAACCTGCATACGCTCAAGGGCAATGCAGCGATGTACGGGTTTACGGCCCTCACGGAGAGCTGTCACGCTGCCGAAGACGCGATTGCCGAAGGCACGTTCGACGCCAGCCATTTGGAGGCGGTGGCCAATCGCTTCGCGGCGCTACGGAACGGCTTGGCTTCGATCGCCGGAGACCGAGCGGGCGAACGAGTCGATGTCTCACGCTCGGCCTTGCGGACCTTGGCGCAGGAGCTCTCCGCGGGTCTGCCTTCCGTTGAAGGGGCGCGCGCGGTCGAGCGTTTGCTGCTCGAACCCATCAGACCGTCGCTCGAGCGGTTGGGCAAGTATGCGCGTGAAGTCGCGGCTCGGATGGGCAAGCCCGAGCCCCGGATCGAGATCGTCGACGGCGGCTTGTTCGTCGACGGCAAACGTGCCGCTCCGCTGTTCGCATCGCTAATTCATCTAGTCAGGAATGCGGTCGACCATGGGCTGGAGACTCACGCGGAGCGTGCGGCATCCGGAAAGCCAGACGCGGTTCTTTCCCTGCGTGCGAGCGTCGAAGGAGGCGAAGCCGTGATCACGATCGAAGATGACGGCCGGGGCGTGGACTGGGACCGCGTGCGTGAGCGAGCTCGAGCTCGAGGTCTCCCGGTCAACTCGACGAGCGACTTGACGGCCGCGCTCTTCTCCAACGAATTTTCGACTCGCGACCAAGCGACGAGCATCTCGGGCCGCGGCCTCGGCCTCGCAGCCGTGCAGGCCGAAGTGACGCGCATGTCGGGCCGCACGCTCGTCGAAAGCGAGCGTGGTCACGGGACGCTGTTCCGCTTGTTCGTGGCCGCAGAGGCCTTCGGCATTCCACGCGCAGGTGTGGCGCAGAACTTGCCGCCGACGGCCTGAGCCCGTTCGACGCGCGCGAGCATTCTGCGAATCTCCGAACCGTGCTACGCACTGATCCTTGAGGGAGAGTGATACATCTAGCGCCGCCGCGGCGCCCGGGGGACGTGCACCCTCTGACCGCCGGCGAAAGCTCGAACTCGGGCCGATCCTGCTCGCGGTCGCTTTGGGCTCGGCGGCAGGCATTGGCGGATACACGTTTAGTTACGCCAAAGGACTGTCGTATTTCTCGCCCGATCCGCGCGCGTGCGTGAATTGTCACATCATGCAGCGTGAATACGACGGTTGGCAGAAGAGCGGCCATCATCACGTTGCCGTGTGCATCGATTGCCATTTGCCCGCAGCGTTCGTGCCAAAGTATTTGGCAAAGTCCGAGAACGGCTGGCGCCACGGAAAGCTCTTCACGACGGGTGGCTTCGTCGAGCCGATAGAGGTGAAAGCGGCTGGCCGCGCGATATTGCAGGACAACTGCGTGCGCTGCCACGGAGCCCTCAGCGCACAGATGCAGAGCCTCGCTCCGCGAGGCGTCCATGCCGATGGCGCGGATCTGCCGTGCACGCATTGTCACGCGGACGTGGGGCATGGCGAGCGCGCCGGCCTCGGCGGCCCCCAGAGCGAATCCGAGCGTCGAGCTCCCACCAAGAGGTAAGTCATGCAAGAGCAAATGAGGGAGCCGCGCTGGTACCGAGGTCGCGTCGGATATGGCGTTCTCGTCGCCGTGGTAGCCGCGGGCGCCGCGGGTGTCACCGCGTTGCTGATGAATATTTCAGAGCGCAAAGCCGAGCAACGGGTGCCGTTCGTGCGGGTCGTCGAGGTGACCGAAAACGACACCGATCCGGCCAAGTGGGGACTGAACTGGCCTGCTCAGTACGACAGCTATCGCAAGACAGCGCTGAAAACGTTCACCAAGTATGCCGGTCATGCCGGGAGTGAGGCGCTGCCGGAGGAGAAGATAGAGCGCGATCCGTGGCTGAAGCGCATGTTCCTCGGCTACGCCTTCTCGATCGATTACCGAGACCGTCGTGGCCACGCTTACATGTTGGATGACCAAGAGTCGACCAAACGCCTGAACGTGCCCCAGTCAGGCAGTTGCTTGCATTGTCATGCCTCGATCATGCCGCTCTATCGTGAGCTCGGCGGGGGCGACGCGATGGCCGGCTTCGTGCGAACTCACGAGTCGAGCTACCAAGAACTCAGCCAAAAGCTGCACCAATCCGGCCACGCTCATCCGGTCAGCTGTCCCGACTGTCATGATGCAGGCAGCATGGCGATTCGCGTGACGCGTCCGGGCTTCATCAACGGCATCCGCGCGCTGGCCGAGTCGAATGCGCCCGTGCCCGCCATCCCGTCGATCGACATCTGGCGCTCTGGAGCCCGAAAACAGCCGTACGATCCGAACCGAGACGCGAGCCGCAACGAGCTCAGATCATTCGTCTGCGGTCAGTGCCACGTCGAATACTATTGCGGCAGCAAGATGCCGCTCACCTTTCCCTGGGGCAAAGGCCTCGGTGCGGATGAAGCAGAGACGTTTTGGAACGACACCAAGTTCCCAGACGGCAGCGCCTTCTACGATTACAAGCACGCGGAGACTCATGCGCCGATCTTGAAAGCGCAACACCCGGAGTTCGAGTTGTGGAGCCAGGGCATTCACGCTCGGAGCGGGGTATCGTGTGCCGACTGCCACATGCCGTACATGCGCGAGGGAGCCTCCAAGGTCAGCGATCATTGGGTGCGCAGCCCGCTGCTCAACGTCAACCGAGCCTGCCAAACGTGTCATCGCGCCTCCGAGCAGGAAATGCAGGCTCGCGTCGATGTGATTCAGGGTCGCAATTACGAGCTCTTGCAGCGCGGTGGCGCGGCAATCGTCGACCTCATCGAGTCGATTTTGGCCGCGCGGGCTGCCGGCGTCGGTGACGAAGCGTTGGCGCCCGCGCTTGCGCTACAGCGTCGCGCGCAATGGCGGCTCGACTACATTGCCGCCGAAAACAGCATGGGCTTTCACGCGCCTCAGGAAGCCGCACGGGTGTTGGGCGAGGCGGCGGACTACGCTCGCCAGGGACAACTCGCGGCGCTCCGGGCACGAGCCCCGGAGCTCGTGCCCGCTTCGGCGAATGCCGCGCCGGGTAACGATGGCAAGCCTCTGGTTCCTCGCGCCGTTGGTCACTGAAGCGTGAGCTCGTCCTGGACCGAGTCGCTGAACTTCAGCCGCCTGTCGCGTCCAGGTAATCGTCCGCGCTATGGGCTTCGTCGTGGAATACCAGCGGCACGCATGTCGATACTTTTTACGTGCGTGGCGGCAATGCGGCGGCGAGAGTCACGCCTTCGGAAGTGCCCGGGTCCGCGGCCTGAGCGCACTGCCCGCCGGTGGCCGACCGTCGTTCGACGGACTCACGGCCAGTGATTGAAGGTACGCGCACAGCATGTCGGCCAGCGCGTTGGAGTAGGCGTCGATCTCCGGCTTGGTCCGCGGGCTCTCCGAAAACTGCTTTCCCACCGCGCTGAAGGTCGTCGTCACGAGCTCGGCGGCGAGAATTCGCACGCTCTCGGAAGCGCGTGGTAGCGCCTCGCGCATGAAGGCATCGACGGCGGCTGCGCCGGCCGACCTCACCTCGTGCGCCTCCGGAGCATCGCGATACAATGGGGCCACGTCGTGGAGCGCGACCCGCACGGCGGCCTCGTCGCACTCGGATTGCAAGAAAGCGTGCACTAGCGCGCGCAGGCGGACGAGCGGGGGCTGCCGCGTATCCTCGAGGATGCTGCGCAAGAGCTCGGTCGTCTGTCGCCACTCGTCGCTTTGGAGCCGAAAGAGCACGGCGGCCTTGTTTGGGAAGTACTGGTAGAGCGAGCCGACGCTCACGCCCGCTTTCTTGGCCACACGCGCCATCGTGAAGCGCTGACCTCCTTCCTTGGCCAAAACCTGAACAGCGGCTTTCAGGACGGCGTTCACGAGCTCGTTCGAACGGGCCTGTCGAGGCTCTTTCCGGCTAGAAATTGCAGGACTTCGTCGTTTGGTCATGCGGGCTCGGCAATGCGAATCGCAAACATGAATGATTCGTCGCATTCTGTCCAACCCACCGATTGCGGTGCACGAACTGGAGAAGCCGATGACCACCTTGACCGAAAGCCCTCTGTCGCCGCTGCTCGACCGACTGTTCCGCGAGGCCGACGCGGTGTCCCCGCTCGCCATTCCCGCCATTGCCGCGCTCTCTCGAGAAGAGCGCGAGCGCCTGATGCACAGTAAAACCGACTACCTCGACTTCTATGCTCGGCTGAAGGACGCCCCTTTGGCCGTCTCGCGCGCGACCGGCCTCTTGCTCTACATGCTGGCGCGCGGCGCCGGAGCTCGCGCGATTGTCGAGTTCGGAACATCGTTCGGCATCTCGACTCTTCACCTCGCCGCCGCATTGAGAGACAACGGTGGCGGACAGCTGATCACGGCTGAATTCGAGCCTTCCAAGGTGGAGCGCGCTCGAAAGAACTTGCAAGAGGGCGGGCTTGCCGATCTCGTCGAGATTCGTGTGGGAGACGCGTTGCAGACCCTTGCGCGCGACCTGCCACCCCGAATCGATCTGCTCCTGCTCGATGGCGCCAAGGCGCTCTATCCGGAGATCTTGAGTTTGGTCGAGAGTCGACTCCGCCCGGGCGCGTTCGTGTTGGCCGACAACGCGGACCACAGCCCCGAGTACCTCGCGAGGGTTCGCGCGCCGAATAACGGGTATCTGTCGACGCCCTTCGCCGAGGACGTCGAGCTTTCGATACGGCTCGGTTGAACCGCAACGACGGGGGCGGGAACGCTACCCCGTCCCTTGGGCTTGCCTCGTGGTCCGAGTACCCGATACGGACGAGTTCGATACCCGAAAGGTGCGCCATCATGATGTCGCAGATGATTTCGAATCTGTCGCCACTCCCCGCCACCATGCGCTCCGGTTCGAGTTCGAGAACCAGGCGGCATTCCCGGCATTCCCGCAAGCGTCCCAGCAAGCGCTGCGTGTCACGTTCCGAATCACCACGCAAGACATCCAGGCCGTCCCTGGTCGCCACGAGTGGCGCAACACGGTCCGTGCACGCCTCATCGATGTCTGTCCGTTAGCCCAGTGAATTTGGGTTGATGGTCACGTGCCGCGGCGCGCTCCGTCGCAGCCTTCGGCGGCGCGGAAGCCGACCACTGGTTGGGAGCACCAAGACTCGCGTCGTTGCAGTCGTGAAACGTCATTGTGTGTTTTCCAAAACAGACCTCCGCCTACATGCTCGACATGAGCAAAAAGCACACCGCCCAATGCGCCTGTGGCGCGATCAAATTCGGCTTCGATACCGCCCCATCGTTTTCGGCGCTATGTCACTGTCTCGACTGCAAGCGGGCCTCTGGCGGCGAAGGGGCGATGTGGTTCGGCGTTGCCATCGACGACTTCGAGCTCTCCAGCGGCAAACCGAAGGGTTTTGGCTACGTTGCTCAATCCGGCAAAGCGCTCGTCCGCAACTTCTGCGCCGAGTGCGGCTCGCGCCTTTACACGAGCGACCTCGAGAGCTTCCCCGGAATGGTGTTCGTTCAAGTCGGTGCACTCGACGACCCGAAAGGCATCGCCCCTCAGCTCGAGATGTTCACCAAGCGTCGCCTCGATTGGGCAAAGCCGCTCGACCTGCCGCAATTCACGGACATGCCCCACTGACAGCAGTCACTGATGTCCTGCTGAAGGTGTTTCCCTTACACGCGCTCGTTCTCGCTTCTGCGTTGACAGGAGCCGGCAGCCACGAAACCATGATTCGTTAGGCCTGAGCTTCGCGCATCGATCAAGAGCGGCCGTGGGAGGTCGCCGACCAGCGGGCACGGCCGGGAGTGGAACGCATGGCTATCGTCGACGCGCGGAGTTTGGCAGATGAGCTATCGGACGCGACTAGCGGGACTTGGCGCACCTCCGACAGGCTCTCGAAACTCGTGCTCGCGCAGAGCCGGCTGCTGGAGCTGATCGCTCGAGGCCTGCCGCTGCAGGAGACGCTCGACGTCATGCTCGTCTACCTGGAACGGGACATGCCCGGCATGCACTGTTCGGTGCTGCTGATGAATCCGGACGGCGTGCACCTAAGGCATGGCTCGGCTCCGAGCCTGCCTGACGAATACTGCCGAGCTCTCGACGGCGTGGCAATTGGTCCGAGCGCTGGTTCGTGCGGCACGGCGGCCTTCCGCGCGATGCAGGTCGTCGTCAGCGACGTCCAGGCCGATCCGCTTTGGGAAGGCTACCGCGCGCTAGCCGCAAAGCACGGCTTGCGGGCTTGCTGGTCGACCCCCGTACTCGCCGACGACGGACAGGTGGCAGGCACCTTCGCGATGTATTTTCGCGAACCGCGCAGTCCTAATCCCGAGCATGAGCAGCTGATCGAGGTTGCCACTCACGTGGCCTCGGTGGCGATAGCAAAAGACAAGAAAGAGAGGGCCGCGCGTGACCTGGAGGAGCGCTATCGACTACTGAACCTTGCCACCAACGACGTGGTTTGGGACTGGGACGTGATGCTCGATACGCTGTGGTGGGGCGAGGGACTGCAGCGGCTGCTCGGCTATCCCGAAGCGGATGTGAAAAATGAGCTCTCTTGGTGGGTCGAACGCGTCCACCCTGAAGATCGAGAACGCGTGGACGCGAGCCTGCGCGCGGCCGCAGAGCACGGGATTAGCTGGAACGAAGACTATCGCTTTCTCCGGCACGACGGTAACTACGCCGACATTCAGGATCGCGGCCACGTGATGCACGACGCCTCGGGCGCCACGGTGCGCATGATTGGCACGATGCAAGACATCACGGAGCGTAAGCAGGCGTTGCTGCTGAACGAATACCTGGCGTATCACGAGCCCGTGACTCGGTTACCGAACCGAGCCGCATTGCAAAAGGAGTTGATCGAAGCCAGTCAGAGAGTGAGCGGCGGCGAAGAGCTAGCTCTGATACTGATGAACCTGGACTACTTTCGCGACGTCAACGATTCGCTCGGGCACCTGAACGGCGATCGGTTGCTGCAGGAGGTGGCCAAGCGCCTGCGCTCTGCCGTCAACGGACACGGCAAGGCCGCCTCGCTCGGCGGTGACGAGTTCGCGATCTTGCTGCGCCGGATCGGCCCCAGCAACGATGTCGAGCGCATGTTGCTGGGCGTCCATGAAGCTCTGCACGCACCGGTCGACCTCGCGGGTATCCCGATCAAGGTGGAATACACATTGGGCATCGCCATGTGTCCGCGGGACGGCACGACGGTCGATTTGCTCTGGCGTCACGCGGACGTCGCGTTGCGAACCGCCAAAGTGCGGCACGAGCCGCACTGCTACTACGATGCGAGCTGCGATCGCTACGACCCCAGTCGCCTCGCGTTGGTTGGTGAGCTCCGCACCGCCATCCAGGCCGATCAGTTGCGGCTGCACTTTCAGCCAAAAATCGAGCTAAAGACCGGCCGTGTCGCAGGCCTCGAGGCGCTCGTTCGCTGGAAACACCCGGAGCGCGGCCTGCTCTTCCCGGACACCTTCATCCCGCTCGCAGAGCGTACGGGCCTGATCAATGACCTCACTACCTGGGTAGTTGCCGCCGCGCTCCGTCAGGGGACGGCATTTGCCGATGCCGGATTCCATCTCGAGCTGTCGGTCAATCTTTCCGCGCGCAACCTGAGCGCGCCAGGCTTTGCCAGCGAGCTGCTCCGACAGGTGAGCCAAGCCGCCTTCCCACTCGAGAACTTGACCCTCGAGATTACGGAGACTGCGATCATGGCGGACCCGGCGCGGGCCAAGACCGTGCTCGGCGAGCTGCGCGCCGCAGGGATTCAGCTCTCGATGGACGACTTCGGCATCGGGCAATCATCGCTCACCTATCTCAAAGACCTGCCCATCACCAAGATGAAGATCGACAAGTCGTTCGTGATCGGCTTCGACCAGCCCCGCAACGTAGCCATTGTCCGCTCGGCGATCGACCTCGCGCGCAACATGGGCTTAGACGTCACGGCCGAGGGAATCGAAGACGAGTCAGCCTACGAGGCCCTGCGCGAACTCGGCTGCAACCTCGGCCAAGGCTATTTCATCAGCAAGCCGCTGACCCCCGAGGCGCTCGTCGATTGGCTACGAGGTTCGCGCTGGACGGCGCCGTCCCCCGGCAACCGAGCGAACACGCACGCCGAGTGACCGCGCCCACTCGGCGTCACGCATCCACGACGCGGCGCTGAGGGATCAGTCGGAGTGCAAAAATCCAATTGCATCCTCGCGCCGCGGTCTGAATGACCCACGTTCGACAAGACAGCGGTCTCGAGGTGCCGAGACTCTTCACCGAGCTCACGCACTTCGAACGCTACCTGCTATGACTACGTGCATGCACGCGCGACAACTGAAGTTCTGTTCCTCCGTGATTGTCACCAATGTCGCGCTGTTGCTTGCGGCCTGCAGTGAGGGTGCCGATTCGCCTGGCATGACGACGGCGGGGACCGGGAGCATGACAACTGCCGGGACAACGAGCGTCGGTGGCTCGACGAGCAGTTCGGGCGCGGGCACGACCAGCGCCGGGACCGCGGGCGTGCCCGGCGGTTCAGCGGGCACCGCGAATGGCGGCGTGGGAGGCGTGGCCACCGGTGGCGCGGGAGGCGCAGCCGGAACCGGCGTCGGCGGCGTAGCGGGCCAGGGTGGCGCAGGCGGCGCAGGCGGTAGCGCGGGCAAAGCCGGCGCGGCGGGCGGCAGCAGCGGAGGTGCCGGTGGCGGTAGCAGCGGAGGCGCTGGAGGTGGCAGCAGTGCAGGCGCCGGTGGCAGCAGCGGAGGCTCCGGTGGTACCGCCGGGTTCCAGCCCTGCCCGGCGAGTGGCGCATGCAAGATCATGCCCTTCGGCGATTCAATCACGCAGGGGTTCAACGTCTCCGGAGGGTATCGCGCTCCGCTGTTCCACCTGGCGCTTGCCGCGAAACACGCGATCACGTTCGTTGGCTCCGCTAGTGACTACAGCGTGCCCACGGTCGATGGAACGACGTTTCCGAAGAATCACGAGGGCCACGGCGGCTACACGATTGAAGGCAACAACGGCATTGCCCAGTTCGTCAGCAGCAGCATTCCGAACTACAAGCCCAACATCATCACATTGATGATCGGAACCAACGATATCAACGGCAACAACAACCTCGCCGACGCGCCGAATCGCTTGGGCAAGCTGCTCGACTCGATTTTCTCGCGCGATCCGAACATTCTGGTAGTTCTCGCCCAGATTGTGCCCTCTAGGACAGATGGCACGAACAACGCCATCAAGACCTACAACGCGGCCATGCCCAACTTGGTTTCGACGCGCGTTGCCAAGGGACAGCACATCGTACTGGTCGACATGTACGCAGCGTTCACGAATGATGCGAACTACAAGCAGTCCCTGCTCGGTGACAATCTCCATCCGAACCAAGCCGGGTACAACGGCATGGCCGATGTCTGGTTCAAGGCTCTGAGCCCGTATCTTCGTTGAACAGCGGGGACACCGCTACGCCGCCGGCTTCAGCATGCGGAGCGCGGCAATCGCCTCAGGAAGTGGTGCTTTTGCGGTCTCCGCGGCGCTGACGATGGCGTCGACGAGGGCCCGACACTCGTTTGCGCCGGTCGCGAGCAGTTCGCGGAAAGAGCTGATGCGGGACATGGTCCAGAGCATCGCTGCGATGAAGAAGACGGGGGCGTGCGCGAGGAACGACTTCGCCGAAGGATAGAGGCGGTAGCCCAGACTCGCGAGAATGGCGAAGCCGCCTTGGAGGCCGCGCGCGACCCGCATCGCCTCGGCCCAAGATGCGCCACCGCCGCGTCGTTGGCCGGCCACCGCGATGCTCTCGAATGCAATGCACAGGGGCACGTGGCAACGAAGCCAGAGCGTCATCTCCTCCTCGTAAGACGATGGAATTCCTGCCGCGACGAATAGCTTGGCCCAGCGCCGATCACCGTGGAGCGTCTTCTGTCCCGCGCCGATCTTCGCGTCGAGCTTGCCGTGCAAATCCACGTTCGCCATCACGAACGGCAAACCGAACGAGCAGCGGTCGGCCCCGAGCGCATCGCGGAGTCGCTCGGGTTCGAAGTTGTTGAACATGAAGTGAACGCACTTTGCTTTGCTGCGGTCCAGCGTGGGCAAGAGCGCATCGACCTGGTGGGAGAGCGTGGTCACGATCACCAGATCGAAGACGGCTTGCTCGTCGAGCTCGGAGGCGACACTGACGGGCGCGCATTCGCCCGTGTCGCGCAAGATCGCGCGTTCACGCTGAAGCTGCTCGAGCCGGACAGAGCCGGGACGCGCGACCACGGTCACGTCGTGTCCCGCGCGTGCGAGCTGGTACGCATAGAGGCTGCCGACACCACCGACGCCGATGACCGCGATCTTCTTCTTCATTGCCATCGAAGATAAGGCCCGACCCTCGAACGTGCTATGCGGAGGCGTTCGAAGTACCTTCGCCATCGTTCGAATAGCCCGCATGGACCCACTCTCGGATGTGCTCTCTCTGTCGAAGCTCCAAAGCTACATGTCTGGAGGCTTCGACGCCGGTGGCGAGTGGGCGATTGCGTTCGGCAAGCACGACGGCATCAAATTTTACGCGTGTGTCCGGGGCGCGTGCTGGCTGTCCGTCCACGGCGTCCCCGATGCGGTCTACGTCGTCGCGGGCGATTGCATCCTCCTGCCGAGGGGACGGCCGTTTCGCATTGGAACCGACCTGAGAAGGAAACCAATCGACCTCACCGCGGCGACGCCGATCGCGAACGGCGGCGTCAGGCGTATCAACGGCGGAGGTGACTTCTTCAGCGTTGGCGGTGGGTTCACCCTTACCGGCGCGCACGCCCACGTTCTCCTCGAGATTCTGCCCCCGATCGTCCACCTCAAAGAAGCGTCGGACAAGGCCGTGCTCCACTGGTGTGTCGAGCGGATGCGCGACGAACTCCGGCACCCGCAGCCAGGAGGAGCCCTGATCGCCCAGCAGCTCGCCACGACGATGCTCATCCACGCCCTCCGTCTGCACCTCGCCGATGCTTCGAAGAGCGGCGTCGGGTGGCTCTACGCGCTCGCCGACGCACGAATGGCGACCGCGATCACGGCGATACACGAGGATCCCGCTCAGAGATGGTCTCTGCAATCACTCGCAGAGCGAGCGGGCATGTCGCGCACTTCGTTCGCCGTCCGTTTCAAGGAGACGGTCGGCGAATCTCCAATGGGCTACTTGACGCGCTGGCGCATGCTTCTGGCCGGGGATCGGCTGGCCACGACGGACGATTCGATAGCCGTCCTCGCCAGCGCGCTCGGCTACGAATCCGAGAGCGCTTTCAGCACTGCCTTCAAACGAGAAATGGGCTGTTCCCCGCGTCAGTACGCGCGCGACGGCGCACGCGCGCACAAAGCAGTGGAGTAAGCCTCCGGCAAGCGTCGCGGCGTCAGTCGGGCTTCCGACCTCCACCTCAACGCAAAAAGGCTGGATTCACCGCGATCTGGCCGGCGTTCAAGGGCTCGACCCGTGAGGTCCTTCAGGCTACCGTCGCAGTTCTAGGCGCAGAAGTGCTGAGGACGGCGAGGTATGGAGGCGGACAGGCTGGATTTTCGAGTGTTGTTCGAGGGCTCGCCGGACGTGCTCTTGGTGCTGCTGCCGGATGCGCCGAAATACACGATGGTCGCGGCGACCGACGCGCGCCTGCAGGTGACACACACCACGCGCGAAGCAACCCTAGGGCATGGGCTGTTCGAAATATTTCCGGACAACCCCGACGATGCCGACGCGACCGGCACCAACAACCTTCGAGCCTCGCTCGACCGCGTGCTTCTGACTCGGAGTCCAGACACGATGGCCGTACAAAAGTACGACATTCGCGGTCCCGACGGGAGCTTTCAAGCGAAGTACTGGAGCCCGAAGAATATCCCCGTGCTATCGGCGGCGGGCGAGGTTCTGTACGTCCTGCATCGGGTGGAGGACGTGACTGAGCTGGTGCAGGCAAGTGAGCGCGGCCAGGTGCTGCGCGATCGAACGCAGCAGATGGAACGCGACGTGATCAGCCGCAGCCGCGAGCTGGCCGAGGCGAACCGCAACCTG
>Ga0247740_1000095_pt1 | contig 42435 bp, 30 predicted proteins | sample UWRJL148409B2_FD_180942 | JGI IMG/M metagenome (GOLD analysis project Ga0247740, IMG submission 180942) | Plant litter microbial communities from Arlington Agricultural Research Station in Wisconsin, United States - UWRJ-L148-409B-2 | ecosystem: Environmental > Terrestrial > Plant litter >...
GGTGGCGGTGGCGGTGGCGGCGGCGGCGGTAGCGGTCCGCAAATGACCGAAGACCGCACGCTGTACGTCGGCAATTTGCCGTACGACACGAGCCAGCAAGAGATGACGCAGATCTTCACCGACAACAACATCGGTCCGGTCGCTCGCATTCATCTGCCCGTCGGCCCCGACGGTCGCCTGCGCGGTTTTGGGTTCATCACCATGGGCACTGCCGAAGCCGCGAACGAAGCGATCACGACACTGCGCAACTTCGATCTCCGCGGTCGTCGCTTGATGCTCAACATCGCGCACCCGCGCGGCGCACCGGGTGCCCCCGGCGGCGCGAGCGAACGCCCTCGGCCCGCGTATGGCGGCGGTGGTGGAGGCGGCGGCTACGCCGGCGGTGGCGGCGGCGGCTATAGTGGTGGTGGGGGCAACAGCTTTCCGCCCATGCCGCCGCCCGGCATGGACACCGCGGGTCGTCCTCCCGAGGGGCGCCGTGCTCGTCCTGCGCCGGGGGCGGGTGCCGGGTCGGACTGGGACGACAAGAAGAAGAAAAAGAAGGCCCGCGGCGGCACCGAGGAACCCAAGAAGGGTGAGCGCGGCGGCGGCGGCGGGGCGGCCGCCTGGAAGAATAAGGACTGGGACGACGACGACTGAGCCGCGCTCGCCCGCCGCGCGCTGAGCGCCGGGTTCTCGCGTTCTTCCAGTACTTCAAAATTGCCCGCGCAAGTCCTCGGATTTGCGCGGGTTTTTGCGTTGTCTAGGTTCCGGCACCCAGATGCTGCTTTTGGTCCCGGTCGGATTGCGTGCCTTCGCAGCCTCGTGCTAGGACGTGGCTCCGATTTCGCCCGGTTTCGGCCGGCAACGCTAGCGCGGGCAATCGCTCGCTGATCAGACGAGCAATAAACAGCGATGATTTTCGACTGGCTCTACGGCCTGTTCTCGAACGACCTTGCCATCGACTTGGGCACGGCGACGACGCTGATTTACGTCAAAGGTAAAGGCATCGTCAGCTGTGAGCCCTCGGTGGTGGCGGTCGCGCGCGACGCCAACGGCGTGAAGCGAGTGCTGAACGTCGGCCGCGAGGCCAAAGAGATGCTCGGTCGCACGCCGGGCAACATCGTCGCCATCCGCCCCCTGCGCGACGGCGTGATCGCCGACTTCGAAATCACCGAGGCGATGCTGCGTTACTTCATCGCTCGCTCGCACAACCGGCGAACACTGGTCAAGCCGCGCATCATCATCTGCGTGCCCTTCGGTATCACCGAGGTCGAAAAGCGTGCCGTGAAGGAGAGCGCCGAGAGCGCCGGCGCGCGCGAGGTGTACCTGATCGAAGAGCCGATGGCGGCGGCGATCGGCGCAGGCCTACCGATCACCGAGCCGAGCGGCAACATGGTGGTCGACATCGGCGGCGGCACGACCGAGGTTGCCGTGATCTCACTGGCCGGCATCGTCTACTCACAGAGCGTGCGCGTCGGCGGCGACAAGATGGACGACGCGATCGTCGCCTACATGAAGCGCAAATACAACTTGGCCATCGGCGAGCAGACGGCCGAGCGCATCAAAATCACGATCGGCAACGCCTATCAGCTCGACCCGCAGCTGACGATGGAGGTCAAAGGTCGCGACATGGTCGCCGGTATCCCGAAGACGGTAGTCGTGAACTCGGATGAAATTCGCGAAGCGCTGGCCGAACCGATCAACGCAATCGTCGAAGCCGTGCTGCTCGCGCTCGAACGCACCCCGCCCGAGCTCGCGGCGGACATCGTAGACAAAGGCATCGTGCTCACCGGCGGCGGCGCGTTGCTCAAAAACATCGATGTGCTCTTGCGTGAAGAAACCGGCCTCCCGGTGATGGTCAGTGACGACCCAATCAGCTGCGTCGTGCTTGGCTGCGGTAAGGCGTTGGATCACATCGAGCTGCTCAAGGAAGTCACCATCGGGTGATGAGCTGAGGCTCGCGTGGGTTCGTTCAAGCACTATCGCGACATCGTCATCGTAGTGCTGCTCTTGGCACTGCCGTTCTTCTTCTTGCGCTCGAGCATCCGCCGGCCGGAAGACACGAGCTGGGTCGATCGCACGCTGCTGCACGTCGCAGCGCCGTTCCAATACTTTGCCGCGCTCTTGGCGCGTGGAGTGTCCGGCTTGGTGGGCGACTACGTGTACCTGGTGGACGTCAAAGCCGACAACAATCGGCTCGCCTACGAGAACGCGAACCTGCGCACCAAGCTCAGCGATTCGGAGCGCACCGAGGCCGACAACCGCCGCTTGCGCCGCTTGCTCGGGCTGCGCGAAACGCTGTCTCAAGAGCTGGTGAGCGCGGTCGTGGTGGGCAAAGACACGACCGAATATTTTCGCGTCGCGCACCTCACCGTCGATACGAAGAACGCCGTAATTCGCCCGGAAATGCCGGTTATTTCCGTAGATGGCACGGTCGGCACCGTGCTCCGGGTCGCGGGCGAAAAGGTGGACGTGCAGCTGACGGTCGATAGCGGCTTCGGCGTGGACGTGATGGTCGAACGCACGGGGGCGCGCGGCTTCGTGCGCGGCATCGGCGATCGTCAAAAGTATTCGGCGCGCGTCGAGTACGTGCAGCGCACGGACGACGTCGACGTGGGCGATGTGTTCGTCACCAGCGGCTTCGGCTGTCGCTTTCCGCGGGGTATCCCCGTGGCGCGGGTAAAAAAGGTCGAAAAGCGCAACTTCGGCATCTACCAATCGGTCGAGGCCGAACCCACGGTGGATTTCTCCCGTCTGGAGGAGGTGATGATCATCCTCACCGACCCCAAGGACTGCGAATCGGGTGCGGGCAACGCGGCATCCAAAAAGCAGCGTCAGCAACGCTGAGCCGAGGCGGACCGCATGAGAAACCTCGGGTTCTTCGCCGTCGCCGCGCTGCTGATCTTGGTGCAGTCCAATCTGTTCCGGTTGATTGGCCCCGTCGGCACCTTGCTGGGCGCGCACTGGGTGCATGGCGCGACGCCCAGCTTGGCGTTGCCGCTCGTCATTTTCCTCGGGGTGCACGAGCCCTCGATGCCGCGCGGCGCAGCCCTGGCATTCGGTATCGGTTATGCCCAAGATCTGCTGGGCGGCGCGCCTGTCGGGCTCTTCACCTTCGTTTACGTGATGATTTGGTGGCTCTCGCGCGTTGCGGGGGTCAGGCTGACGGCGCAAACCATGCTCACCCGCATGTCGCTCGCGTTCGTCTTCGCCCTGGTCCAAAGCGCCGTGATCTTGGTGCTGCTGGCCGTGTTCGGGAACGACAATCGTCGCCCGCTCGAGGTCGCGACGATCGTACTACCGCACGCTGCGGCCACGGCGCTGTGCGCGCCGCTCTTGTTCCGCTTGGCGCAGCGGTTGCGCCAAGGCGGAACGCCGGCTCGCGCCCAGCCCGAGGCGTTGACGTGAGGCGCGCGTGCTAGTTCAACGCTCCGACGTCGGAGAATTTCGGCAGCGTTACCGCTGGCTGGTGCTGGTCGCGATTACCGCGTTCGGCATCCTGATCGGGCGTCTGGCGCAGTTGCAAATCGTCGAGGGCGATGTGCACCGCGCGCAGGCTCGCCGGAACATCGTTCGTGAGCGCTCTTTAGCCACCACGCGCGGGGTGATCCGCGATGCATTCGGTCGTGTTTTGGCGGCAAACCGGCCCTCGTACAGCGTGTACATCACGCCCGCCGAGATCGATTTGGAGACGACTTGGCCGCGCGTGATGAAGGCCGTGCCGCTCGACGAATTCGAGCGCGCCGCGATCGAAAAGCGCATCGCCGACATGAAGGCGTTGCCCAAGGACGACAAGCGGCGCGGTCGGCAGATCTTGCTCAAGGTCGACGTCGATCGCGACGTCGTGGCGTTCCTCGAGACGCACGAGAAGACGCTCACTGGCGTGGAGGTAACGCCGTCGCCCGTGCGCTACTACCCATACGGCGAACTCGGCGCGCACGCGGTCGGCTACATGCGCGAGGTCGACGCCGAGGCGCTCGAGCGCTTGGACGAGCGCGGCTACCGCGCGGGCGACCGCATCGGTGCGATCGGCATCGAGCGGCGTTGGGAGAGCTACCTGCGTGGGCAACGCGGTTGGCGCAAGATGGTCCGTGGCGTCGCGCGCCGCGAGAGCAACGCGGAAATCGACTCGAAATACCTGGAAGAACCGCGCCGTCTAGAGCCGATTCCGGGGCGTGACATCTCGCTCACGATGGACATCGACTTGGTGGCCTCGATCGAGAAGGGAATGCGCGGGCAATTGGCCGGCGCGGTGGTCGTGGTCGACGTGCGCACGGGGCGCCTCTTGGCCGCGCTCTCCAAACCGAGCTTCGACCCCAACGTCGTCTCAGGTGGCAACGGCACGAAGGCGGTAGGCGCCGCGTTCCGGCGGCTCAACGCCGATCCGCTGAAGCCCACGATGGATAAAACCATCTCGGCTGCCTACCCACCGGGTTCGACGTACAAGCCGTTCACCGCGCTCGCCGCCTTGGCCGATCGCGTCACCGATCCGGATCGCGAAGTCGATTGCCACGGCGGGTTCGAGTACGGCAAGCGCTTCTTCCGATGCACCGGCGTGCATCGCAAAGTGAACTTACATTCGGCCATCGTGCAGTCGTGCAATACCTATTTTTACGAGCTTGGGTCGCGCCTGAACATCGATCGCCTAGCCGCGATTGGGCTCGATTTCGGCTTCGGCGTGAAGACCGGCATCGGCGTGAACCCCGAAGCGCGCGGGCGCATGCCGACCCGCAGCTGGTACACGCGGCGCTACAAAGAGGCATTCCGCGGCGGCTTCACGCTCTTGTCCGCGATCGGGCAGGGCGCCACGACCGTCAGCGTGCTGCAGCTCGCGCTGTCCTACGCTGCTTTGGCCAATGGCGGCACGCTGTATCAGCCGCAGGTCGTGCGCAGCATCGAGACCAGTGACGGCACCGTGGTGCAAGATTTCCCGCCGCGCGTGCGGCGCATGGTCGAACTCGACCAAGACCATTTGTCGATGGTGAAGAACGCGCTCATCGGCGTCGTGAGCGAGAAGACCGGTACCGCCTACAAGGAGCGAATCCCGGGGGTCGACGTCTCCGGCAAGACCGGTACGGCCCAGGTCAGCCACGTCACGCCACGCGGCGTGGACCCGGACAAGATCTGGTACTTCAATCGAGATCACGCCTGGTTCTCCGGCTACGCCCCCTCAAAATCGCCAGAAATCGCGATTGTCGTGATCATCGAGCACGGTGGTGGCGGTGGCAAGAACGCGGCTCCGGTCGCCATGCGCGTGGTTCGAGACTGGGAGAAACTCAAGGAGAAACGAGTTTCGGCGCAAAGCCCCACGCACCCCACCGGCAAACGCGGGAGCCTGTGATGCAAGGCGATCGCTTCTCCTTCCGGCGCGGGCCGATGGTCGACATGCCGCTCCTGCTCGGAGTGGTCGGCATCCTGACCTTGGGCCTCGTCAACCTGTACAGCGCGACCAGCGTCTATATCGATGACGACAGCCGGGCGCGGCTGGCCGACATCTACGTCACGCAGATCTACTGGATCGTCGTCGGCGCGATGATCGCGATCTTGGTCGCGGCCATCGACTACCGACACTACGAGCGCATCGCTCCCGTGCTGTATGCGGGCGGCCTCACCACGCTCGGCCTAGTGTTCGTGGTCGGTAAAGACATCCGCGGCTCTTCACGTTGGATTCAGCTCGGCAGCTTCGCCTTCCAGCCCAGCGAATTCATGAAGATCTTCCTGATCTTGATGGTCGCGAAGGTGGTCCACAACGATTCGCGAACCGAGCCCAGAACGCTCGTCGATCTGGCACCCGCCGCCGCCCTGATCGCGGCTCCCGTCGCGCTCGTGATGCTGCAGCCCGACCTCGGGACGTCCCTGATCTACTTGCTCACCTGCGTGTCGATCTTGGCCATGATGCGCATCCGCACGTTCAGCGTGCTGTCGCTGCTAGCCACGGCCGTGGTCTCGATGCCGCTCGCCTGGATGTTCGTACTGCACGACTACCAGAAGCACCGAGTCACTAGCTTCTTGAACCCCGAAGCGGACAAGACGGGCACCGGGTGGCACGCCCTCCAGTCTCAGACTGCCATCGGCAATGGGCAACTGACCGGCGAGGGCTTCATGCAGGGCACGCAAAACCAATTCGGTTTTCTGCCCGAGCAATATTCGGATTTCCCCTTCTCCGTATTTTCGGAAGATTGGGGCTTTTTCGGCGGAGTCGTGCTGATCGGCCTGTATGCGTTCGTCTGCATTTGGTCGATTCACATCGCCTCCCAAGCGAAAGACCGCTTCGGCGCCGCGATCGCCGTCGGCGTCGGCGCGCTGCTCTTTTGGCACGCCGTGTTCAACATCGGCATGGCCATGGGCGTACTGCCCGTCGTGGGCATCACGCTGCCCCTCTTCAGCTACGGCGGCAGCAACGTGCTCACGATGCTCATGGGCCTCGGCCTGCTGATGAACGTCTCGATGCGGCGCTGAGATAGGGAAGGGGCGAGCGCGATCCAGCCGCGCACCTCGAAGAGCGCTTTGTTGAAGACGAGAGACGTCCGCAGCGGCAAAGCGGAGCGATGGAACAGCTTCTAAGAGGGCCGCCAAGATCGCCAAGGTTGCCAAGACCGCCAAGAGGGGGGAGCGGCGCTTCCAACTCGGCATCACACCGAAGAGCACCTGAAAATCTGGGTTTCGCGCGTTCGAGCGCATCGCTAGATTTCAACGACGCGCACGGCCCCGGTGAGCCTGCTCTTGGTGCTCAGTCGCAGCTAGCGATGGAACGGCTTCCAAGAGGCCGCCAAGATCGCCAAGGTTGCCAAGACCGCCAAGAGCGCAGAGCGAAGCGTCGAACGCGGCACCACACCGCAGAACTCGCTGAAAGTTCGGGGGTTCGCGCGTTCAAACGAAGCGGCGAGATTGCAACGACACGGACGGTTCCGGATGGCCTCCCAGGCCAGCGGGCTCAGTCCGAGGATAGCGATGGACCGCTTCTGAGAGGGCCGCAAAGATCGCCAACGGTCCCGAGACCGCCGAAGAGAAAAGTGACCGTCGAACCCGTACCAAACCTACGCAGTTCCCGAAGGTTTGAGTTGAACGCGCTCAAACGGAGCGAGCGTCTTCAAAGCCGGTGCAATCGAGAACATTGGTGACGATCGTCCAACGTAAACTCCGCGCCGATCAGTGTGACCCGAGTGCCCCGCTCTCTGCGCCGCCCGTACCGGGCAGGCGTGCAGGTCCGTACTCGTCCTCGTTGTGAAATCTCGATGCGCGACGTAGTGCGCTAACCCTGAAAATTCTTGCGAGTTCTGCGGTGTGGTGCAGCGTGCCGTGCGCAACGAGTTCTTGGCGAACTTGGTAGCCTAGGCGCTCTTGGCGGCCTTCCGGGAGCCGCCAAGAGTGGGAATAATCCTTGGAGCGAGGTGCGATGCGGGGTCTCGGTCGCCCAACTCTTCGCTCGAGTTGGGCGTGGGGCGCGTCGACGGGGCCGCCCGCGGTGCGATCTGCGCCGGGAGCGCTCACTCCATCTTGAACAGGTCGTCGAGGTCGTCGCGGGTGAGGGTCTTGGCGCCGCCGGCGTCTTCGCTCAGAACGGAGGCGACGAGGTCCTTCTTCTTTTGCTTCAGCTGCAGGATCTTTTCTTCGATCGTGCCAGCGGCGACCAGGCGATACACGGTGACGACCTTCTTTTGGCCGATGCGGTGGGCGCGGTCGGAGGCTTGATCTTCGACGGCCGGGTTCCACCAAGGGTCGAAGTGGATCACGGTGTCGGCCGCGGTGAGGTTGAGACCGGAACCGCCCGCTTTGAGGCTGATCAGGAACACGGGCACGGTCGGATCGTTTTGGAAGCGATCGATGCGGTCGGCGCGATCTTGCGTGCTGCCGTCGAGGTACTCATAGCGGATCTTGTCTTCGTCCAAGGCTTCGCGCACGAGCTTCAGCATCGAGACGAACTGGCTGAATACGAGCACTTTGTGTCCGCCGGAGTCGGCCTCTTCGACGAGCTCGCGGAGCGCCGCGAGCTTGCCGCTGTCGTCGTGGCTGAATTCACGCGGCAGTCCGAGCAAGCGCGGGTCGCAAGCGGCTTGGCGGAGTTTGGTCAGGCCCGCCAAGATGTGCAGCTGGCTCTTGGCCACGCCCTGGCGTTCGACCTCGCCCATGACCTGGGCGCGCACTTCACGCAGCACCTGCATGTAGATCGCCTTCTGATCGGCGGCCATGTCGATCAGTTTGTCGACCTCGATCTTGGGCGGCAGGTCCTTGGCTACTTCGTTCTTGGTTCGGCGCAGGATGAACGGGTGAATCACCGCGCGTAGGCGAGCCGCCTGTTTCGAGTCGCCCTGATCGATGGGCCGCGCGAATTTCTCTTCGAATTTCTGTAGCGGTCCGAGGAGGCCAGGGCTGACGAACTCGAAGATCGACCAGATCTCGCTGAGTCGGTTTTCGATCGGCGTGCCGGTCAGGGCCAGGCGCCGTTCGGCGTCCAGCTCTTTGGCGGCGGCGGCGGTCGCGCTGAGCGGGTTTTTGATGTTCTGGGCTTCGTCCAAAATCGCGTAATCGAGCGGCAGCTTCTTGAGCAAATCGATGTCGCGACGGAGCAGCGCGTAGCTGGTGATGATCACGTTCGCGCTCTCCAGATCGGCGATCTGCTCGCGGCGGCCCGCGCCGTGCCAGAGCGCGGTGGTCAGCGTCGGGCCAAAGCGCTCGATTTCACGCACCCAGTTGGTGACCACGCTGGTCGGCGCGACGATCAGCGCCTTCAGCGGCTTGGTCTTTTTCTCGGCCTTCAAATGCAAAAGTAGCGCGATTGTCTGTACCGTTTTACCGAGACCCATGTCGTCGGCGAGCACGCCGCCCGAGCCCAGCTCGTGCACGAACTGCAGCCAAGAAAGGCCCTGCTCCTGATACGGGCGGAGCGTGGCTTTGAGGCCCTTGGGCTTTTTGGCGGCTTTGATCTCGTCGATAGAAGCGAGGCGCGCGAATAGCGTTTTGGCCGCGGCGGCGACGGTGGCGCTGCTCGCCTGGTTGAGCAGCTCTTGCACGCGTCCGGCTTGTGAGAGCGGGATCTTGCCGGTTTTGCCGGCGGCCGTGATTAGCTCGATCTCGCGATCGATCATGGCTTGTACTTTTTCGCCATCGAACGGCGCGAACGAGTTGTCCGATAGGCGCACGAACTTACGCCCCTCGCGCAGGCAGCGCTCGAGCTCGGTGCGGTCGACGCCGATGCCTTCGCTCGAATAGTCGATCTTGACGTTCAACCAATCGACACCGCTGGAGACGCGCGCGTGCATCAAGATCGGTTTGCTGCGCACGTGCGTGCCCACCAAATCTTCCGGGACGTACAGGTCCCAGTCTTCAGGCAAGGCGCCGACGCCTTCGGACCAGAAGTGGATGGCCTTGTCGGCGCGGGCGATGAAGCGCTCGCCGCTCTCATCGGCTTCCAGACCCAAATCGAGCAAGAGCTGCACTGCGCGCTGCTGGGCGGCGATGTCGCAGCGGATGCATTTGGCGCGTTTTTGTCCCTCTTCGGGCGGCAAAATCATCACCGGGGGCGAGATGCCGTCGGCGCGAACTTCGACTTCGAGATCTGCGTAGGCCGCGCGCAGTGAGACTTCGGCCTCGGTGAGGGAACCGGTCGCGCGCATGCGGAACGTCGGCTCGAGATCGATCACGTCGGCAACTTGTGATAGCTCCGGCAGCTCCGCGCCGATCTCGAGCGCAACTTTGGGCAAGCCGTAGGTGATCATGCCGATCAGCTCGGAAGCGGGTTCGGCGATCGTCGGGCTGCGCAGCAAGCGGCGTAGCGCGGCGGGCGAAACGCGATGATCGAGCGGACGCGCGATGCCTTCGTTCGTGTCGATGTGAAAGCCGGGCGCGCCCTCGAACCAGCCGCCGGTCGTGAGCTGAAAGCGGCGACCGTCGTTCTGGCGCTCGAACGTGACCTTGGAGACGATCGTGTCCGATCCGACCATCTCGAGGTCGAAGCGCGGGCGCAGTGACTCTTCGGCGAAGCGCAGTTGCATCAGCGCTGGCTCGAGCAAGACGCGGCGGTTGCGCAAGAGCGGCAAGAGCTCCGACGCATCTTCACCGCGAATGTCGACCGCGGGGTGACGCGGGTTGCCGCTCTCGAAGCGCGACAGTACCCGCAGCGCGTTGCGGTCGGCGGTGGGGGTGACGCCCTGCCAGTTCAGCGCGACGCTGGGCAAAAGGGGCGTCCGGCTGTCGGTGTCGAGCACGGTGACGGTGAGGCCGCCCTGACGCACGTGCACGCGGAACTCCAAGTGCAGGGTGCGTTGCGTGCCGTCGGGCGCGAGCCACGCGCCGATCCCAGTGGGGCGAGCGCTCAGGTCGGTGGGAGCCGGCGCGACGTGTGGCGTGTAGTGGCTGACGGGCGTGGGCAGCTGGGGCGCCTGCTGCTGGCGGCGTCGCCGGTCGCGGCGTCGGCCGCCCTTGGCGTCGGCTCCGTTGGCGTTGGCGTTGTTGCCCGGGCCTGATTGTTGAGGCATGGCCGCGTGTTGCGGTTGCGGGGCTGGCTGCGCGGGCGCTTCACGCCGGGGCAGCGCGGAGCGCGCCTTGTTGCGCACCGTGATCAGGAGCGCGGCCACGTGCTTGCAATGCTGGTTGGTTTTCTGAAACGCGGGACAGGTGCAGCTGGAGGTGATGCCTTCACCGCCGAGTCGAATCGCGACCTCGTACGGGTCGGGATCCGAGCCCTTCACGCGACCCTGAGCGCTGGCGTCATTGACGCTCACGTCTTCGACGACTTTGCGCTTTTCGTAGTCGAGCCCGCGCAGGAAGGTGCGCGCCCCGAGCAGGCGACGAAGACCGCGGTCGGAGAGGGTGGAGAGAGCGTCAGACAGCGACGACACGGCTGCCTCGTTGAGAATCGGGAGATGACGGCGTTTCGTTCATGGCAAATTTCAGGTGCGGGAGCTCGCGCTTCGAGCTCGGAAAATCACAGGAGGAAGGGCGTGATGAGCAACGCGGCGGCGGCCGTGGCCTTGATCAGCAGTTGCAGGGCGGGGGCCGCCGCATTGCCGAAAATGTCGGACAAGGCGTCGGCGGTGATCGAGGTAGTGAACGCGCTGCTGTTCTCGCGGCCCCGGTTGGCGCGTCGCACGCTCCCCAACGTGGCGCGCGCGGCGTCGACCGCGAGGGCAACGGTGAGGCCCGTCAACGAGCCGACGATCACGAACCAGCTCAGCCCTTGCGGCACGAGCTCCGGGGCAGGGCCGCGAAACAGCAGGCGCAGGCCGAGCCCGAGCAGCAGGGGCGCCGCGATTCCGCCCGCGATGGGCAGCAATGCGCGGCGCAGCGAGACCGAGCTCGTGAGCTCGACGCAGCTCTTGTAGCTCGGCGTGTAATCCGCAGGCACGAGCGCGACGCCATGCTCTCGGGGGAACCCGCGCAGTTGACGCTCGACCTCGGCCGAGACCTCGCGCGCGCCGCGCACCGCTGCGCGCGCCACTGAGCCGGCGTAAGCCAGGGCAACCGCGGCGCCCACGGCTCCGCACCAAGCCAAGGCCGAGTTCGCACCGAGAGAAGTGCTGCCCGGGCTGGAGACGGCGCGGCTTTGGCCGGAGATTGCCCACGCCATCAGCAGCGTGGACAACGCGCCCGAGTACACGGCGTACTGCCGCGCCACGACGCCACCGAGAAAGCCCGCGTCGTCGAGGCGACTCGAGCGACGTTTGGACTCACCGTCAGCGTTGCTCATGCCGGCGACACCGCGAGCGCCGTCGGCGATCGAGCCGAGCGTGGCCACCGAGAGCGCGAACGGTGACACGGAAAATGCCGCCAAAGCGAACATCAGCAGGCTGAGCTCGATGCCCGAAGCCATGCCGCTGTGGGCCCCGATACTGACGCTGGCCGCCACGGCCGCGCTCAAGATCGACACGGGCAAAAGTACGGTTTCGAGTCCCGAGCCTAGGCCTGCTGCAAGCAGCGCTCCGCCGCCCATGCGCAGCGCGTCGTTGCTCTCGCGAATCGCGCTGCTGCGGCGGCCGAGGCGCAGTACGAGCGCGTGCGCGGCGAGCAGGACAGCGAGCAAGCCGAGCGCGCCACTGCAGAAGATGGCCAGAAAATGTTCGCCGAACAGCCAGTAGCTGACGCCGCCCAACGCGGACAGCGAGATCACGGCGGTCGACGCATAGCCGCGTAGCAGCGCCGACGAGAGACTGCTCGTTTCGTCGGCGCGCACCAAGAGCACGCCGAACGCCGAGGCGATCACCCCGAACGCGCGCACCACCAAGGGCAACGCGAGCAAAACCAGGGGGTCGGCTCCAGGGGTTGCGACGGACAGGCTCGCGCCGATGATCAATGCGGCCACGTTGGCGACGCTCGCCGAAGCAAAGCCATCCACGCAGCGTGTGGCCGAGGCGCCCACGTGATCACCCACCAGCTCAGCGACGACGGCGGGGTTGCGCGCGTCGTCGTGCTCGAGACCCGCGTCGCGTTCCCCGGCTTGGTCCGAGCCCACGCCGCTCGCGGCGTGGAACGCGCCGCCGCCGCGTTGCAGGACGAGCGCGCTCACGCTGGCGCCCAGAGCAAAGCTCGGCAATAGCAGGACGATTTGGCTCGCGAGCGGCAAAGCTTGCTCGCTCGGCAGCGCGAAACCGCCCTGAATCGCGTACAGCAGGCCGAACACAGCCGTGAGCAAAAGCCCGCTCAGGGTCTCCCCAATCAAGCTGGCACAACCGGCTGCGCGCATCGCGACAGCGAGCGCCGCGTCGACGCTGGCGCTGGCGGCGGCGGCGGCCCGCACGCTCGCGCGCACGGCCATGACCGTCCCGGCGTAGCCCGTCACCGTCGCCCCGAGGGCACCGAGACACAGGCCGGCCGCGCCCCAGAACGCGATTGCCAAATGACTCACCGGACCGGCACCGACCCCGAGCGTCGCGCTCAGCGCGACCGTGGGCACCAGCAGCGCAAAGGTCGCGATGCCGATCAGGCGGTATTCTTGCCAGAGGAAGGCCCGCGCCGCTCGCTCGAGCGCGCTGCCCAAACGGCGCAGCGCCGCCGGACCCGTGTCGCGCACGGATACTCCGCGCCACATCAGTAGCGCAAGCATCAGCCCAACCACGTCGATTCCGACGATTAGCCCGAGTTCTGTCACGATCGGTTTCCGTGGCGCGCGCAGGCGCCCTACGCTCCGGCGGCCACAGGACACGCGCTTCGATGCGGGCTACGCAAAAAACGGCCGCTGGTTGGACCGCCACTTCGAAAGCGGATCCGAGTCACGAAGCTTGGTCCAGGATGACCCCTGAGACCCGCCGCATGGCTCTTGGCAGCACCCGTGCGCCAGAGTGGGCAGTGTGTAGCATGGGGATCGCGCGCGGCGCAAGCGGGGGTTTCTCGCCGCTTGCCCGCCGCACAGGCCGCGCCGCCCGAAGACTCGGCACGGCGCGCGCAACTCGCGGCTGACGAGCGCGCGCGACGAATCTCGAAGTTAGCTGAGAGGCGAGGAACTAAACGTGCAGAAACTCACTTCTTTTTGCCCTGCATCACCATCAAGTGATACTTGCCGAACTCGCTCTGACCGAGGGTGAAGAGCACTTCGATGAACAGCCGATAGGGCGTCGTCTGGTCGGCGATGATGATCGCTTCGGAGGATGAGGGATCGAGGCCCTTGGCGGCGCGGATGGCCTTGTCGGTCCGGCGCGCGGACTGCAGGGCGCTACCGAGAGGCACGATGTACATGTCGTTCGGGCCGCCCCGCTTGTAGCGCGCGCCGACGCCGGTTTGCGCCGTGGATTCACGGCCCGGCAGCGTGAGCACTTTGGCGTCACCGACGATGATTTGGCTCTTGGAGATCGTGACCAGCACGCCCTCTTGGCCGGGCGGGCTCTTGACGATTGAAACCGGCAACTTCAAGTCGTCGCTCTGTGGTACCGACGCGCTCGACTCACCGAGCGTTTTCAACAAAAAGACCAAGATGATGGTCATGATGTCGAGCATCGCGGTGATGTTCAGGAAGTTGATCTCTGGCTCGTGCGCATTGCGCCGGATGGCCCTACGGAGCGCTGCCTTGTAGTGGACGATCGATGCCTTGGGAGCAGGGGCAGGGGTGGGGCCGCCTGGAGGCGTGCCGCCGGGCGTGGCAGCCTGGGTCATTTGGGCACCTTGAAGTTGACGTTCTCGAACAGCGCGTCACCCTGCGGTGTCGCGCGCAGCGCGTCGATGACGTCGATGATCGTCTGGTAGTCGGTCCCGAAGTTGCCGGTGATGTACACTTGATTCTCGTCGGCGAAATCCGGCGATGCGCTCTTGAGCCGCGCGGCACATGCGGTGAGCGCCTCTAGATCGTACTTGCCGTTCTTCAACGGGATCGCGATACCGGCGCCGGGACCCTGGCAACCGGGCGCAATGTTGCCGCCCGCGGCCTTGAGCGAGAACCCGTCGTTGACGATCAGCACCGTGAGATTGAGCGCCTCCGAGGGGACCTCGGCGCGGACCCCCGAGCTCTTGCTGGCCGGAGGGGTCGTGTCGATGGTCGCCGTGAACGTCACTGCCACCGTCGCGAGGACGAAGATCAGGATGTTCATGATGATGTCCAGGAACGGGACGATGTTGAGCTCGCCACCCTCCTCGTCCGGAGTGAGTTCCTTCGGCTGACTGAGCCGGCGGATCTTACTGCGCTGCGCCGTCGTTAACTCTGACATGAGGCGAAGCGCTCGGTCAGTACTGTCCCGGACGCTGCGAGATCGTCAGCATGTTGAACGTGCGCTCGACCGTGGTCTCCAGGTCGTGCTGGATGGCTTTGGCGCGCGTGTGCAAGATGATGTGCGTGATCATGCAAAACACGGCGATGCCCAGCCCGAGTGCCGTGTTGTACATGGCCTCGGCGATGCCGTTCGACAGCATGCGCTGCTTGTCGGACTGGCTCAGACCCGGCGCGGCGATCGAGCCGAAGGTCAGAATCAGACCGCTGACGGTACCGAGTAGGCCGATCAGTGTGGCGATGTTCGCCAGCGACCAAAGAGCGCCGATGCGCTTCTCCGCTTGCGGCTTGAGCTCGGAGAGCTTCTCGCTCAACGCGGCGTCGATCTCGTCGCCGCCCTTGTTGGCGTGGGTGAGCCCCGCCTTCACGAGCTGCAAAATCGGATAGTCACTAGCCTCACAGAGCTTAATCGCGCGGTCGATGTTTCCCGCCGCCACCAGCTTTTTGACCTGGGCGAAGAATTCCTTCGAATTCACACGGTATTTCGTGAGTTGGAACGCGAGGCGCTCGATCACAATCGTCAGCACAATTGCGGAGCAGATCATATTCAGAACCATGAAGGTGGGGTTCTGTTTGAACGCCTCAGCCAATTGGCTGGATCCGCTGGAACCTTCGGCTGCAAGAAGCAGGAGCTGCATTCCCCTATTCCCTTCTCAATACTCTCGTGTGTGTTGTTGGCTTTCCCAGCCGCACTCGGCAGGACGCCCAATCTCAGCGAATCCGGACTATAGCCACCCCGCAAGACGCAGCGCAAGCTTGCGTATTGCGGCATGATTTTGCGGCCTTCCGGCCGAGCGTGCGCGCGTACGAGCGCGCGCATTCGCCTACATCGGCGCGCGCGGCCCGCGTGAACGCACCCACTTTGCAGCACGCAATTCTGCCCACGCGTTCTGCCCACATCTACGCACTCAGCCGCTCGTCCAGGTGGCGCGGCACGCTCGCGCGAATCGGCGCTCAGCTTCGCTAAGCACTCCATTATCGGCTTATGGGAGTCGCTTCTCGCCGCTTGGCATCGAGATGGGATTAACCGCCAAAACGCCAAAACGCCAGAAGAGCAGAGAGAGAGAGTTTGGGGTGCGCTCTGGGCCGCGATCGATACCCATGGGAACGTCACTCCGCGGCGCACGTCACTCCGCGGCGTACTGCCTAACCGATGATGCGACCGATTTTCGGCGCTTCGTGCCTGGCGCAATGAGCAACCCCCAATCCTTTTCTCTTCGCCCTCCTCTGGCGCTCTGGCGTTCTGGCGTTCTGGCGTTTCAAATCTGGGAGCCGCGCAGGGACGGGAACCCAGGCGCTGCCGCGAGGTGCGATGCGGGAGCGCGATCGCCCGTCTCGGTGCGGGAGCGCGATCGCCCCATCTCGGTCGTTCATTCTGGCGTCGCTGGCGCACGGAGCTGAAGTTGTCGAGACCGCGTGCGCTGGATTCCACCCACTATTCGGGAGCACGAGCAGGTGAGGGAACGCGGTGCGCCCGCGAAACATTACAAAGCCCACAAAAAAAGCGTCCTTACGAAACTGATCACTGGAAAGTTCGAATTTCGCGCGAACAGCAACACTGCACCCAATCTCTCTTGACTGTAAGGGGTCCACTTCAGCAAGATGTCGCCGTCCAAGAAGCTCCGATGCCATTTCGAGAGTCGGCGGGGCACGGCGACCCGGGCGCAGCAGTCCCGAGACTCGTCGCGAATGGTTTTCTGTGACGCGCGCCGCACATTGACGCGGCGCACGCGGCACAAACGTTAAGAAGCAACAGCAGGAAGGTAATCAGAATGTCTAGTGCGTGGCACCACTTTCAGGCGGGTGGTTGGGCGATGTGGCTCATCCTTTTTTGGCTGATCTGCGCGATCGCAACGATCGCTGAGCGCGCCGTCTATTTGTTCGGTTCCTCGATCAACAAGGACGTCTTCCTCGCGACCATGCAGAAGTGCATCTTGGCCGGCGACGTGGCCAAGGCCGTGAAGATGTGTTCCGCCGCGAACGCGCCCCTCGCGCGCATCGTGCAGGCGGGCCTGGTCAAAGTGAATCGCCCGGATGAAGAAGTTCAGGCGGCGATGGACGAAGCGGCTCTCCGTGAGATGCCGAAGATCAGCAAGCGCACCGGCTTCCTCGCCATGTTCTCGAACCTCGCGATGCTCTCCGGCCTGTTCGGCACCATCGTTGGTTTGATCAAGGCGTTCGGCGCGGTCGGCGGCGAGTCGGTCGATCCGAGCCAAAAGGCACGTATTCTCGCAGAAGGCATCTCGGAGGCCATGAACTGCACGGCGTTCGGTCTGCTCTCGGCCATCGTCGCGCTGATCGGCTTCTCCGTGCTGAACGGCAAGACCCAGGGTCTGGAAGACGACATCAACGAAGCCTCCGTGCAGGTTCTCAATCTGGTGGTTGCCAACCGCCAGAAAGTGAATCTCCAGGGCGTCGACGGTTGATTATATCGCGTTGCGAGCGCCAAACCCCGCGAGTATCTGGGGAAGAGCGCAGCAACGCGACAAAAGGCGGGGCCCAGCCAAGGATTGGTCGGGCCCGCTTGTCGTACTCAGAACAAGTTCTGTAAGGGAGCCGACTCATGGCTGGTATTGACACTGGCGGCGGTCACGGCGGTAAACGCGCGACCAACCACGAAATCCCGCTGATTCCGTTCATCGACTTCTTGCTGTGTTTGGTGGCGTTCCTCTTGGTGACCGCAGTTTGGTCGCAGATGGCTCGCATCAATGCCGACGCACGCGTCCCGGGTCCCCCGAAGGACGAGCCGCCGGAAGAGCAGAAGAAAGAGAAGCAGCTCAACGTCGAGATGAAGGGTGAGACCAAGTTCCAACTCGTTTGGAAAGAGGGCAACACCGTCGTCAACACGATCGACGTCGACCGTAAGGCAGTGCCCACGGGCTCCAATGGCGACATCCGCTTCCCCGATCTTGCCAAGAAGATCGAAGAAGAGTGGACGGCCAACGGCGCGCACCGCGCCGGCTCGGACAAGAAGTTCGATTTGGCCATTCTGCACACGGACAACACCACCCCGTTCTCCGACGTGATCGCCGTCATCGACGCGATCTACACGCCGAAGCGCGACTTCGACTTCGCCGGCAAGAGCGAAAAAGTGCCGTCCTTCAACGTGACCTTCGCGGTGAACTGATATGTCGTCCGAGAAAGCACTCAGCCGTTTTCATCAGCCGATCGCGGTCCCTGGCCGCCGCCTGATGCACTCCATCCCGCTGTCCTTCGTCAAGAAGAAGGTCATCGGCGGTGGTGGTCGCGCCACGAACCACGAAGTCCCGCTGATCCCGTTCATCGACTTCTTGCTGTGCATCGTTTGCTTCTTGCTCGCGAGCTTCTCTGCCTCCGGCGAGTTGCCGATCGACAAGAACGTGAAGCTGCCCAACGCCGAGAACGTGATGGACATGACCGAGGCCCCGATGGTGGCGGTCACGGGCGTGCAAATCCTCGTCGATGGTACGCCCGCGGGAAATACCCGCGCCATCGAGGAAGCCAACCGCCTGCAGCGCATCGATGAGCTGTTCAACGTGCTCAAGAACAAGCGTGAGCTCTGGAAGCAGATCAACCCGGGTAAGGAATTCCCTGGGGTGGTGGTGCTGCAGGTCGATCGCAAGGTTCAGGCCCTGGTCGTGAAGAGCGTGTTCCAGACCGCGGCGTTCGCGGGCTACCCGAACGTGAGCTTCATGGTCGGTCGTATGGGTAAGTAATCGCATCCGATCGGCGGGTACGCCGCTGATCTCTGTCGAGACAGAAGAAGGGAGCTACTCCGATTTCGGAGTCGCTCCCTTCGTCGCTTCCAGGGTCCTCTTCCGTGGCCTTTATCAAACACAAAGCGGTTACCAACTCCGGCCTGCCCTCGCTGAATCAAGCGCGGGCCGAGCGTCGTCGCGCGATCGCGCTGGGGCGCGTGCGCATGGCTTCTATCCCGCCGCAGTTCTGGCTCTGGACGGCGATCGCTCTGGGCGCCTTCAGCGTGGTGTATTGGCGAATCGCTCAGGGGCAGATCGAGACGCGGCGCAGCCAGGTGATGGCCAAGCAGCGCGCGATTGCTCAGACCCTGGGTCCCAAGATCGTGCCCTTTCGAGATCAAGTGGAGGGCTGGGTACGCGAGTTAGCCGCCAATTACCCGGGTGATTTCGTCGATCCCAGCGCTTCGCTGGAAAAGATCAGCACCAGCCCCGGTGTGTACTTCCGGCTGCGCTTGGCCAACACCGGGTCGGTAAAGACGATTCGCGCGGCCGCGCGCGCCTCGCTGCATGACGGTTTTACCTCTTGCTTGTTCGTGCGCGTGGGTGCGCCGGACCCGACCAAGGGCGCGGCCTGCCGCGTGACCGCGGATTGCACCTCGGGTCTTTTGTGCAACGAGTGGAACGTGTGCAGCGAGCCGCCGCGGCCGTACAACATGCGTCTCGCGTACCGCGCGCTGCGCGTCCTTTCGAGTGACTGGACGGACGAAGTCCACGAGGCCGACACTGAACTCGGCCTGAACGCCTACGATCGCGACCTGGACAGCGTGTCCAAGCGCGACGTGCCCGTCGCCATCGAGCTGCTCTCGCGCTCGCGCTATTTCACCCTGGTGCTGGACGAAGATCCGCAGGGCGGCGTCCCCCCCGAAGCGCCGGACGCCGGCGAGACTCCGGACGAGCGCGTTCAGCGCGAGCCACACGCCGCCCGCATCGGCATTTGGGACTTGAAGACGAAGAGCCCGATGCTGCGCCTCAAGGCCGATGCGTCCGGGCATTTCGTACCCGTGGGCGACCGCGTGGTGCAAAATCCCGAGACGGTGATGGCCCAGCAGCGTCAAACCAACAGCTGCGCGCTCGGCCTGGCCGCCAAAGACGCGCTGTCCCGCGAGCCCGCTCAGCCGTCCGAGCCCGCGCCCGCCGCGCCGTAACCCCCGCCGCCGGGCGTCTCGATCCGCAAGCGATCTCCGGCGGCCACCTCGAACACCGCGTGGCCGCGGAGCTCGCGGCCATTGTGGAAGTTGCGTCCGGGTGCGCCCGACTCGCCGCCCGCGAGTCCAAAGGGCGCAGTCGTGCGGCGCTCGCTGAGGATTGAAACGGTCAGCGGTTCTAAAAACTCGTATTCGCGGCATGCGCCGTCACCACCCGGGTAGCGGCCAGCGCCACCCGTTCCCGGCCGCACCGAGAACTCACGGATGCGCACCGGAAAGCGCTGTTCGATGATTTCGGGATCGGTGATGCGCGTGTTGGTCATGTGCGTGTGCACCGCGCTCGCTCCGTCGAAGCCGGGCCCCGCGCCCGCGCCGCCCGCGATCGTCTCGTAGTAGCCGAAAAGCGTGTGGCCGAAGCTGACGTTGTTCATCGTGCCTTGACTGGCCGCGGCGCGACCGAACGCACCGAGGAGTACATCGACCACGCGCTGTGAAGTCTCGACGTTGCCGCCGGCCACTGCGCGGCCCGGCGAGGGGTTCAAAATGCTGCCCGCGGGAATGCGCACCGTGACGTCGCGCAAACAGCCGCTATTGAGCGGGATCGGACGGCCCACGAGCGCGCGCAGCACGTACAGCACCGCCGCCAGCGTCACCGCGCGTGGCGCGTTCAGGTTGCCCTCGGATTCAGGGCCGCACTCGCTGAAGTCGAGCTCGAGTTTGCCCGCGGTGACGCGCACCGTGATGCCGATCGGCGTGCCGTCGTCGAGCTGATCGCGAAACGCGGTGCTGCCTTCCGGTAGCTCGGCGATTACGCGCGCCACGCTGTCACCCGCGAGATTTTGCACCGCGCGCATGTAGCGCTCGACCCGAGCTTGCCCGCGCTCGCGAACCAAGTCGTGTAGTAGCCGAGCGCCGGTGCGCGCGGCCGCAATTTGCGCCTCGAGATCGGCCAGGTTCTCTAGCGGGCGGCGCGCCGGATACGGACCGCGGGCGAGCGTATCCAAGATCAACGCGCGATCGAGCGTGCCGTCCCGGGCGACGCGCAAGACCGTGAACACGCTGCCTTCTTCGGCCAAATGGCTGGAAAACGCGGGCATCGAGCCGGGCGTGATACCGCCAATGTCCGAGTGGTGGCCGCGCGTGGCGCTGAAAAAGCGCAGCACGCCCTCGGCGTCGTGCACGGGTAGGACCACGGTCACGTCGGGCAAGTGCGAGCCGCCAGCGGCGGGATCATTGGTGACGAACACATCGCCTGCGCTGAGGGTGGGGTGCGTCTCGAGCACTGCGCGCACCGACTCGCTCATGGCGCCCAGGTGCACGGGGATGTGCGGCGCGTTGGCCACGAGACCCGCGCCGGCGTCGAAGACCGCACACGAGAAGTCGAGTCGCTCGCGGATGTTCGTGCTCTGGGCGGTGCGCTGCAGCGTGTGCCCCATCTGCTCGGCGATGGACATGAAGGCGTTGCTCATTACCTCCAACATCACCGGGTCGGCAGGTTGGTTCTCGTCGTCAGCGCTCGCCGTCGATAGGGCGGCCACGCGCGCCAGGTCGGGGCGCGCGATCAAGATGCCGTCGGAGCGGCACTCCAGTTCGAAGCCGGGCTCCACCACAATCGTGGCCACCGCTTCTGCGATCAGCGCGGGGCCCGCGACGCGCATGCCCGCGCGCAGAGATTCACGCTCGAATATCGGCACTTCGTCGTAGCGCTGGCCCTGGTGCCAAAGCGTGGTTCGGCGCGCGGGGAGCGCAGCCGCGTCGGCGGTTAGCCCGGCCGGTCGCGCGTGCGCGAGCGCGGACGGCACCCGCGCTTCGACCCGCAGGGCGGTGACTTGCAGCTCAGCGTCCGCCCGGCTGTGCCCGAAGTTCTGCGCGTGGAGTGCCTCGAAGCGGTGCCGCAGCTCGGTCGCGCTGGCGAGCGCCAAGGTGAGCGTGGTCTCACTGCCCGCGTAGCGCAGATCCAAGCGACGAATGCAGGTGGCGCCGAGAGTTGCGGCTTGCGCTTCGACGGTGCCACGGGCTTCTTGCTCCAAGCGTTCGAAGCGGGGGTCTAGCTCGGCCAGCAACGCATCGCTGAGTGGTCGAGCGCCAGCGTCGGCGGAGACATGGTGGCTCAACTCCGCCAATGCCATGCCGTACGCCGACAGCACGCCCGAGAGCGGGTGAAACACGACCTGAGTGATGCCGAGCAAGCGAGCGAGCGCGCACGCGTGCTGCCCGCCCGCGCCCCCGAATACGACCAACGCGTGCTCGCGCACGTCGAAACCGCGCGCGACCGACACCTGACGCAGCGCCTCCGCCATGTTGCGATTGGCGATTTCGAAAAAGCCCTCCGCGACACTGCAAGCGTCGGCAATATGGCCGTTTTCTCGCAGATTGTTGGCAATTTGGGCGAGGGCCGCGTCGACCGGCGCGCGCTCGAGCGGGAACGGGAAGCGGTCCGGGGCCAGGCGCCCGAGCGCCAAGTTCACGTCGCTGACGGTCAAGGCCTGCGCGCCCGAGCGGCCGTAACACAGCGGCCCGGGCTCGGAGCCGGCGCTGTCGGGCCCGACCGTGAGGCGGCCGTCGCACAAGCGGCAGATCGAACCGCCCCCGGCCGCGACGGTATGGATCGCGAGCATCGGCGCGACCACGCGCACGCCTGCGATTTCGTGTTCGTAGCGGCGCTCGAATTCGCCGGCGTAGCGCGACACGTCGGTGGACGTGCCGCCCATGTCGAAACCGAGCACTTGGTCGATCCCCAAGGTGCGAGCGATCTGCGCGAGCGCAACACTGCCGCCGGCGGGCCCCGAGAGCAGCGCGTTGGGCCCCCGAAAATGTGCGGCGTCGCACAAGCCCCCGCTCGACTGCATCAAGTGCAGCGTGCTACCGGGAAGCTCGGCTTGCAGCGTGTCGAGATAACGGGCCAAGCGCGGCGTGAGGTAGGCATCGACGCTCGCGGTGTCACCGCGAGCGAGCAAGCCGAGGCGCGGCGCGAGCCGATGGGACAGCGAAATCTGCGAAATCCCTGCGCTACGCGCCAGCTCGGCCACTTCGAGCTCGAGCGCGCCGGTGCGGTGATCGCCGAGCACGACGACCGCCACGCTGTCGATACCGCGTGCGCGAAGCTCGCGCAGGCGAGCGAGGAGCGCGGCTTGGTCCGGTCGTTCGATCGGAGAGCCGTCGCGATCCGCACGGGCTTCGATCTCCAGCACTTCTTCGTACAGAACGCTCGCTCGTTGAATCGCGAGCGCGAACAGATCCGGACGAGCTTGCGTGCCGATGCGCAACAGGTCGCGAAAGCCGCGCGTGATCAGCAGCGCGAAGCGTTCACCCTTACGCTCCAACAGGGCGTTCGTCGCAAGGGTCGTTCCCATACGCACGCGGCACGCGGGGATCGGCTGATCCGGGCCGAGCCCGAGCAGCTGACGAATGCCCTCGAGCGGCGCGCGATCGGACGATAGAACTTTGGCTAGGAACAGCGCGCCGTGCTCATCGACCCCCAGACAATCGGTGAACGTGCCACCGCGGTCGATGAAAAAGTCCAAAAGCCGGCGCGCCGCGCGGAGAGGGGCGGTTAGTTCAAGAGCCGCGGGTGCGGGACGCCCTGCGCGTCGACGCCGCGCAGGTCGAACGTGATCGCGCCATTTTCGGCGCGTACGATCACATGCCCACCGTGCTCGAGCTGTCCGAACAACAGCTCGTCACCGAGCGGCTTCTTGATCTCGTCTTGGATCAAGCGACCGAGGGGGCGCGCGCCGTTCGCCTTGTCGAAGCCCTTTTCGGCCAAGTAGGCGCGAGCCGACTCGGCGAGTTCGATCGTGACGTCACGATCGGCCAATTGATCGCCGAGTTCACGAATGAACTTGTCCACCACGCGGCTCATCACCGAGGGAGAGAGCGGATCGAAGGCGATGCGCGCGTCCAATCGATTGCGGAACTCCGGGCTGAACGTATTGCGCAGGGCGAGCGAGTCTCCGCCGTGCGCGTCGCGGTTGCCGAAGCCGACCATGCCGCGGGCCATGTCTTGAGCGCCCACGTTGCTGGTCATGATCAACACCACGTGCCGGAAATCACCCTGTTTTCCGTTATTGTCGGTGAGCGTGCCGTGGTCCATGACCTGCAGCAGCACGTTGAACACGTCCGGGTGCGCCTTCTCGATCTCGTCCAGCAAGAGCACGGCGTGCGGCGTCTTGGCGACCGCTTCGGTCAATAGGCCGCCGCGATCGTAGCCCACGTAGCCGGGCGGGGCGCCGATCAAGCGCGAGACGGTGTGGCGCTCCATGTACTCGCTCATGTCGAAGCGAATCAGCTCGATCCCCATGGTCTTGGCCAGCTGGCGCGCGGCTTCGGTCTTGCCGACGCCGGTCGGGCCCGTGAACAGGTAGGAGCCGATGGGCTTTTCCTTCGGGCGCAAGCCGGCGCGCGAAAGCTTGATCGCCGAGGCCAGCTCGGCGAGGGCCCGGTCTTGGCCGAACACGGCCTTCTGCAGATCGGACTCCAAGTTTTTGAGCGCGGATTTCGCATCCGCCGTGACTTGGCGCGGGGGGATTTGCGCCATGCGCGCGAGCACCGCTTCGATCCGCTCGACGTCGACGATCACCGTTTCAGCGTCGATGGCGGCCTCGAGCTTGGCGTCGGCGCCGCCTTCGTCCATCAAGTCGATGGCTTTGTCCGGCATCTTCTTGTCGCGCAAATGCCGGTCGGCGAGGGTGGCGGCCGCTTCGAGCGCGGCGTCGGTGTAGGCCACGCCGTGGAACTCTTCATAGCGGCCGCGCAAACCCTTGAGGATCTGAATCGTCTCGCTCAGGCTGGGTTCGAGCACGTCGATTTTCTGGAAGCGACGGGCGAGGGCGCGGTCTTTCTCGAAGTGGGAGCGGTACTCTTCGAAGGTGGTCGCGCCGATGCAACGCAACTTGCCGTTGGCCAAGGCCGGCTTGAGCAGGTTCGCTGCGTCGAGCGTGCCGCCGCTGGCCGCGCCGGCTCCGACCATGGTGTGGATCTCGTCCACGAATAGGACTGCGTGCGGCAGGCTTTCGATTTGCTTGAGCACCGCTTTGACGCGGTTCTCGAAGTCACCGCGGAAGCGCGTGCCGGCGACCAGCGCGCCCATGTCGAGCGAATAGATCACGACGTCTTTGAGCGGAGCCGGGATGTCTTTGGCCACGATTTTGGCGGCCAAGCCTTCGACGATCGCGGTCTTGCCGACGCCCGCGTCACCCACGAACATCGGGTTGTTTTTGCGCCGACGGCACAGCACCTGAATCGCCCGGCGCAGCTCTTTCTCGCGGCCGACCAGGGGCTCGATGTTGCCGGCTTTGGCCTGCTCGTTCAGGTTGATTGCGAATTTCGCCAGCGCATCCGCGGGGGGGGCCGCGTCGCCGTCTTCATCGCCGTCGTTTGCGCGTTCGCCGGAGGTCAGTGCGTCCTCGTCATCGCCATCTTTGCTCACCCCATGAGAAACGAAATTCACCAGATCATAGCGGGTCAGCCCCGCTTCGGTCAGCGCTGCGACCGCGGGTGAGTCGAGCTCACTGAAGATCGCGATCAGGACGTTGTGCCCCTTGAGCTCTTCTTTACCGCTGTTTTGCACGTTGATCGCGGCGCGGCTGAGCACGCGTTGGAAGCCGCGCGAAGCGCTCAGGTCGAGCTCTTCGGGTTCGGGCACACGGCTCACTTCTTCATCCAAGAAGCGGTCGAGCGCGCGCTTGAGTTTGTCGACATCACCCCCCGCGGCCTTGGCGGCGCGAGCGGTGGCGGGATCTTGCAAGAGGCCGTAGAGCAGGTGCTCCACGGTCATGACGTCGTGACGACGACGGATGGCTTCACTCTGTGCGAAGGCACAGGCAGCTTCCACTTCAGCGCTGACTTTCACTCGTCGGACCCTCCGAAGCCTTCCGGCTCTGCAGTGCACTTGAGCGGGTGACCGTGCTCTTTGGCGTAGTCCATCACCAACGCGGCTTTCGTCTCGGCGATGTCGCGACTGAACACGCCCGCCACGCCGTAGCCTTTGCGATGGATATTGAGCATCACGGTCGTAGCCCCCGTTTCGTCGAGATGAAAAAACTTCATCAAGACGTGGACCACGAACTCCATGGTCGTGTAGTCGTCGTTGTGGAAGACGACCACGTACTTACGCGGCCGTTTGGTTTTCGGCCGTTCAGCGACGGCTAGGCCGTCATCGCGCTCGGGATTCACTCGCTCGTTAGGCGGCATGAAGTACCGGGTGAATCTGAGCACGCTCGCCTCAAATGTCGAGGGGGGCCGAACAATCCGGCCCGGGCAGCGTGCAATTTGATGTCTAGCGCGGCGTCTACGGGGTCGCTGAACGCGGGCCCGCTAACGGCACCCCTGAAAAGAGAGCTCGGATTTGGGGCACCCGCAGCAGCGTCAGGGGTGGTGCCCCAAAAACCTGGTTGCGCCGCAAAAGCGGCGCCCACTCGGGCTCAGGTCGCGGTCTTGGCCGGCGTCTTGGGCGCCGCGGCTTGCGCGTTCTCTTGGGCGCGCTTCAGCTCCCATTCAGCATTCTTCTTGGCGCGGCGTTCGCGCTTGCGGCGGGCGGTGCGAGGATCTTGCGGGCTTCCCATAGTGGGCGGCTGTCTAGCAGAGGTTTCGAGCAATGTCGCCCTTATTTCGCTCGTCTCCCAACGTGAACGTGAACGCGAACGTGCCCGTGCCCAAAAATCGGCCAGACTGACCCATTGCCGCCCCGCACTGGCGCACGCGAGCGGCTTTGGGGCGGCCCCCCCCAAATCGTTCAGAGTGAGGGGAGATCGTTCACGTTCACGTTACCGGACGGACAGACCGTCACGTGGTTGGAGCGGCGTGCTTTTCTAGCAATGTGGCCAGGCGGGGCGCGGCGCCTTCGACTTGCTTTTCGGCCATTCCGCGCAGTTTCTCGTAGGTCTTTTTGATCGCGGCGTTGTCCACGCGGGCGGCGCGGGCGTCGGTCACTTTGAGCAGGGCTTGGGCGACGCGGGCGCTGTTTTGTTGCAGGTAGGCGCCGGCTGAGACCTTTTTGGCGGCCGCCTCTTGGTACACGGGGTCGACCGCGTCCAAGAAATCGTCGAGCAGGTTGTTCACGGTGTCTTTCACGAAGCCGGGGCGGATGCCTTGCACGATTTTGTAGGCGCCCTTGATGGCGAGGCCGCTGATGCCGCCCTTGTCCGCGACTTCCGCGTCCAACACTTGGCAGGCGTCCGCAATTACGGCGCTCCGCTTGTCTCCCGTTCCCATCTGTTCCCGCAGGCTCGACATCTTTTCCTGACTTTCTGGCTCGGCCAGCGCGCCTACATGGCGGCGGCGGCGCTATATACCGCGGGCCGCCTTGTTGGCCCAGTCCCCGCGCAAGGCGTTCGCGCTCTCCACTAACTTGACTGAGCCCGGCCCGTTTGGGCCTAATGCCAGCCCCGCTGGTCCGCGATGTGTCGCGAAATTGCCGGCACAATCGCCACGAATCGCCGCGCCCGTTCAGGATGACCGAAGAGCTCACGCAAGGATCCAAGCTCGGCAACTACGAGCTCGTGCTGAGAGTCGGACGGGGCGGAATGGCGGCCGTCTGGGTGGCGCGCGAACGCGCGGAGACGAGCAAGGACGACCGACTCGTCGCGGTCAAAGTGATGCTCACGGAGCTCGCTGACGAAAGCGAGTTCATCAAGATGTTCTTGGACGAGGTTCGGCTCGTCCGCAGTATCCGCCATCCGAACGTGGTCGACGTCTACGAAGTCGGCGAACACGACGGCATGATGTGGATGGCGATGGAGTGGGTGGAGGGCGAGTCGCTGCACACGGTGATCGCCGAAGCGGGCAAGCGCCGCGCGATCCCACCGGAGCTCGCGGTGCGCATCATTGCCGATGCGGCGGCCGGCTTGCACGCGGCCCACGAACTGCGCGATGTCGACGGCAGCCTGCGCGGCGTGGTCCATCGCGATATCTCGCCCCACAACATCCTGATCGGCACCAACGGGATGGTCAAACTGGTCGACTTCGGCGTAGCCAAGGCGATCGGTCGTATCAGCGAGGCTACGCGCGCCGGGCAGCTCAAGGGCAAATTTGGCTATATGTCGCCCGAGCAGGCGCTCGGCAAGGGCGTCGATCGACGGAGCGACATCTTTTCGCTCGGAATCGTGCTCTTCGAGCTGACGACGAGCCGACGCTTGTTTCGCGGAGAGCACGATATCGAAACGCTGCGCTTGGTGATCTCCGGGGCGATTCCCAAACCAACGCTGATCGACGCCAAGTATCCCCCCGAGCTCGAGCGCATCGTGCTCAAGGCGCTGGAGCGCAATGTGTCCGCGCGTTACCAAACCGCGGCTGAATTCGAGCACGATTTACGCGCGTACCTGAAAGCCGAGCGGCTAATCGTTCCGCAGAGCGGCGTGGCCGGGATCTTGAAGCGGGTGCTCGGTGAGCGCATCGAGCAGCGGCGCAGGGCCGTGCGTTCGTCGCTCAAGACGCTCAGCAGCGGCGCTGTGCCGACCGCGCAGCTCTTGCCGAACGATCCTGCGTTCACCCCGACCGGGAAAGATCGCATCACGGTCAGCGGCATCAGTACCATCACGGGGACGGGTCTGAGTGGTCTCAGCGGGCTGAGTTCTCCCGGAAGCTCGCCAGGCACGGCTGCCAACGCAGGCCTGGAACAAAATCGCGCGCGGCGCGCGCCGTCGCACTCGCGGCTGAGTACGGCGAGCGTGCTCGGTTACGCTATCGGTCTGACGGGCTTGGCGATCGCATTGTTCGTTTTGATTTTCATGCGTTGAGCGGCGCGAGGATCCCTCCGAGCCGGCGGGCCGTTCGCGGTGTTTCAGCTCTGTACGGGACGAGTGCGCTGGTCGAGCCCTCGCCGCGTCCGAGCCGACGCACCCGAGATTCCAGAGAGCCGGTAGCGTCGAGTCGAGTTGAGCGGCGGCGGTGTGCTTCTAGAGATCCGTGCGCTAGAGTCGACGCTTCGCTCTGTCCGATTCGAGCAACATGGGTAAGATCCTCGTCGTCGACGACCAACGCAATATGCGCACTACGCTGGCAATGATGCTGCGTGGCGGCGGCTATGAGGTCGACGAAGCGGCGGACGGCGCCCAAGGCCGTGAGCTCGGGGCCACCGGCGCGTACGACGTCGTGATCACCGATCTGCGCATGGGGGAATTCGACGGCATCGACGTGCTGCGAGCCACCAAAGAGAAGCAGCCAATGACGGAGGTGATCGTGATGACCGCCTACGGCACGATCGAGAGCGCGGTCGAAGCCATGCGCGTGGGCGCCTTCGACTACATCCAGAAGCCGTTCAGCGAGCAAGAGCTGATCGTGAAGGTGTCCAAAGCATTCGAGAGCCGCCGCTTGCACGGTCAGGTTCAGCTCTTCGCGCAAGAGTTCAAAGAACGCTACCACCTGGAAAAAATCATCGGCCGCTCGCAGTCGATCCGCGACGTGCTCACGCGCGTGGTGAAAATCGCGCCGACTGACGCGATCGTGCTGATCACGGGTGAAAGCGGCACGGGCAAGGAGCTCGTGGCGCGTGCGGTGCACGCCAACAGCAAGCGCGCTCATCGCCCGTTCGTGACCGTGAACTGCGCGGCGATCAGCGAAACCTTGCTCGAGAGTGAGCTGTTCGGCCACGCCCGCGGCGCGTTCACCGGCGCCGTCTCCGCGCGCAAAGGCTTGTTCGAAGAAGCCGATGGCGGCACATTTTTCTTCGATGAAATCGCGGAGACGACGCCCAGCTTCCAGGCCAAGCTCTTGCGCTCGATCCAAGAGGGCGAGGTGCGACGCGTGGGCGAGAACAAGCCGATCACGATCGACATCCGCGTCGTGGCCGCGACCAACGTCGATCTGAGCTTGGCCGTGGAAGAGCGGCGCTTTCGCCAAGACCTTTACTACCGCCTGAACGTGGCGCGCTTTCACCTGCCGCCCCTGCGTGAGCGGCGTGAAGACATCCCGCTCTTGGCCGAGTTCTTCTTGGACAAATACAATCGCAAGATGAACGCCCGCGCCAAACCGGCGGAAGGCGTGATGGACAAGCTCATCGCCTATGATTTTCCGGGCAATGTCCGCGAGCTCGAGAACCTGATCGAGCAATCGGTCGCGCTCTGTTCCGGCGGCCTGATCACCGTCGACGACGTGCTGCCCGAGGTGCCTCGCAAGACGGGGCGCGCCGCCGGCAAGACCTTGGCCGATATCGTCGACGAATCGGAGCGCCAGGCGCTGGAGGCCGCGCTGCGAGCCTCGGATGGCAGCCGGGAGCGCGCCGCCGAAGCGCTGGACATCAGCCCGACCACGCTCTGGCGCAAGATGACGCGGCTCGGCATCACGTTCGAGAATCGCTGAGGGCCTCTCCCTCGCGCTGGCGTTCCGCCGATAAATCTGCTTGCTTCCGCGCGTGAAAACCGCGGACTTGGATTACGAGCTGCCGGAGGCGCTGATCGCGGCCCACCCGACCGAGCGTCGTGACGGCGCGCGGCTCTTGATCGTGAGCGATGACGGCCTGCGTGACGCGATGGTCGACCAACTCGCCGAGTTGATCCCTGCGGGCGCACTGGTGGTCGTGAACGACACGCGCGTGCGTCGTGCGCGGATCTTCGGCGCGCGTCAGGGCAGTGGCGGGCGGATCGAGCTCTTGTTCATTCGTCGCCTGGCGCTGCCTCCCGACGGCCGCGAGCGCTGGGAAGCGATTGGGCGCGCCAGCAAACCGCTGCGCGTGGGCACGCGCATCGACTGGGACGAAATCCGGATCGAGGTGCAGGCCAAGTCGGACGAGGGAACGCTGGAGGTGGCGGTCGATGCGTGCGGCGCCGACTTCGAGCAGGTGTTGGATCAGCGCGGGCATCTGCCCTTGCCGCCGTACATGCGCCGCGCGGACGAAGACGTAGACCTCGAGCGCTACCAAACGGTGTACGCGCGGCGCACTGCGTCGGCGGCGGCGCCGACGGCTGGCTTGCACCTCACGCCGGAATCGTTCGCGCGCTTGGCGGCGCGTCAGGTGCAGATCGCTCGCCTGGAGCTGGAGATCGGGTTGGGCACATTTCGCTCGGTAACCGCTCGAGATTTGGACGATCACCCAATGCACGCCGAGACGATCGCCGTCGGACCGGAGCTAGTGGCCGCGGTACACGCCGCGCGCGAACGCGGCGCCCCGGTCGTGGCCATCGGGACGACAGTGGTGCGGGCTTTGGAGAGCGCGGCTGATCCCGACCACCCGGGCGAGGTGCGGGTGACGCACGGCGAGACGCGGCTTTTGATCCAGCCGGGTTACCGTTTTGCGGTGGTCGATGCGCTATTGACCAACTTTCACGTGCCGCAGAGCACCTTGTTGGCTCTGGTTTCCGCCTTCGCGGGGTACGACGCGGTGATGGCGGCTTATCGACACGCGGTGGCCTCTCGCTACCGTTTTCTTTCTTATGGAGATGCGATGTGGATCCCGAAGAGGCGCGCATGATCTCGATACGCATCGACAAGACGTCCGGCCATGCTCGGACCGGCGTGCTGACCTCGCCGCACGGTGAGGTGCCGACGCCCGCGTTCATGCCCGTGGGCACCCAAGCCGTGGTCAAAGGCGTGTCGGTCGAAGAGCTGACGGCGACCGGCGCGCGCATGCAGATCATGAACACGTATCACCTCTGGGTTCGCCCGGGACCGGAGCTGATCGCGGAGTTCGGCGGACTCCACGGCTTTGGCCGTTGGCCCCACACGATCGTGACGGATTCTGGCGGTTTTCAGGCGTTTTCGTTGGCCAAGAACATGCGCGCCACCGAACACGGCTTCGAGTTCGCCTCGCATTTGGACGGCAAGAAGATGCTGCTCACGCCCGAGGAGGCGATGCGCGTGCAAGGCTTGCTCGGCTCGGACATCGCCATGCAGCTCGACGTGTGTCCGCCGGGAGGCTCACCGCGTCCCGACTTGGTCGCGGCCGTCGAACGCACGACGCGTTGGGCGGAGCGTTGCTTGGCCGCGCGCGCGCCCAAGCAAGGCGTGTTCGGCATCGTGCAAGGGGGCACCGACGTCGAGCTGCGGCTGTCGCACATCGAGGCGCTCGCCAAGTTGCCTTTCGACGGCCTGGCCCTCGGCGGCTTCAGTGTCGGAGAGCCCATCCCGGACATGTACCGGGCGCTCGCGCAGGTCGGCCCGGCGCTGCCGAGCGAGCGCCCGCGTTACCTGATGGGCGTCGGTATGCCGAGCGACATCTTGACCGCGGTCGGCTGCGGTATCGACATGTTCGATTGTGTGATCCCGACCCGCAACGCGCGCAACGGGCAAGTGTTCACCTGGGACGGCAAGCTCACGATCAAGAATGCGCGCTACCGCAACGACCCGCTCCCGCTCGAGGAGGAATGCGGCTGCGGTGCCTGCCGCGTGCCGTACTCACGCGCCTTTTTGCGCCATCTGTACCTCCAGGGCGACATTTTGGGCTTGAGCCTGCTGAGCCAACACAACCTGCACTTTTACGGCCGCCTGATGGCGGCCGCGCGAGCCTCCATCCAGCGGGACGATTTTGCCGCATGGTCGCGGCAAAAGCTCGCGATTTGGGCTGGTTCCCCCGCGGGATAGCGGGCTTCCGGGCGTTTTCCGTCGAGATTGTCGGGATCTCGTGGATAATCTAGGTTTCGCATGAGCGACAAGAAGCAGATCGGTAAAATACTGCTGCGTCAGCGCGCGCTCAGCCCCGAGCAACTCGACCGCGCGCTCGCGGATCAGAAGGGGGGGAGGCTGGCCTCGCGGCTCGCTGCCGACGGCACCATCAGCGACGTGGCCGCCCTCAAAGCGCTCAGCGAACAGTACGGGATCCCGGGCATCGATCTGACGCAGATCTGTTTGAAGCTCGACGATCTCGAGCTCTTGCCGCGCGAGATCGCCGAAAAGCATCTGATTTTGCCGGTCCTGGTGCGCGACGACCGGCTGTTCATCGCGATGGCGAACCCGCGCGAGAAAAAGGTGATCGACGAGCTCGAGTTCGTCACCGGCAAGAAAGTGTACCCTTACGTCGCGCTCGACGCCGCGCTCGCGCACGTGATCGACGAAGCTTACGGTCGAAAAGCGCGCGGCGATTCGCACTTCGTCGGTCCCAATTGCCCGGCCGAGGTGCTGGCCAAGCTCAACCTCGACGCCGAAGGCAACGCGCTGACTTCCGAGCCCTCGGGGCCGCTCGATTTCGGGGCTTTGTCCTATGGCTCGCCCGGAGCGCGCTCGCGCGATGCTCCGGGCCTCGTGGTGGACGACGCGGCCTCGGAAATATCCCGCTCGGAAGACATCGAGGAGAGCGAGTTCGGCGACACTTCACGCGAATTGAGCGTGGTCACCGAGTTGCCGGGGGAGGGCGCGCCGCCTGTGCCGCCGGCCAACGGCGCCAAGACCATCTTGATCATCGACGACGAGGCCGAGATCCGGAAGATGCTGAGCCGGCTGCTCTCGCACAAGGGGTATCGCGTGCTCGAGGCCGAACGCGGGCATCAGGCGCTGCGCATGGTCAAGGAATATGCACCGGATTTGATCGTGCTCGATGCGATGCTGCCCGAGGTGCACGGCTTCGAGATCGCGCGCCGTATCAAGGGCAGCCAACGCTACGGGCAAATCCCAATCATCATGGTGAGCGCCGTGTATCGCGGCTGGCGCTACGCGGAAGATCTCAAGCAAACGTGCGGCGTCGACTACTTCATCGAGAAGCCGTTCAAAATTGCCGAAGTGCTCGCGGCGGTGGAGGCGTGCCTCAGCCCTGGACGAGGCACGACAGAGCAGCCCGATGTCTCGGGCGAGGCCGAGGAGGCGCTCAACGCCGGTGTTGCGGCTTACAAAGCCGGTCGGCTGGACGAGGCCATTTCGCACCTGGCGAGAGGCGTCGGTATCGACCCGCTGGCCTACCGTCTACACTTCCACCTCGGCCTACTGTACGGAAAGAAGGGGCAGGTGTACGACGCCATCAGCGAGCTCGAAACGGCGGTCAAAATCAACTCGCAGCACTTTGCAGCAGTCAAGAACCTGGCCATTCTTTACCAAAAAGCCGGTTTCCGAAATAAAGCCGTTGAAACCTGGGAACGGGCGCTCACCCTCGCTACGGACGAGCCGACCCGTCTCTCGATCAAAGAACACTTGTTGAATCTTCTGTGAAAGAGCTTTCGCGCTCGGGCGCCGCTCGGGTTAATCTCCGTAAACCTCCGACCGTTTGCCTCACGCGGCGCTCAGCTGAATGAAGTTCCTCTGCCCCAGCTGCAAAGCGAAGTACCAGATCGGCGACGAGAAGGTCGCAGGTCGCTCCGTTCGCATGAAATGCCGCAAGTGCGGCTACGTGATCCAAGTCTCGAGCGTGCCCGGGATGGGCGACGCGTTGCCGGGCAGTGAACCACCGCCCGCGCCGCTCGACGGCGATGTCGCGGCGGTGGCAGCCGTCGACTCGGCGGTGGCAGCCGTCGACTCGCTGCCGCTCGAAATCGAACCGAGTCCCGCCGCGCCCGCGACCGGCACACCCCGTCCCGCGCCCGCCGCTCCAAGTGCTCCGAGCGCCATGAGTGCCGCGCAGCGACCCGAAGTGAAGAAGATCCCGATCGCGGGTTCGCGTCCGGGCGTGCCCAAGCCCGCCGCCGCGGCCGTGCCCAAGGCTCCGACCGCGCTCGCCCCGAAGGCCCCGACGGCCCCGACGGCTAGGGCTTCGTTGCCGCAGAAGCCACCGTCTGCGGCAGGCTCGTCGCCGTCTGCGGCCACCGCGCCCGCGCCGTCAGCCCCCTCGGCCGCAAAGCCTCCGGTGCCCGCGGCAAAGCTGCCAACGCCCGGCACGCCGTTTGGCCTCAAGAGCGACAAGCGCACCATTCAAGGCGGCGTGAGCGCGCCGCTGCCCGCCGTCGCGCCCAAGCCCAGCTCGATCGCCGCCAAGATCGCGGCGCTACCCGCCAGTCCCTTCCCCGAAGTCGAGGAAGAAGAGAGCACGCGCATCGCGGACGTGGGCGCGCTCGCCGGCGCTTTCTCGCTCGCCGTAGGCGCGGCGACGGAAACCGCAAACGCCGACACATTGAGCATGCCCGCGGACGAATGGTTCGTGGGCATCAACGGCGTGCCCGTCGGTCCGATCCGCCTCAGTGAGCTCCGCTCCAAAGCGGCGTCTGGCTCGGTCAATCGCGAGTCACTGGTCTGGCGCGATGGCTTCGAGGATTGGCGAGCGCTGCGCACGTTCCCCGAGCTCGTGGCGATCGTCGACGAGAGCGTCTCGAGCGCACGCGCATCACTAACGCCGTTCACGCCGTCGGTGGCCACCGCGTTCGGTCCGATGCCGTCTACTTCGGACGCCGTGGTCGTGGCGCCCCCCGTCTCGAGCCCCGACGCTGCTGCGTCCACCAATGGCGTCACGGGCGCGGCCGTCGTCACCGACGAGCTCGAGGCGGCAGGGGTCCCGAAGCGCAGCGGGACTTCCCCCGCCGCATGGATCGCGGTGGGCATCGCGTTGATGTTCGGTCTCACCATCGGCTTCGTGCTGTTCAACAAGGGCAGCAAGACCGAGGTGGTCGTCAAATACGTCGACCGTCCGGCGCCGAGCGCAGCGAGCAATGCCGTCGCTGCGCCCGAAGCGAGCACTGCTGTCAGTGGGGACGCGAACGCGTCGGCCGACAGCAAGAATACGACCAAGCATGTGGCGGGCCCGGCCAAGAGCACGACCGCGGTGGCCGCCGCCGAGCCCTCCGCGACGAGCAGCGGCCTCAAGGGCTTACAGGGCTTGCAAGGACTCGGACCGAAAACGGGCCCCGACACGTCGGGTCCTTCTGGCACCGTCGCCGGCACGGGTCAGCTCGACGGCGCGCAAATTCAAAAAACCGTGTCGAACTACACCGGCAGCGTGAAGCGCGCTTGCTGGCAGCCCGCGCTCGACACGCGCGACAAAGACGCGCCCACGACCGCACGCGTGAACGTGGCGATCACCGTGACACCCAGCGGCAGCGTCTCCAACGCGGTCGTCAACGGCGACCCCAAAGGCTACCGCGGCCTTTCGCAGTGCATCGCCAGCCGCGTGCGCGGTTGGCAATTCCCGCCGTCGGGAGACACGACGACCGTCAACGTGCCGTTCGTCTTCGCGGCCCAATAGCGCTCGCCGCGCTCGCAAAAAAAACACACCCTGAAGGCGAACCCTCAGGGTGTGGTTGCAGCTGCTCGTAAGCCGGGTTCTGTTGCGCGCTTCGGTCGCCCTCGGCGCGCTGGCGGTCATTCCTCTGGGACGCTCGTTACCGAACGCCTCGTGCAGCCTACCCAGGGGCTCGGGCCGGCAGCCCTCGAACGCCCCTCTACATGGCCTTGCTCCGGATGGGGTTTGCCTTGCCACAACCGTTACCGGTTGCGCGGTGGGCTCTTACTCCACCTTTTCACCCTTACCCGAGGCGAACGGTTCGGCTCGGGCGGTCTGATTCTCTGTGGCACTTTCCTCGAGGTTTCCCTCACCGGGCGTTACCCGGCATCCTGCCTTGCGGAGCCCGGACTTTCCTCGGGCTCGTCGTGAGACGAACCTGCGATCGCCTGAGTTGCTGCAACGGCCGCGAGCTTAGGTGCAGCGTAGGGACCACGCAAGCGGTCTCTGCGCGGGTCGAGATCAGGCCGCGTCGTGAACGTCGAGCCAGCCGTTGCCGCGCGAAAGCTCGGTGATGCGCGTCTTCAGCTTTTTCTTCGCGCGCGCCTCCAGTTGCCGTGCGCGTTCGCGAGACACGCCCAGGCGGCGGCCGATTTCGGCGAGCGACATCTCGTCTTCGTTGTCGGCCATCAGCCGGTTCTCGACGATGTAGCGCTCGCGCTTGTCGAGACCGGTGAGCGCGGTTTGCACCGCGTCTCGCACGTAACCGCCGACCTCGGAGCCGACCAAGCCTTCTTCTTGGTTTAGATCGGTGGCGGTGAGCGTGTCACCCAATGTGGTGGCCGAGTCATCGTACACCTTGGCGTCGAGCGAGACATCGCGCGCTTCCAAGCGCCTCACCATGGACGTGACCTTGGCCTTCGGTACATCGAGTGCTTTGGCCAGCAGCTCGTCGGCGTGATCGCCTTCGCCCACCAGGTTCGTGATGCGCACGCGCTCGCGGCGCAGCTTGAAGAACATCTTCGAGCGCAGCGCGCCCGAGCCGACGCCGACCAGGCTCCACGAACGGATGATGTGATTCAGAATGTAGGCGCGGATCCAATACGCCGCGTAGGTCACGAAACGCGTGCCGCGGCTGGTGTCGAACTTTTGCAGCGCGTGCACGACACCGAAGTTGCCCTCGGCCACCAGCTCCCCGAGCGGTAGGCCATAGCGGCGGTACTTGAGGGCGATCGCGACCACGTAGCGCAAATGAGCACGAACCAGCTCTTCTCGAGCCGATTCGTCCTTTTGCTCGAGCCAGCGCGTGGTCAGCGCGAGCTCGTCTTCACGGGAAAGTTGAGGATAGGAATGTACCGCTGTGATGTAGAACGTCAGGGAGGGGTCGGTTTGACGGGCCATGGTACCTGCTCAATTTCCGTTCGCCCGATTCCAGTGAAAGCGATGGACGAACTCAGAGGAATGCCGGCCCGCACTGTTCGCGTGACGCTTCGAAGAGCTGGGCTCGCACCTTGGCCTACGCGCCCGGTATATGCGCGGTTCCGCTAAGATTTGTTAAGCGCGCACTAAGTACGTTGGGCAAGCCCCGCTGGACGCACGGGCAGATTGCTCTAGGTAACTCAGGCTATTGTCCATGCTGCCAAACACAGTGTCCGGTTAGGCCGCTGCAAAACGCAACAGCGCCGACTCGCCACGTGTCGATCGTCAAGCCGAAGCAATCCAAGTGGCGCTGAGCGGCTGGTTGTCTCTAACAGGCAATCGCCTGGCACGAACCAGCCGTCAGTCCGAACGCGGTTCCGTCAAGCTTGAAACGACGAACCGCAGCCGCAGGTACCGGACACGTTCGGGTTGCCGAACTTGAAGCCGGAGCCATTGGCGCCTTCGACGTAGTCGATCTCGGTGCCGTCCAGGTACTGGTAGCTGAGCGGGTCGACGAATAGCTTTACTCCGTGGGACTCGAAGAGTTCGTCCAAGTCAGTGGGTTTGTCCTCGAAGTACAGGTCGTACTGGAACCCGGCGCAGCCACCGCCCACGACTCGCAACCGGAGGCCTTGGCCCTCGAGCCCCTCCGACTTGGAAATCTCTTTAACTTTGTCTGCGGCCAGCGTTGTAATTGAAATCATCGGATGGGTTTCCTCCGCGCCGACGGGCCGATGCTGCCAACGCGCCAAACGCGAGGGGAGCGCTTCGTCATCGAGCGACGTGGCCGTAGTATAGGCACGCTCTACTTCCGTAGCCAGTCCAAGCGTGGCCCGGGGCTGGTTTTTGCCTTGGCTCGGGCCCCTTTCTCGTGCTGCGAGCGCGCACGGCACGCGGGGGAACCGGGCGTGGCCCCGCGGAGAGCCCGCTGTCGGCCGGCCTCCGTGCCGCGAAACGCCTGGTTCCGCCGGGAGGGCCCGGCCGTGCGCTCGACCTCTGGCTCGGTGGCACGGCAGCCGCCGGCCTCCCCGTGGGTGCCGCGTGCAGGCGCTGGTTCACTGCGCTCTGTCACTGACGCCGAACAGTTGCCCCGAGCGACAGGCGAACAATAGCCCGCTCGCGGTGGGCGTCGGGCGAAACGGATCGAGGCAGCTCGTGTCGTCGAGCCGCAGCGCGTTGCCGTCGGGGCTCAGCAGGAGCACGTCGTTGCCGCCGCGCACCGCGGCGATCGCGCCGCGGGGATCGCCAATCACGAGCGCTGCGCGCAAGCCGCGCTGGGCGGGGTCGAACCCGAGGCTCGCCGCGCTCGTAGCGACCCGCGCGCGCTCAGTGCCGTCCTTGGCGCGCACCGAGACGAAGCCGCCATCGGCGATGAGCGCCGCCGCGGGCGCTTCGAGCACGGCGGGTGGCCCGCTGAGCGTGAGCGCGGTCTCATTGACCAGAGTTGCGACTCGGCCGCTCTCGACATCGAGCGCCGACCAACGGTGTCCGTCGACGACCGCCAGTACTTTGCCGCGGACGACGGCCGCGCCTTCGGTCACGCTGCCCGCGAAGTTGCCCACCGTTTCGAAGTCACCGGTGGCGCGCGCGACTTGCACGCTGCCGTTTTGCGCCACCGCAATCAGCGTCGCGTCTGCGATCCCGATCGCACTCAGATTCGCGCTCGCGCGCAGCTGCCGGACGACCTGCCCGCGCTCGTCGAGCTCGATCAATTCGCTGCCGCTGGCCAGCAGCGCGCCGCCCTGTTCGGTCGGAATGGCAAGGGCGCGCCGCTTCGGATCGCTGAAGGGCAGCGCGTGCTTCGCCCGTAACTTGCCGGTGCTCGAGTACAGTAACGCTTCGCCGTCGCGCGTGACGATCAGCAGCGAGTTCGAGCTGGTCAGCACGGGCGCCGCGCTCGCTTCACTCGTCAGGCGCTCGGACCAGAGCGTGCGACCTTTTGCGTCGAGCTTCGAGACCCGGGGTTCGGCGTGAACGATGAACAGGTTTCCGTACGCGTCGCTGACCGGAGCTTGACCGATGCCACCCGCGACGCGCGCGCGGAGCACGACCTCGGGTCTCGTGGGGAAGGCGCGGCGTGCGCGGTTGCTGTTCGTCGCATCCAAGCCCTCGCATGCGGCCAGCGCGGAGTTTCCGACGAAGACGCGCTGAACGCGCGCCGAGTCGCGCGCGTTCGAGGATTCGCTGACCAGCAACGTAGTACTGGCGAAGAGCGCGAAGCGCCCCAGCCAGGCGCGTTTCACTTCGTGGCCTTGAGCAAGAAATCCGCGCGAATTTCGGGGATTTTGCTGCCCGAGCGTGGGCCGTCGACCATGCCTGTCACTTCGCCGAACGCGCTGAACTTGTCGCCCTGAGCGAGGCTGTACGGGGCGCCGTAAGTGACGCGCGCAAAGCATGGCGGTTTGCTGCAGCCGCTCTGCACGTCCATCACCACCACCGTGTTGTAATTTTCGGTGCGCGCCTCGACGGTGGCGCCGTCGAGCGCGACCGCCCAACCGCGCTTCGTCTCGGCTTGCTCGGCGATCGCGCCGTAGTTGCTCGTCGCGCGCTGCCGAACGCGCTCGGCTTCGTGGATCAAGCTATCGACGCGCTTCACGCGCAGGGGGAAAAGTCTCGGCGCGCTATCCTTGCTCGTTGCGCGGATGACGATCGTCGTCTCACCGGGGGCAGAGACGTTCATCATCTGCGCGAAGCGCCCAGTCGGATCGACGGTGATCGGGCGATCGCTCACGGTCAGCGCGCCGCCTTTGGCGGTTCGCCCCGCGAGTACGAAGTTGGACGTCTCGAGCAGTACGGCGGGGCCCGGTGCGTCGATTAGGAGCGGTGTGATGCCGGTTTGCAAGCTGACCGAGCCGCTTTCGGGCAAACCACTGGGCGGCGTGACGACGTATGACAGCCGCTTTTCGAGCGTCTTCTGCGAGGCGTCGAGGCCGGTGACTTCCGCGCTGACGTCGAGCACGTAGCGGCCTTCTCCCTCGGCGTTGAGGGCGACGGCTTTGCCATCGACGGTCACGGTCGAGCCGGCAATGGCGTTGACCAGCACGCGCAGTTCGGGCGTCGGCGCGTCGAGCCCGCTGGTATCGCCGCGCACTCGGAACGCGATCGGCACCGAGATGTCCACGAAGCTCTGTTTGCCGCGCGGCGTGACCAGCGTCATGGTCATTGGGTTTTCACCGACCCTGAGCGGGCGTGCCAAGGGCAAGCTGGCGCGATGCCCAGTGAACGTCGCGTTGGCGGCGTCGAGCCGAGCCACGGTGCCGTCGTCACACGCGGGGCAGCTGAGCTCGAGCTGCTCTTTGCCGTCGGCGACGGCGGTGGCACGTGCTTCGATCGCGCCGTGACCGCGGTAGAACAGCCAGACCACGGCTGCCGCGGCGAACATGCCTGCCGCGCCGACCATGGACACGGCCGCCAACGCGGGGATCCCTTGTTTTGGCCGCACCGGAGTGCCCGGTGTGCGGCTGGCGGGCGCTGCGGGGCGCGTCGAGGCAACCGCCATGGCCGGCGCGCCGCTCGGGGCGGGCGGGGGCAGAGAACCCGAAGCGGGATGCACGGGGATCGGATTCGGTGCGGGCGCTGCTGCGGGCTTGGCTTGCCCTGGATTGAGCGGTGCGATGCCCGGGCGGGCGACGCCCATCATCGTTTTCTGATGGGGTGAAAGGTGCGGAATGGTGCCGCCTGGTCCAGGCCGTGGGACGTTTTCTGGTGGCGGCGGCGGTGGCGGGGAGGGGTAGGCGAGGCCTTCGGGGGGCTCGCTTGAAACCGAAGGCGTCGGGGGTGCAATCGGCGCTTGGTCGATGGGACTGAGCGGGGCGATGCCGATCATCGTCCGACGCAGCCCCCCGCCCGTGCTCGGCTGAGGAGCCGCGGGTGGTACCGGCGGAATGGGCGCGGTTGGTGGCGCGATGCCGATCATCGTGCCGCGAAAGCGGCTCTCCGGTACCGGCGGCGAGTAGCCGACCACCGTTTGACTCGGCGACGCGAGCGGCTTGCCACAGCCCACGCACCCGGTCGCTTCCGGGTCATTTTGCGTTGCGCAGTGTGGGCACAGCCTCATCGCGCGCACTATAACCCCGGACGCACCCCGGCTACCAAGGGCTCGTGCGCCACCCCGGACTGCAAGGTCTTTGTCCCATTGCACCCTTCTCCCGTAAGGGAGAGGAGATTCGAGTCCCATGCTCGCCAAACGCATCATTCCCTGCCTGGACGTCCGCGACGGTCGCGTCGTGAAAGGCGTCAATTTCGTGGGTCTTCGCGACGCCGGGGACCCGGTGGAGTGCGCCCGGCGCTACGACGCCGAGGGGGCCGACGAGATCACGTTCTTGGACATTACGGCGTCCATCGAGGCGCGCGGGGCCTTGCTGCACGTGGTCGAGCGGACGGCCGACGTGGTTTTCGCTCCCGTGACCGTCGGCGGGGGGGTGCGCTCACCGGCGGACGTGAAGTCACTGCTGGACGCGGGCGCCGACAAAGTCAGCGTCAACTCCTCGGCGGTGGCCGACCCGGACCTGATTGCGCGGATCGCCAGCGCCTGGGGGCGCCAAGTCTTGGTGCTGGCGATCGACGCCAAGCGCAATCCGGACGGTAGCTACGAGGTGTTCACGCACGGAGGTCGCCGTGGCACCGGCCTGGACCCGGTGGCCTGGGCCCGTCGCGGCGCGGAGCTCGGGGCTGGCGAGATCTTGCTGACGAGTATGGACCGCGACGGAACGCGAGCGGGCTACGACTTGGATCTGCTGCGCGCGTTGACGGCTGCCGTCGAGATCCCCGTGATTGCTTCGGGCGGTGTCGGCAACCTCGAGCACCTGCGCGAGGGCTTGGCGGAGGGCGGCGCGGACGCGGCTCTCGCGGCGTCGATTTTTCATGATGGCGAATTTACGGTCGGGCAGGCCAAGCGCTACCTGGCCGAGCGCGGCGTTCCGGTGCGAGGAGGCTGAACATGAGCGTGACACTTTCGGAGGTGAAACGGGCGGCCCGGGCGCATCGCGCGCCCCTGGCGGGCGAGAGCGCGGGCTACTTGGTGTTGGCGATCGCCGACCAAGTGTTGCAGGCCCCGCGCTTGGTAAAAGCGGCCGACGTTCAACTCACGGAAGACGGCGCGCTACGCGTGGGTTCGGGACATGCCAGCTCCGACGTAGACGCCGAGCTGTCGCTACGCCGCGCGCTCGATCAATTGCTGACGGTCGCGAGCTCCGGTAGCGCCGCGCTCACTCGCGCCAGCCGGCGCACGGCGCCGCTCGGGCTGTCGGCCTTGGTGCGCGAGCTCGAGGCGGCCCTAATCCCGGTGAATCGCTCAGCCGCGCGGCGCGCGCTGGCGCGCGTCCACCGTGAGACCGCGCGCGCCTTGGTGAGCGGTTCGTTGCCCGAAGAACAAGCCGAAGAGCACGCCCAAGAGTACGCCGCGGCGCCCGCGGCGCCCGCGGCGCCCGCGGCGCCCGCGCCCGCGCCGGCACCAGAACC